>AMZC01002218.1_pt1 | contig 10671 bp, 9 predicted proteins | sample 948551 | NCBI WGS metagenome assembly AMZC01 (sample SAMN01120625, study PRJNA171369) | bioreactor sludge metagenome | biome: sludge; isolation source: anaerobic thermophilic cellulolytic sludge from lab reactor | place: China: Hong Kong, Shek Wu Hui wastewater treatment plant | collected 2011-05-01... | reverse complement strand
CAGGTCGGAACTCGCGTTCCAGTGGCTCGCGGTCAAACGGATCGATTGGCCCTGGCGTTCCTGCGACCAGTGGCACCAACTGCTCCTTGTGCAGGTTGTCAATGACCTGTGTCACCCCTGGCAACGCGCCCACCTGCTCTGGGGACAGATGCGCGTAACAGCCGGTCGCCACCAGCCGAGCATTTGGATTCGTCCGGTTCAAACGCCGCAAGATCATGCGGCTGGTGCGCGTCGCTTCCTGCGTGACGGCGCAGGTGTTCACCACGCACACGTCCGCCGCCTCCGCCGAAGAGACCACCTGGTAGCCCGCCCGCTCAAACTGACGGCCCAGTGTCTCGATCTCGCTCTGGTTCAGGCGACAGCCAGTCGATTCCAGATAGACGCGCATGCGATCATTCCTCGCCCCAAATCGCCGGATCGGGACCGGTGACAATGACATCGTCGAACGCGACCGCAACATCGCTCCCGTCAATCGTGCCCGCAGCCAGGCCAATGCGCCCCTGCGCGAACGCTTCGTCGCGGAAGACAGCAGCGGGTTCGGAAGTGTAACAGATGCCCGGTCCTTCCCAGTTGGCCCACATGCTGGTTTCGTTCTCGCCCTTCAGGCACAGCGGCGCAGGCTGACCGTTGATGAAGAAGCGGAATTCGTCGCCGTAGCCGATCACGCGGATTTCGTTGGGAGCATTCCCCTGCCGGATCAGCTCGCTCACGCCCCAATCGCTGATCTTCTCCTGGACGCCATTGCGCACCCTGCCCAGAGAATAATAGCCATCCGCGCTGATGCGGAAAATGTAGAAATTGCTCTCGTCGCGATAGCGGAACACAACGCCGAACTGATTCTGATCTACCGGCCCCTCCAGCAAACGGGCGGTAACTCGCAGATCGAAATCGCTGAACTTGCGATCCAGCACCGACCACACGACTTCGTCCGGTGCGCCGGATCCATACTCGACGATCAGCGCCGGATTGGGTTGCCCGCCCTCATCGGGCACCGCCTGCACCTGTACCGCGTCTCGCCCTGCGTAGACATCCCATTCGTCATTGAAGTCGTCAAAGGTTGTGGCATAGAGCAGTTCGCCCGGTTCCGGTCTCGCTACGGGTAGCTCGTAAAGCCAGTCGGTCAGCACTCCCAGAACAATACCGAGCGCCAGCAACACAATCAACCATGCCACCCCGATGGCGCGAGTCAGGCGCGCCCATCCCCTGGCATGTGCTCTCTGCCGATCGGCATCCGCATCCTCAGCAAGAGAGCGCGTGCTCAGCACCCAGTAGGAAAGTGCCAGGATGCCCTGCGCCATGAGCAAGAGTGCAGTAGCACGGGCTACGGTCTGCACGTCCTGCAGAAGCTGAGCCGTTGCCCCCAGGTTGCCTGCCTGATCGGCCCGCCACCACAGCACGAGGCCCGTGGGCAGGCTGATCAGGAGCAGCGTTGCGGCCAGCCGCGTCCAGCGCACCGCCTGCCTGTCCCGGCGCTCCAGCGCGCTGGCGGCCCGGAAGTACAACACACTGCCCAGCGCCAACCCGACCGCCGCCGCCATCTTCCATTGCACCGACGCCTGGTAGATGTCACCAGCACGTTCGATACGCAGCGGCCAGCTCAGTTGTACCCGTTTGAGTTCGAGGGTGAACAGATAGGCGAGCAGTGCCAGCGCCGCCCCGAACAGGACGACACCAACCAGGGCAAAGTGCGCTCGTGCCAGCCGCACCACCCATCGCCCGCGCCTGCCTCTGGCTGGCGAGACGCGATAGAACGGCTGAATGCTATCGGTCAAACTCAGTCCCCTCCGCGCTGCGCCACGACCACCACATCGTCAAACGATACGTCCACATACCCCCGCCCTGCCCGCGCAATCAGCCCGAACGAGCGTCCCTCACCGACTGCCGGCAATGTGAATTCGGCGGCTGGCTCTCCCGCCACGATTACCGTCAGGCGAATGCCATCTTCCGCGCCAACCCGATGTACCTGCACCGGCACCGCCTCGCCGAAGCGAAAAGCGCTGCTCAGTTCCTCTGGCGATGCCAGTTCCCGCCATTGCTGGCCGTCACGCACCAACACGTGCACCTTTCCCTCAGCGCTGAGCAGCACTGCCGAGAAGTGCTCATCGTCGGCATAGTCGAACAGGATGCCGCCCTGTCCATCGGGCTGCCCCGCGTTGAACCGCACCATCACCTGGATGCTGAAATCAGTCAGCGGTGCCTGAAAGTCTGGCACGGACCATACGGCAACCCCCGGCGACACCACGCGCATCTGCAACATCTCATTGCGGTATGCCACCGTCGCCTTGGCCGAGACGCTCTCACGCCAGCGGCCACTGTAGGTGCCGAAGTCGTCCGCGAAGAGCAAGATCGGCGCTGGCGTAGCCGTGACCGTCGTTTCTGCGCCGCCCCAGGCTCGCTCGCTGACCGCCGCGCCCTGCGCTGATAGAGTCATGCACAGCAGCACAAGGGCGGTCGCCACGCCAGCGCTCACTTTTCCTTGCATGCCGCGGCTTTCCCCGCTGACAGAGTGTTCTGCACCATAGCGGTGAGATTGTAACACATTCGAACGCGCCGAGGCCGCGGATGTTTCCGGCACTGATTACGGTGCTGCCGCGCTCAGTCTGGCCAGACCTCGCGCAGCCAGTTCACCGTAGTAGGATTCGCGTGGAACCAGCGTCAGCACCATGCTATAGGCCTGCCGGGCCGCCTCTCTGTCGCCAAGGTGTTCCTGGACCACACCAAGATAGTAGTGCACCCGCATATCTCGTGGAGCCAGTCCTGCTGCAGCCCGCAACTGTTCCAGCGCCTCCTCAGCATCCCCCTGGCGATAGATCGTCCAGCCCAGACAGGCTTTCAGTACCCCGTTCTGAGGAAAGTCGGCGGAGGCTTGTTGCAGAAATGCCATGCCAGTCCCTTCCAGGTCGTAGCCCGTCTCCGCGTAGAAAGTCGCCAGCAGCTCGGCCCACTGTGCCTCATCCGGCGCAAGCCCGACAGCAATGCGCAGCCAGCGTTCCGCGCCTGCCAGGTCTCCTGCCGCCTGCAGAGTCTGTCCCACCTCCGCAGCCAGCGCAGGATTATCGGGCGCGGCCCAGTACGCCTGTGTCAGGGCGCGCCGCGCGGCTTCCAGATCACCGCTCAGCCGCCAGTGTATCCCTACCAGATACAGCACCTGTGGGCTGGTAGGCGCCATTGCCTGTGCCTGTTCCAGCCAGGGCCAACCGTCTTCTCCCTGCCGATCCACGGCGTATCCCAGATAGGCCAGCGCGACCGGATTGGCAGCGTTGACGTCCAGCGCCAGGCTCAGCGCTCGTTCCGCCAGTGCCCATTCACCCAGGCGACACATCGTCAGTCCCAGCGCGGTGTAGAAATCCGCTCGCAGAGGTGTATAGGTTGCCAGAATCTCCCTGACTTGTCGGGCGATCTCTGCCTGCGCGGGATCCGCCTCTGCCCGCTTCAGCCATTCCTGAGCGCGCTCTGGCGCGACAGGTGCCAGCAGCAATCCCAACAGCAAGCTGGCCTGCGTGTTGGTCGGGTCAGTAGCCACCAGGGTCATCAACGCCTGCTCGGCACCGGCCCAATCGTGCGCCTCGACCGCCTGTCGGGCTTGTTGCAGCAGTATCAACGGATCAGGAGTCGGCGATACGGTGAGCGTAGAAAGCCTGATGACCTGCGCGGAGAGGGCAGAAGAAAAATCAGTCGGCCACGTCAGGCCGATGATCAGCGTACCCACAAACCAGATGATGATCGTCGCCATGCCCAGCGGAGCACAGCGCTTATGCCTGAAGCGCAAGTTACACCTGCAGGCGTAAGACACTCATCACGGCGTTTTCAATATCAGCCAGCTTGAACGGCTTCAACAGATATCCGTCCACGCCCTGCAACTTGCCCATCAGCCGGTTGGCTGGGTCACCATAGGCGGTGATGACCACATAAGCTGGGCCGGCTCCATCGTGCGGCACGCGGCGCATCTCCTCCAGAAGCCGCCAGCCCGGAATATCGGGCAACGCCAGGTCGAGCAAGACCACATCCGGATGTTGCGCGTGAAACAGTTCCATGGCCTGGTCGCCATGCGTCGCATGCCAGACGCGGAAGCCCAGGCGCTCCAGCGTCAGGCGGACGATAGTCGCCAGATCAACGGTATCTTCGACGATCAGCACGCCGTAAGTCCGCGAACCTGACTCCCCCGTCTCCCCCTGGCGCGGCGCTCTTTCTGGCAACGGCTGGTGCAAGAGGCTGGAATCTTCAGCCATGGGCTATCCCTCGATTTCTGCTGGCCTTTCGCCCAGCGACAGCCCTACCCCCTCAGGCAGTGCATTATACACACAACGTGTTCTGAGCGCACAACAGGTCATTGGAAAGCGGCCGCCAACTAACCTTACTCGCGTTTCTGCAGTCGCTTGTCCACAATGCGCTCAAAGGGATCGGTGCCGGGCTTGACCAGCACGTCGCGGGAACGCCCCCCTGGCTTGGGCGCGCCGACTATTCCCAGTTCGTGCAGCAGATCAATGATGCGCGCGGCGCGGGGATAGCCCAATCCCAATCGCCGCTGGATCAACGAAGCCGATGCCTCTCCTTCCTCGATCACCAGCGCGATGGCCTCTTCCAGCATGGGATCGGTCTCCGACAGCACCTCGCGGCGCGTCATGCCGCGTTCCCACGGGCCAATGGTTATCGGTTCCATGAGGCCTGCCTCTATCTGCGCAGCGTGCCACTGCTTCCAGTAGGACACGACTGCTGTGACCTCTTCGTCTGAGACGTAGCACCCCTGAATGCGTTGCGGAGCCGCTGCGTCCGGGGCCAGGAAGAGCATATCGCCCCGCCCCATCAGCGATTCAGCCCCTGTCGTATCCAGAATGACCCGCGAATCCACCCCCGACGCCACAGCGAAAGAAATGCGCGCCGGGAAGTTCGCCTTGATCAGGCCGGTGATCACGTCCACACTGGGGCGCTGTGTGGCCACCACCAGATGCATCCCCACTGCGCGCGCCATCTGCGCCAGGCGGGTCAGAGTGCGTTCGGTCTCATCCGGACGCTGCATCATCAGGTCGCCGATTTCATCAATGACGATCACAATGTAGGGCAGATGCTCGTCGGCCCGACGTCTGCCCAGCGCCGCGTTGTAGACGTCAATGTTGCGTGCCGCCTCTTTTTCCAGCAGGCGGTAACGCCGATCCATCTCGCGAGTGGCCCAGCGCAACACGCCCACGATTCGGTCAAGCTCTGTCTCCACCGGCCCCAACAAGTGCGGCAGCCCATTGAAACGGCTCAGCTCCACCATCTTGGGGTCAAGCAACACCAGCCGCACGCGATCGGGCGTGTTGTTCATCACCAGCGCCGTAGTCATAGACGCCAGCATGATGGACTTGCCCGATCCCGTTGTCCCCGCGATGAGCAGATGCGGCATGGTCGCCAGATCGGCCACGAAGGAAGCCCCGGCAGTATCGCGGCCCAGCGGGATCGCCAGTGGACGACTACGATACCGATAGAAAGCTTCCGATTCCAATACGGGGCGCAGTGCCACCGTGCTGGGCTGCCGATTAGGCACTTCCACGCCGACATACGAATGGCCGGGCACCGGGGCCTGAATGCGCAGGCGCTTGGCGGAGAGTGCCAGCGCCAGATCGCCGCTGAGGGTGGTGATCTCATTCACACGCACCCGGTTGACGACCCGTTCACCATCATCCGTCACCTGCTCCGTGAAAGGAGACACGGCGTACATGGTCACCGTCGGCCCCACTTTCACATCAATGACCTCGGTCTCCACGTCGAATTCCAGCAGAGTGTCACGGATGATGCGCGCGTTGGTGTTGATCTCTTCCTCAGTAGGCACATTCAGTTCGAGATCGCTCAGCAGTTCCAGCGGCGGCAGATTGGGATCGCGCTTGCCCACCTTCCTGGCCTCGCGAAAATCCTTCACCGTGAAACGGCGTTCGCCCCCGTTAGTGCCTGCCGACCGACTGCGTCCGCGCGCCCTATTGATGACGGGAGCCTGGCGCAGTTCCGGCGGCACCACCGACGGGCGCCCCGTACGCCCGCCCGGAGCAACCAGGCTGCGCCCGTTTTCCGTGCCCAGTTCGTCGCGCGTGCGGGCGATCAACTCCTGACGCTGCGCTCTAGTCAACCGCAGATTCGCCGCCGCCCCAGTTCCAGGGTTGACCTCGCCGCTGTCGTCGTTTCCCTCCACCGACTTGTCGCCGGTCGCACCCTGCCCCGTTCCACGCTGACCACTGCCTGCTGAAGGCATGTACCCGCCGCCCCCCGGCCCAGTTGAGCTGCCAGGCCAACCGCTATCGTCCGTCGGTGAGGTCCCTGCTCCGCCATCCCAGCTCTGGTCTTCGTCGAGTTGTGACAGTCTCGCCTGCAGCCGGCTGCGGAGCCAGCGCATCGCCTGTACCAGGTGCCGCAGGCGCAGTTCGGTCGTCAACACGACGCTGCCCAGGGTTAGCGCTCCCAGTACCCCAGCGGACAGCGCGCGGCCCAGCGGTTCCAGGAGCAACATGAGCACCCAGCCCACGTATCCTCCGCCGCCTCCTTCACGAGCCAACACCCGCGGCTCTGGATCATTGGCCCACCAGTGTAACCAGGCGGTGAGCGCTGCCAGGGCCACTTCCAACCCCACGATCTGCAGCCAGTTCAGGCGCACGGGACGACCGAAACGGGGCAACAACAGGAAGACCCCCGCCGCCAGTAAGCCCAGCGCGATTGCATACGCAGCATGACCAAACCACTGTCGGAGTGTGCGTGACAGAGTGACAGCCAGGGGGGCCTGTGAAGCGCTATTCAACAGAGCGTTGAGGGCAACAACGCCCAGCACCATCAGCAAAATGGCCCCCACTTCTCCAGTCCACGGGGGCAATCGTCCGACTGCTGTCTTCCAGAAGGCCGGATCCGTGATCGTGATTACCGCCTGGGATGCAGCCTGCCGTACCCTCTGACTGGGGGGAGTACGCTTTTCGATGGTGGGACGGACACGGGGACGGCGTGCGGCCTTGGCCTCCGTTGTATCAGCCGGAGGAGTAGACTTTCGCCTGGAAGTCTGTTTCGGCGACTTCTCGGCTGGGGCGCCGCTATTCGAACCCGCCCCGCTGGCCCGTTGTCGCCCGCCGCTTCCACGCTGTCTGGACAAATCGGGCTGTTCGGTCACCCGCCGCTCGCCCGCCGCCATCTTCGATCTGCTCATGAAGAATATGTTCCCATAAGTGGCCGACCGGCCTTTCCCCTCCCATGATTTGCAGCCGGTCGGTAGCGTCACTTCATTCTAGCACTGGTGTTCTAACTCTGCAAAGAATGCTGTTGTGGACTGCATTTTAAGGGTATATTGATCGCAGCGCGCCACACCAGTTAAGATACGCGGCGCGTGAGCAACCAGGGAGTATCCGATCGTGCCAGACCGCATTCTGATTGCACCGTCCATACTGGCCGCCGACTTCACCCGTCTTGGCGCTCAGATCGCCGAAGCGCAGCAGGCAGGAGCCGACCTCATTCACGTGGACGTGATGGATGGCCGTTTCGTGCCCAACCTCACCATGGGGCCACTGATTGTCGAGGCGGCCCGGCGCTCGACTTCGCTCCCCCTCGACGTTCATCTGATGATCGTCGAACCAGAGAAACACATCGGAGCATTCGTGCAGGCCGGAGCCGATCGCATTACCGTTCACGTCGAGACCTGCCCTCACCTGCATCGTGTCGTCCAGCAAATCCGCGAAGCAGGAGCCAGGCCCGCCGTGGCCCTCAACCCGCATACCCCAGCGGTTATGGTCGAAGAAATCCTGCCCTTCGTAGATATGGTGCTGGTGATGACCGTCAACCCTGGCTTTGGTGGACAGCAATTCATCCCGGAGACGCTGCGCAAAATCGAGCAACTGCACACCGCGATCGTCCAGCGCGGCCTTGCGGTAGACATTCAGGTAGACGGCGGCATTGATCTGCTGACTGCCCCCCAGGTGGTGGCGAAGGGAGCCAGCGTGCTGGTAGCCGGCACCTTCGTCTTTGGTGCGCCGGAAGGCGTCGCCGCAGCGATCGCCTCGTTGCGGGCGGCTGCCAGTCAGGTTCGGGTGAATATATGAAAAAAGCCAGCGTATGCTGGCTCTCCGAAACGCCTGGGGCATCGCGTACAGAGAACTTAGGAGCGCACTTTGATGTCTTTGCTGAGCGTGCGAATGCAACGGGTGCACATATACTTGCGCACCAGGCGACCGTTTTCCATCACGCTCACGCGCTGGATATTCGCCTTGAACTGGCGCTTGGTCCGGCGGTTGGAGTGGCTCACATTGTGCCCGAACTGCGGCCCCTTCCCACACACTTCACACTTTGCCATGGCTACGCCTCACCACCAATTGTTCGATCTGTCAAACAAGCGGACGCCATGCTACCATAGAGCGGAGCGCAACGCAAGGGCCATCCGGGAACGGTGACGGGATAACCCATGACAACGAACGACACGCCTCGCGGCTCAATCGAAATATCGCCTACGGCCATTGCCACTCTGGCCAGTCACGCCGCCCTGCAGACCTACGGCGTGGTGGGTATGGCTTCTCCTAATCTGGCTTCCGACATCGCGGCCAGTCTCACCCGCGACCCGAATCGCGGCATTGTCGTTCGCCTGGAAGACAATCACATCATCATAGATGTCTATGTGATCATCGAATACGGCACGCGCATTGCCTCGGTCGCCAATAGCCTGATCAACGGCGTGCGCTATGCAGTTGAGCAGGCGACCGGCTTGCCAGTCAACCAGGTGAATGTCCATGTTCAGGGTCTGCGTGTGAGCAAAACGGAATGAGAGAGCACTGATCATCATGACCGACCATTCGTCCTCCCCTTCCGAGACACCCGCCTGCGACGGTTTCACGCTGTGGCATCTGGCCCAGGCGGGGCGTGACTGGCTCGACCAACATCACGCGCTGGTCAATCAGTTGAACGTATTCCCGGTGCCAGATGGCGACACTGGCACCAATATGCTTATGACCATGCGCAACGCGATCAGAGAAGTTGAAGAATCGGGAGCCTCTGAGCACGTAGGTCAGGTGGCCGCGCGTATCGCTCACGGCGCGATGATGGGATCGCGAGGAAACTCCGGCACAATCCTGTCTCAGCTCTGGCAGGGTTTCGCCCACGCCCTCAAAGAACACAAGACACTGACACCTGAATTGCTCGCAAGAGCGCTGCGCGAGGCGTCCGACACGGCGTATCGCGGTGTGAACAAACCAGTAGAGGGCACCATTCTCACCGTCGCCCGCGAAGCTGCCGAAGCCGCCGAAGAAGCGCTGCGCGACACCCAGGATATGGTCGAAATCCTGCGTAGAACGGTGTTGCGCGCCAAGGATGCCCTGGCCCGCACGCCGGAGATGCTGCCCATCCTTCAGAAGGCCGGCGTCGTGGATTCTGGTGGCAGCGGTCTGGTCTACATCCTGGAAGGGATGCTCCTGTATCTGCAAGGGGAGGCGATCCAGGTGAAACAGGCAACTGTGGCTGAGGCCCGCGATTTGGCCGAGACGCTGGCTCCTGAGGACGAACTGGGCTACGGCTACGACGTGCAGTTCATCCTCAAGGGAGAAAATCTCGACGTCAACGCCATCCGCGCGGCGATAGATAGCATGGGCTGGTCAACGCTGGTCGTCGGCAACGAGCAGGCCATCAAGGTGCACGTTCACGTACACGATCCTGGCATTCCCCTCAGTTATGGCGTCAGCCTGGGGACACTGAGCGACATCGTCGTCGAGAACATGCAGGAACAATACCAGGAATACGTGCGCGAAAGGGCCTCCGCACCGTCGCCAATGCCTGGTGCACCACCTTCGCTGGCAGACATCCCGGCAATCGAACTGGACGAAGATGACATCGCCGTGGTCAGTGTTGCTTCAGGAGATGGGCTGGCGCGGGTCTTCCGCCAGCTTGGTGCCGCTCAACTGGTGATGGGCGGGCAGACCAACAACCCCAGCACCCAGGAAATCCTCGACGCCATTCAGCGGGCAGCCACCCGCAAGGTGATTGTACTGCCCAACAACAAGAACATCATCCTGGCCGCCGAGCAAGCCGCACGGCTGGCTACCGATCAGCAGGTGGTGGTCGTGCCCACGCGCACCATGCCGCAGGGCATCAGCGCCATGTTGCCCTACGATCCCAAAGGCGACCTGGACGCTGTGGTTAAGGCCATGCTGCAGGCTAAGGACAGAGTCGTCACCGGTGAGATTACCACCGCCACACGGAGCGTTGAGCTAAACGGTGTCAAGGTCACAGAGGGACAGATCATTGGACTGATAGATGGCGCTCTGGCAGTAGCAGGCGACGAAATCAGCCAGGTGTTGCGCGACGTGCTGGAGCGCATGTGCTCCGGCGAATGTGAATTGATCACGCTCTACTACGGCAACGGCATTGACGAAGCCGATGCTCGGCGGGTGAGCGAAGAGTTGAGTGCAGCGTATCCTGACCAGGCGTTCGAAGTGGTGTATGGGGGACAGGCGCATTATCACTATATCGTCAGCGCCGAGTGAGGCTCACCACATCGGGCGAAAGGGAGGATATCCTGGTGGGAAAAGTGCGCATTGTGACCGATAGTTCGGCTCAATTCCTCGACCCCACTGTCGTGGACCGCTATGGGATCACGGTTGTGCCCCACACCATCCTGTTGGGATCACGAGCCTTCCGGGAGGGCATTGATATTGAGCCGCAGGCCTTTTTCCAGCTTGTCCG
>AMZC01005222.1_pt1 | contig 10863 bp, 10 predicted proteins | sample 948551 | NCBI WGS metagenome assembly AMZC01 (sample SAMN01120625, study PRJNA171369) | bioreactor sludge metagenome | biome: sludge; isolation source: anaerobic thermophilic cellulolytic sludge from lab reactor | place: China: Hong Kong, Shek Wu Hui wastewater treatment plant | collected... | reverse complement strand
AACCTTAACGCTTGCTCTGGCTCTGTCCGCCACTGAAGGTTGCCCCTGGTAGGGACGGGTCTGGAAACTCGCCTCACACTGCATCAATATGCCCCTACTCTGCTTCAGAAGTCTGCCCTATCTCGCGCAATGCGGCGAGCAGCGCGTCGGTCTGCGCGGGCGTCCCCGCGCTGATGCGCACATGATCGCGCAGGCGCGGCGTGCTGTAGTAGCGGATCAGAATCCCGTACTCTTCAGCCAGCCGCCGCCGCAACTCCGCCGCGTCTAGCCCTGTCACCCGGCACAGCACGAAGTTGCTGCGGCTCGGATACGGGTGCAGGTACGGGATTGCCGCCAGTTCGCGCTCCAGGCGCTCGCGCTCGGCGATCAACCGCTCCACATTGGCCCGCAGAGCCGGCAGGTCGGCCAGCGAGGCCCGCGCCGCCGCATCTGCGGCCACGTTCACATTATACGGCTGCTTGATTTTCCACAGATGCGCAATGATCTCGCGGGGGAAGATGCCGTAGCCGATACGCAGCCCGGCCAGGCCAGCCCACTTGCTGAAGGTGCGCAGCACGATCAGGTTGGGCGTCTCCGGCACGCGGCGGGCCAGGCTCTCCGCCCGGCTGAACTCGATATACGCTTCGTCCAGCACTATCACCAGCGGCAGATCGAGCAGACGCTCGACGGTCTCCGGCGGAATCAGGCTCCCATCGGGGTTGTTGGGCGAGCACAGGAACAGCAGCTTGGCTCCGGACGCGCGGGCCGCTGCCTCTATCCCGTCCACGTCGAGCGAGAAGTCCGCACGACGGGGCACGTCCAGCACGCGGGCGAAGGCCAGCGGCGCGTCGAAGGCGTACATGCTGAAGGTCGGCGGGGCGTTGATCACTGTGTCGCCCGGCTCGACGAACAGTTGCAGGATCAGCGCGATCAGTTCGTCGGCGCCCGCGCCAGCCAGGATATGCCCGGCATCCACGCCCACGTAGTCGCTCAACAGAGCGCGCAGGGCGCGCGCCTCCGGATCGGGGTAGATGTGCGTCGTGTTCAGCGACGCCAGCGCCTGCCGCGCGCGCGGCGACGGGCCGTAGGGGTTCTCGTTGGCGTCGAGCTTGATCAGCCGCTCCGCCGGAATGCCCAGTTGGTCGGCGAAGACTTCCAGCGAAGCCGTCGGCGAATAGGGCTGCATGGCGGCGATATCGGCGCGAATGCGCACTTTGTCGGCTACGCGAGAGGAAGGAATCTCGGTCATGTCATCTCATCCTGTTCGGCAAAGATGTTCGCCCACCGTTCTGTCAACACGAGGCGTAGGGGCGTATGGTATACACCCCTGAGCCAAGCCCTACCGCCCGATGCGCGCTTCGGCAGCGGCGGCGTGCGCGGTCAACGCCTCCGCGCGGGCCAGCACCGCCGCAACCTGGCTGAGTTCTGCCGCCGCGCGCGCCTCCAGCCCCACCAGGCTGGTGATCTTGACGAAGTCCAGCACGTTCAGCGGCGAGGCGAAACGCGCCGTCCCGCCGGTGGGCATGACGTGCGACGGCCCGGCCACGTAATCGCCCAGCACCTCGAACGACGTTTCGCCCAGGAATACGCCGCCTGCGTTGCGCACGTGCCCTACCCAGTCCCAGGGATTGGTCAGCAACAGGCACAGGTGCTCGGCGGCATAGTCGTTGGCCACGGCGAACGCCTCGTCGAGATCGCGCACGATCACCGCGCCACTGCGGTTGGTCAGCGACTGCGCGATGATCTCCGCCCGGCTGAGCGTCGCCGCGCGCCGCTCGACCTCCGCCGCCACCCGTTCGGCCAGGGTGCGGCTGGGCGTCACCAGGATGGCCGAGGCCAGCACGTCGTGTTCGGCCTGCGCCAGCAGATCGGCAGCGGCCAGGGCGGGGTTGGCGCTCTCGTCGGCGATGACCATCGTCTCGGTCGGCCCCGGCAACCCGTCGAGGCCCACGTCGCCATAGACCTGCTGCTTGGCCAGCGTGACGAACAGATTGCCCGGCCCGACGATCTTGGCCACGCGCGGCACGCTCTCCGTGCCATAGGCCAGCGCGGCGATGGCCTGCGCCCCGCCGACGCGCACCACCTTCGTCAGGCCACACACCGCTGCTGCCGCCAGGATCACCAGAGGGACGGCCCCCGTCCCCCGACCGGGCGGCGTGCTGACGACGATCTCGCGCACACCGGCGACCTGCGCGGGGATGGCGCTCATCAGCAGCGACGAGGGCAGCGGAGCCGTGCCCCCCGCCACATAGACGCCCACCGAGTCCATGGGGCGGATGAGCTGTCCCAGCGAGCCTTCGCGCGTGGCGTCTACCCAGCCAGTGACCGGCTGCTTCTCGTGGAAGCGGCGGATGCGCTCGGCGGCATAGCGCAGGGCGTCGGCGACTTCGGCGGGGATGCGGTCGAGCGCGGCGGCGATCTCGTCTTCCGGCACGGTCAGCGTTTCGAGCTGCGCCCCATCAATGCGCGCATTCCAGTCGAACAGAGCGGCGTCGCCGCGCTCGCGCACACTGCGGATGATGCGGCGCACCGCCTCGTCGGGCGTCACCGGCTCGCCGAACAGCCGGTGCAGGCTGTCGCTGAGCCAAGCGGGGACGGTGATGTCGCGCAGCGAGTCGCGGCGCAGGATGGTCGCGCGGGCTTCGTTCAGGTCGTCGTAGATGCGTAGCGTGCTCATAGAGATACGTCCTCTCCATTCAGGGTAGATAGCAGGCGCAGATAGCGCTCTGGCGCTTCCTCGAAAATGTACGTCACCGGCGTGACGACCACGCCGCTGCCGCCGATAGCGCGAATCTGGCGGATGACTTCGTAGAGCTTGTGCGCATGGGCCACGATGTTGATCGCCCACCACTGACCGACTTCCTGGCGGGTGATCATGGGCGAGATGGTCGGTCCCTGCAGCCCGCCCAGGTCGGGCTGACTGAAGACACGCGCCGCCACGTCCTCCATGGAGCTGCCACGCATGTTGGCGAAGATCATGTACTGTCCCCGCGCGCGCAGGTGCGCCTCGATGAACTCCAGCATCTGCCGGGTAGCGGCCAGCACATCGGGACGCACGGTCAAGGCCGCCCGGTTGCCGATCAAAATCGCCTGCGAGCCGACGATGGTGCCGTCGTCGAGGGCGCGCAGGCGATTTTCGCGCAGGGTCGTGCCCGTGCTGGTGATGTCGGCGATGAAGTCCGCGTAGCCGACAATCGGCGCGGACTCCAGCGCACCGTCGGCGCTGACGATGCGCACATTGGTCACGCCGCGTTCTGCCAGGAAGCGCCCTACGCTCTGCGGGTACTTGGTGGCAACGCGCAGCTCGCGCCCCGCGCTCCGGCGGGTCAGATCGGCGACGGTGTTCACGTCGTCCCAGTCGTCCGGCACGGCCAGCACCAACTGACACTCGCCGAAGCCCAGCGCCTCGTGCACGACGATCACGTCCTGCGTCTCTTGGCCGAACGCCTCGAAGAGCGTGTCGTAGCCGGTGATGCCCAGGTCTACGTCGCCCGCCGCCACGCTGAGGGGGATGTCGCGGGCGCGCTGAAACAGCACCAGCACCCCCGGCAGTGCGGGCAGGGTAGCGGTGTACTGGCGCGGGTTGGGTTTGTGGACGCGCAGCCCACATTCGGCCAGGAAGTCGAGCGTCTCGCCCTCCATACGGCCCTTGCTGGGCAGCGCCAGCCGGATTTGTTCTCGCATGGTTCCCCTCGTCCTTGCTACACAAACGAAAACGCCCCCCGGCGGACCGGAGGGCGTCTGTGGGCCTGAGCTGTCTGTCACGTCCTCAGACACGCAGCACCACACCACCGGACCGTCGGGCGGACGGGCGGCTATGATGATGGTGCGCGTGAGCGTGGATCGTGTTCGTCAACATGGCACAGAATATAGCGACCTGAGACGCACTTGTCAAAACCAGGATTTGGTCATTTTGCCTCATTCGCCCAGCGGCACGCAGCCCGACACCCACAATGGCGGCCATTCGGAGTGCGGCATCCCGTAGTAGTCCTCGACGATGCGGCGCACGATGGGCGCGGCAACCTCCGACCCTTCGCACGAGTTCTCGACCGTCACCACGACAGCGATTTCCGGGTCTTGCTGCGGAGCAAAGGCCACGAACCAGGCCTGCGGTTTGGTGGTTGCGCCGCCGGTCTGCGCCGTGCCCGTCTTGCCGCAGACGATCACGTCGGTGCCCTGGAACTTGTACCACTCCTCGAAGATGAAGCGGGCCGTACCGTTGGGGTCGAGCGTCACGTCACACATGCCCTTGCGGATCAGCTCGAACACTTCGGGCGCGAAGTCGAGCTGCGACAGGACTGTCGGCTCGGCCACGTAGACCGGCTCCTCGCCCACAAGCTGCACCTTGCTGACGAAGAGAGGTTTGAAGAGCTTGCCACCGTTGGCGACGGCGGCGACCATGCGCACCATCTGCAGCGGCGTGACCTGAATCGGCCCCTGCCCGATGACCAGGTTCAGCATGTCGGAGATGCTCCACTGCCGCGCTTCCAGGCGGAAGATCAGCTCTTCGTTGGGAATCTGACCGGTCTCTTCGGGCAATACGTCCTGACCGGTAGGCACGCCCAGGCCCATCTTGTAGGCGTACTCACTGAGGACTTGCGGGTTGAAATCGAACAGGTTGACGCCCAGTTGCCAGTAGTAGGAGTTGCAGGAATAGGTGAGCGCGTGCGAGAAATCCACATAACCGTGACCGGTCGGCAGCCAGTCGGTGCGGTAGGGCAGACCGTCGCCGTAAGTCTGGCCGTACCACCTGCCGCCGCAGGTGTAACCGGTGCTGGGCGTGTAGACGCCGCTATCCAGCCCTGCCGCCGTCGAGACGATCTTGAACGACGACCCCGGCGGATACTTGCCCAGCGTCACACGGTTGAGCAGAGGCGTGCGCCAGCTAATTTCCAGGTCGCTGATGCGTTGCGCCCGATCCTGGAGCAGCGAGTCGGGGTTGAACAGGTTGGGATCGAACCAGGGATAGCTCACCGCGGCCAGCACTTCGCCGGTCTTGACGTCCATCACCACGGCAGCCCCGCCCGGTGAGGTCGGTCCCCAGGTCGCCGAGGAATAGTTGTAGGCTTCGATGAAGGCGTTCTGCACGGCTGCCTGCAGATCGCGGTCAATGGTCAGGTAGACGCTCTGTCCTGGCTCTGCCGGCGCTTCGGCGATCTGACGCAGCGTCACCCCTTCCGGTGAGAGAATCACCAGCCTGCCGCCCGGCTTGCCCGCCAGATAGTTTTCGAACGCCTTCTCGACGCCCGTCTGACCGACCAGCGCGTCGCGCGGGTAGCCCTTGCGCTCGTATTCGGCCATCTGCTCCGGCTGAATCTGGCCCACGTAGCCGACCAGATGAGGGGCCAGCTCGCCGAAGTAGCGGCGCGTGTTGCGGATGGTGGTGTCGTAGGGATCGTCGCCCACGTCGCAGTATTGACGCAGGTTGGCTTCTTCGATCTGATACGTTTCGGGGTCTATCTCGGCCACCAGGAAGCGCGTCTCCGGCAGGTACTGGGCGAAGGTGCGCTGCAACGAGGCCACTTCGCGCCGCAGCACGCGCGATAGCAGGTTGATGCACTCGTCTATATTGGGGATGTCCTGCTGCACCAGGTACAGGCCAATGGCCCGCCCGTTCTGGTCGGCCAGCACTTTGCCGTTGCGGTCGTAGATATTGCCGCGGCTGGGCAGCGTTTGCTGCCGGATCAGGCGCGCGCCCTCCGCCAGACCGTCGAAGATGTCCATGCGCGACCACGCCACCCGCCAGCCTTCGGGCGTCTCGATCAGGCGCATGGTGCGCCCCAGGTCTTCGATCACGCCGAAGAGTTCCGTATGGAAGCGGACGTCGTATTGCAGGGCCGCCGTCGTGCCCTGGCGCAGCGAACTGGTGATGCTCGTTTCCAGCGCGGTCAGCGTCAGTTGAACTGCGGTTTCCTGGTAGTCCTGGACGAAAGCTTCCTCGCTATAGACTTCGCGGCTGTTGGGGCTGATCAGCGTGTACATGGCGGCATAGTCGCTGTCGGCCCAGGCTTTCAGGAAGGTCTGCGCCACCTGCTCGGCCTGTTCCAGAGTGAGTGGCGGGGTAGGATTCGGCCCGCCCACCTCGCCCAGCGAGCCGGGGTCGAGACCGCCGCAGGCGTTCAGGAGCAGCGCCAGCAACAGCGCCACCAGCACGGGCACCTTGGCAGGGGACACAGGACGTCGCATGACCGGCTCCTCAAAACAAACGAGAGGCAAAGCCTCATCCCAACACCTGGCTCTACCCCCCATGTGTACAGTGCTTCCTGGTGTCGCGCAGCGATTATAGCGCCCCGCACGCGGCCTGTCTAAATCCGGCAAGGCAGGCGTGTGACCTTCTCCCCTCAGGTCGCACCGGCCAGGATGCCCTCCGTCACGTCGCAGTCGTAGGCAAAGAAAGACTGACAGACGGCGGGCACGTCGGCGGGTACGTCCAGCGCCAGCCGGCGCAGCGCCCGCAGCAGATGGCACAGCGGCAACCCCACCACGTTGGCGAAACAACCGCTGCTCAGGACTGCGGGCCGGAACCCCTGGTGCTGAATGGCATAGCCCCCCGCCTTGTCGAAGGGATCGCCAGTGTCAATGTAGGCGGCGATCTCGGCGTCGGTATAGGGGCGCATGGGCACCTCTGTCACGGCGACCTCGGTCACCTGCTGCCCTGTCGCAGCGTGAATCAGGGTCAGCGCCGTGTACACCTGATGCGTGCGCCCCCGCAGACGGCGCAGCATGGCCCAGGCCTCGGCAGCGTCGGCGGGCTTGCCCAGGATGGCCTCCCCATCAGCGACCGTGGTATCCGCCGCCAACACCACATCGTGACCGGCGGCCAGGGCCAGCGCCGCGCGGGCTTTTGCCTGGCTGAGGCGGACGGTGTAGGCGCGCGCCGCTTCGCCCGGCAACGGCGTCTCGTCTATGTTGACGGCAACCGGCGTGAATGGCAGGCCGGTCAGGCCCAGCAGTTCGCGGCGGCGGGGCGAGCCAGAAGCAAGCAGGATTGAAGGGAGCGTGGTCATGGGCGGGCCAACTCGCGTGTGTGCGGGCGCGGGGGACTTCAGCGATTCTCGAACAGCAAGCCGAAGCCGCGCCGGGTGATGATGTATTCGTGTTCCGGGTCTACTTCCTGCAGCCGCCGCCGCAGGCGACTGACCAGCGCATCAATGGTCTGATCGCTCACATCAGTGCCCGGCCCCCACACCGCCGCCACGATCTCCTCGCGCTCGACGATGCGCCCGGCATTGGCGACCAGCAGGGCCAGCAGCGCGAACTGATTCGGGCTGAGGGGCGGATAGAGCAGCCTGCCGCCAACCGTCACACGGGCAGCGGCTTCGTCTATCTCCAGGCCAGGGCGGGGTAGCTGCACCGGCGAAATCTGCGCGGTCGTGGCCGGATCGTCGAAGACCCACAGGCAGACCTTGCCGAACGAGACTTCGTCACCAGCGCGCAGGCGATAGCGTTCGCCGGAGGCCAGCCGCCGCCCGTTGACAAAGGTGCCGTTGGTGCTGTCCAGGTCTTCCAGGTAGACGCTGTGATGATCGCCGGTAAGGCGGGCGTGCTGCCGCGAGATGGCCGAATAGTCCAGCACATAGTCGCAATCGCGGGCGCGCCCCACGGTGAAGGGTAAACGGCTCAGTTCCACTGCCTGCCCCTGGTGTGCGCCTTCTTTGATCAGGAAGCGGGGAATCGCTGGCATGGCATTCCCATCCCTCTGGCCCGACCTCACTCAGCAGCCGCCTTTATACCACGTCGGCGTCCTCATCGTCCAGCACTGGCAGTGCGGTGTTCGGCTGAACGCCCTGCAGCCCCAGACGACGCTCAAAGTCCGCCAGGGCAGCCTGGAGCGCCTGCTGGCGCAGGCTGCTGGTCACGTCGCCACGGGTGCGCTCCAGCACGGCGCGCAACGCATCCACCCGCCGCCGCAACCCGCCGGTGATCGTGTCGTGAAAGTCCAGCCCGATCAGCAGGCCGTAGATGGTATCCATGGCGTTCAACAGCCGTTCGGCCTCCTGCGAATGCCCATCGCGCAGGATGTCGAGAATCTGGCGGCGCAGTTCGCTGGCCGCCTCGCACAGACCATTGAGGTAAGTCGCCGGCTCGACGCCCAGCGACTCCGGCGTGGGCAGGGACTCGCCGCGCACCAGGGCATAGATCAGCCAGGCTTCGACGTATTCCTTGAGCGCGTCCTGCGTATAGCCGCTGTGATACAGGTCAGGATAGGCGGATACGACAGCGCCTATCGCTTCGGCAGCGGCGCGGGCCTGTGTCAGGCGCGTCTGAGCCAGTTCCCAGTCGTGCCGGTGCACGGCGCGGATGGCGTTGGCGCAGTGCTGAATCAGCCCGCGCGACTGATTGATGGCCGCGTCGCGGGCAGCATTCTTGGCCTCGAACTGCTGACGAATTGCTTCGACAACGGCGTCGAGCTTCTCCAGATCACTCATCCTCTGGCTCCTGGTCGTCGTCCGGCGGACGAATGGTGCTGAAGAGCTGATCGGCCAGCGATTGCGGGCGCGGCGGCAGCTCGATCTCGCCATACTGCGTTTCGTAGCGATCCAGGTTTTCCCGCAGGGCGTTGAGCAGCATCTTGGCGTTGGTAGGTGTCAGCACCAGGCGCACGCGCACCCGCGCTTTGGGCACGTTGGGCAGGATTTGCGCAAAGTCCAGGAAGACTTCCCAGGGCGAGTGTGTGATGATGGCGAAGTTGGCATAGGTCGCGGGCAGGTCGGCGGGAATCTCCAGGTTGAGCCGCCGTACCACAGGTTGAGATGGTTCGGTCATAGCCCCTCCTCGTGTGGGCGCAGGAAATGGTTGCAGGCGATGCTCAGCCGTCAGCCTGCCAGGAAAGCGCTAGAACGGCAGGTCTTCGGCGTCGGCAGCGGGATATTCGGCAGCAGCGCCTTCTTCGCCTTCACCGCGCCGCCCCAGGAACTTGATGTCGCGCGCGGTGATCTCCAGCGTAGCACGGGGTTGTCCATCCTGGCCCATATAGGCCGAGGCATCTACTTCCCCCGCGACCATGATTTGCATCCCCTTGCGCACATATTGATTGGCGGTCTCGGCCAGGTTGCGCCACGCTGAGACCTTGAACCACGTGGTTTTCTCGCGCTGCTCGTTGGTCTGCCGGTCGTTCCAGCGCCGCGTCACGGCCACCGAGAAATCACACACAGCCACCCCCGAAGGGGTATAGCGCAACTCAGGGTCGCGCCCGACGTTGCCAATGATAATCGTATACTGATAGCCCGCCATGTTTACCTCCCGCTCCACAAGCATCTGGGGCCAGACCGAGATAAAAACTATTATAGCATAGATAGAACATTCGTTCCATTTCTAGTCGCCGCGCCGGCCCTGCAACTGCTCCGTCAGCAGCCGTGTCACCACCTGCGCGTCGGCCTTGCCGCGCATCTCGCGCATCACCTGGCCGATCAGGAACTTCAGCAGCTTCTCTTCGCCCGCCAGATAGCGAGCGACTTCGGCGGGGTTGGCGTCCAGCACGCGGGCGACGACCTCGCCCAGCACGGCCTCGTCGCTGACCTGCGCCAGCCCCTGCGCCTCGACCAGCGCCCGCGGATCGCCGCCCTGTTGATAGAGCGTTTCCAGCAGTTGGCGGGCGACACTGTGATTGATCGTGCCCTGCTGCACCAGCGTCACCAGCGACGCCAGCGCCGCGGGCGTCAGTTTGATCGCGCCGATGTCCTCGCGGTCGCGGCCCTCGGCGTTCATCTGACGGAACACCTCACCGGTGATGTAGTTGGCGACCTGCTTGGGATCGCCGCCCGCCTTCACCGCCGCCTCGAAATAGTCAGCGACGGCCTGCTCGGCCACCAGCACCGAAGCGTCGTAGCGGCTCAGCCCGTAGTCGCGCATGAACCGATCGCGTTTGGCATCGGGCAGTTCCGGCAGGGCCGCGCGCCCTTCCTCGACCCATTCGGCGCTGATCTCCAGCACCGGCAGGTCAGGTTCGGGGAAGTAGCGGTAGTCGTCCGCCGATTCTTTGACGCGCTGCACCACGGTGACCTGCCGCACCTCGTCCCAGCCCAGCGTCGCCTGTTGCACCTGACCGCCACTTTCCCACAGCGCGATCTGCCGCTCGATCTCATAGGCGCAGGCGCGGGCCAGGCTGCGAATGCTGTTGAGATTCTTGATCTCGGTGCGCGTGCGGAATTCGCTGGAACCGACCGGGCGCACGCTGATGTTCGGCTCCATGCGCAGCACGCCCTTGCTCATGTCGCCGCTGTTCACGCCCAGGTAGCGCAGGATGGCGCGCAGCTTGCGGGCGTAGGCTTCCGCTTCCTCGGCGCTGCGGATGTCCGCTTCCGAGACAATCTCCAGCAAGGGCACGCCCGCGCGGTTGAGATCAACCAGGCTGGAGCCGTCCACATGCGTGAGCTTGCCCGTGTCTTCTTCCAGGTGCACACGGCGAATGCGCACCCGTTTGGTGCTGCCGTCGGGCAGATCGATCTCCAGCCAGCCCTGGATCGCCAGCGGATAGTCATACTGACTGATCTGATAGCCCTTGGGCAGGTCGGGATAGAAATAGCTCTTGCGGGCGAACTGATTGAAGGGCGGGATGGTGCAGTTGAGCGCCAGCCCGACGCGCAGCCCCAGTTCTACCGCCCGCTGATTGATCACCGGCAGCACGCCGGGCATCCCCAGGCACACGGGGCAGACAACCGTATTGGGCGCGGCGGAGGTGCTGTCCACCACTGCGCAGCCACAAAACATCTTGGAGGCGGTCTGCAGTTCCGCGTGAACTTCCAGGCCGATTACAGCTTCGTAGGCAGTCATGCGCTCTCTCACCGGTGCGATGCGCCAGGATGTGAACGCCTAGAGCATAGCGCACAGTGCGCCTGCCTGCCAGCGTCGCATGGGTGTATTCGAGTCTTGGGGCGAAAGTCT
>AMZC01000663.1_pt1 | contig 10866 bp, 7 predicted proteins | sample 948551 | NCBI WGS metagenome assembly AMZC01 (sample SAMN01120625, study PRJNA171369) | bioreactor sludge metagenome | biome: sludge; isolation source: anaerobic thermophilic cellulolytic sludge from lab reactor | place: China: Hong Kong, Shek Wu Hui wastewater treatment plant | collected 2011-05-01... | reverse complement strand
GTGCAAAAAATCAGCCCAAGACATCAATCCGAGCGGCTCGAGCCATGTGGAGAGTGTCGTATTGATTACAAAACTGTAAGCCTTTATTTAAGCGGGTTTCCGAAATTACATCCAAGTTGTCTACTCGAGCTAAAGGGCTAGAATACGTACATGGAAACATATCGACGAGGTATTTTGGGGTAAAATTTGAACTCAAAAATTGGTAGGGTTGAGTTGACAGATTAGATAACGGGCATTTTTGATAGGGGTTGAGGAGACAGGATGGATGTAAAGTATTAATTCATTCTGTGTCCGTTTATCATGGTTTTCATGAATTGTAGACTATAAAAATGCAAATATATAACTTTAGTATTGACATACTAAAGTTTTGTTGATACACTACTATTAGTGAGAGATTCTCAATTATTAATAGGAAGGAGGAAAAACGTGAATACAGCAATAGATTACTTTATTAATCTGTTTACCATTCGCGGTATAACCTCCAGAGAGCAATTATTAAACGAAATGCTGCGTGTTAAACTTACAGCGAAAGCAATGAAATCTCAGAAAAAATCCATTCAGGATGAATATCAGCTTTTTGAATTAATGAAGCAGTCTACAGAAAATACAATACTGGGATACTTTCCTGGAGACAAGGATTTTTTTAATTCAATTTATAAAGTTGCTCATAATGTAGATCTTATTGAGTTCACTCTTAAACTTTATCAAAATGACCGCTTTGGACAGATATTTTCTCCGGTTTATTTAACGGAATACATTTGTCGCTTGGCAGATGAAGCAAAAGCTCAGACGATCCTTATTACCGAAGCAGAAAAAAGCCTTTTAGGTCTTAAGAATTTTGTGGATAAACATAAGTCAAGCAACATAACATTTACCACATCAAGTGCACTAATGTTTATGATGCTTAAGCTTGGATTTGAAGGATACAAGAATGTCAGCATACTTAATCAATCTATATACCAGGAACTTCTCATTGGTACACGTTTTGACTTTATTTATTCCCTACCTGATTTTAGTGGGAAAATTGAATCTTTAAACGACAAATTCATGTCTTCAAGACCAGATATTATAGCAACACAAAATTTGCTTGGACAATTATCGGAAAAAGGCACACTCGTGACTGTGCTACCAGCAAGGATAACATTTTCAAGCAGTTCAGAAGCCAAGCTGCGCGAGCATATTATGACCAATTATCAATTAGAAGACATTTACAGTCTTCCTGAAGGTACTTTTAGGCCATATACCAGTATAAAGACCTATATGCTCAGAATAGGTGTTGTGAAAAAAGAAAGTGTGAACGTAGGTTATTTAGGTTATGATAACGGCCTATATATCGATAAAGCGAAAGTGGTGGGGAGCAAAGAATTTTCCAATCATGAGGATTGGCGTATTGAACTTATACTTGAAGATGATGACGAGAATATCAAAAAGTATAAGTCATCAACACTTGAAAGAGTAAAACTACATGAAGTCGCTGAAGTCTTTAGGGGGAAATCAATCTTAAAAAAAGATGTGAAGCCCGGGAATATTAAGGTACTGAATATCTCAAACATTACCGATACCGGAATTGATTATTCTGAGATGGACAGTATTGAAGAAGAAGAGCGAAAAATCAAACGCTATGAATTGATGGACGGAGATATAGTCCTATCTTGCAGGGGGACAGCTATTAAAACAGGTGTATTTCGCAAACAGAAAGGTATTGTTATTGCTTCAGCTAATGTTATTGTTATAAGACCAAATCATAGGATTTTAAGTGATTATCTCAGGATATTCTTTGAAAGTCCAGTGGGAATAGCGCTCATAAAAAGCTTTCAACGAGGGACAACCGTTGTAAATATAAATCATGTGGACATTGCTGAAATGGAAATACCGCTACTTAGTATGGAAGAGCAGAAAGAGTTAGCTGACAAGTATGCAAAGGAAGCTGCATTGTTCAGAGAAACAGTGGCTAAAGCTGAGAAACGTTTCCAAGAAGAGAAAGAGAAAATTTATAATAGGTTAGTGTAAGGAGTCGATGGTAATGGTTAAGAAAATCGATTATTTCTGTGGGGCGTTTTTATCCTACCTTATTTCTAACGGTATTTCACCAGCTTTGTTTGAGGCAGGAGAGAAAAGTAAAATAGTAAAGTTCAGTACAAATCTTGGCGATTACAAAGTGTATATCAAATACTCAACCATATGCAAATTTAGCGATAGAAAAAGCACAAGAAAGTGGGATGTACTGTTTACAAAAAAAGAAATGGATATACTTAAGGACTTTCTTGAGCAAAATCGAAAACATTACTTTGTATTGGTTTGTACTGATACTAATATGAAAGAGAATGAGGTCGCTGTATTGGATTACGATGGTGGGCTGATGTGTCTGGGAAACGATTCAGTCAATAGAGAACGAAGAATTTCAGTTGTACATAAAAAAGGGAGCCCATATATGAATTGCTATGGTACTGCCAGAAGTGAAAATCAAGGAATACAGATCTACAAAGATTTTAATAAGTATTTTTTGGATAAAGCAAGTGTTTGATGAGGAGGTTATATAAAATATGGCAACGGTGAATTTGGGCTTTGAAAATAACCTATGGGAAATGGCAGATAAGTTGCGCGGCAACATTGAAGCATCGGAATATAAGCATGTGGTACTGGGACTCATTTTCCTTAAATACATCTCCGATGCTTTTGAAGAGAGATATAATGAGCTGGTTGCAGAAGGAGAAGGCTTTGAGGAAGATATAGATGCTTATACTGAGGTAAATGTTTTTTACGTACCAAAAGAGGCCCGTTGGGATTATATAAAAGCAAATGCAAAGCAGCCAACGATTGGACAGATTATTGATGAAGCCATGATAGCCATTGAGAAGGAGAACGCCTCTCTTAAAGGAGTGCTTCCTAAAAACTATGCTCGCCCGGAGATAGACAAAACCAAGCTAGGTGAGCTTATAGACTTGTTTTCTTTCAAAGTTGGCGATAAAGAAGCAAGGGCACAGGATGTTCTCGGTAGGGTTTATGAATACTTCCTTGGGAAGTTTGGCTCTTCGGAAGGTGAATTCTATACTCCGCCCTCAATTGTAAAATTGCTTGTTGAAATGATAGAACCATATAAAGGCAGGGTGTATGACCCCTGTTGCGGATCCGGCGGCATGTTTGTGCAGAGCCAGAGATTTGTTGAAGAGCATAGCGGAAGAAAGGATGATATCCATATATTTGGGCAGGAGTATACCGCTACCACATGGCGTCTATGCAAGATGAACCTTGCTATTCGAGGAATTGACGGAAATCTCGGAGAAAGGGATGCAGATACATTTTCCAATGACCTTCATAAGATGCTGAAGGCGGATTATATACTTGCAAATCCCCCCTTTAACATCAAGGACTGGGGAGCTAACAGGCTTGTTGATGATGTCCGTTGGAAATATGGCATGCCACCGGCAGGGAACGCCAACTACGCCTGGATACAGCATATTATTTCCAAGCTCTCACCGAACGGGGTAGCAGGCTTTGTCATGGCCAACGGTGCCATGTCCACCAATACAACAAGTGAAGCCGAAATAAGAAAGAACATTATCGAGGACAAGTTGGTGGACTGTATCATCACTCTGCCGCCCAATCTTTTCTACAATGTCACCATTCCTGCTTGCCTGTGGTTCCTGACAAGAAACAAAAAATCCGATGGCCGGGATCGCAGCAACGAAATCCTTTTTATAGATGCCCGTAAGATGGGGACAATGATTGACCGCAAGCACAGAGAACTAGACTATGAAACTGAGATAAAATATATAGCCGACACCTACCATAGGTGGAAAAAAGGTGAAGGGTACGAGGATATCAAGGGATTTTGCAAATCTGCCACTCTGGATGAAGTTCGCTCCCATGAATATATTCTTACTCCCGGTAGGTATGTGGGGATTGAGGAAAAAGCTGATGACGGGGAGCCTTTCGATGAAAAGATGACCAGGCTGACCGGAGAACTTGCAGAGATGTTTGCAAAGCGTAAGTCTTTGGAAGACGAAATCCGCAAAAGACTGGGGGCAATCGGTTATGACTTTTAACGATAATACTGAATTTTTAATGTACCAGACTGAAGATGGGAAAACGAAAATTGAAGTAAGAATGGAGGACGAAACAGTTTGGCTTTCATTGAATCAGATGGCGGAGCTGTTTCAACGAGATAAGTCTGTTATTTCACGTCACATCAAGAATATTTTTTCTGAAGGTGAGTTGGACGAAAAATCAGTTGTTGCAAATTTTGCAACAACTGCTGCAGACGGAAAAACCTATAATGTGGACTATTATAATCTGGATGTCATAATCTCCGTAGGCTACCGTGTCAAGTCCCACAGAGGTACGCAATTCAGAATTTGGGCTACCCAAAGATTAAAGGAATACATAATAAAAGGTTTTACGATGAATGATGATCTGCTCAAAAGAGCAGGCGGAGGCAATTATTTTGAGGAATTATTGGAGCGTATACGGGATATCCGCTCCAGTGAGAAAATATTTTATCGCAAAATTTTAGACATCTATGCAACCAGCATTGACTATTCACCCGATGCGGCAATTTCACAGCAGTTTTTTCAAACGGTTCAGAATAAAATGCACTGGGCAGCTCATGGACATACAGCGGCAGAAATAGTATATATGAGAGCAGATGGCGATAAGCCTTTTATGGGAATGACAAATTTTACAGGTCCAAAGCCAACTAAATCGGAAGCACTGATTGCAAAAAACTACCTTACGGAAGATGAACTGGCGATCCTTAACCGCATTGTCAATGCTTATATCGAATTTGCCGAGCTTCAGGCAATACGCAGGAAACCCATGTACATGGCAGACTGGGTAAAAAAACTGGATGAGTTTCTCAAAATGAGTGACAATGAGATTCTGACTCATGCAGGAAGAATCAGTCATCAGCAAGCTACTCAAAAGGCGATAGAAGAGTATGAAAAATATAAGGAACGGACCAAAAACGAGCTTTCCGCTGTAGAAAGGCATTTTTTGGAGAGCATAGACAAGACGGCAAAAATGCTGACAGGTAAGAAAAAGAGCAGCGGAGGTGATGGTGTGTGAGTTTTAGTGATTGGAGAGAGGTAAGGATTGGTGAGGTTATATCATTTAATCCAAGTGAGTCATTAAAAAAGGGAGAAATCGCAAAAAAGATTGCTATGGAACAACTAGAACCATTTACAAGGAAAATTGCGAATTATGAACTCTCCAAATTTACAGGAGGTAGTAAATTTCGAAATGGTGATACATTATTTGCTCGGATTACACCATGTCTAGAGAATGGTAAAACCGCTTATGTAAACATTTTGGATGACAATGAAGTGGCATTTGGCTCAACTGAATTTATAGTAATGAGAAAAAAAGAAAAAATTACTGATGATATGTTTGTTTATTATTTAGCTATATCTCCAGATTTTAGGAATAAAGCTATACAGTCTATGACTGGAACTTCGGGTAGGCAAAGAGTTCAGCAGGATGTGTTACAATCACATAAAATAATGCTTCCTCCCCTTCACGAGCAAAAAGCCATCGCCGCCACACTATCGGCACTTGACGACATGATCGAGCTTAACAACCAAATCAACAAAACCCTTGAAGAGATGGCACAGGCAATATTTAAGTCCTGGTTTGTGGATTTTGAGCCGTTTAGGGATGGAGAGTTTGAAGAAAGCGAACTGGGGCTGATACCAAAGGGGTGGAGAGTCGGAAAACTTGATGATGTTCTGTCAGAAATAGAAACAGGAAATAGACCTAAGGGAGGAGTAGCTGGAGTAGAATCAGGTATTCCGAGTATTGGAGCGGAGAATGTCTTAGGATTAGGCAAGTATGATTATTCTAAAGAAAAATATGTATCTGAAGAATTTTACAACAGTATGAAAAAGGGGAAGTTAAAAGATTGGGACGTTCTACTGTATAAAGATGGTGCTCAACTAGGTAGAAAAACCATGTTTGCTTTGGGCTTTCCTCATAAAAAATGTTGTGTTAATTCGCATGTATTTATTTTAAGATCAAATTCTAGAATGAATCAATGCTACTTGTATTTTTGGTTAGATCAAGATTATATGACACAAAAAATTATAGGGCTGAATGCAAATTCTGCACAACCAGGGATAAATCAGCCAGCAGTTAAGGGCTTGCCAATATTGATTCCACCGATAGATGTATTAGAAAGATTTGATGATTTAGTAGTTCCAATTATAAAAAATCTTTTTTCTAATTGTTTGGAAAATAATATACTGGTATCTATCCGCGATACGCTTTTACCCAAACTAATGAGCGGTGAAATAAGAGTACCAGTGGAAGAGGTTATATGAGTTGGATGCGATAGAAAGGGGGAAACCTTATGCCGAGCCATAATGTATATGAGGATGAGTTGGAACAGGCCGCGTTGGAATGGTTTGAGGAACTGGGGTATGAAACCGCTTTTGCGCCTGATATTTCGCCTGGTGGGGATTATCCTGAGCGTTCCGATTATTCAGATGTTATCCTGGAAGAGCGTCTGAAAGATGCTTTAAAGCGAATAAATCCTGATTTGCCTCAGGAAGCTCTTGATGATGCCCTGCATCAAATCCTTGTGCCTCTTAATCCTGCCCTGATTGACAATAATCATCTTTTTCAGAAGATGGTCACAGATGGAGTGAATGCTACCTTCAGAGCTAATGATGGCAGGATAGTAAGTAAACAGGTCAGGATTTTTGACTTTGAAGAAGTTAAAAATAATGATTTTCTGGCTGTTAACCAGTTTACTGTTATTGAAAACAGGGTTGAAAAACGTCTTGATGTGGTGGTGTTTGTAAATGGTCTCCCCCTTGTAGTTATCGAACTTAAAAACCTGGCCAATGAGGATGTGGAAATATCTGATGCATATAATCAGATCCAAAATTATATAAGTACCATTCCATCCTTATTTACTTATAATGCTTTTGCAGTTATATCCGATGGAGTAAATGCAAGAGCAGGCACGATCACAGCAGATGAAGACAGGTTCATGATGTGGCGTACAATTGATGGGGACGAAATAGCACCTTTAAGTCGCCCGCAGCTTGAAGTTTTAATCAAAGGCATGTTTGAAAAGGAACGCCTACTTGATATCATTAAGAACTTTATACTGTTCCAGACTGACGGAAAGGACACATATAAAATTCTTGCCGGTTATCATCAATATCATGCAGTTAACAAGGCGGTCGAAAGCACTATAAGAGCTGCCATCACTGAAGGGGATCGTAAAATCGGTGTTGTTTGGCATACTCAGGGAAGCGGTAAAAGTCTTTCTATGGTCTTCTATGTTGGCAAGCTTGTTTTGTCAAAAGAACTTAACAACCCTACAATCGTAGTGATTACCGACCGTAACGACCTTGACGATCAACTGTTTTCCACCTTTGCAAAATCAAAAGATTTATTACGTCAGGAACCGGTTCAGGCTCAGGACAGGGCGGATCTTCGCAAACTCCTGACAAGGGAATCGGGAGGTATTATCTTTACAACCATACACAAGTTTGCTCCTGAAGAAAAAGGAGACAGCGTACCGGTTTTAACAGACCGGGAAAATGTAATTGTTATCGCTGATGAAGCGCATCGAAGCCAATACGGGTTCAGGGCGGAAATTGTTAAGGATGATACAGAAGCTGATGTTAAATACGGTTATGCAAAATATATGCGTGATGCCCTTCCAAATGCGTCTTACATTGGATTTACCGGTACACCCATATCTCTTGCTGACAAGGATACCAGAGCGGTATTTGGCGATTATATCGACATTTACGATATGACCAGGGCTGTTGAAGATGGAACAACAGTACGTATTTTCTACGAGAGCCGGATTGCAAAACTGGAATTACCAGATGAGCTTAAGCCTGTTATTGATGACGAATATGAAGAAATAACTGAATATCAGGAATATACACAGAAGGAGAAGCTCAAGAGCAAATGGTCAAGACTTGAAGCCATCGTTGGTGCTGAACAGAGGGTAAAAGCCATTGCCAAAGACATTGTGGAGCACTTTGAAAAGCGCCTTGCCGCTCAGGAAACAGAAGTGGGCAAGGGTATGATCGTGGTTATGTCACGTAGAATTGCAATTGACTTATATAACGCCATTGTTGAACTGCGTCCCGAATGGCACTCAGACGACATTGACAAGGTGTTATCAAGGTAGTCATGACCGGAAGTTCTTCCGATCCAAAGGAATGGCAGCCTTTCATCGGTACAAAAGCTACCAGGGAGCGTATTGCCAAGCGAATGAAAGACAACAAGGACGAACTGAAGCTGGTCATTGTGCGTGACATGTGGCTGACAGGCTTTGATGTACCCAGCATGCACACCATGTATATCGACAAACCCATGCAAGGGCACAATCTTATGCAGGCTATTGCCCGCGTTAACCGTGTATTCAGGGAGAAGCAGGGCGGATTGATTGTAGACTATATCGGCATTGCCGAAAATCTTAAGAATGCACTTAATGATTATACCGAAAGCGACAGAGAAAAGACTGGTGTTGACACTGAAGTGGCAGCGGCAGTCCTTGTTGAAAAGTATGAACTGATTAAGGAATTACTTCATGGTCATGATTATCAGAAGTTCTTTACCGGCTTTGCTTCCGAAAGAATGTCTGCCATTGTTGAAACAATCGACTACATCATTGGATTGCGCGAGGAGCGCAAAAACGATTATCTTAAACTGGTCAGTGAGCTGTCAAGAGCTTACTCCCTTTGCGCGACTACTGATATTGCTGAGAAATTGAATCTTGAGGTAGGTTTCCATAAAGCGGTTAAATCCGGTATTATCAAGCTTATACCCGAAAATTCCAGGAAGAAAACTGCTGCGGAAATTGAAGCACAACTTAACCAACTTGTTTCCAAATCTATATCCAGCAATGAGGTTATCGATGTCTTGGATGCCGTTGGGTTAAACAAGCCGAATATTGCCATACTCTCCGATGAGTTCCTGGAAGAAGTGCGTAATATGAAACAGCGTAACCTTGCTGTCGAACTATTAAACAGATTACTGAAAGGCAAGATCAAAACATTCTCAAAACGGAACCTCGTCCAGTCAAGAAAATTTTCAGAGCTTTTGGAGAATGCCATCAGAAAGTATCAGAATCGCACAATAGAAACCACTCAGGTTATTCTGGAGCTTATACAGCTTGCAAAGGAAATTAATGAAGCCCATAAACGAGGGGAAAACACAGGCCTTACTGAAGATGAGCTGGCATTTTACGATGCCCTCGCTGAAAATGAGTCTGCAAAAGAGGTTATGGGTGACGATATCCTTAAGCAAATAGCAAGGGACTTGACCGAAGCAATACGTAAGAACTTAAGCATTGACTGGTCTATACGTGCCAGTGTGCAAGCCAAAATGAAAATGATTATAAAGAGGCTGCTTAAGCGCTATGGTTATCCTCCGGACAAAACACCAAAGGCTGTAGAAATCGTAATGGAACAAGCCAAGCTTATGTGCCAAAACGAGAGCTCTGGGGTTAGGTATCAGTACCAGCTTGAAAGAGAAGATCTGCCAAAAGTCGCGGAGGATAGTTTTGGGATATAGTAATAATTATAGTTTTATGGTGAATATAAGTTAAAATTATAATTAAAAAGGGGATGGTGTAAAATGTCACAGGACGATATAATCCGAATAATAGAAATTATTAAACGGTATTTTCCAAAGGATGCAACTGAAATTTCTGATGCGTTGGATTTGCTAAACCTTGCTCTGGATGGACTGATGAGCAGCACAAATAAGTCAATTGCAGAATTCCATAAGAATAAGGAATTTGACAAAGGAATGGAATTATGGGAGTTTTCTAAAACAGTGTCAACAATTCAGGAGACAATCAATGAGTATACATCTTTGTTGAACATAGATGCTGAGTTTGATGATGAGGAAATTAATGAAGAACTTGACGAAATAGATGAACAGAAAACAATACCAAATTATTCGGATTATGTCGTTGATCCTTCCATTCCTCATACCCTTTATGAAGATTTTACCCATAAAAAAGTGATCGCTTTTTCATTTAATAATGAACGATATACAGCTAAAGATTGGAAGGATTTGTTGCTGCAAACATGTGATTTGTTGGCAGAGATAGATGTTACAAAATTTAGTGATTTTATTAATGATCCTGTGATGAAAGGAAGAAAGGTTTCCTACTTTAGCAGAAAATATGTTGATAGGAAAAATGAAAAAATGAAAAACATGGACATCTATGTTTGGACTAACTTAAGTGCTAATAGCATAAGAAATCTTATCAGAAAACTTCTACGGAAATTCGATATAAAATTAACCGATTATTACGTATATCTACGAGCAGATTACACCCCTTTACATAAAAGTGATAAAGCAAATGATGAATACAATCCAGACCAAAGAGAAAACCATGACGAAACGAGAATTGGGAAATATGTTCGTCAAACCCTTAGGGAGCTATCAAACCATCAATATCGTTTTACTGATAAAGAAATAAGTGAAATGCAGTCAAAGCAATGGTCGAAAGAAGTATTGGGAATAGATTACCCGCTTCTTAAAAAGTATAAAGACAATGAAGATATTTCAGCTCAAATTAAGGATGGAATTTATGGTCGGTACTGGAAAGAAATTTTTAAGTTCAACGGGATGAAGTTTTTAGCTACGAGCCAGTGGTATGAACGACATAGAGAACCCTTTGCACGATGGATATCAAGATTGCAAAATGAAAAATAAAATTATCATTTTTTAGATTTTTTACAAGAACACCCGATGGGTGTTTTTTGTTTATATAATTAAGTCTGGTTTATAGACTCCTAACAAGGAGGTGATGCCTATGCTTGTACTAATATAGGTATTATGACTTCAATAACACACAAACCAAAGGAGGAAATCAAAAATGATTGG
>AMZC01005375.1_pt1 | contig 10893 bp, 6 predicted proteins | sample 948551 | NCBI WGS metagenome assembly AMZC01 (sample SAMN01120625, study PRJNA171369) | bioreactor sludge metagenome | biome: sludge; isolation source: anaerobic thermophilic cellulolytic sludge from lab reactor | place: China: Hong Kong, Shek Wu Hui wastewater treatment plant | collected 2011-05-01... | reverse complement strand
CCCGCGACGCCAGGCGCGAGGGAGAGGGGACTAAGGGGTGAGGGCCAGCAGAGCGCGCAGCAAATTGCCTGACACATTTTGCACGCACCCCTGACCGGTAGCAGGGCCGCGCAGGGAGATCACAGGCTGTGGGCGATGCGTTCGAGCGCGGCGGCGTGCTCGGTCAGGTGCAGTTCGACCAGACGGCGACGCGAGATTTCGGCCTGTGCAATGGTATCGCTGCGGAATGCCTGATCGCCTTGCAGGGCATGGCGGGCGCGAATCTGATGGACGCGCACCAGCACGGTCGCGGCGCGCTCCAGCACCTCCGGCAGGTTGAGCGCCTGCGCCAGGTCGAGCGCTTCGTGCAGGGCGGCCTGCGCACGCACGGCGTCGCCCTGGGCCATGCGCAACTGCCCCAGGGTGACGGACACTTCGGCCAGGTCGGACGAGCTGCCCGCGGCGGTGAAGAGCGCGTGCGCCCGCGCAGCATTGGCCGCTCCGTCGTCTACCATGCCCGCCTGCGCCTGCGCGCGCGCCAGATCGTGCAGGATATGCGCCAGCAGGAGGCGGTCGGGCGTGCTCAGGGCGTCGGCGATGGCCCCCTCGAGGTGACGCACGGCCTCGCCCATCTCGGCGGCGGCTTCGGCGACGCGCTCCTCACGCTGATACTGCCCGGCGCGCGCCAGATGCACACTCGCCAGGTGTCGGCGCAGTTCGGCGGCCAGGTCGCGCCGCGCGATGAAATCCGCTGTCGCCAGGGCGCGCCGGAAGACATCTTCGGCGCGGGCGCTGTCGCCCTGGGCCAGCAGCGACAGACCCAGGTCGCGCTGAGCCGTGGCAGAGAGCGCTACCTGCCTGGTGCGCGCGTATCCGGCCAGCGCCCCTTCGAAGCGCTTGACAGCATCGCCGTGCTGATTGCGGGCGGCCAGGGCGCGCCCCCACTCGTGAGCGAGCATGGCGGCCACGCGCACGTTGGCCCCTTCTGGCTGCGCCATCACCGCACGGAAGGCGCGCGCCAGCACGTCGGTCGCCGTCCCGCTTTGGCCCACGCCGAGCAGGTGTCGCCCGTAGGCCAGGCTGGCTTCGGCCAGGGCGGCGCGGCTGAGATGCTCCAGAGTCAGCGTCACCTGGAACAGCCAGCCCGCCTCGTCCTGCCTGCCAGGGAGGGCGGCCAGGGCTGTGCCCATGGCCATTTGCAGGCGGGCCAGGTCGTCGCCTTCTGGCAGGCGACCCCGCAGCGCAGTGGCATAACTCAGAAAGACTTCGGCCAGCCCTGCAGCCAGAAAGGCGGGCGCAGTCACCACCAGCAGACGGGCCAGTTCGACAGGCGAAAGCAGCACCGGTCCGCTCAGTTGGCGATCGAGCAGGGCGCGCACGTTGCTGAGGTGCGCCCGCCACCCGGCAGGCAGAGGAGTGGGAACCTCGTCGGGCCAGGTTTGCGCGAAGTACTGCGCGATCACGCGGTCCAGGTGCGCCTGCTTGGGCGCGTCGAGCGGGAAGCGTTCCCGCACGAAAGCGCGTACCTCGGCGGGAATGGCGATCAGCGCCCCGTCGCGCTGCAGGATGTCGTGATCGAGCAAGACGGACAGGTGATCGGCAGCGTCGCGACCGGCCAGCCCCAGGGCCAGGCGTTCGTCGAGCGGGGCGGGCAAGCCCTGCGCGCGAATGAGCAGCCGGAAGACCTCGCGTCGGTCGGCCAGCAGCCATTCGAGTTGACGGCGCAGATAGGCGCGCGGCAGGGTCGCCGCGTCCTGGTCGAAGGCGCTCAGGTACTTGAGCGTCGCGTCCACCCCATCGCGGCGCACCATCTCCACGCCGCGGATGATCAACCAGGGCAACTGCCGCGTGCGCTCCAGGAAATCGTCAATGGTGTCTACGTCCAGCGTCTCGACCTGACGCAAGACGGCGCGGTGCATGGCCAGGGTGCGCGCGTCCTTGCCCGCCAGCGGCTCGACGGCGCGCGCCCTGGCGCTGAAGGTGGGGCCAGCGGGCAGCAGGGTTTCGTCGGCTTCCTGGGCGGTCAGCAGCACGCCATGATGGGCTGGCGCGAGCAACTCGGCCAGCAGAGCGGTCAGCTCTGTGCGCACGCTTCCGGCGGGCAGGGCGTCAACGTCTTGCAGCACCAGCAACAGCCGTCGCCCCGACCAGGCCGCCAGCACGTCAGCCCGCGCCGCCTGGGATGGCAGACCGGCAAGCTGCGCCAGGGTGCTCTGGACTTCGGCAGCGGTGGTGGCAGGGCCGCAGCGCAACCAGACGATGCCATCGGGGAAGCGCCAGCCGAAACGATAGGCGAAGGCCGCGGCCAGCGAACGTTTGCCCACACCAGCAGGGCCAGTGAGGAGCAGCAGACGGCGATTGTGGGTGAACATGTCCTCGGCCAGCCTGCTCAGCAACTCGCGCCGCCCCACGAAGCCAATGGGCAGGGGTAGCTCGAAAGTGCGCGGCAGCCCGTCGGCGACCAGGGGGCGCGTGGCGCGGTGAGCCGGTTCGGGCAGGGGTAGCCGTAGATCGGGCTGATCGTCGGCGAGCACCAGTTCGTAGCGATCGGGCTGACTGTTGGGCAGCTCTCGCACTTCGGCGACGGCGGCGCGGAAGGCTTCGCGCACGCTGGCCCCGCCCGTCAGTTCCGCGTAGAGACGGGTGTTGAAAGCGACCGTGCACTCTTCGTTGGCGCGGCGCACCGTGCCGATGACAGCCTGTACTGGCGTCTCGTCGAGGAGCATCTGCGCCAGGCGGCGGCTGAAGCAGCCGTCCAGCAGCACCAGACGGGCGTCGCTGTTGGCGAAGCGCCGGACGATATGCTCGGCCACCGCATAGGCTTCGCGGCCCTCTTCGTCTTCCAGGTAGAGCATGTCGCGTTCGCCGTGCGCGATGAGGTGCACGATGCGGAAGGCGTCTGGCCCGCGCGCGCTGAGCGCTGTTCCCAGCCGTTCGGAAGTGGGGGGCAGCAGGCGCACCAAAGCCAGGGGAGCGCTACCCACCCTGGCCCCCGCAGTCACCTGACGTACCGTGCGCAACAGCGCCAGCCATTCCTGGGCCGGGTCCGCCGGGCTGAGCGGGTCTTCGGTGCCGCTCATCGAGGCGAAGGGCGCGGCAACGATCGCCAGCACGGGCAGGTAGCGGCGTAGTTGGGCCAGGCCAGGGTCGGCGGACAGATCGTAGCCGCAAGGCAGCGTGAACTCGCTGGCGGGCAGGGTCGCCGAGTCCGGGAGGAGGAACTGTTTCTCGCTCATGGCTCAGCAGTATAGTCAAAAGATGAAAAAGGCGAAAGACCGTTGACGACAGGGGCCAGACAGGGTATTTTTGAGGAGTTGTAACACTCGTCACGCGATCCAGTGCGTTTCTTCACTGTCCTCACGCGAGCCGGCGCGGCAAAATCCTCAAGGTTTGCTCACGAGCCAGTTGCTCTGCGCAAGGGGATAGCACGTGTTCGCGACGGGTGCACGCCGCCGCGAGCACTTACGCCCGACCAGAACCAGAAACGCAGTGGTCTTGCAGTCTGTCTAGGAGAGGTCTGAATGGCACATAAGTGGGTCTATGCGTTCGAAGAAGGTGACGCCACCATGCGTAACCTGCTGGGTGGCAAGGGGTGCAACCTGGCCGAGATGACCCGGATCGGCCTGCCCGTCCCGCCCGGCTTCACCGTCACCACCGAGGCATGCGTCGAGTACATGAACACGGGCAAGTTCCCCGAAGGGATGTGGGAACAGGTCCTGGCGGCCATGCAGGACTTGAACCGCAAGACTGGCAAGGAGTTCGGCAACGACGCCAACCCGCTGCTCGTCTCCATCCGTTCTGGGGCGCGCGAGTCCATGCCGGGCATGATGGACACCATCCTCAACGTGGGCCTGACGCCGGGCGCGGTCGAGACGATGGGCAAGCAGTTCAACGATATGCGCTTCGCCTGGGACCTGTACCGCCGCCTGATTCAGATGTTCAGCAAGGTGGTGCTGGATGTTCCGGGCGAGGAATTCGAGGAGATCATCGAGGAAGAGCGCGCGCGCGTGGGTGCCAAGACCGACGCCGAAATGACCGCCGAGGGCTGGCAGCGTTGCGCCGAGCGTTTCATGGACCTGGCGCAGCGTCACACCGGGCAGCCGTTCCCGATGGATCCCTACAAGCAGCTTGAGCTGGGCATCGAGGCCGTGTTCAAGAGCTGGAACGGCAAGCGTGCGGTGGACTACCGCAATCACTACGGCTACCCGCACACCTGGGGCACGGCGGCCAACATCGTGACCATGGTCTATGGCAACTTCGCCGATGGCAAGAGCGGCACGGGCGTGGCCTTCACCCGCAACCCCGCTACCGGCGAGAAGAAGTTCTACGGCGAATACCTGCTCAATGCCCAGGGTGAGGACGTGGTATCGGGTGCGCGCACGCCGACCGAAATCTCCGGCCTGGCCAAAGAAATCCCCGAAGCCTGGGAAGAACTGATGCGCGTGGCCGACATCCTGGAAAAGCACTACCGCGAGACCCAGGACATCGAGTTCACCATCGAGCACGGCAAGCTGTGGATGCTGCAAACCCGTAGCGGCAAGCGCACGGCAGCCGCGGCAGTCAAGATCGCCGTGGACATGGTGGACGAAGGGCTGATCACGCCCGCCGAAGCCGTGGCGCGCATCGCCCCCGACATGATCGATCAGTTGCTGCACCCGCGCTTCGACGAGAAGGTGTTGAAAGAGATCCAGCCTGTGGCCAAGGGCCTGAATGCCTCGCCTGGCGCGGCAGTGGGCAAGGTCTACTTCGATGCCGACACCGCCGAAGCCAAGAGCAAGGAAGGCGAGCCAGTGATCCTGGTGCGCCCGCTGACCGAGCCGAGCGATGTGCACGGTATGCTGGCGGCCAAGGGTATCCTGACGGCGGAAGGCGGCGCGACCAGCCATGCGGCAGTGGTGGCGCGGCAGTTGGGCAAGCCGTGCGTGGCCGGTTGCTCCGACATCAAGATCAACCTGGAAGAGAAGTACTTCACCGTCAACGGTCGGGTGGTCAAGGAAGGCGAGTTCATCTCGCTGGACGGGGCCAAGGGCAATGTGTACATCGGGCAGATTCCCGTCGTGGCTCCCAAGCTGGAAGAGCAGACCGAGCTGCTCAAGATTCTGGGCTGGGCCGACGAAATCCGTCGCCTGATGGTGTGGGCCAACGCCGACGATGAGCAGCAGGCGGCCCGCGCCCGCGCCTATGGCGCGCAGGGCATCGGCCTGTGCCGCACCGAGCACATGTTCCTGGGCGACCGTACGCAGCTCTTCCAGAACTACATCCTGGCCGCTGATCCGGAGACCAAGCAGAAGGCGCTGGACAAGCTCGCCGAACTGCAGCACGACGACTTCTACGGCATCTTCCGCGCCATGGACGGCCTGCCGGTGATCATCCGCCTGATTGACCCGCCGCTGCACGAGTTCCTGCCCGCGCGCGACGAACTGAAAGTGGACGTGGCGGTGGGGCGCGAGCGCGGTGAGGATGTCTCCGAGAAGGAAGCCATCCTGCGCAAGGCCGAAGAGCTGGCCGAGTTCAACCCCATGCTGGGCCTGCGCGGCATCCGCCTGGGCATCATGATGCCCGATGTCACGCTGATGCAGGTGCGCGCTATCATCTCCGCGGCGTGCGACGCGACCAAGGACGGCTACGAAGTCCATCCTGAGGTCATGATCCCGCTGACGGCGCATGTCAACGAGCTGAAGCTGCTGCAGAAGATTCTGGAAGACGAAGCGCGGAAGGTCATGGCCGAGAAGGGCGTGACCGTGGATTACAAGTTCGGCACCATGATCGAGATTCCGCGCGCGGCCCTGACCGCGGGCGAGATCGCCGAACTGGCGCAGTTCTTCAGCTTCGGCACCAACGACCTGACGCAGATGACTTACGGCATCAGCCGTGACGACGCCGAGCGGCACTTCCTGCTGCAGTACGTCGAGAAGGGCATCCTGCCCAAGAACCCGTTCCAGACCATTGACCGCGACGGCGTGGGCAAGCTGATGAAGATGGCCGTCGAGGAGGGGCGCAAGACGCGGCCTGACCTGGAAGTGGGCATCTGCGGTGAGCACGGTGGCGATCCCGACAGCATTGACTTCTGCCATCGCATCAACCTCAACTACGTGAGCTGCTCGCCGTTCCGCGTGCCGGTGGCGCGCCTGGCGGCGGCACACGCCGTCCTGCGCGAGCAGGGTTGGGAACGTCTGGGCGAACTGGGCGTGCGCGATCCCAATCGCAAGCTCAACTAGCCCGCGCTGACCTTTCCGGATACGACAGCCGCCTCTGGTTCAGGGGCGGCTGTTTTCGTTGCGTGCGCGCCGGTGAGAGGGATCGAGTATACTCGTGGGCAGGTGCGATGCTCAGGAGCACCAGAAAGGAGAGCACGGCCATGCACAAGGTTTGGACGAAGAGCCTGGGGCTGATGATAGTGCTGGCGTTGTTGCCGGTCGGTCAGGCGCTGGGGGCTGACCTGTCGGGAGGAATGGCGGCGATGCCTGCGCAGAGCGGGCCTGTCTATCCGCCGACCATTGTCGAGTTTGGCATTGACGTGCCCGCGATCACGCTGGCCGCTGCCGAGGCCGGACTGACGCCCGCCCGCCTGAGCTGGCGCACCGTTGGCCTGCGCCCCGAACACAGGCTGGTGCTCTATGCCTTTCGCGTCAACCGTTGGGAGCCGCTGTCTCTGCCGCCGGAGAGTCAGCCGTTGCCGGGGGCGGGCGAGGTGAGCATCGTCATCGAGCACCCGCTGACCTTCGGGCCGCCTACGTACAGCCTGGTGATCGCCGACGCCGCCGGGCAGACGCTCGATCAGCGCGTGCTGATCGTCCCCTATGAAGACGAAGAAGAGGCCCTGCCGCTGAGCATTGAGCTTTTCGAGAGCAGCGTGACGCAACTGGACGCGGGATCGCTGGCTGCGCGGACGGCGCGTGTGCCCGTCGTCTGGCGGGTGAGCGGACGACAACCGTATATGCACCTGATCTTCGAGCAGGTATTGGAGACGGGCGAGGCGATCTCCGTCGAACTGCCCCGCCTGACGCTGTGGGTGGCGTCGCAGGGCGAGGGCGTCGTCGCGCCGGTGTTCACGGCGGCGGGTCAGCCGGTGCGCCTGCGATTGCGGGTGGTGGATTTGCGCAATGGGGACACACTGGCGACCGCTCTGTTGCCGCCCATCCCCGTGGTGACAGGTACGACCGCCCCACCCGCGGTACCTGGTTCCTCTGGCAGCGGCGGACGCCCTTCCAGCCCGCCAGTCAGTTCGGGCGGAGAGTCGGCCCCGGCCCGCAACGAGGCCGCGCTGGAAATCGTCTCGTTCACGGCGACGCCGGAGACCATCCCGCGCGGGGGGACAGTCTCGGTGGCCTGGGAGGTGCGCAATGCGGTCGAAGTGGGTGTCTGGCTGGTGGAGCCGGGCGGTCGGCTGGCACAGATGGCTCCCGGCACGGCGGCGCAGGGGACGTGGACGGTGACGGTCCCGGAGACGTATGTGGACGAGGCAACGTTCATGCTCTTCGCCCGCAGCGCGGCGGGAGAGCAGCGTCAGGAGACCGCCATCGTTGACGTCATCTGCCCCTATGTCTACTTCTTCGATCCGCGCGGACAGGTGCTGGCCTGTCCGCTGGAAGCGGCCCGGACGGTGCAGGCCGCCTACCAGGAATTCGAGCGCGGTTTCATGATCTGGCGGGCGGACACCAGCGATATCTACGTCTTCTTCCGCGACACAGGGCTGGTCAACCGCTTTCGCGATACCTGGATGGGCGAGGCGGTGGAGTATCCCGAAGAGCCGCCCGTAGGTCGCTATAAGCCCGACCGGGGCTTCGGGCGCGTGTGGGTGGACAACCCGCAGGTGCGCGGCGGGCTGGGCTGGGCGACCAATTTCGAGCGCGGTTACACGGCCTGGGTGCAGCGCTCCGGCGACTTCAGGTATCCGCGTCTGTATCTGACCCTGCCGGACGGCACGGTGATCTACCTGGTGGAGAATACCTGGAAAGTGTGGGGCGCTCCCTGAAATGCGTCTCCTCTCCGGCATGGGCAGCGCCGGAGAGGAGAACAGGGAGGGTGAACCATGAGCAACAATGCTGGCTACCTGTCCGTTTAGATGCGGCGGGCAGCCGGCGCGTTGCCGTGGAGAGCGTCAACGGCTGCTCAGGTAGGCGATCACGGCTTCGCGCTCGGCGCTGTTGAGCTGCGCGCCATAGCCGATCATGCGGTCCACCGTGGCCGCCCAACCCGCTTCGTCCTTGCTGGCACGGTCAATGCGCTCGGCAGTGTGGCAGGTCGTGCAGCGCTCGGCGACCAGGGCCGCGCCGTCGAGACTCTCCGACGTGCTGCCTTCGGGCGTATCCTCGATGGCGCCCCCCATGATGGCGTTCATCAGGTCTTCGCCAGTGCCATCGTAGGCGAGACTGGCTGCGGCGCTCTGGCTCAACGCTTTGAGATCGTCGGTCAGTTCGCCAGTGAACGCGGCGGTGTAGACAATCGCCACCAGCCCTTCGCCTGGGGTGAAGATGGTGATGGCCGCTTCTTCTTTCTGGCTGATGGCGGTGCCGAAGCCGCCGACCAGGTCTTCGCCCAGTTCGACTTCTTCGAATTCACTGAACTTCACCTGCTCACTGGTGTCGCCCGTGTCGTCGGTGGCTCCTTCGGGCGCAAAGACCATCGTGGCAATTGTCTCAGCGACTTCGGCGGGGGTGGCGTCTTCGGCCAGAGTCACGCCGAAGAAGACCAGAAAATCGGTCGGCAGGACAATCACCAGCAGGCCCTGGTCACCGCTGGCCAGGTCTTCGCCGGCATCCAGCCGTTGCAGGGCAGCTTCCGAATTGAGGAAGATGACGAACGGGAACGGCGCTTCCTCGTCCACATTGGAGAACCACCCGGCAGGATAGTCTACGGAGAACAGGCCATCTTCGGACGTGTAGGTCTCGAACTCGTCGTCACCCTGCGCCAGCAGAGAGGCAGGCATGGCGGCAAGCACCAGGACCAGTGCAATGCTGATTACGACTCGTTTCATCATGAAGGTAGCTCCTGAAAGCTCTTGCCTCTCCTGGAGGCAGCAGGCCATTCATGAGATCATAAACTCTCTGCTGCCTATTGCCAATACTGCGGATAATATCAACACAAAGGCCAGGGGGCGTCGAGCTACCAGGTTTCGCCCAGAGGGGCTGTCTGCAGGTGCGGTGCCCAGGCGACGCGCACCAGTGTCCAGGGGGCGTCGGGCGCGGCGCGTTCGATCACGGTGATGGAGGTGTTGGTGAGCGAGGGGCGTTCCAGCGGGCCGAACAGATTCTCCAGCAACATGCCCAGTGTGCCGCCATGCGTCACCAGCGCGGCGGTCTGCCCGCTGTGACGGGCGGCGATCTCGTCGAAAGCGGCGCGGGCGCGCGCACCTACCGCCAGCCGCGACTCGCCGCCGGGCGCGGGGATACGCCGCCAATCGGCCTGATAAGCGGCGTAGCGCTCGGCATCCCAGGCGAGCACTTCTTCGCGCGTCAGACCCTGCCATTCGCCCAGGTCAGTTTCGCGCAGGCGCGGGTCGGGGTACACGGTCAGCCCCAGCGCGTCGGCGATGGCCTGCGCCGTCTGCATGGCGCGGGGCAGGTCGCTGCTGTAGATGGCTGCCAGGGGCCAGCCGTTGCGGGCCAGATATGCTCCCAGGGCCTGAGACTGTGCCCGACCTGCAGCGTTGAGCGGCACAGGCGCGTGCCCCTGCCAGCGACCGGCGGCGTTCCAGTCGGTCTCGCCGTGCCGGATGCACAGCACCCGCGTAGGCGTTGAAGGAGCCAGGGCGTCAGTCTTCGAGTTCATCTTCGAATACCGTGTCCAGGTGAGGCAACAGTTCGTTGGCCGCGTGGATGGGCTGCGCGCAGTCCAGCAGCAGGTAGCGCCCGGCTTCGCGCGGACGGGCATGCGCCGCGCTCGACAGGCGCAGGTGATAGCGGTTGACCAGGACATAGCCGCCCAGGGGAGTGACGATGTGTCCGCTGACCATCACCCGCTGGGGCGCGGGCGCTCCGTCTGAGAAAGCCGCCAGGAACTCGCGCACCTGCTGTACGTAGGTGTACTCGGTCAGGCCCAGTTCGTTCTGCGTGAAGAGCGCGTCCCACAGCACGGCGAACTCGCGGCTGCGCTGCGCGATCAGCGTACCGCGCAGCAGGTGCGGGTAGCGCGGGTCGTCCGGGCCACGCACCGCCAGGTAATGACGGGCATCGTCCTGATACGACGCGCCGTAGACTTCCCGGTAACGCTCATAATAGGGCGTCAGGTCGCCCGCCGAGGCCAGCAGCGCGTCGGCTTCGGCCAGCACCCGCCGGTGATCGAAATCGCGCAGCAGGGCGACGTGCCCGGTGACCTCGACCGCCGGGCCAGCGTGCCCCAGCAACACGCCCGCTGCCGTACGCACGTAGAAGGGCAGATCGGCGAAGAAGGACAACACCCGTTCGCGATGCCTGCCGAGGGCGTGCTCGAAGCGCGGCGTGAACTCGAATTCCCCTTTGGCCAGCGCGATGCTGTAGATATGGGACATCTCGTGATTGCCCAGCAGCATGATCACCGTCTGCGGGCCGTAACGCTCGCGCAGTGCCATCACGTCGAGCAGGAGGCTCAGGCTGTGATCCTGGTAGGGCGGTCCGTAGGCGTGAATGAGATCGCCCAGGAAGATGAGTCGCTGCGCCGCACCGGAGGCGTACAGGGTGTGAAAACGTGCCACGTAGCGATCGAAGGCGTCGCGATCGCCGTGCAGGTCGCTCACGATCATGGCGACGCCGTCGGTCAGGTCAACAAAGCGTGAAGGCATGGTCGGCAATGGGTGGGCTGAGTTGTCGTCAAACCGGGCGAAGTATACCACAAAGCCTGCCGCATCGGGACGCCGGATTTCGGGGGCCAGAGATAGAGAAAGGCGCGTATCCTGGCTCCCAGGCGAGTTCTCAGTTCTCAGCCTTCAGTGGTCAG
>AMZC01001855.1_pt1 | contig 11005 bp, 11 predicted proteins | sample 948551 | NCBI WGS metagenome assembly AMZC01 (sample SAMN01120625, study PRJNA171369) | bioreactor sludge metagenome | biome: sludge; isolation source: anaerobic thermophilic cellulolytic sludge from lab reactor | place: China: Hong Kong, Shek Wu Hui wastewater treatment plant | collected... | reverse complement strand
ACATCGAAAGACACGCCGTCCAGCGCCTTGACGCCCGGAAACGCTTTATGGATGTCTATCATACGTAACAGATATTCACTCATTGTCACCTCTTCAGCGCGGCGGAGCGGCTGATTCGCGCACAATCAAAGAGGGAGCCAGCGAAACGTGGGCCTGCTCCAACGGTTCACCCTGAATCAACTTCAGCAACATCTCGATGCCAATGCGCGCCATTTCTTCGAGGGGCTGACGAACGGTAGTCAGAGGGGGCGTGACGTGTCGGCTGAGTTCGATATCGTCCACCCCTACCAGCGAGATATCCTGGGGCACGCGCAGTCCTCGCTCGACAGCCGCGTGAATAGCCCCGATGGCCATGCGGTCGTTACTGACGAATACCGCCGTGGGACGCACAGGCTCATCGAGGAGCTGATGCATCGCTCGATACCCCTCGTCCGAACACCATTGACTGGGGTTCGTCGAGAGATACTCGTAGTCCAGCCCTGCCTCGCGAATGAACTGCCGGTACCCTTCGACACGATCTTGCGCCGAAAGGGCGCTGGCAGGGCCAGACAGATGCGCAATGCGCCGATGGCCCAGATCATAGAGGTATTGCATCGCCAGCCGCGCCACGGCGAAGTTGTCCACATTGCAGAAGGGGCCGCTGAAAGTCTCGCGCACGCGATCAATGGCCACCACGGGGATCGTCACGTCGCGCAGCAGATTTCCGTTCTGCAGGGCGTTGGCCGTTTGCACCAGCAGAATGCCATCGCCCAGGCCACTGGTCAGCAGGCGCACCCCTTCTGCCTCGCGCAACTCGTCTTCGTGTGTGTTCAGCACCAGCACGCTGTAACCGTGTTCGCGGGCGATATTCTCGACGGTGTCTACCAGAGCAGCGAAATGAGGGCTGGTTACGTCGGGGACAACAAAGCCAATCGTCTGCGTGTAGCCGCGGCGCAGCCATTTGGCGATGGGATGCGGGACGTAGCCGAGTTCCTGAATGGCCTGCTCGACCTTCAGGCGCGTCTCTTCGGCAATGTACGGCCAGCCACGCACCACATTCGACACCGTGGTGACCGATACACCGGCATGCCTGGCTACGTCGCGCAAAGTCACTTTTTGAGCCATCGAAAATGCCTTACTGAAAAGCCCTAATCTGTACCACAGGACAGCGCTGGCAATGTCGCTGGCCCAAAAGGTGTAAATCGTTTCACAGAACGTTTCTCATATTATGAGCGAACTTCGCGCGCCAGTCAAGCGGGTTATTGAACAGCACCCCGGTTGACGGTTTGCAAGCGTACGGCGGTAGAGTACAATAAGCGGGCGAAAAGAAGCGCACCTTCCGGAACAGTGAGCAGACTGTTCTCCGGCCTGCGAAAGGAGCATATCTCATGGCACGGTCGCGGACTGAGCTGATGGTTGACCGCCTGCGTGAGTTGCAGACCTCCACCACCGATATCGAAGCCTCGGCTGTCGTGAGCATTGACGGTCTGATCATGGCTTCCGCTTTGCCTGCCGACGTCGAAGAGGATCGCGTCTCGGCGATGTCGGCAGCCATGCTCGCCCTTGGCGAACGCATTGCCAGCGAACTGGGGCGCGGCACGCTGGAGCAGGTCTATGTTCGGGGAAGCAGCGGTTTCGTCATCCTCATGTCGGTGGGCGAGGAAGCCGTGCTGACCGCGCTAGTCCGCGAGAACGCCAAGCTGGGGTTGGTCTTCCTGGACATGAAACGGGCTGCCAGCGACCTGGCCAAACTGATATGACCGGCGCTTCGACACAGGCTTCAGCAGCATAGCCACCGCGGGGAGCACACGGCCAGCGCCGTAGTCTCCCCGCCGCTCTTTTTGGCACAAGGAGAAAGCGATCGCATATGCCCAAGTATATCTTCTGCACCGGCGGTGTGGTCAGTTCGGTTGGCAAGGGCGTGACAGCCGCAGCCATCGGGCGGCTGCTCAAGGCGCGTGGGCTGAAGGTGGCCATCCAGAAACTTGACCCCTACCTGAACGTAGACCCTGGCACGATGAGTCCCTATCAGCACGGCGAAGTGTTCGTCACCGCCGACGGAGCGGAGACCGACCTCGACCTGGGACACTACGAGCGCTTCACCGACGAGAACCTCGACCGTACCTGCAACGTCACCACCGGCCAGATTTACGCGGAAGTGATCAGCAAAGAGCGTCGCGGTGACTTCCTGGGCGGCACCATTCAGGTCATCCCGCACATCACCAACGAGATCAAGCGGCGCATCGCTCTGGTGGGCCAGGGCAACAACGCCGACGTGGTGATTGTGGAAGTCGGTGGCACGGTCGGCGACATCGAGGGACAGCCCTTCCTGGAAGCGATCCGCCAGTTGCGCACCGACGTAGGGCGCGAGAATACACTCTATGTGCACGTCACTTTCCTGCCCTACATTGGCGCAACCGGTGAACTGAAGACCAAGCCCACGCAACACAGCGTGCGCGAACTGCGCAGCATGGGCATTCAGCCCCAGGTGATCATCGCCCGCACCGACCACCCTGTCAGCGAAGACCTGACCGGCAAGATCGCTCTCTTCTGCGACGTAGAGCCGCGCGCGGTCATCCCCCTGGAGACCACGGACAACATTTACGCCGTCCCACTCGTCCTGGAAGACGCCGGCCTGGGCGACTACGTGGTCAAGGCGCTGGGACTTCCCGCGACCGCCCCCGATCTGACCGACTGGCGCGACATGGTGGCGCGGATGCGTCAGGTGCACAGGCCACTGCGAGTAGCCATCGTGGGCAAGTACGTCGAACTGCACGACGCCTATATGAGCGTCAAAGAGGCTCTGCTACACGCGGCTGTCGCCCACAACCGCAAGATTGAAATCGTCTGGGTGCATTCCGGTGACCTGGAAAAGGGCAAGCAGTGGGAACTGCTGGAAGACGTGCACGGCATCATCGTGCCCGGCGGCTTCGGTTACCGGGGTGTCGAAGGCAAGATTCAGGCCGCGCACTTCGCCCGCACACGCCGTGTGCCGTACCTGGGTTTGTGCCTGGGAATGCAGGTCATGAGCATCGAGTTCGCCCGTAACGTGCTCGGCCTGGAAGACGCGAACAGCACTGAATATGACAAGACCTGCGCCCATCCGGTCATTGACCTCATGCCAGATCAGCATCATGTCGCTAACCTGGGTGGGACGATGCGCCTGGGAGCCTATCCATGTGCGCTCAGCGCTGGTTCCAAAGCTGCCAGCGCCTACCAGACCAGCCTGATACACGAGCGTCACCGTCACCGCTTCGAGTTCAACAACCGCTACCGTGAGATGTTCGAGCGGCATGGGGCCTGGTTCAGCGGTCTCAGCCCCGACGGGCGGCTGGTGGAGATCATGGAGCTGCGCGACCACCCCTTCATGCTCGGCAGTCAGTTCCATCCGGAGTTTCAGAGCCGTCCCAATCATCCCCACCCGCTGTTCATGGCCTTTGTGGGGGCAGCCATTGCTCACGAAGCACAAAGTCAGCAGCCCGCTGACTCGTCGGAGGCGTGACCGTGCCCGACCTGCCGGAAGTCATCCAGGCATTGCCCAAAGTAGAACTGCACGTTCACCTGGAAGGCACAGTGCAACCAGAGACGCTGTTCGATCTGTCTCGGCGCAACGGCATAGCCCTGCCGGTCCACTCATTGAGCGAACTGCGTACCTGGTACACTTTTCGCAATTTCGATCACTTCGTGGAAATCTTCTCCACCCTGTGCGCCTGCCTGCGAACACCGGACGACTTCGCCCGCATCACCTACGAATATGGGCAGGCCATGGCGCAGCAGAACATTCGCTACGCCGAGATCACCTGGTCACCGACGCAACACTCCCATCTGCCCTTCACGGCTATCCTGGATGGCGTCAACGAAGGTCGGCGGCGCGCTGAACAGGACTTCGGCGTACGCATGGCCTGGATACCCGACATCGTGCGCTGCTATCCAGAGACTGCCGCGCAGGTTGTCGCCTGGCTGATCAGCCCTCAGGCATTGCAGGGGGGAGTGGTCGCCATAGGGCTGGGTGGGCCGGAGGTAGGTTTTCCGCCAGAATTATTCGCGGAGGCCTTCGCCGAAGCGCGCGCAGCCGGTCTGCACAGCAACCCTCACGCGGGCGAAACGGTGGGGCCGGAGAGTGTTTGGGGTGCTCTGCGCGCGCTTGGAGCAGAGCGGATCGGGCACGGCGTGCGCGCCATTGAAGACCCGGCGCTCGTCGCCCATCTGGCCGCACAACAGATACCGCTCGAAGTGAACCCCACCAGTAATATCTGCCTGGGAGTGTATCGCTCGTACGCCGAACATCCGCTGCGCGCCCTGGTGGAAGCGGGCCTGTGCGTGACCATCAATTCGGACGATCCAGCCCTGTTCAATACCACCCTCAGCCAGGAATATCTGCACGCTGCGCAGGACTGCGGCCTGAACCTGGAGCAACTGGCAACGGTCGCCCGCAATGCCATCCGCGCCAGCTATCTGCCGGAGGGCCAGAAAGCGTCGCTGCTCGCCGAATTCGACAGCGTGTGCGGTGAGCTTGGCCTGGACTATGACGGATAGGCGGAGGAGAAGATGGCGGACGATCTGGAGCTGTTTTGGAACAATCTACTCAGCCGACAGACCGAACTGGTACTGCTGGCCTGGGAGACCCTGGAACGCGACGAACAGCGCGCTGTTTACACGCACCTGATCCGCATGGTGAGCGAAGAGGGCTGGACAGCGCCACAGCGTCGCTCTGCCGAAGTTGCCTTGCAGGTGCTGCGCACGCACCGCGCCCAGGAGATCGAAGACCTGGGCTGAGACTGGCACACCCGGCCACGAAAAGCAACGGGCCAGAGGATGGCTCTGGCCCGGAAGCATAGTTCAGCGCTGAGCCTATTCCTGCTCGCGTCGAAAGTCCACGAAGCGATAGCCCACACCACGTTCGGTGAGGATGTACTTGGGGTTGGAAGGGTCTTCTTCGATCTTCTCGCGCAGGTAGTTCACATACAGGCGCACGTAGTGCGTCTCATCACGATACTCGTAGCCCCATACCTTCGCCAGCAACTGCTCGTGCGGCACTGTCCAGCCTGCATTCTCGATCAGATGGTACAGCAGGCGATACTCCGTCGGGCGGAGCTTGATATGCTTGCCTTCCACGATGACTTCACGCCGGTTGAAGTCCACGCTCAGCCGGTCGTCAATCTTCAGGATGGCCTTGTCTGGCGAAACAGTGGGCATTTCGGCCCGGCGCAGCACGGCCCGCACCCGACTGGAAAGCTCGCGCGAGCCGAAAGGTTTGGTGACATAGTCGTCCGCGCCCAGTTCCAGGCCGCGAACTTTGTCCTCCTCTTCCCCCTTGGCCGTGAGCATGATCACTGGCACGCTGGAAAACTCGCGCAGCATCCGCAGCGTCTCGAACCCGTCCAGGCCAGGCATCATCACGTCCAGCAAGACCAGGTCGGGTAACTGCGTGCGCACCATCTCCAGCGCCTTGAAACCGTCGTGCGCTTCGAGCACCTGATAGCCTTCCAGTTCCAGGTTCATGCGGATGAAGCCGATCATGCGGGCTTCGTCGTCTACCACCAGGATGCGCTTGGCCTCACGTGGGGCAATACGCGGTAGTTTGCTCGCCATGTACAGCGTTCTCCGTAGAGTCAGTCCGCGAACGGGCTGATGATTTCCTCTTCCTCGCCCGAAGGTAACACTTCAACGAAGCTGATGCGGTGCCAGGGGATGATGACAGTCTGCACCTCTGGCAACACATAATGCAGCTCGCGCCCATCGCGTCGGCGCGGGCTGATGCAAAAAAGGGCCTGATCGGTCGGTGATGGCAACTGCTCTACCTCCGCCACGATCGGCTCTTCGTTCATGATATGGATCAGCAAAGTGTGCATGGTCTCTACCCCAGGATACAGCCGGTCACTTGAAGAACAAATTCAGGACGAATCGCCCCATACGCACCTCGTCGCCATCGCGCAACACACGGGGCTGATGCGGCAACAGGCGCTGCCCGTTGAGGAATGTCCCGTTGGTACTCTCCAGGTCTACCAGAGTCAGGGTGTCCTCCCCGCGTCGGATCAGGGCATGACGGCGCGAAACGCCCAATTCCGCCGCCCCATAGGGCGACAGATCGAGGTCGGGCGGATCGCCGCCCAGCGGATCTCTGCGCCCGATGATGATGTCGCGCACTGGTTCGAGTGTGATTGGCTCCGGCACATCGCGGATGCGGATCACCAGCACCGCCCCCTCTTCGAAGCGCGCCGTGCCCCAGGTCATGCGCCCCTTGAAGCCTTCGTGCGCGTCCTGGGAAAGCTGCGTCGTCTCCACTGCGTCCTTCTGGCTATAGAAGGGGTGTCCGCATTCCTCGCAATAGAGGACTCCCTCGCGGTTGTCAAAGCCGCAGTATGGGCAGGTCTTCATCGCTTATCACTCTCAGGCATGGGCAACGCCAGCAGTTGCCGCGTCTGGAACTTCAGAGACTTGCGCCCCTCCTGCGACAGGGCATGGGTATGGGAAACCCGTCGTGCTTCGATGATCGCTTTCTGGGCCAGTTCTTCATGCCCTGCCGCCAGCAAGCGGGTAGCCAGGTTCTCCAGTTGCCGACTTGCGTCCTGCACTCGCCCGTCGTTCAGCGCCTGTTCTGCCTTCTGCTGCATCCGGTACAGCGTCAGCTTGCCGAGCGCGTCCAGGATCGCCAGCGGCGGTTCCTCCGGCTGAGGATTGCGGGCGATTTCGACCGAGATGTCGCTGATGACCTTGTGCTGCTGACGCTCCGACCACAACACGTCGCCCGTCACATCCAGACGGGCCACCGTCCGGAAACCGGTCTTGGTGCTGGGAGGCATCTGAAGCTGAATCAGGACCGTGATCGGACGGCTCTTTTCCAGGGTGCCCAGTTGGATCGGCTGAGGCGATACGTCAATCGGCTGCGACGTTGGCTGCAGGCGAAACGCTGATTCCAGGACGACATCGGCATCGGGAGCGATAGTCAATTGCAGTCGCTCGGCAAACGCATTGCCCAGGCTGCGCACCCGTTCGTCCAGGAACTGCAACACAGCCTTCGGCGACTGAATGTAGGCCGAAGTCCCGCCGGTTGCCGCTGCCAGAGCATCCAGGAACTGATCGTTCCATTCTTCGCCGATACCCATGGCGCTGATGCCGATCCCCTCAGCGGCGGCTTCGCGGGCCAGTTCCAGGCAACGCTCTTCGTCACCGAAAGTCCGGCCATCGGTCAGCAGGATGACGTGATTGACCATGCGCGGGGCCAGATGGCGTCGGCACTCGGCGATGCCCGCTGCCAGGCCATGATAGATTTCTGTGCCCCCTCCCGCGCTCATGATGCTGACCGCCGCGCACAGGGAGGTCTTATCCGTCACCGTAGTGGCCGGGATCAACACTTCAGCGCGATCGCTGAAGGTGACAATCGAAATCACATCCTGGGCCGAAAGCTGCTCGATGATGTTGTGGGCAGCGATCTTCACCTTGTCCAGCCGCTGCCCGCGCATGGAGGTGCTGCGATCAAGCACCAGAGTCAGGTTCAGCGGGGCAGTGCGGCGCTGTGCCGCTGCTGCCTGGCGCGGAGGCACAATCTCCAGCAAGAGGTAGAGCACCTGAGGTTCGGCCAGCGCGTTCAACACACGTTTGCTGGGCATCACGCGCAACGAAAATGGCGTCGGTTCGCTGCGCAGCGCGCGCCGCGCTTCGTCGTAGCGCAGGCGCTCGCCAGGATCGCTCAGGATGTCATAGGCGGTGACAATGTCGCGGAATTGCAGCGCTGCGCCTTCATTCGGGTTGGCGTCCGGATGGAACCGCCGCGCCATCAGGCGATAGGCTTCGCGTATATCGTCGGCTGTGGCTTCTGGGGGAACCCCCAGGATGGCATAGAGATTGCGCGAAGCGTCCACTGACCCATCTCCCCCCAACCGCGGGCAAGGCCGGCTTGCTACCCTGGCATTTGAACGATGATGACGCTGATGTTGTCGGGGCCGCCGCGGTCGTTGGCCAGCTCTACCAGTTCATGGCAGGCGCGCTGTGGATCGCTGTGACGACGCACCACATCCTCGATGGTCGCTTCTGGCACCATATTCCACAGCCCGTCAGAGCACAACAGCAATTGCCCGCGCGGTGGCATCCGGCGTGTGATGACGTCTACATCCAGGTTGTCGCTCTGCCCAATCGCCCGATACAGCACGTTGCGCTGCGGATGCTCGGCGGCTTCTTCCACAGTCAGTTGATCCAGTTCGATCAGGCGCTGCACCAGCGAATGATCGCGCGTGATTTGCTCGATGCCGTCGTCGGTGATCATGTAGGCCCGGCTATCGCCCACATGGGCCACATAGGCCAGATCGCCCAGGATCACGGTCGCTGTGACCGTCGTCCCACCCTCTGGGATTTCCTGGTTCACGGCGTCGTTCGCTTCCTGCACGGCCACCCGCAGCACGTCGGCCAGCGGCAGACGATCCGGCTCATTGAGACGATTGTCCAGCATGGGCCGGAGAATCTGGTCAATGACATGGTCGGCCACCAACCGTACCGTGACGGTCGAAGCGCGCTCGCCTTCCTGGTGCCCGCCCATGCCGTCCGCCACTACAAAGACGCCCATATCGGGCCAGGCATCGTCGGTCGTGCTCGATACGACCATCCCGAAGATGGCATCCTGGTTATTGCTACGCACCATGCCGGGATCGCTCAACTGGCCGAAGCGTATCCGCTCGCCGGGCCGGGGCACAATGGTCTCCAGAGGGGGCAACGGGCGCGTCCCCACATAGGCACTGGCTTCGAGCAGCGCTGCCCTGCCCTGCAGTTCGGCCACAGCCGCACGCCGCGCCTGTTCCTGCCGCGGCCCTTCAATGACAGGCTCTGGGGGCGGGCTGACCATCTCCTGAGCATTGTACACGATGTCTACCGCGCCGTCGGCCTTGCCTGCCTCAGCATCCGTCGAAAGCCCCAACACTCGCCGCAAGAATTTCATGGTTGCTCCCCGGCTGAGCTATGCCTTTAGCGCATAGAGCGCATGATCCATGGAACCAATATACACCACACCGTCAACTACTGCAGGCGACCCCGGCACCGGCCCGCCCGTCTTGAATTTCCAGCGCAGCCGCCCGTTCTTGGCATCCACGCTGTACACATGGCCGTCTACACCGCCGAAATACACCGCGCCGTTGGCAAAAGCGGGCGAGGACGTGATCTGCCCTTCGGTCTCAAAACGCCAGCGTTCTTTGCCTGTGGCCAGGTCCAGGGCATAGAGCGACCCATCTACCGACCCGACATAGATTTTGCCGTCACCGTAGGCGGGCGACGACACGACCGGCTTGCTGGTGCGAAATTCCCACACCTTCCAGCCACGTACAATGTCCAGCGCGTAGACCTGCCAGTCCATCGAGCCAAACACCACCAGGCCGTCGTGCTCCAGCGGAGATGAGGACACTGCCCGCTTGGCCCGGAATCTCCATACCATCTTCCCCGACAGATCGGTACTGACCACATCCCCGATCTCCGTGCCAAAGACGATCAGCTCTCCGGCGACCAGCGGGCGCGACCGGATCGCCCCGCCGCTGGCGAACTTCCACTGCACACGACCCGTCGCCAGCCGTACCGCGTAGAGATTGCCGTCGTCGCTGCCGAAAAAGGCGTGCCCGTGCACGATGCTGCACGTCGAGAGAATAGGCCCCTGGGCGCGTACCGTCCATTGCAACTGCCCCACCCGCACATCTACAGCATAGAAGAGGCTGTCCGTCGAGCCAAAGACGACCAGATTCTCCTCTTCGGCGACGGCGGGGGTCGCCACGATACGCCCTTCCGCGGGATACTTCCAGCGGAATGTGCCGTCATTGGCATTGACGGCATAGAGGTTGTTGTCGTGCGCCCCCACATAGACCACGCCGCGATACACCGTCGGCGAAGAACGTATCTCGTCTTCGCACTCGAAGACCCACAGCGGTTTGACCCCCGCCCCCACCCAGGTTGTCCCGCCTTCTTCGGGAACCGCCTTCGCTCCAATGCTGATGGCGGGAGCCACCGGATGAGTCAATTGTTCCAGCGCCTGTTTCATCACGGCTGCGTTGGGATAGCGATCTTCCGGCTTGAATTCCAGCGCCTTCATGATGATCGCTTCGAATTCGGGGGGAACTGCAGGATTCACCTCGCGGATGGGGCGCTCGTGAAAGGTGAAAGGCGGCTCCAGACGCGGGTCGCGGCGGGTGAGCAGATGATGCAGAGTGGCCCCAATGCCATAGACATCGCTGGCCGGGCTGGCCTCCCCGCGGTACTGCTCCGGCGCGGAATAGCCCTCCGTGCCGATCATAGTGCCCTTCTGGCCTTCCTGGAATATCTTGGCGATGCCAAAGTCCACCAGCCGGATTTGCCCATGCTCGTCCACCATGATGTTCGACGGCTTGACGTCGCGAAAGATGATCGGCTCCGGCTTCTGCGAATGCAGGTAACCCAGCACGTCACACAAGTCCAGCGCCCAGCGCAACACCGTCTCCACTGGCAGAAAGTCGGTGGACGAATTGATGATCATCTCCAGGTCGCGCCCGTTGATGTACTCCATCACCAGGTAGGCGCGCGTCTTGCTGGGGAAGTACTCGTATATCTTGGGCACCGCCGGGTGGCTGAGCGACGCCAGCATATCGCTTTCGCGCTCGAACGTCTTGAGCGTCATCTCGCGGATGCTCTGATCCGTGGAAAGGTTGAGCATTTCCTTGACGGCCACATAGCGCGTCACGTTCGGGAAGCGCAGGTCACGAGCCTGATAGACCGAACCCATCCCGCCTACGCCAATCACACCAGTGATGCGATAGCGTCCCTGCAGCACCGATCCGGGCTGTAGTGCGCTTTCCCCCTGGGACTTGTCCGGCTGTTTGCCGGGGAACTTATGCGTGTCAACCATCCCTGGCACCCCAAAGGAGACGTTGCAACGATGTGCAGCAAGAGCATTGTTGTTTCGCTATTATAGTGAGGGATGATCCATCTCGCAATTGACCTACCGAGGCGGGTGCGTGCAAAATATGTCAGGCAGTTTGCTGTGCTCTGTTGCCCCTCACCCCTCACTCCCCTCTCCCTC
>AMZC01005735.1_pt1 | contig 11014 bp, 11 predicted proteins | sample 948551 | NCBI WGS metagenome assembly AMZC01 (sample SAMN01120625, study PRJNA171369) | bioreactor sludge metagenome | biome: sludge; isolation source: anaerobic thermophilic cellulolytic sludge from lab reactor | place: China: Hong Kong, Shek Wu Hui wastewater treatment plant | collected... | reverse complement strand
GCTTGCTCTAGCCCTGTCCGCCCATGAACCCTGAACCCTGAACGACCCTCGCTCTCATTTTCAGATTCCCGCTTGACAGGCGGGGTACTCTGTCGTTACAACAGCCGGTGCCTGCGCTCGGAGAGGTGCGACACCGGAAAGGAACGATTTCATGACCGGCTTCAAGACTCTGGAGTGGGTGGATGGCGTCCTGCGCCTGCTCGATCAGCGTCAGATTCCCTTCGACACCGTCTACCTGGACTACACCGATTACCGCGACGTGGCGACAGCCATTCGCGAGATGGTCGTGCGCGGCGCACCGGCGATCGGGGCGACTGCCGCCTACGGGCTGGCGCTCGCTGCCTGGCACAGCCGGGCCAGCACACCCGCGGCGCTACGTGCCGAACTCGCCGAGGCAGCGGAGGTGTTGCGGGCCTCGCGCCCGACAGCGGTCAATCTGTTTGGGGCTGTCAGGCAGGTGTTGGCGCGAGCCAGCGATCCCACTCTGACGGATGCCGAGAGCATTCGCGCGGCAGTCCTGGCCGAAGCGCACGCCATCGCCGAAGCCGACGTGCGCACCAACCGGCAGATCGGTCTCAATGCCCTGCCCCTGGTGCCGGACGAATGCACGATCATCCATCACTGCAACACCGGCAGCCTGGCGACGGTGGATTACGGCACGGCGCTGGGCATCATCCGCACGGCGCACGAGCACGGCAAGAAGGTCTTTGTGCTGGTGGACGAGACACGGCCTCGTCTGCAGGGCGCGCGACTGACCTCCTGGGAACTGAAGATGCTGGGCATCCCGCATATGGTCATCGCCGATGGCGCTTCGGGACACTACATGCGCACGATGGGCGTTGACCTGTGCCTGGTGGGGTGCGATCGCGTGGCTGCCAACGGCGACACCGCCAACAAGATCGGCACCTACAACCTGGCCGTCGTCGCACACGAGAACGGCGTGCCCTTCTACGTCGTCGGGCCGACCACGACCATTGACCTGGAGACGCCCACTGGCGATCACATCGAGATTGAAGAGCGCCCCGCTCGCGAAGTCACGCACGTGGGCGAATGCCAGGTCACGCCGGACGGTGTGCAGGTGGGCAATCCGGCCTTCGATGTCACGCCCGCCCGTTACATCACGGCCATCATCACCGAGCGCGGCGTCGTCTACCCGCCCTACGAGCAAAACCTGCGCAAGATCATGGGGCAGGCATAGGGACAGGTCTGGCAGCCTGGTGACTGAATTACCGCCTCGCTATGCCTTGCGGTAAGCTAGAGCGTGTGACGAACTTTTGGCCGTATCTGCCCCTCATTCCTCTCCAAACCCCTCTCCCTCGCGACTGCGTCGCGGGGCGAGGGGAAGCCGCCCCTTCGCCCGCCGCGCGGGAGAAGGGGCCGGGGGTTGAGGGGGAAAAGTGCATAACACGCTCCAGGGCCGTGTCCTGATGCGCCCCGCCAGCGAGGTGATCGTTTCTGGCACTGACCTGTGCCGTCTGTGAGTGCCCATGCGCATCCTGTTTGTCGCTTCGTTGCATCATCCGGCGGAACTGGAAAGAGCGCGGCGCAATGCTCCGCCGGGCGATGATCCGCTCTTTCCGCCGTCGCAGGCGCAGCACTTTTGGGTGCGCGCCCTGCGTCGGCAAGGGCACGAGTGCGCCGTCTTCTGGCGCTCGCAGAGCGCGTGGCCCTGGGCCAGGCAGGGTCAACTGCGCATGACGCAGCGCCTGACCCTGGGGCGGGCGCTCAGCGCATTGGCGGCGCGCTTCCCCTACGCCAACCCCGACTTCCGCCTGCGTAATCGCCGCCTGATCCGCTTTGCTGCCGGGTTCCAGCCGGACGTGATCATCCTGCCCGGTGACAACGGCGTGATCCTGCCGGAGACGCTGGCCCGCCTCAAACAGGAGCACGACGCGACGCTGATCTATGGCTGTGGCACGTCGCCAGTGGTCTTTTCGCGGCCCATCGAGCGCGCCGCCGCGCCGCTCTACGACCTGGTGATCGCCAACGACTTCTATCACGCTGTGCAGTGGCGCGAACTGGGCGCGCCGCGCGCCGAAGTGCTGCCCATGTCGGCCATTGATCCAGACTTCCACTATCCCTACGCCCTGAGCGACGACGAACGGGTACGCTACGGCTGCGATGTGGCCGTCGTGGGGACGCTCGTCCCGCAGCGCCTGTATAGCGAGCGCGTGGCCGCCCTGGAAGCCCTGCGCGAATTCGACCTGGGCATCTGGAGCGTGCACGAGGTCCCGCCGTCGCTGCGCCCCTACTATCGCGGCGCGGCGCTGGGCGAGCAGATGTTGCGCATCACCCGCGCGGCGAAGATCACGGTCAACCCGCACGGCGATTTCATGCGCTGGGGCGGCAACATGCGCCTCTTTGAGGCGTGCGGCGTGGGGACGTTGCAGATCGCCGACGACCGACCCGGCGTGCGCGAATGGTTCACCGTGGGCGAGCACCTGCTCACCTACCGCGATCCGCAACATCTGCGCGAGCTGGTCGCCTATTACCTGGCACACGATGGCGAGCGGACGCGGATTGCCGAGGCGGGGCGGGCGCACGTGCACGCGCATCACACCTACGATCACCGCATGGAACGGCTGATGGCGCTGGTGACGCAGATTCGTTCCAGCCACAAGTGAGGCAGCAGCATGACCGACGATCTCTACGAGCGCACCCGGCAGTCCTGGGAAGACATCTGGTCGCAGGCCAGCGTCGAGGCCGAGCTGGAAGTCTTGAATCAGAAGCGCACCTGGGAAACGCTGGGCGTCTATCCGCAATATCTCTCCAGGGAAGGCATCATCCTGGAAGCGGGCTGTGGCCTGGGCACCGTGATCATCAAGCTGCGCGAGATGGGCCTGCGCGTGATCGGGCTGGACTACGCCGAACGCGCCCTGCGTACCGCCCGCGCCCATGACCCGACGCTCTCTCTGCAGGCGGGCGACGTGCACGCGCTGCCCTACCGCAGCGGCTCGCTGCACGGCTATCTGTCGTTCGGCGTGCTGGAGCACTTCGCGCACGGCATGGGGCCGGCCCTGCGCGAGGCCAACCGCGTGCTGGTGCCCGGCGGGACGCTGGTGCTGACCATCCCCTATCCGAATGTGGTGCACCGCCTGGTGCACTGGAAGCGCCGCCTGCTCCGCCAGGGGACACTGGCCGACGAAGATTTCTACGAGAGCACCTACACGCAGCATCAGTTGATCGCCGAGGTGCAGCGGGCGGGCTTCGACGTGTTGCTGGTGCGGCCCACCAGTCACAGCTTCACGCTGTGGGGGCTGGGCTGGCCGTTTCGGGGGAAGGGGTATTACCGCACCACCTGGCTGGCGGACGCGCTGGGGGCGGTGTTGCGCCGCGTTGCCCCCTGGCCCTTCAACTTCACCACCCTGATCGTCGCCCGCAAGGCCCGCAGTCCGCGCGATCAGTGAGGGGCGCTTCTCGCTGACGGGGCAAAGACTGAACCGCAGAGGCGCAGAGATCGCAGAGAAAGGCACAGGGCCTTTCTCCTTGGTTTTCCTCTGTGCCCCCGGCGTCTCTGTGGTGAATTCCGCCCCCGAATCCGAATGCGCACGGCTTCACGGCAGGCTCGCTTTGCGCTATACTCGCGCCCATGTTGTCGCCAGTCAGTCGGCATAGAGCATGAAGCTGTCTACCGTCATCTGCAACTACAACACGCGCGACGAACTGGCCCGCGCCCTGGAGTCGTTGCTGAGCACGGGGGGCGATCTCGACCAGGAGATCATCGTCGTGGACAACGCCTCGCGCGATGGCAGCGCGGCGATGGTGCGCGCGCGCTTCCCCAACGTGCAGGTGATCGAAGCGGGGGGCAACCGCTGGTTCAGCGGGGGCAACAACCTGGGGTTGCGCGCCGCGCGGGGCGAATACGCGCTGATTCTCAACCCCGACACGATCCTGCTGCCGGGCACCCTGGCAACGCTGGTGCGCTACCTGGACGAGCATCCCGCCGTCGGTGCAGTGACGGCGCGCATGACCTTCGCTGACGGGACGTTGCAGCGCAATTGCTCGCGTTTCCCCGCCTTCGCCGACGCGCTGCTCAGTTATACGCTGGTGGGGGTGTTGTTCCCGCGCTGGCGGGCGCGGCGGCGACGCGCCATGTGGTACGAGGACTGGGATCGCCTGAGCACGCGCGCGGTAGAAGTGGCCCCCGGCTCGTGCCTGCTGGCCCGCCGGGCGATCCTGGCGCAGATTGACTACTTCGACGAGCGGCTCAAGCTATTCTTCACCGACGACGACCTGTGTCGCCGCATTGTGGCGACGGGCGCGGAAATCCATTACGTGGCCGAGGCAGTGCTGATTCACGACGAGCACGCCAGTCTCAACCAGGTGCCACGTCTGACACAGCGCATCTACTGGCAGGACCTGCTGGTCTATACGCGCAAATATCACGGGCGCGCGGCGGCCTGGGCGCTGGCGCTGTTGTTGCTGCCGACCCGCATCGGGATGGCGCTCAAGCGCCGCCTCAGCCAAACCCATCACTCCTGACTCATGACTCATAACTCCTGACTCATGACTCACCACTCACGACTTGCGACTCATTATCCAGGAAATCCGTCCATGAACACTCATGTCCTCGTCACCGGCGCTGCCGGGTTCATTGGCAGTCATCTTGTGGAAGCGCTCGTCCGCCAGGGAGCGCATGTGCGCGCCTTCGTGCGCTACAACTCCGGTCACCGCACCGGCAACCTGGAATTGCTGCCGCCAGAGGTGCGCGCCGAGGTCGAAGTCTGTTTCGGCGACCTGCGCGACGCCGACGCCGTGACTCAGGCCATGCGCGGGGTGGAGCAGGTCTATCACCTGGGCGCGGTGATCACCATCCCCTATTCTTATCAGCATCCGCGCGAGGTGCTGGACGTGAACGTGGGCGGCACGCTCAACGTGTTGCTCGCCGCCCGCGACCTGGGCGTGCAGGGCGTGGCCATCGCTTCCACCAGCGAGGTTTACGGCACGGCGCAGGTCGAGCCGATCAGCGAGCAGCACCCGCTGCACCCGCAGTCGCCCTATGCCGCGTCCAAGGCCGCTGCCGATGCGCTGGCGATCAGTTTTCACGCCGCGTATGGTCTGCCGGTGCGCATCGTGCGCCCGTTCAATACCTTCGGCCCGCGCCAGAGCGCCCGCGCCGTCATTCCCACTATCCTCAGCCAGGCCCTGGCCTGCGACGAAGTGCGCCTGGGCGCGTTGCATCCCACCCGCGACCTGACCTATGTCTCCGACACGGTGCGCGGCTTCCTGCTGGCGATGGAGTCGGCAGCGGCCATCGGTCGCCCGGTGAACCTGGGCACGGGGCGTTCGATCACCATTGGCGACCTGGCCCGCCTGGCGATCCAGTTGGTCGGGCGCGACGTGCCGCTGATCAGCGAGGCGGCGCGCGTCCGCCCGGAGACCAGCGAAGTGCTGCGGTTGCGCTCCGATAACCGGCTGGCGCGCGAGCTGATCGGCTGGGAGCCGCAGGTATCCCTGGAGGAAGGGTTGCAGCGCACCATCGCCTGGATGCGCGATCACCTGCACCTGTTCGATCCAGGGCGCTATGCGTACTGAGGCTCAGGGCGTGCAGCCAGCGGTTGAAAAAAAGCAATAGATGGCCCCATGCCGAAAAACGAGCGGCTGCAAGAGGGATACATTCGGAGGCGAGGCCGGAGTTCACCGCAGAGACACCGAGAGCGCAGAGGAGAAAGATAGCAAAGACTCCGTGACTTACCCCGTGGCCTCTGCGCTCTCTGTGGTGGAATCTGCGCCAGACTGGAAATACAGCCGGTATCTTCTATCAACTGGAATATGGCAGATTAAATAAAACATAATAGTATCTTTATAGGTTCGCTCGCCAGGGGCGGCGGGCGAGCCACGATCCACGCAGAGCAGGAGGCAAGTGCATATGCTGGGGGGCAAGACCGCGCTGATCACCGGCGGCGCTGGTGACATGGGCAACGAAATGGCCGTGCACCTGGCCCGCGAGGGCGCGCGCATTGTGTTGTGGGACATCAGGCCGCCGCAGCAGGTCGGCGAGCGCATCGCTCGCGTCGAGGCTGTCGGCGGCCCGGTTGTTTATCAGCAGGTGGACGTGACCGACCGCGCCGCCGTTGACCGCGCCCTGGCAGAGGTGGCGGAACAGACCGGCGGCGTGCACATCGCCTGCATCAACGCGGGCATCGTCGAATCCGCGCCCTTCCTGGAAGTCTCGCCGGAGATGTGGCAGCGCCATCTGGACATTAACCTGACGGGCGCGTTTCACGTGGCGCAGGCGGTGGCGCGCGTCATGGTCGCCCGCCAGATTCCGGGCCGTCTGATCTTCACCAGCACCTGGGTTGCCGAGATTCCCTGGCCGGAGATCACACCCTACACGGTGAGCAAAGCCGGGCTGAACATGCTCATGAAACAGGCAGCCCGCGAGCTGGCCCCTTATGGCATTCGCGCCAACGCCATTGCGCCGGGCATCGTCAACGCGGGGCTGGCCGGGCGACAGATGCGCGAAGACCCGGCCTACGCGGCGCGAGTGGCGAAAGTCATCCCGCTGGGCGCGCCGGGCACGCCGGTGGAGATCGCCCAGGCGGTGGTGTACCTGGCCGGTCCGCAGACCGCCTATATGACCGGCACCGTGTTGACGCTCGACGGCGGCTGTTCACTGTTCCAGTTCGATTGATGAGGGGGAAGGATGCGACTGGAAGGCAAAGTGGCTCTGATCACCGGCGCGGCGCGCGGCATCGGGCGCGGGATCGCGCTGCGCTTTGCGCATGAGGGCGCGCGGGTGGGCGTGCTGGACCTGCGCGAGTGCGACAGTCAGGCGGTTGTAGACGAGATCCGCAGTTTTGGCGGGCAGGCGCTGGCGCTGGGCGCGGACGTGCGCGACGAAGCGCAGGTGAACGCCGCCGTCGCTGCGTTGCGCGAGCGCTTCGGCCCGGTGACCGTACTGGTCAACAACGCCGCCGTCATGCCCGCCGGACGGCTGCACGAGACTTCGCCCGCTGACTTCGAGCGCTGCATCGCTGTCAACCTGCGCGGCGCGTATCTGGTCAGCCGGGCAGTGATCCCCGATATGCTGGCGGTGGGGCGGGGTAGCATCATTCACATGGCCAGTGTCACCGGCGTGCTCGGTCTGCCGGGGCTGGCGGTGTACTCGGCCACCAAGGGCGCGCTGATCGCCCTGGCGCGGGCCATGTCCACCGACTACGCGCCGTGTGGCATCCGCGTCAACGCCGTTTCGCCGGGCACCATTGACTCGCCCATGCTGCACGATTTCATCGCCGCGCAGTCCGACCCGGAGGCAGTGCGGCAGCAGTTCGATCAGGTGCACCCGATCGGGCGGGTGGGTACCATCGAAGAGGTCGCCAACGTGTGCCTGTTCCTGGCCTCCGACGAGGCGAGCTTCGTCACTGGAGCCAATTTCCAGGTAGACGGCGGTGTGGGGGTGAAGGGACAGCAGCCCTCGGATCAGCCGCAAGGGTGCCCTTAGCGCGCTCGCAGTCAGTCCTGAAAGGGGGTTCGTCGTGGAAATAGCACCGGGCATTCACCGCATCAAGTGCGCCTTCGGCAACAACCGCATGGTCTACGTGCATCTGCTGGTCGGTCAGGACGCGGCCATGCTGGTAGACACCGGCTGCGCGCACAATCCGGCCCAGGAGATTCTGCCGTACCTGGAAACCATCGGCCTGTCGCCAGAGCGCCTGACCTACATCCTGATCTCGCACTCCGACCTGGATCATCAGGGCGGGGACGCGCCTATGAAACAGGCCGCCCCGCAGGCACTGCTGATGTGTCACACGCTCGACCGGCCCTGGGTAGAAGACACCGAAGCGCTGATTCGCGGGCGCTACAGTCAGTTCGAGCGCGATCACGGCATCGGCTATGGCGAGGAAGGCAAAGCGGGCATCCGTCAGCAATGCCTGAGTCACCCGCTCGACGTGACGCTGGAGGGTGGCGAGACCTTCCGGCTGGGGCCGGACTGGGCCGTGGAGGTGATTCACACGCCGGGCCACACCTGGGGTCACCTGGCCGTCTACGACCCGCGCAGCAAGACGCTGATCGCCGGCGAGGCTGGCCTGTGGAACGCCATCCTCGATCAGGACTGGCAACCGGCCATGCCGCCGACCTACTGCTATGTGGACACCTACCTGGCCACGCTCGACCGGCTGATGGCGATGGACATCGCGACCCTCTCGCCCGCGCACTGGCCGGTGCAGACGGGGCCGCAGGTGAGCGAGTTCCTGCGCGAGAGCCGCAACTACTGCCTGCTGGTCGAGCGGGCGCTGCTCGACTTCGCGCACGAGTGCCCCGCCTACACCCTGCGGCAGGCCATCGAGACGCTGGGGCCGCGCCTGGGATCATGGCCTGCCGCCGCTAACCAGGATTTCAGCTATGGCATGCTGGGCAACCTCAACCGGCTGACGCAGCGCGGCCTGCTGGTGGCCGGACGCAACGCCGAGGGGCTGGTCACCTGGAGTCTGCCGTCATGAGCGAGCTGCTGCTGGTACGTTTTCACCGGCCCGACAGCGGCCCGCACGTGGGCGTGCGCCTGGGCGACGCCGTGCACGACGTGACCGGTCGCGTGCCGTCGGTGGGAGCGTGGCTGAGGGCGAGCGTCGGGCGCGTGCCCGCAGCCATCGCCGACCTGCACCGTGCTGCCCAGGAAGCGTCCGCCGTCTTCTCCGCAGACGAGTTCGCGCCCGCGCCCACGCCGGAACGCCTGGGCTGGCTGGCTCCCGTGGACGAGCAGGAAGTCTGGGCGGCGGGCGTCACCTACGAGCGCAGCCGCGTCGCCCGTCAGGCCGAAGCGATAGACGGCGGCGACATCTACGCCCGCGTCTACACCGCCGAGCGCCCCGAACTGTTCTTCAAGGCGCAGGGCTGGCGCGTCGTCGGGCCGGGGGGGATGGTGGGCATCCGCGCCGACTCGCGCTGGACGGTGCCAGAGCCGGAACTGGCCGTCGTGCTCAATCCGGCGCTGGAAGTGGTCGGCTTCACCGTCGGCAACGACATGAGCAGCCGCGACATCGAGGGCGCGAACCCGCTCTACCTGCCGCAGGCCAAGGTGTATACTGGAGCGTGTGCCCTGGGGCCGGGTATCGCCCTGACGCCCGCTGCGGCCTGGCCGCAGACCGTCATCCGCCTGAGCATCTGGCGCGAGGGCGCGGTCGCCTTCGCGGGGGAGGTGAGCACGGAGCGCATCCGCCGGACGCTCGACGAACTGATCGGCTACCTGGGCCGCAGCAACACCTTTCCGGACGGCGTGGTGCTGCTCACCGGCACGGGCATTGTCCCGCCGGACGATTTCACCCTGCGCGCCGGCGACGAGGTGGAGATCGTCATCGAGGGCATCGGGACGCTGCGCAATCCGGTGGGGGTGGTGTGAGTTTGTTTCTCGTCAAAAAATTTTCTCTTTTTCAGGAGGAGTCACGATGAGTACTTTCCCGCCTGGGACGACCGTCCGCGTGCTGCAAGAGGACTGGGCACCATTCCACAACCTGCCCAACAGCGCCCGCCGCTTCACCGAACTGACCGGCGTGCGCGTCGAGGTCACGCTGAGTCACATCCCCGAACTGTGGGAGCTGATGGCGCGCGCCTTCAACGAAGACGATCCGCCCTTCGACCTGGTGGGCTGCGACGAACTGTTGCTGCTGCAATACGCTCGCAACGGGCGCGTCGAGCCGCTCGACGACTATGTGGCCGCCGACGGCTACGCGCTGGACGACTTCGAGCCGGCGGCGCTGGAAGCCGTCAGCCTGCGCGGGACGCTCTACGGGCTGCCCTATTGCGACGTTTCCAGCGTGCTGATCTACCGCGCCGACCTGTTCGAGCGCTACGGCATCCCCGTGCCGCAGACGATGGAGCAGCTCACGCAGGCGGCGCTGACCGTGCAAGAGGCCGTCCGCGCCGACGGTCGCGCCGACTTCTACGGCATCACCCTGCGCGGCGCGCCGAGTTGTGGCCTCAACTTCTGGCTGCTCGGCTCGACCTGGGCACCGTCGTGGGGGGTGCGCTGGTACGACGAGGCCGGTCAGCCCGCCTTCAACACGCCGGAGCACCGCGCCGCCCTCGAACATTACGTGGACCTGCTACGCCGTGCCGGTCCGCCAGAGTCGGTGACGATGGGCTTCGAGGAGTGCATGGCGGCCTATCGCGCCGGGCGGGCGGCAATGGTCATCGAACCGGCCAACGAGGCGTCCATCGTCTATGATGCGGGCGGGCCAGTCGCCGATGGCACGCTGACGACGCTGGTGCCCGCCGGTCCGCTGGGCACGCGCCATGCCGGACTGTACTGCCCGCCCTATGCTATCCCCGCGCGGTCGAAGGTCAAGCGGGCGGCGTGGGAGCTGGCCAAGTTCCTGTGCGCGCCGGAGCAACTGCTCGACGATGCGCTGCGCAGTGGCTTCGTGGAAGTGTCGCGGCGCTCGGTGCTGGACGATCCGCGCTTCGCCGCGCGTTTCCGCCCCGACCTGGTGGCGACCACCCGCGCCACGCGCGCCTTCGCCCGCGGCGAACGCCCTGTGACGCGCCACTCCTTCGAGTTCGGCGACATCCTGGGTCAGGAGGCGGCGCGCGCCCTGGCCGGTGAACAGACCGTGCAGCAGGCGCTGGATCGCGCCGAGGAGCGCGTGCGGGCGCTGGGCGCGCCAGAATAGGGAGCACAGCATGAAGATTACGGCCATCGAGTCCCTGCAATGGGCTGAATATCCGCGCCTGCTGGTGGTGCGCGTGCACACCGACGCCGGCATCGTCGGCCTGGGCGAGACGGTGGACAAAGTGCCCGGCGCGAAGGGCGCGTTGCACGGCACCATCGCCCCCCTGGTGTTGGGGCAAGACCCGCGCGACATCGAGGGGCTGTGGCGCTTCGTGATGGACAACATCATGTATCACGGCTACGCCGGTGCGGAACTGCGCGCGCTGTCGGCGGTCGAGGTGGCGCTGTGGGACATCCTGGGCTAGGTCTACGGCGCGCCGCTCTACCATCTGCTGGGCGGCAAGACGCGCGAGCGCGTGCCCGTCTACAACACCTGCATCGGCTTCGGGCCGGTGGGGGACTACG
>AMZC01000563.1_pt1 | contig 11170 bp, 10 predicted proteins | sample 948551 | NCBI WGS metagenome assembly AMZC01 (sample SAMN01120625, study PRJNA171369) | bioreactor sludge metagenome | biome: sludge; isolation source: anaerobic thermophilic cellulolytic sludge from lab reactor | place: China: Hong Kong, Shek Wu Hui wastewater treatment plant | collected... | reverse complement strand
GGTGAGGTAAACCAAAGCGAGCCAACCTTAGCGCTTGCTCTGAGTTGTCAGTTTTCAGTTCTCAGTTTCCAGTGGTCAGTTATCAGTCTTCAGTGGTCAGTTATCAGCCTTCAGTTCTCAGTCTTCAGTGGTCAGTGCTCAGTCTTCAGTTGTCAGTTCTCAGTCTTCAGTGGTCAGTGCTCCGTGATCAAGGCGTGTCCCCCAGAAGCCATCGGTCTGCGGCAGACTCCTGATCACTGATCACTCAAAACTCAAAACTGACCACTGATCACTGAAAACTGACAACTGATCACTGACAACTGACCACTGCCCTATCCGCCCCCGAACCCCCACAACCGCGTCGCGGGGCGAGGGGACTTGCCTGCAGTCGAAAGCACGCCCCTTCGCCCGCCGCGTGGGAGAAGGGGACGGGGGGATGAGGGGGAAAAGTGCATGACACACTCCAGAGTCACGAGTCTGGCATCGGCAACTGCCCGCGCGCTCCCAAGACTCCGAACTCAAGACCCCTCACTCAAAACTCCCCACTCCCTGTCTCGTTCAGCGCCGGATAGAGCGCCTGATAACGGGCATGCTGCTCGGCGTAGACAGCCTGATCCGCCGGATTGGGGGCCTCGACCGCGCCGTAGTGCACCACCGTCGCCACGGCCTGCGCCAGATCGTAGAAGACGCGCGCGCCCAACCCGGCCAGCATGGCCGCGCCGGTCGCGGTGTGCTCTGCCCCTTCCACCTGTTGCAGCGACACGCCCAGCACGCTGGCGAGAATCTGCCGCCACAGTCCGCCCTGCGCGCCCCCACCGCCGATCAGGAAATGATCGGGGACAGGGCCGGCTTCGCGCAGGGTCAGCAGGCAATCGCGGAAGGCGAAGGCCACGCCTTCCAGCACGGCGCGGGTCATGTGCGCCTGCGTGTGTCGGATCGTCAGCCCGACGAACGCGCCAGTGGCGTTGGGGTTCATATGCGGGGTGCGCTCGCCTTCCAGGTAGGGCAGGAAGATCAGCCCTTCAGCTCCGGCGGGCACCTGCGCTGCGTCGTTGAGCAGCGCCTGATACGAGGTGATATTGCGTCCGCCCAATACGTCACGCCACCAACGCAGCGCGATCCCCGCGTTAAGGATGGCCCCCATGGTATACCAGCGACCAGGCACTGCGTGGCAGAAGGTATTAAGGCGCAGCCGGGGATCGATCAGCGGGCGTGTGGAGACGACCGTCATCTGACCGCCCGTCCCCAGGGTGATCGAGCCGCGCCCCGGCTCCACCACCCCCGTGCCCAGCAGCAAGGCCGCCTGATCGCCCGCTCCGGCCACCACCGGAATGTCGGGGCGCAGACCCAGGTCGAAAGCGGGCGTCGGGCGCAGCTCGCCGACGATCGAGGTCGAAGACAGCAAGGGCGGCAGGATGTCCATGGGCACGCCGCAGGCGGCAGCCAGTGTCTCCGACCAGGTGCGCTGACGGATGTCGTAGAGCCAGGTGGCCGAGGCGTCGCTCGGCTCGCTGCTGATCTCGCCCGTCAGCCGCAGCACAATGTAGTCTTTGGGCTGAATGATGGCGCGCGCCCGGTCGAGCGTCTCCGGCTCGACTTCGCGCAGCCAGGCGGCGGTCGCCCCGGCGAAGCCCGGTGACAGGCGGTTGCCCGCCTGCTCGATGACCACTTCCGGCGGGACGCGCTTGAGGATCACCTCGCACAGGTTGGCGCTGCGGCGATCCATCCAGATGATCGCAGGGCGCAGCGGCTCCAGGTCGGGGCCGATCAGCACCGCGCCGTGCATCTGCCCGGTGACGCCAATGCCGCGCACCCGTCCGGCGGTCACCTCGGCCTCGCGCATGGCCTGGCGCACCGCACTGACCACGGCGGCCCACCAGGCGTGCGGGTCTTGTTCCACCCACTGCGGGCGCGGGGTGAGCAGGTCGTAAGCTTCCTGCCCAATGCCGCGCAGCTCGCCCGCCGCGTCCAGCACCACGCATTTGGCGCTCTGCGTCCCCACATCAATGCCCAGCACCACATCGGTGCGATCGGTCAAGCGCATGGGTGATCACTCCCTCTCGTCCGACCGGCAATCCCGCCGCGAAAGCTTGCGCCGTCTCCCCCCAAGTATAGTCGAAATCGCGCACAGGCTGAGCGCAGCGCATTTAGGGAATTCTTACGAAAAGCGCCTTGTGAGCGCGCGCCAGATGCATTATACTCTGGGAATGGAGTCAATCCATGTGAGGTGATGATATGCCAATCTATACCTACGAGTGCGAGGCGTGCGGCGTGCGCTTCGATCAGCGCCAGAAGTTCTCCGATAGCCCGTTGCGGGAATGCCCGGAGTGCGGTGGCCATGTACACCGCGTGCCGCAGCCGGTCGGCATTGTGTTCAAGGGATCGGGTTGGTATGTCAAGGACAGCCGGGGCACCAACAACCTGGCGGCACCGCCCAAGCGGGATTCCAACGGGACCGAGAGCAAAAGCGAGAGCAAGTCTGGCGCAACGGCATCGGCCAGCGCCAGCAACGACTGACGGCGCACACCGTCAGCCTTCGCGCCAGAACAAAAGCGACCCCCTGCGGAGGTCGCTCTTTTTTTGCCTGGATGAAGTTGGCGGAGAAGCCGACGGTCAAATCTGGAAGCCAGCGCTGGCACGCACGATCTTCTGGCGGTAGTTGTCCACGTAGTCGAGCAGGCGCTGATGCAGCGCCGCCCATTCTGCGCTGGCCAGGATATTCTGCAGGGTGGGCATGTCCTCGGTGACGCCTTCCATCATGATCTGCGGGCAGTCACCATAGACGGCGAACCAGGCTTCGGTGGGAGTCAACCCCAGTTCCTGCAAACCAGGTGCGAATTCGCGCACCATGAATTCGAAATACTCCTGGTCACGGCCCGGCTTGATATCCCAGGACAGTAACAGTTTGATCATGATTGGCTTCAATTCCTCTGGCTGACGTGTTGCGCGGCCCCTCAGTGCTGATAGTCGAGCAACACCACTTGCGTTTGTTCCGGCAACGCGCCTGCCACTACGCGCAACACACCCTGCGTCTCGATGGAGGTGATCCCCATCTCGCGCAAGAAACGGTCCACGGGGTCCAGCTCCACCCCGCGCAGGTCGGGCGTCTGATAGTGCATGGGCACCACGATGCTCGGCTCCAGCAGGCTGATCACCTCCGCTGCCTGACCGGACGACAGCCCTGCTCCTCCCCCGACGGGCACCAGCGCCACGTCCACCGGCCCCAGCGCGTCAATCATCGCCTGGTTGGGCACATGATCCAGGTCGCCCAGATGAGCCACTGTCAGGGTATTGTAGTCGAACACATAGACCACATTGCGGCGCGGCTGAGGCGTATTGGGATCGAAGGTTGCCACGCCGATGATGAAGACCTCGCCGATCTCGTATTCGCCGGGGCCATTGATGACGTGCCGCGCGCCTTTTACCGCGGAGATATAGTTGTGACCCGGCGCGTCGTGACTGACGGTGACGATGTCCGCCTTGAGGCGGGGGACTTCGTAGCCCAGGTGCGGGCCGAACGGGTCGGTGACTACGGTGGCGTATCCCCGTTCGACGATGCGAAAGCAGCTATGACCGTACCAGGTGATGTCCATCCGACCATGCTTTCTGGGACAGGCAATTAGTCATCAAGCTGTGTAATTATAACCTGCGGATAGGGGCAGGCGCAAAAGCCGATGAGAGAGAAACCCCTGTGCTCCCCACGCCCTCTGTCGCGAAGCGTCTCCCGCTATGATTGATCCGCCCTCGCTCGCAATTGCTCCACCCACCAGGTCACGCGGCGCGGTATCCAGGCGAACAACAGCGGCCACGCCACCAGATGCGCGTCTGTGATGCGAAACTCCTGGGCAAAGTCAAAGGTCGGCGTGAAGGCCAGCGCACGCAGATAGCGATTCACCAGCGCGTCCGCTTCTGGCGATTTGTCGCGGATGATCCCCTGGAAGAGCGGCGTCACATGCACCCCGGCCATATTCATCTGGCGGCAACGCTCCAGCGTGCGCTCGCGTTCGGCGCGCGCCGCCTCCAGCGTGGCGAAGAAGGCGTGCTTGCCTGGCTCGGAATAGAGCACCGGATGATCGCCATCGAACGCGATGCCCTGGCCGGGCGGCATCCGGTGATACTCGCCGTGATAGCTGGCGTCTACGTGCACCACACGCTCATCCGCGCCGACGAAGACCCACACATGCTCCAGTTCGTAGAGATGCTCGATGTCCCAGTCCCACCAGATGGCGTACTCGATCGCCAGCGCGGCGGGCGGTTGGCCAGCGGGACGCAGCATCACCGTCCGCGGAAACGACGGGGACGGCGCGTCGGCGCGGAAGATGGTATACCCGGCCAGCGATGGGAAGAAAGGTTCGTGTCGGTCGAAGCGCAGCACGGGCGCATAGCGTGCCGCCAGAGAACGGTCGGGCGCAGCTGCGCGCGTTTCCTCGGCCAGCAGAGTAGCAGCAGTTGGTTCGTCCACAGGAGCATCCTCACAAAGGCGCAATTTCCGCTACAATAGACCGGTGCGTGTCGCCGGACGGGCACGATCATGCCGCAGAACGGCGGCTCTGCCCAGCAGTTCAGTCGAGCACGCTCACATGCCAGAACAGTGAACCGCAAAGACGCTGAGAACGCAGAGGAAACACAGAGAGTCTCTGGGTTTCTCTGCGCCCTCCGCGTCTCTGCGGTGAAATGTGTTTTGCGCCGGCTGACACGTAAACCTAGCGCACCGCAACATCTCGAAAGGATCGGTCCCTTATGAGCAAACCGCGCGTCTTCGTCACCCGCGTCATCCCCGAACCCGGTCTGGCCCTGCTGCGCGATTCCTGCGACCTGGTGATCTGGCCGGACGAACTGCCCCCCTCCTACGACACGCTGCGCGCCGAGGCCGCCCGGTCCGAGGGCCTGCTCACCTTGCTCTCCGACCCCATAGACGCAGCGCTGATCAATGCCGCCCCGTCGCTGCGCGTGATCAGTCAGATGGCAGTAGGAGTAGACAACATTGACCTGGCGGCAGCGACCGCCCGCGGTATCCCCGTAGGACACACGCCTGGCGCGTTGACCGAGACCACCGCCGACCTGGCTTTCGCCCTGCTGATGGCCGCGGCACGCCGCCTGCCGGAAGCCGAGCGCTTCGTGCACGCGGGCCAATGGCGCACCTGGGGGCCGATGCTGTTGCTGGGCCAGGATGTTCACGGGGCGACGCTGGGCATCGTGGGCATGGGGCGCATTGGGCTGGCCGTCGCGCGGCGGGCGCAGGGCTTCGCCATGCGTATCATCTACTACAGCCGCCACGAATCCCCAGAAGCGCGGGCGCTGGGCGCGGAATACCTGCCGCTGGACGAGGTCTTCGCGCAGGCGGACTTCATCAGCCTGCACACCCCGCTGACGCCGGAGACGTATCACCTGGTGAACGACCGCGCCTTCGCCCTGATGAAACCGACCGCCGTCCTGATCAACACGGCGCGCGGCGGTGTGATAGACCCCGATGCGCTCTATCGGGCACTGAGCACCGGCAAGATCGCTGCCGCCGCGCTCGATGTCACCGAGCCAGAGCCGATCCCACCGGACTCGCCCCTGCTGACGCTGGACAACTGCCTGATCGTGCCGCACATCGGCAGCGCCAGCGTCGCCACGCGGACGCGCATTGCGGTGATGGCCGCGGAGAATCTGCTGGCCGGGCTGCGCGGTGAGCGCCTGCCGCACTGTGCCAATCCGCAGGTGTATGAGCGTCAGTGAGTAGCCTGTGCCGCAATTCGATGCCCCCGTCTGCGGGTGGAGTGTAGTATCATAGGGGATGGGCGAGCAGCATGGCCCGTCCCTCTGTTCAGGCGACTTGCGGGGCTTTCCCGCCTAAACAGTTTCAAGGAGAATGTTCATGAGCGGATATACCTTGCCTCAACTGACCCCGCCGCCCAAAGCTGGCCCCAACGAGGCGATCCTGGTCGCCAGCGGCGACCTGCGCCTCTCTGCCAATCAGAATTGTTGGCCCGCCCAGGAGGCGATGGAGAAAGCCATCATCGCCGCCTTCGCCGAGGAGGGCATCACCGTCAGGCGCGGGCACCCCTACGATCCGGTGGAGAAGCACGGCTTCATCTCCAGCCAGCGCATGGGCATGGAGGTCTTCAAGAACATTGATCCCGACGCCCGCCTGATCGTCGCCGAAGCGGTGTGGCAGTACAGCCATCATGTGCTGGCCGGTCTGCGCGATCACCGCGGCCCCATCCTCACTGTCGCCAACTGGAGTGGGCAGTGGCCCGGCCTGGTGGGGATGCTCAACCTCAACGGTTCGCTGACCAAAGCGGGCGTCAAGTACAGCACCATCTGGAGCGAAGACTTCACCGACGAGTTCTTCCGGCGCGGCATCCGGCAGTGGATTCGCGAGGGCAAGATCGATCACGACACCAGCCATGTGCGCGATCTCGATCCGGCCCGCCTGCCCGCCGCCGAACGTCAACTGGGCGAGGCGCTGGCTGCGCAGCTCAAGCGCGAAAAGGCCATCCTGGGCGTTTTTGACGAGGGCTGCATGGGCATGTACAACGCCATCATTGACGACGAGATGCTCAACCCCGCTGGCGTCTACAAAGAGCGGCTCAGTCAGTCGGCGCTGGTGGCGGCGATGCGCCTGGTCAGCGACGACGAAGCGCAGCGGGTGCGCGACTGGCTCGACGCGCGCGGCGTGAAATTCGTCACCGGCCCCAACGAGGAAACCGATCTCACCGACCGGCAGATTCTCGAACAATGCAAGATGTACATCGCCGCCGTGCGCATCGCCCATGACTTCGGCTGCGACGCTATCGGCATTCAGTATCAGCAAGGGCTGAAGGACATGGCCCCCGCCTCCGACCTGGTCGAAGGGCTGCTGAACAACGTCGAGCGCCCGCCCGTCTATCATGCGCAGACAGGCGCGGAACTCTACGCCGGGCAGGCGTTGCCGCACTTCAATGAGGTGGACGAGGGCGCAGGGCTGGACGCGCTGGTGACCAACCGCGTCTGGCGGGCGATGGGCTTCGATCCGGCCACCACCCTGCACGATGTGCGCTGGGGCGAGCACTACACCGGCGACGGCGTGGACGACTACGTATGGGTGTTCCTCATCTCTGGTGCAGCGCCCGCCTCGCACTTCATCGGCGGCTACGCGGGTGCGTCCAGCGAGCGGCAGCCCCCCATGTACTTCCGCCTGGGCGGCGGCACGCTCAAGGGCATCAGCAAGCCGGGCGAAATCGTGTGGAGCCGCGTCTTCGTGATGGACGGCGCGTTGCACGCCGACATCGGGCGCGCGCATGTGGTCAAACTGCCGGATGCCGAGACGCAGCGGCGCTGGCAACTCACGACCCCGCAGTGGCCGATCATGCACGCGGTGTTGCACGGCATCTCGCGCGACCAGATGATGGCTCGCCACAAGGCCAACCATATCCAGGTCGTCTACGCCCCCTCCGCCGAGGCAGCAGACAGGGCGTTGGCGGCCAAGGCGGCCATGTTCCACGCCATGGGCCTGCAGGTGCACCTGTGCGGTGACGTGCGCGTGGGCTAGTTCGGTGGCAGCGAATGTTCCAGGAGAGCGCGGGGGCGGTCAGGTGATGGCCGCTCCCGCGCGGCATTCCAGCTATCTCACAACACCCGAACCACAACAGTCGAATAGTCCAGCACCGCCAACACAGAGACCCGATGGTGCCCATTATCCAGATAGAACAGGTCGCGTCTGGCCCGGCAATAAATGGGCGGATACTGGTTCTTCTTGAAACCGTTCTCCCTGATCGAATCGAATAGTTCGAAATAGTAAGCAACTCTGCGGGCAATAGCTTCGTCAATCCATGCTGGCTCAGCCTGTTCAAGGCTGGTGATGACGCGCCCGTGTTCGCGGTGCACCGCGTAGACAGTCCTGACCAGCGAGCCGTTCTGCCATCCCCCCTCCCTCTGAGGAATCTTCCAGGCTTCCAGGTCTATCAGGCACATCCGCAACCATTCGGCAAAAGCGCTTCGGGCTTTCTGAGGATCGGTCAGGGCCATGGCGTAGAAACCATACGGGGGGAAGTAGTGGATCGGTTTGCCAGAGAAGCCCAACTGCTCAGAGAACGGCAATTCCTGGCAGCGCAGAGCTTCGATGGGCACACTGCGAAGCCGTATCAAGGGGTTCCAGGGCAGCGCGAACAACCATGCACCGAGGTGATGCCGTGCCCATTTGCCCAAATACAGAATATCCATTGGGTCAGACTCCTTTGTACCCTGGAGGGTGGTCATCGGGCATCAGCTTCTTTCAGAGAAAGCCGCTGCCTGAGAAACAGATAGTCTGACCTAAGGCAGGCGATGAACTCCGCGATGGTCACCGAACTCTGGTTGAACACATAGAGCCAACTGGCTCCCAGCGCTCCCCAGGTGGGGATGACTATCGCCAAAGCAAACACCGAGGAAAGCGCGCGCGCCAGATGAATGCGGTTCACCAACCATACGCGCTCGTTAGCCATCAGGAGATGCCCCGACCAGAACAACAGACCAGTGACCACGTTGCCCAGGATCATGATCCGAAAATAGTCTGCGGCTGCCAGATACTCCGCGCTGCCACTCACAAAGCGGATGATGGGGTTGGCGAACAGGGCGAAGACAAGCCCGGAAGGCAGGGTCACCAGGGCGCTGATCAGCAACAGCACCAGGATTGTCGAACGTAACTCAGCCGGCCCGGCCTGCCGTGCGCGCACGATTTCGGGATAAGAAATCGTCGTCACAGGGATCTTCAGCTTGTGATGCAACTGCGCAGCACTTGCTGCCACCTTGTATACCCCTGTGACACTGGGGCCGCCGAACCACCCCAGGAGCAGCATATCCCAGTGCTCTGTCAGCAACTTGAGTGTGCCCAACACATTGGTGCCCAGCACAAAACTCAAGATGCGCCTGCGTTCGTCTTTGGTCAGGGGAAGATGACGGGTCGCCCTGCCCAAATAACGCCGTGTCAGACGGTACGCCAGGCCGTTGAAGATGAGCGCCTCGATCAGCCCTCCCAACACAAGTGCCCATATCACCGCCTGGAGCGATCCAAATGCCAGGGCCGCGGTCACACTGAGCGAGCGCCGGATGACGCTACCCAAACCGTCCTTCATTCCCAGGAGATTGAACTTCCCGTAGACACGGAACAGGCCAGTGACACTCGTTTCGGTCGTGGTGACAAGCAACATCACCGCGTACAGCACGATCTCATCGGCCAGGTCTGGGGCGTCCAGCAGATACCTGGCAACGGGTCTGGCCGTAATCGTCACGATGAGCATGGCTACTACGCCAGTAGTTACGTCAATTGCCACACACAGGCGCAAGACCGCCAGTGCCTTTCCGAAATTGCCCAGGGTGAGCTGCTCGTTGAAAAACTTCAGAATAGCTTCCCAGACGCGAAAATCAATCAGCGCGTTCACTACCGAGCAATAACTGATGATCAGGGCAAGCTGACCGAACTCGACCAGTGTGAGCGAGCGGGCCAGCACGGCCAGGTCAATCACGCCAGCGACCTGGGCCACACCCATGCCTCCATAGAGCCAGAAAGACTGCCTCAGAAATTTCTTGAGCAGGCCCTTGTCCAGTCGACGGCGCATTAGGGCAACAACTCCTCACCTTTTAGGGGACTAAGCCCAGGCAGCTATGTTCCTGTGTCTTGGGCTTCAGCGCGACCGCGACTTATCAGGTACATGACTGCTATCAGAGCCGTATACAGCCACAACAACTGAGTGTTGGGACGGTCACGAAAGGTGTCGAACGCCATGTGCACCATGTGACCGAGCACAGCGGTCAGCAGGCCAAGCGCCACAGGTGATAGCAGCGGATCCTCCGCCCGGAAACTGCGCCAGCCCCGCCGCAGCGTCGCCATCAGAAACCAGAGAAAGGCCAGCAAGCCACCCGGCCCCGTTTCCGACCAGACGGCCAGATACTTGTTGTGCACACCATAGACCCAGATGTCGCCCATGTCTGGCGTGATATAGGACGGCAGCAGGATAGGCCCATTGTTCAGCCCCACCCCAAGCAGGGGGCGGTCGCGGATCATGCGCCACGCGATCCGCATCAGGGGGATTCGTGACTCGGCAGCCCCCTGATCGTCTGCAGTGAGGCGGGTGATGATCACCTGATTGAGCGCAACGAACAGGACGAGCGCGACGAGCACCAACACCGCCACCACTCGTCCGGACAACCAGCCGCGTTGTAGCGCCAGCAGGCCAAAAAAGCCCAGGAAGACGACGAAGGCCAACCATCCTCCGCGCGACAGAGTGAAGATGAGGGCAATAGCCCCGCTGGCAAAGGCCACTGCGGCCAGCCAGCCGTAGGTTTTGTTGACCCGTGCCAGCAACAGCCCCAAGGCCGGACCGAGAGACAGTACCAGGAACGCGCCGGCGTTATTGGGAGAACCGACCGTCCCAGAAACCCTGGTGTCGAAGACCCGCCCGGTGATACCCGCAATCTTGACTGTCGTCCCCATGATGCGTAACGCGAAGATGATCAGGCTTTCGGCAAACAGCCCGATCAGGATCAAAGTGACGATGTACAACACGTCGTCGCGCGTACGAACCGTGCCGAGGATGTAGAGATGGATCAGAAAAAGCTGCACGATCAGCGCCAGCTCAAAAGCGGCCAGCGTCTTGTCGCGAGCCACCAGCACCGACAGCCCTGCGAACAAGACATACAAGGCTCCGGGCACGCTCATGGGGAGCCATTTTGTGGCAGAGGGACTTTTCTTGAGCAGAGATTCGCTAACCCACAGGCCATACAGGACGAGGAGCGAGATGGTTGTCAGCGAGACGTTCAGTCCGCCGAGAGACCCCAGATCAGAAGCATCCAGGCGATAGAAGAGATTGATATCCAGTTGGAAGGGGATATCCAGGATGATGATGGCCAGCAGCAGCCTGCGCACATTTCTGACGATCATCGCCACGAACAGCACCACCACACCGGCGGTGAAGAGCGTGGCCCAGGTCCTGGAAAGATAGGTAATGGCGACAGCATATCCTCCCAGCAGAACCCCTACCCCCACGGCAATTGCAATCTCCCAGAGCGAGGCAGCCCCCCAGCTTTGGCCAGATACAAACATCCGCCTGACTGAGCCAAAGACCGTCCCCTGCTGCAAGGCCTCGGCAATCGTCGCCATTCTGGAATGACCGATGCGCTTTGTGGTCATCGTCTCGTCCTCTGAACCAGAATGAACCGGCCTAGAGCGTGTTATGAACTTTCGTGCAGC
>AMZC01001135.1_pt1 | contig 11175 bp, 9 predicted proteins | sample 948551 | NCBI WGS metagenome assembly AMZC01 (sample SAMN01120625, study PRJNA171369) | bioreactor sludge metagenome | biome: sludge; isolation source: anaerobic thermophilic cellulolytic sludge from lab reactor | place: China: Hong Kong, Shek Wu Hui wastewater treatment plant | collected 2011-05-01... | reverse complement strand
AAAACTGCCTGACAACTTTTGCACGCACCCTCGTCACTCACCGTTGTTCGCCAGAGGGCGACTTGTTACAATGTTCGCCGGTCGCCAGACCGCACACACGAAAAGGGGAGACCATGCCAGAGTACATCCATGTTTCCGTAGCCTGGCCCTACGCCAACGGCGACCTGCACGCCGGGCACCTGGCTGGGGCCTATCTGCCCGCCGACATCTTCGCCCGCTTTCACCGGCTGAAGGGCAACCATGTGCTGATGGTCAGCGGCTCGGACGCGCACGGCACGCCGATCACCGTCGAAGCCGACCGGCTGGGCCTGTCGCCGCGCGAGGTCTTCGAGCACTACCATCACCGCTTCCTGATCACACAGCAGCGCATCGGCATCAGCTACGACCTGTTCACACACACCGACACGGAAAACCATCACCGTGTCGCCCAGGATATCTTCCGGACGCTGCTGGAACGGGGTTACCTCTACACCGAGACGCAGCGCCTGCTCTACAGCGAGACCGAGAAGCGCTTCCTGCCCGACCGCTATGTGGAGGGCACCTGCCCGGTGTGCGGCTTCGCCAATGCGCGCGGCGATCAGTGTGACAACTGCGGTAGCCTGCTCGACGCGCTCGATCTGATCAACCCGCGCAGCAAGACCGACGGCAGCATCCCTGTCGTCCGCGAGACAGAGCACTACTTCCTCAACCTGCCCGCCTTCATAGACCGGCTGCGCGCTTATCTTTCGGACCCGCGCAAAGCCGAGCAGTGGCGTCCGAACGTGTTGCGCGTCTCGCTGAACAAGATCGAGGAATTGAAAGGCCGCCCCATCACGCGCGACATCGCCTGGGGCATCCCGGTACCCCTGCCGGGTTGGGAAGAAAAGCGCATGTACGTCTGGTTCGAGGCGGTGATGGGCTACCTGACCGCCAGCATCGAATGGGCGCACAACACCGGTCAGCCGGATGCCTGGAAACATTGGTGGTACAACCCGGAAGCCAAAATCTACAACTTCATTGGCAAGGACAACATCGAGTTCCACACCATCATCTGGCCGGCAGAACTGATGGGCATTGACGGGCTGTATGCCAGTGAAGGAGACGGCCCGATCTCGCTACCCTACGATGTGCCCGCTAACGAGTTCATGAACATCGAGGGACAGCAATTCTCCAAGAGCCGCAACTGGGCTATCTGGGTGCCGGATATCCTGGATCGCTACGATCCCGATCCCATCCGCTACTATATCGCCATGACCTTCCCCGAAACGCGCGACTCCGACTGGAGCTGGGATGGCTTTGTGACGCGCAACAATACCGAGCTGCTGGCCGCCTGGGGGAACCTGGTCAACCGTGTGCTGAAGTTCGCGCACAAACATTTCGGGGGAACTGTGCCCAACCCCGGCACGCTGCGCGACATCGATCGCGAGATTCTGGATAAGGTCGAGGGGGGCTTCGAGACGGTCGGGGCATTGCTGGCGGCGGTGCGCCTGCGCGACGCCCTCAGCGAGACGATGGCGCTGGCCCGCGAGGTCAACGGCTATCTGGATCGCGCGCCCTGGTTCAAGGTGATCGGCGAGGATCGGCAGGCTGCCGCCACCACCATCTACACGGCGCTGCGCTGCATTGACAATCTCAAGACCCTGTTCGCACCCTTCCTGCCCTTCACCTCGCAGCGGGTGCATGAGTACCTGGGCTACGAGGGGACGCTCTTCGGCGAGCAGCGCATCGAAACGTTCCAGGAGAGCGAGCGGGCGCATGAGGCGCTCACCTATCACACCGACGGGCGCGTGGTAGGGCGCTGGGAGCCAAGTCGCCTGCCGGTGGGACAGGCTCTGCGCGAACCGCAGCCGCTCTTCCGCAAGCTGGAGCCGTCCTTGATCGACGAGGAACGCGCCCGCCTGGGTCAGCCGCGCGAAGCAGAGACGTTGCCAGGGCGCGGCTCGTAGGCGCGGCAGGAAAGAGATCGTCACCGAGGGCGCAGGGGACACAGAGAAGGACATAGAGAGAAGCAGGGCGAAATTTGCAGTGTTCTCTGTGCCCTCTGCGCTCTGGATATCTGACAGGGGACAGCGCATGGGCGAATGGCTGCACAGGCGTTTCCGGCGCAATCCGGCGCTGGTAGCTCAAGAAGTCATTGACGAGACCATCGTCGTACCCGTGGGGCAGGATGCCGGGGCGCTATCCGGCCCCTATGTGCTTAACGAGGTGGCGGGGCACATCTGGCACCTGCTGGACGGCCAACGCACCGTGGCCGAGATCGCCGCGCTGATCGCCGCCCGCTATGAGGTCAGCCGGGAAGAAGCCGAACACGACGTGAGCGCCTTCCTGGGCGAGATGGAGCGATTGGGGGCGGTCTATGCCGTGTGAGACCGGGAGGGTAGCCTAACTGTGTCTCGCGCCGCTCCCCCGCGCGAGCCGCTGCGCTCCCGCCTGTGGCGCACTCTGCGGCTCGACCTGGCACTGCGCCTGATCTGGCGCAGCACTCCCGGCTGGACGCTCGCCAATACCGCCCTGGTCGTCGTGCAGGGGGTGCTGCCTCTTGCCAACCTCTATCTGCTAAAGCTGCTGGTAGACGCCATTACGCGCGCGCTGAATACCCCTGTCCCCCCTGACCATCTGGACGATGCCTTGCTCTACGTCGCCCTGATGGCGCTCTTCACATTGCTGGGAGCGGCAATCTCATTGCTGGCGGGGCTGGTCGGGCAGACACAGGGCATGATCGTCACCGACTACATGCAAGACATTGTGCACGCCCGCTCGGTGGCAGTTGATCTGGAATTCTACGAGAATGCGGAGTTCTACGACACCCTGCGCCGCGCTCAGCGCGAAGCCAATATGCGCCCCATGCGCATTTTCCAGGGATTGCTGCAGCTTGGGCGCGATGCCATCTCGTTACTGGCCATCTCCGGCCTGTTGCTGTCGTTCAGCGGAGCGTTCGTCCTGCTGTTGCTGGTGGCAGTGATCCCCGGTTTTCTGGTGCGCGTGCGCTTTTCCGGCACGCTCTACCGTTGGCAACGTGCCCGTACGCAGACCGAACGCAAGAGCTGGTACTACACCTGGATGCTCACCGGCGACTGGCACGCCAAGGAAATCCGACTCTTTGGGCTGGGCGACCTGTTCATCGAGCGCTTCCGTCAGTTGCGCCATCAACTGCGGAGCGAGCAGTTGCACATTGCCCGGCAACAGGCACTGTTCAGCTTCGTCGCTCAACTGATCTCGACGCTGGCTATTTATGGCGGCTACGCGCTGGTGGCGGGGCGGGTGCTTTCTGGCAGGCTCAGCCTGGGCGACCTGGTGATGACCTTTCAGGCGCTTCAGCGAGGGCAGGGCTACCTGCAGAACGCCCTGCAAAGCCTGGCCGGGCTGTATGAAGACAACCTGTTCATTGCCGATCTGGACGAGTTCCTTAACCTGGAACCGCGCGTGATCAGCCCGGCCCGCCCACGTCCTTTCCCACGTCCCCTACGGCAGGGCATTGCCTTTGAGAGCGTGTCCTTTGCCTACCCTGGTGGGGCGCGTCAGGCGCTGACGGACATCACGCTGACCATCCGCCCCGGCGAGAAGATCGCCCTGGTGGGCGAGAATGGCTCTGGCAAGACTACCCTGATCAAGCTGCTGTGTCGTCTGTATGATCCGACTGAGGGGCGCATCACGCTCGACGGGATCGATCTGCGCGAACTAGACGTGCTCGACCTGCGCCGCGCCATCAGCGTGATCATGCAGGATTACGTGCAGTATAACCTGCCTGTGCAGGACAACATCTGGTTCGGCAACGTCGCCGAGCCGCCCGATCCAACGCGCATCGCGCAGGTAGCACAGGACGCCGGAGCGCACGACGTGGTGGCTCGCCTGCCACATGGCTATCAGACGGTGTTGGGGCGGATGTTTGAAGACGGCGAGCAACTGAGCATCGGCGAGTGGCAGAAAATCGCCCTGGCGCGCGCCTTCTTGCGGCAGGCGCAGATCGTGATCCTCGACGAGCCGACCAGCGCCCTGGACGCCAGGGCCGAATACGAGATATTCCGCCGCCTGCACGACCTGACGCGCGAGCAGACTACCATCATGATCAGTCACCGCTTTTCAACGGTGCGCCATGCCGACCGCATCGTCGTGCTCGACGGCGGGCGTATTGTCGAGTGCGGCTCGCACGCCGAGTTGATGCGATTGGGCGGGCACTACGCGCACCTGTTCGAGCTTCAGGCCCGGCACTACCTGTCATGAACGCCCCAGCGCTCTCTCGCCGTTCGCGCCGACTGCGCACGCTGGGTGCAATGGTGCGCCTGTCGCGCTGGCAGGAACACATCCCCTTCACCCTGGCGGCGACCTGGCTGGGCGTCAACCTGGCGGCGCATCATGCACACGCCTCGCTGGATGAGCGCGTGATCACTGTAACGGGTGCCAACATTCTGGCGGTGACCTTCGCCTTCATGATCAACGACGTGGCCGACGCGCCTGACGATGCCCGCGACCCGGCGCGCGCCGCGCGCAATGTGGTGAGTTGCGGGGAACTATCGGCGCGGGCCGCCTGGCTCCTGGCAGGGCTGGTGGGGGCGCTGGCGCTGACACTCTACATCCTGTTGCCCTTCCCCTCCCTGTTGACCGGAACGGTGACACTGGCCCTGGGCTGGCTCTATTCCTGGCGGGCGGTGCGTCTGAAAGCTCTGCCCGTCCTCGACGTGCTCGCGCATGCCCTCATGCTCAGCGCCCTGCTGGTGCTGGCGGGCTACCTGGCTTTCGACGCAGCGCCGGGGCGTGTCTGGGCGGTGAGCGCCATGGCCGGGCTGATTTCTGCATATGGGCAGCTTTACAATCAGGTGCGCGACGCCGATCAGGATCGCGCTGCTGGACTGCACAACACGACCTGGCTGCTGGGAATGCAACGGGCGCGCGCGTTGATGTTCGTTTGCCTGGGTGCCGCGGGGTTGTTGCTGGCGCTGACGGTGATCGCCGGACTATGGCCGCTGTGGTTGGCTCCGCTGGCTGGCCTGTTCCTGCTGCCAGCGTTGCTATGGCCCCGCCCGACCGATATGCGCGGCACGGCAGCCCTCGATCTCAGCGGGCGTTTGCAACTGGGGACGATGCTGGCGGCTGCGGCGCTGATGGCCGTCTGGCTGGTGGTCAATGCTGTGGGCTGAAGGGACTCAAATCCCATCGTGTGGCTGAGATGATTCGCTGACCCCTGCGAATGAGTGGCTCACCCTGGACGGAAATTTGTCGCGCCAGCCCTGCTCATCTATGATTGGGATTATCTCCTCAGGAGCCAGACAACGTGTCATATGAACATGCGCCGCGCAGCCAGGAGAGGATCATTCCCATGGGAAAGCGATATCGTCACCCTCCTATCATCGAAGCGCTGTGCGAATTTTGCTTTGAACCAGGCCCCCCCTGGGACTTGGCCATTCCTGGTCTGATATACGAAAAGATCAAGGCAGAGTTTCCCAAGAGACGCCAAGTGAAAGCCTTCGAGGTCAATGTTACAGCCGGCTTGGAGGGCGTTGAACAGCGCGTGACGACTACCGATCGCATCCACTTTCTCAGAGAAGACGAGAAGGCTCTCGTTCAGGTGGATCGGAATCTGTTGGTCGTCAATCATCTGAGGCCTTATCCGTCCTGGCAACATTTTCTGCCTCTGATTCAACTGGGCTTTACCGTATACACAGAAATGGCCCAGCCCAAAGGTATTCAGCGTATTGGTCTGCGCTACATCAATCGCATCGAGATTCCAGGACAGCATATTGAATTGCAAGACTATCTGCAGTTCTACCCTTTCATCGGGCCAGAGTTGCCTCAGGATTTTGATTCGTTTTTTGCAGGGATTCAGATTCCTTATGACAATTCAAGAGATAGCCTCAGGTTGCAGATATCCAGTACAATTGCTGAGACTTCTGATCATGCTGCAGTGTTGCTCGATCTCGACTACTTTCTAGCTCAACCAGGGCAGATACCCCTGCAAGAAGTCTTCACATGGGTGGAGATAGCTCATCAGCGCGTGGAAGAAGTATTTGAAGCCTGTCTCACCGATCGCCTCAGAGACATGTTCGAGGAGATAGTACCATGACCTTTGTGGTCAAACCGCAACCGCCGTTCAAGACTACCCAGAGCGGGCAAGAAGCGGGAGCTGCCGCCATTCTTTGGATACAGTCAATGGTTGAACCTCTCTACCATTTCAGAAGGCCACGAGAGGTTTCTGACTTCTTGCAGACTCACGTGTACTTACTACCCCTGCTAGTCGAAGCTCACAAGAAAGTCGCCGAATACTTTGAATTACCAGCCAAGCCTATTCTTGAGGTGATCAGCGATCCAGAATCGGAGGGTGACCAACAACTGTTTCTGCTTATCCCCACTTATCACGCCCCACAGCAGGCTTTGTTCCGCCTGGATCAGTTAGATCAGGAGTGGTGGCTTGATGTATTGCCGCAGGCGCGTGGCAAGATGACCATTGATGTTGAATACCTTTAGCGATGTTCGACTGGTTTGAGTACTTCGACTTAGCCAAGAGTCTGGCCCAGCAAAATGATGAAGCCAGTCAGCGTTCTGCCGTGAGCAGGGCCTACTATGCGGCCTTCTGCAATGCCCGCAACTGGCTCCGTCGCGAAGGATTGAGCATTCCCAAAACCGGTAAAGCTCATGAGATAGTTTGGAATCAATATGAAAGCAGCTCAGAAAGGCAGCACAGGCTGATCGCCCAATATGGGAAGCGCCTGAGGCGCAAGCGGACTGAAGTTGACTATGATGATGAGATCAGGAACCTGGACTATTTTGTCCAGGATGCTATGGAAACTGCGAGTAGACTGATTGTACTTCTGCGTAGCCTCTCTGACTTCATGTCCAGTCCTCCAACAAACTGAGCGTCTCCGCCCGAATCCCTTCCTGACCGCTACCTATACCATGAAGCAAAAAATAGGCGGTGTGGCATTCGTCCTCACTTTGCCGTACTGCAGGCACACACCTTTTGCCAATACCCCTGCAGCTAGGGCATGTTGACATTTTGCTTAGAGGCTGTCCCCTGTTGGGGTACAAAAGTCAACAGAACCTAGGGTTACCTTGCCCCATATCGAAAGCACTGTAGCAAATACACGTCCTCAGCGGCTTTACAAAATTCATGCCTATGGTGTAGAACAGAGACAGGGGTGGAACCGGCTACATGCCCTGGTGCGAACATACAGGACACGATCATGACAATGTTGCTCGATCCCAATGCGCCGCGCGTGCTGCTGGTCGACCGCGATCCCGATGAGATGGATCGCCTGGCCGATATTCTGCATAGCGCGGGCTATGTGGTCACCAAGGCCTACAATGCCGGTGATGCGCTTTTTGCCCTGCGTCACCAGGCTTTTCACCTGGTGGTGGTAGATGCGCCGCTGGCCGAGCGCGATGAATACAGCCTGGCCGCGCACATGACCCGGTCAGCGTCGCTGCCCTGGGTGGCGCTGGTCGAGGAGAATCACCGCGCACCACAACGCTTGCTCGATTACGGCGCAGCGGCGATCGTACAGCGCCCCTTCACCGCAGGCGTGTTGTTGCGCCATGTGGATAACGCTCTGCGCGGGCAGCGCATGTCTCTGGCGGGCAGACCGGAGATGCCCGCTGATGACACCGTGCGCGCTGCTCACGATGAACTCAACCGGTTGCTGGCTCAGCGCCTGACCGAACAACAGACGCTCTCGCGGCTGGCCCGCTCGCTGAGCGCCGTGCTCGACCTGGATACGCTGCTGACTCAGGTCGTGGATGCGGCGGTCAGCCTGAGCCATGCCGAAGAAGGGCTGCTGCTGCTGCCCGACGAAGAGGGCAAGGCGCTGCTCATCCGCGCGGCCAAGGGACTGGATACCGAAACGGCGCGCAATTTCCGCATCAAGACGCAGGACTCGCTGGCGGGGCAGGTCTATCGTTCCGGGCGTCCGGTGCTGGTGGGCGACCAGGGGCCGCAGAAGGTCAAGACGGAGTACCTGGTCAAGTCGCTGCTCTATGTGCCGCTGTCCATCAAAGGGCAGATCATCGGCGTGCTCGGCGTCAACAACAAGTTCGCCGACCGTACCTTCACCGAGCACGATCTGGAGTTGCTGCAAGACTTGGCCGCTCACGCTGCCGTGGCGATTGAAAACGCACGCCTCTATGAGGAGAGCGTGCAACGCACGCATGAACTGAGCATCCTGGTCGAAGCGGGCGAAGCGGCCAACTCCACGCTGGCCATTGACCGCGTGCTGGCCATCATCGCCCGTCAGTTGATCGCGGCGCTGGGTACCGGACAGTGCTACATTGGCGAGTGGGCGGCTGGCGATGAGATGCTGCGCTGGCGGGCCATTCACTACCGGGCGCTCTGGCGCGGCGCGAAGGGGCCAGAGCCGGGCGATGGCTTCCGTCCCGCGCTGGCGCGCGCGCTGGCCACACGCCGTCCTGCGCTAGGCCCGCTGCTCGCTCACCGCGACGCGCAGCCTGTCTCCGCCTTGCTCCCGCAACGTTACACGGCGCAGGGGGCGATCGTGGTGCCTTTGCTGACCCACGATCAGCCCCTGGGCGCGGTCTTGCTGACCCGGCTACAGCAGCCTTTCAGCGACGAACACCTGCGCTCGGCCCAACAGGAGCTGCAACATCACACGCATGACTTGCTGAGTGCCTTCGCCGATACAGACGCCCGCCGTCATCAGAGCAGCCTGTTCACCGCGGCGGAGCGTATGATCGCCAGCGCGGGGGCGGACTGGCTGGAGATCGCCCTGTGGAATCCGACGCACGCCCAGATGACTATCGCCCTGTCGTGTGGGGGCGGCATCTGGCTGGAGGAGCCAAAACCCCAACTCGACCTGGCGACTTTCCCATCGCTGGCCCGCGTGCTGACCAGTCAGCAGCCGGTCAGCGGCGCGCCGGAAGGCGATCTGAAACGCCTCACCGAACTGGTGCACGGCCAGAGCGTGCTGGCCCTGCCGCTGATCATCCGCGGCAACTCCGCCGGACTGGTGCTGCTGGTGGATACGCTCACCCGCCGCGACTTCAGTCGCCGCGAGGTCGAACTGGCGCAGGCATTGGTGTTACAGGCGGCCAACGCCCTGGAGAATGCCCGCCTGTACCGCGATCTGGAGTTGAGTCTGGAAGAATTGCACCGCACCCAGAGTCGCCTGGTGCAGACGGCGCGTCTGTCGGCCATGGGCGAACTGGCGGCGGCAGTCGCGCATCAGATCAACAACCCGCTCACCACCATTCTGGTGGATACAGAACTGTTGCTGACCGATCTGCCCTCCGATCACCCCAGTCGCGAAGGGCTGGAAGCGGTCCAACGCGCGGGCAAGCGCGCCCTGGAGGTGGTACGCCGTCTGCTGACGATGGCTCGTCAACAGACGGGCGAAGAAGCCCCTGAGCCGCAGGAGGTCAACACCACCATTCGCAACACACTGACCCTGGTCGAGTCGCACATCCGGCAGGGGCGCATCGCGTTGACCGTTGATCTGGCCGACGGCCTGCCGCCGGTGTCGGCGGTGCCTGGTCAACTGGAAGACGTGTGGCTGAACCTGCTGCTCAACGCGCGCGACGCGGTCGTCAACCGCCCCGACCCGCGGATTGGTATCAGCACGCGCTATCTTCAGGCCGAAGGCGGTGTGGAGGTGACCGTCTGGGACAATGGTATTGGCATTCCGGAGCAATTGCAGGAACAGATTTTCGACCCCTTCTTCACCACCAAACCCGTGGGCGAAGGCACGGGCCTGGGATTGCACATCTGTAAGCAGGTTGTTAGAAAGTGTGGTGGTAGCATCAGGATGCAGAGCGCTTATAATGAGGGTACGCGCTTCACTATTTTCTTGCCGGTGTGGCGGGGGGAGGGGGAAGGATGAGCAAGCCGTATATCCTGGCCGTAGACGACGATCCCGATGTGCTCGGCACGCTATACCGGGCGTTGACGCGCGAAGGCTACGAAGTGGGGCGGGCCAGTTCCGGCGCTGAGGCGCTGCACCTGCTGGCTGCACGCCGCCCCGACCTGATCATCCTCGATATCATCATGCCCGGCCTGGACGGGCTGACCGTCTGTCGGCGCATTCGCGCCAACAGTCAGTACGACGATCTGGCCATCCTCTTCCTGACCGCGCGCGGTCAGACCGACGACATCGTCGCTGGCCTGGACGCTGGCGGTGACGACTATGTGGTCAAGCCCTTCGAAATTGCCGAACTGACCGCCCGCGTGCGCGCCCTGATCCGGCGCGGGCAACGCAGTGCCGTGCTGGAAAGCCCCATCCTGACTGTGGGACAATTGCAACTGGACTCCAGCACGCACCGCGTCACGGTGGGCAACGGCACCCCCATTCAGCTCACGGCGACCGAGCACCGTCTGTTGCGCTATATGATGGAGCACGCCAATCAGGCGCTTTCGCCCCAGCACTTGCTGGAAGCTGTGTGGGATTACCCGCCGGACACCGGCGATCCCGACCTGGTGCGCGCCCATGTGCGCAATCTGCGCGCCAAGCTGGAACGGGCCGGTGACGAAAGCTACATCCGCACCATTCACGGCGTCGGCTATATGATCGTCGGCTGAGCCGGCGTCGCTGCAGAGACCTTCCTCTCTTGCTCCCCATTTCCGCCTGGGGCAGCCTGGAATCCGGAGACGAAAACCGCAGCTTTCGCGGCATTTGTCCCTGGCTGTCGCATGATTTTTCACAGATCTTTCATGCACGCGCCATTCACAAGTGCCTCATGTCACTTATACTTAGGCCAGACAACAGACGCAAAACTGGAAGCAATCCATGTTCGCACGAAGTGCAGGGCGTTGCACCATTCTGACCGTCAACGGCGATTCGGCGACGCGCCACGTCATTGGGCGCGCGCTGGCTCCGGAAGGTCATGCGGTGCTGGAAGCCCCTGATGCGCGGACGGCGGTCGAGCTGGCACGGATGCATCGCCCGGACATGATCATCCTCGACACCTCGCTGCCCGATATGAACGGGCTGGAGCTGTGCGCCTATCTGCGCACGTTGCCCTACGTCACGCACACGCCGATTCTGTTCGTCAGCGAGCGGGTGAGCGCGCACGCGGTCGCGCAGGCGCTGGATTGCGGCGGCGATGACTACCTGCGCCGTCCCTTTGCCTCGCGGGAACTGCGCGCGCGGGTGCGCGCCCTGTTACGACGGGCGGCGCAGCGTCCACAGGCCACCCGACCAGTCCTGCGGCTCGACCCGCAGACGCGCATGGTGACCATCAACGAGCGGCGGGCCACCC
>AMZC01003220.1_pt1 | contig 11204 bp, 9 predicted proteins | sample 948551 | NCBI WGS metagenome assembly AMZC01 (sample SAMN01120625, study PRJNA171369) | bioreactor sludge metagenome | biome: sludge; isolation source: anaerobic thermophilic cellulolytic sludge from lab reactor | place: China: Hong Kong, Shek Wu Hui wastewater treatment plant | collected 2011-05-01... | reverse complement strand
GGGGTGAGGTAAAGCCGCAGAGCAGGGCTTCTCAAACGGTCCCTAAAAGCGCTTTACGCCTGTGACGTGTCGGAGTCAGTCAGAGGCTTTTCCATGAAATGCCAGCGGCGGATGCCGTAGGCCAGGCGAGTGAGCCAGCTTGCCCGTGTGCGCACGATGGCGAACCCCGCCCGCTCGTAGACGTGTATGGCGCGCGCGTTGTCCGCTGCCACCCACAGCGTCAGGCGGGTGCGCCCGTGCTCGCGCGCCCATTGTTCGGCGTATGCCAGCAGTTGCCCGGCGACTCCTTCGCCCTGGCAATCGCTCGCCACGCCCAGGTCGCTGATGTAGGCTTCGCCGCTCGCCGGCTGATGACCGAGCAGCCAGAGCATGAAGGCCGCTCGCAGGGCGCGCAGCAACCCCAGCTCGCGCGTCACCAGGCTCTCGAAGGCGCGGTTTTCTTCCGGCGTGTGATAGATCGGCTCCACGACCAGCGTACCGATGATGCGCCCGCCCCGCTCGGCGACCAGCACGCCGTCGTAACCGCGCCGTACTGGCCCGGTGTACAGCAGTTCCAGCAACGCCGCGATCTTGGCCCGATCCTTGCCGAAGATGGCGCGCATCTTGTCGCTGAAAGCGTCCTGCAACACGGCGGCCACTCCCGGCAGATCCGCCAGACGAGCCGGTCTAATCTGGAGCATGATCCCCCTCCAAAGCGGCCAGGGCCAGGCCCACAGCCGCCACAGTAGCCACATTGCGAATGCGCCCGCCCTGCCACGCTGCGCGTACCTCGGCCAGCGTCAGCCAGTGCAGCGCCATGATCTCGGAGACCTCCGGGTGCGGTGCGCCGACGCGGTGCGCGCCCAGCGCCAGGAAGATATGCGATGCGCCACAGCCGCGGTTGCCGTCCATGAAGAAGCGCCCCAGGTAGCGCCATTCCGACGCTTCCACGCCGGTTTCTTCGCGCAGTTCGCGGCGGGCGGCAGCTTCGGGCGCTTCGCCATCGTCCAGATAACCGGCGGGCAATTCCAGCGAGAAGGCGCGCGGCCCCTGCTTCCAGTGCTCGATCAACGGCACGCGCCCGTCGGCGGTGACAGCAAAAATCTGCGCCCATTCGGGCATGTCAATGTGATAGAAAGCGGCGATCTCGTGCCCGTTGGGCAGGCGCACATGCTCCGCGCTGACGCGCAGCCAGGGCGAGCAGTCGAGCAGCTCAGTGGAGGCCACGATCTTCCAGGGATACATAGTCCTCATTTCTGCAGATGAAGCGGAATATCAATGATAGCGCGCACTTTGCCCATCCGCCGCCGGCGATACAGCAACGCGATCTTGAGCAGCCAGGCCGTCTGATTGTGCAGCAAGTGTTGCCACCATTTGGCCGGGACGAATTCCGGCAGAAGCACGGTGGCAAGCTGACCGTCATTGTGCTCGCGATCGGTCTGATCCAGATATTCCAGAAGCGGCCCGACGATGGAGCGATAGGGCGAGGACAGCACGACCAATGGCACCCCCTGCCCCCATTGATCCCATGCCCGGCGAATCGCTTCGGCATCGCCAGGGTTGATCTCCACATAGACGGCAGTGACCCGGTTGGAGATCGAAAGGGCGTAGCGCAGCGCTTCCAGCACGCCCCGGTGCACCCCCGAAATGGGCAACACCACGCGCGGCGGCTGTGGAGATAGAGTCTGGGGAACAGCGCCGCGCAACGTGAGTTCGCGGGCGATTTCCTGGTAATGGCTCTTGACCGTGCGGAAGACCAGCACCAGCAGCGGGATAAGGGCGATGACAATCCAGGCTCCGTCTATGAACTTGCTGATGGCGACGACGAACAGGGTCACCGTGGTGGTGACCATGCCCAGCCCGTTCACCAGCGCCCTGGTCTGCCAGCCAGGGCCTTTCAGCCGCCACCAGTGCACGACCATCCCTGCCTGCGAGAGGGTGAACGCCAGAAAGACCCCGACGGCGAACAGCGGGATCAGCGCGTGCGTGTCTCCGCCAAAAGCCACGATCAACAGGCCGGTCAGTCCGGCCAGCAACAACATGCCGTTCGAGAAGACCAGCCGGTCCCCCAGGAACGAGAGCTGACGCGGTGCGTAGCCATCTTTGGCCAGGATAGATGCCAGGCGAGGAAATCCCGCAAAACTGGTGTTGGCAGCGACCGCCAGGATCAGCAGGGTGGCCGTCTGGACAGCCAGATAGGGCATCCCGCCGCCCAGAATGCGCCGCGCCAGAGCGGAAAGGATGGTTTCGTCGGGGCCTGCCACTACGCCGAAGTATTGAGTCAGGCCCAGGCTGCCCAGGAACAGGAACACCATCAACGCGGCCATGATGGCCAGCACCTGGCGGGCATTCTTCGCCTGCGGCTCGCGGAAAATGGGCACGCCGTTGCTGATCGCTTCGACACCGGTCAGGGCAGTGCTCCCCGACGCGAACGTATGCAGGATCAGAAATAGCGAGAGCGACTGAGTAGCAGGCGGCGCGGACTCCTGCCACGACGCCGACCCCTCGACCAGCGCCCGTCCCAGGCCCACCAGCAGCATGACCCCGTAGCAGAAGACAAAGAGATACACCGGAACCGCGATCAGTGTGCCGGACTCGCGCAGCCCGCGCAGGTTGGCGACGGTGATGATCGCCAGCAAGACCAGCGCCAACGGCGTACGGTGAGGCCACAGATCGGGAAACGCGGAGGCGATCGCTGCCACGCCCGCGGTGAGGCTGACGGCTGCGGTGAGCACATAGTCTATCAGCAGAGCCGCCGCGGCGATCAACCCGGCCTGTGCGCCCAGATTCTCGCGGGCCACCGTGTACGAGCCACCGCCGCCAGGATAGGCATTGATCGTCTGCGCATACGACAGAGTCACGATGACCAGCAGCGCACCGATCGCCAGGCCGATGGCCCACGACAGCGACAGACCGGCGCTCCCTGCCACCACCAGCCCCAGAAAGATCTCCTGGTTCGCATAGGCGATGGAAGAAAGCGCGTCGGGAGACAGAGCGGCCAAAGCCCGGAATTTGTCCAGGCGCTCTTCTGCCAGCCGATAAGTGGGCAATGGCGGCCCAATCAGCCATTCCCGAAGGTGATGGAGCACAGCCTATCCTTCTCTGGTACTCGCCCCCAGGCCCAGCGAAACGAATTGTTCGGGATCAACCCACGTGCCGCCGACGACCATTTCCCAGTGCAGGTGCGCGCCCGCCGAGCGCCCGTTCATCCCGCTCAGGCCGATCACGTCGCCCTGGCGCACCCATTGCCCCGGCACGACCAGCAACTCCGACATGTGCGCATACCCGCTGTAGATGCCCCAGCCATGATCGATGAGCACATAGCCGCCGCGGATGGCCAGCGTCGTCGCCAGCACGACGCGCCCGCTGCCCGTCGCTGTGACCGGCGTGCCGATGGGCATGCGGATATCCAGGCCCGTATGCCGCCGCCAGACCGTCCCATTGTATAGCCGCCAGGTGCCGAATGGCCCGATCTGCGGGTTGGCGCTGGGGATGACAAACCCTTCTTCGGCCCAGTAACGCTCCGGCGTGAAGCGTCGGAAGAACGTGTCCAGGCGGGCCATCTCGTCGGCTTCTACTTGCTGATCGAGCAGAGGCATCAGAGAGGCGGGCAACACCACGTCGGCCCGGCCAAACTCGCCGTAGTTGACCTCGATGGTCTTGTCTATACGCTCCGACGAACCATCCCGGTAGCGCACCCACACCTGCAGGGGGTAGCTACCCACGTCCTGTTCCATGTCGGCGGCGATCAGCCCGACGAAGCGCTGTCCGTCCCAGAAGAAGGGGTGTACGCGCTCCTGAAAAACGGCCCGCACATCGGTCAGGTCGGGGCCGGTCACGCGCACAATGCCCACACTACCCTGACGAATCCACTTGAAATCGTAGCTGATGCTGACTGAGCTGGTCGCGGGAGCCTGCGCGGCGGTGATCCCTGCGCCAGCGAGTAACGTCAGGATGAGCGATGAGAGAATGATCAGCCGTGTCACGAGTCTTCCCTGTCAGCTATGGCAATGACGATAGGCTAGAGGCAGTGATGAGCTTTCGCACAGGTGCTCCCCTCTCCGCCTGCAAAGGGCGGACAGCCATTGAGCGTATCTCGAACACTCAACTTTACCTCACCCCCCTCAGTGCTGACGCGCCTTGCTGCCCCCTCTTCGCGTCGGAGAAGGGGGCGAGCCGAGCGCAGCGAGGCTGGAGGTGAGGTAAACTGAAGCGAGCCGACCTTAACGCTTACCCTAGAGCATGTTATGCTCTTTTCGCCCTCATCCCCCAGCCCCTTCTCCCGCGCAGCGGGCGAAGGGGAGCACTTGTGCGAGGCCTGGTAAGTCCCCTCGCTCCGCTCGCAAGGGTGAGGAGAAATTCTGGTGCCAGGTTCATAACAGCCCCTGAGCGGGCAGCAGAATGCCGCGATGATGCAGGATCAGCGAGGCCAGCAACCGCGCCGTATTGCACGCATCGTCCACGCCCCGATGATGGCGACCTTCAGGCGGCAGCCCCATCATCTGCAGCGCGGCCATCAGGCCCGGCTCGTGTGGCAGGCCGTGCAATACGGCCAGCAACGTCTTCACGTTCAAATGAGTCGGGCCGAAGGGGTAAGGGACGCCACGAGCGGCACATTGGGCCTCGAACATGCGCCGGTCAGAATCGCCATAGCTGGCCCATAGCCGGTCGCCCGTTTTGTACTGTTCGCGCAGCAAGCGGCAGGCATAGGCAAACGACACTCCCCGCGCCACCTGTTTGGGCGTCAGCGAGGTCAGTTGCGTGCAGAACGGGCTGACCTCCGAACGCTCTGGCCGGACGAGGATGCTCGCCTGAGTCACCCGCTGGCCGGTCTGCAAATCCAGCACACAGACGCCGATCTCGATGATTTCTGACTCCTGGCCGGGAGGCGGACCGCTTTCCCAGCACGTCGCTTCGACATCCACCACGATCACCCGATCGAGCTTGGCCACCACTGCTTTCTGTCTGCTCCTGCGCTGCACGCCGCCGGGCCTCACCATACCGCAGCAGGCGCGGTTGGGTCAAGAGTCACCTGACGCTGGCGAATTCATTCGGCATCCGGCGGCAGGAACTGCACACTGTCGAGAATGGCCTGCAAAGCCATCCGTTGATCCACCAGGGCATCGAATGGCTCCACGGCGGTGAAGAAGGCATAGCTCCCCTCGTAGACGCGCAGCACAGCGAACCAGCCGGTCGTGTCTTCCTCGTCGGCGCAGGAGACCGCCGCGTAGTAGGTGCCCACGCCTTCCAGCCCCCCTACCTTGAAGGTGCGCTGCTCGTCCAGGCCCAGGTTGCAGCTATCGCCCACCAGCGAACCGCGCAGCAACTGTACGCCGTCGGCCCACAGATTGTACTCTCCGTCGAAGTCTACCACATTGGGGAACCCCCAATAGAGGTAAATGTAGCCCTGCGCGCCATCGCTCAGCGGCCCATAGTAGACGGAGAGCGCCACGCTACGGGTCTGCCCATCGAAGGAGCGGAAGGGCACTTCCAGGTGCAAGGCTTCCCAGCCCTCCGGCAGATCAAGGGTCAGGGGCGGCGGCTTGCCCGGTAACACGGGCGGCAAGGTGCTGGTGGGTGTGGGCGTTCCGGCGACAGCGAGCGCCGTCGGGTCGAGCGTGGGCGACGGCGTGCGCGTCGGCAAGGGGGTGCGCGTGGGCAAGGGGGTGAAGGTCGCTGTCACGCCCGTCTGCGTCGGCGTCGGCGCGAAGGTGGCCGTGACAGGCAGCGGCGTCCCACTCAGCACCGGCACGCGGGCCAGGTCACCGCTGACCTCCATCTGCGCCGCCAACACCCATCCCTGCACGGATTCCACCTGCACCAGCAGATAGCGCCCATCGGCAGTCCGACCGAGCACTGGCCACTGTTCGCGCTGATACACGTAGGTCAGCGGATCGGCAGTGCGTTCCGGGCGGGCGAAGACATAGGCGCGCTCGACGGTCACGGTCGCCAGCACAGCGCTGACTGGTGTGGGAGTCGGCCCTTGCGCGGCAACTGCCCCGCCCATCCCGCCGAGCAGCAGGAACAGGCCGAGTCCCACGCGCCAGACGTGCCGCACAACATGGACTGCCTTCATGACGCTCTGGCCTCCGCTGACTGACGGGGCGCTATTATAGCACGCGGAGTATGGCAGAAAACACCGCCCGACTGGCGGCTGGCCGACTTCATTCGTCAGGGTATGGCTGACCGGCGAGCGTCGCGCGCACTGCCGCGACGATCTGCTGAGGCGTGACCGGTTTGACCAGGAACTGGTCGGCGCGCAGGAAGAGAGCAGAATCGCGAAAACGAGGATAGGCGGTCAGGACGATGATGCGCACGTTATCGAGGGCAGGCGACTGCTGCAGCTTGCGCATCACGCCTTCGCCGCCGAGCAGAGGCATCAATACGTCCATGATGATCAGATCGGGCGTCTGGCTGTTGAGATAACGGAGCGCGTCCATGCCATTGGCGGCTTCGGCCACCGTGTATCCCTCGCGCTCCAGGATCAGGCGATAAAGCATCCGCAACTCAGCGTCATCGTCAACGATCAGAATGGTCTGAGACATGACGCTCCCCCCTTGAGTGAGTCCCTGCTGCAAATACCCGCACCCTCGTATGTCTGCATTATAGCATAGCTGCTCTACACAGATATGAGGGGGCGATCCGAGCGTAGCGAGGCGGGGGGTGAGGTCAACCCGCAGGTTCACGAAGTTTCCCTGAGATTGCCTCTGCGCCCTGGGCATCTCCGACCTTCAAGAGGCCGCCCCAACCTGGAAACGCACCCCGCCCGACGCTTCGGCCCTGCGCGGGCACATGCGGTACAATGAAAGCGGTGAGCCGGGCGCTTGGATTAGCAGACGAGGGTGATCGTATGCCAGACAAGGTGCAGGCGCGGGCAGGACATGTGTTGGTCGTCGGTGGACGGGCCGTGCGGACGCCACCCCCTGGCGCATTGGCGGAGATGGCTCCCCGCCGGGCCGGGCGCGGGCGCGAAGGTCACGCATTCTTCGCCCTGATCACGCCACATGGTGAGTCACGCGCACCGGCGGCCTATTACGAGGAACTGGCGCATCTGGCCGCCGACGTCTATTTCGGCAGCAGCGGCGGGATCACCGGCGGGCTGCGCGAAGCCCTGAGCGCTGTCAACCAGCATATCCTCGAAGGGGCACAGGGCGGGCCAGTCAATGCCCTGGCACTGGCGTTGCACGGCGAAGACCTGTACCTGGCGCGGGCCGGGCGGACGTTCGTGGTGTGGTATGGCGCGGACGGGCTGATGTTCTTCCCGCAGGATCGCTCCGATCCCCTGGAGATGGGCCTGTCGCCACTGGGTCAGGCGGACACGCCAGAGCTACAACTGGCCCGCTTCGTGGTCGCGCCGGGGCAGACCATGCTGCTGTGTGACGAGAGCCTGCAATACGCCCCCACCACAACCTTCGAGGTGGTGTTGGGCGGGGCCGACCTGCCCACCGTGCTGGAGCGACTGAAAGCGCTCAGCAGCCAGCATATGGCAGTGAGTGCGATCGAATTCGTCGCGCCGGGCACGCCGGAGATCGAAGCATACGCCCTGCCGATCTGCCCGCGCGAACCGCGTCGCCTGCGTCCGGAAGCTCCCCCGCCGGAACCGGTCGCCCCTGGCAGCGACCGCATTGCCGCGGAACCCGCACTCCCCATCACGCAGACCGAGGAAGTGGCAGAAACTGTGGCAGCCGTGGCAGAGGAGCCTGCGCCCTCGCCGGCCTTCGAAGAAGCACCCGCGGACGAACCGGCTGCACCGCAGACGCCCGCAACGGCGGAGACGACGCCCACGAGTCCCGTCATCCCCGCTGTCACCGCACCGGAGTCACTCCCTGCCCCCGTAGCGCCGGAGACTCAGGGAGAGCAGGAACTCCTTCCCGCTGCCGAACGGCATTCGCGCGTGGGGCGTGTGCAGGACGCCCTGCGCAGCCTGGTGTCGGTCGTGTTGCCGAATAGCGCCGAAGAAACGCTCGCTCCCCCTGTCGAGGCCCCTTCCAGCGGACCGTCAGCGCTGGATCGGGTGCGGGCGGCGCTGGGGCGGCGTGCCCGACAGGGCGCACGCGCTTTGCTGATCGTGGCGCTGACGGTGGTAGATTTCCTGGCCGCCGTGCTCGACCGCCTGGTGCCCGAACCAGAAGACGAGAAGCGCCAGGGCATCCCCACCAACGTCGCCATCGGCCTGGCGGTGATGATCCCGGTGATCATCGTGCTGGCGGCGGTGGGCATGACCCTGGTGGGACGGGAGAAGAGCAAATTCGAACAGTACGTGGACCGTGCCAGGTCCGCGCACGCCGAGGCCATGCGCCTTTCCGAAGGCAAGTGCGACAATCAGGCACTGCGGCCTCTGTGGGCGGAAGTGCTGCGCCTGACCGAACTGGCCGACGAGCTGCGCCCCAACGACGCCAACGTGCTGGTCATGCGCGCCGACGCGCAGAACTATCTCGACTGCTTCGACGACGTGGTACGCCGCGACCTGCGTCTGCTGCACACCTACCCGCGCGATGCCGACATGGCTGCCCTGGTGGTGCACGGCGGCGTTGATCTCTACGCCCTGGATCGGCGCAACGGGGTAGTCTATCACGGCACGCTCAACGAACGAGGTGACGGCCTCTCCGATAGCGGCGACCAGGCGGTGATCTGGACGGGGCAGACGATCAGCGGGGCGACAGGTAACTTCACCGTCGGGCGCATCGTGGACATCGAGTGGCTGGCCGACGGCGGCACCCGTCCCAAGAACGTGCTGGTGGCCCTGGATGCCAACGGCCTGCTGGTCGCCTATTCGCCGACGTACTTCACCAGCGCTCAGCAACTGGTCACCGAAGGGCGCTGGCAGGAGCCGCTGGCGCTGGCCGTGTATCGCAGCAATCTGTACGTGCTGGATCGCGCGTCCAACCAGATCTGGCGCTACGTGCCGCCTGCTGGCGCGGAGAGCTATCCCAACGCGCCAGAAGAATACTTCAACGGGGAACAACTCCCCAACCTGGCCGACGCGGTGGACTTCGGCATCAGCGACGACGGCGCGGTCTACGTTCTGTTTTCCGATGGCACGGTGCGCCGGTACCGCCGCAATGTGCAGGGCATCGCCGAGGAGCAGCCGTTTGAGTTCCGTCAGCGCCCGCCAGGGGCGATCGTCAGCGGGTCGGCGCTGTTCGTAGACAACGACCCGGCGTCGCGCAACCTGTACATCGTAGACCCGGCGGGCGAGACCATCTACGAGACTTCCTGGGCGGGCACGTTCAACCAGGGTTACCGTCCGCGCAACCTGCTCGATGCGTTCCAGGACGCGCGCGCCTTTTACGCCGACGCCGTGGTGCGCAACAACATGTACGTGCTATCCGGCAACCGGCTTTATCACTTCTACCGCTTCCAGTAAGATAGCAGGTCGCGCAGGGCGGCGGTGGTGGCGTCCGGCTGCTCGATCATGGGCAGGTGTCCCGCGTCGTCAAGCACCCTCAGGCTCAGGTGCGGTAGCTGCGCCGTCAGCGCCTGCAGATCGGTCAGCCGGATGATCTGATCGTCCCGCCCGGCGATGATCGCTTTTGGCGGGGCGGGCGCACGCAACAGGTCTACCGCGTCTCGACGCGCGGCCATGCCCAGCAATACGCCGGCCACTCCCTGCGCGGGCGTGCCGAGCATGATCGTCCGCACGCGGTGCGCCGGGATGCTCTCCAGGTTGGTATCTGGCCTGAACAGCGAAGCGAGCATTCCACCGACGACGGCGGCAGTGCCTTCGGCCAGGGCGCGGCGGGCGTTGTCGCGGCGCGCCTGCGCCTTGTCTGGCGGGTCGGCGAAGGGGTGCGACGCGCACAGCACCACTCCGGCGACCCGCTCCGGCATGGTCCGCAGCGCCGCCAGGGCCACATAGCCGCCCATGCTATGACCCACCCACACTGCCTGAGCGATACCCAGCCGATCCAGCAGCGCCGCCACATCCGCAGCCAGGGTTTCCATGGCATATTCCCCCGCCGGGGCCGGACTCTGCCCGTGACCACGCAGGTCGGGCGCGACGACGCGAAACGAGTCGCTGAGGGCGGCCATCTGCGCCCGCCAGATGGTGTGATCGAGCGGGTAGCCGTGCAGTAGCAGCACGGGCTGCCCGGCCCCCTGCTCTTCGTAGTGCAACCGCACCGTGTCGCTCATGAAGCGTTCTCCCTATCGCTGCTTGCAAACGAGTCTGTGGGGTAGAATAACCCAGGCTGAACGTCTGGCAAATGGAGTCTGTGGCGCACAGCGGAGATGGCAGATACCCTGGACACCCTGACCGGCTCGGTGGAGCGCATCACCTACTACAATCCAGAGACCAATTACTGCGTGCTGCGACTGCGGCCCCAGCAACTGATGCTGGGGCGCGACCCGCTGATCACGGTCGTCGGCAATATGCCGGAGTTGCAGCCGGGCGAGAGCGTGCGCCTGGAAGGCGAATGGATCAATCATCCTCAATACGGGCGGCAGTTCCGCGCCGAAGTGGTCACGCAGATTCGCCCCGCAGGGGTGGAGGCGATCCGGCGCTACCTGGGCAGCGGGCTGATCAAAGGCATCGGCCCGATTACCGCCCAGAAGATCGTGGACAGGTTCGGCGAGGAAACGCTCGACATCCTCGACCGCACGCCGGAGCGCGTGCTGGAAGTGGACGGCGTGGGCAAGCACCGCGCCCGCCTGATCGCCGAAGCGTGGGTGGAGCAGCAGCATATCAAAGAGGTGATGTTGTTCCTGCAAGGGCACGGCATCAGCACCAGCCTGGCCGTCAAAATCTACAAGCACTACGGCGACCAGGCCATCCCCATCGTCAGCCGCGACCCCTATCGGCTGGCCGCCGACATCTTCGGCATCGGCTTCAAGACCGCCGACAAGATCGCCCAGGACCTGGGCCTGCCGCCCGACGCGCCAGGGCGCATGGCAGCGGGGATCGCCTACGTGCTGGGCCAGGCGACCGACGACGGACACGTCTTTCTGCCGCGCGACGCGCTGGTCGAAGGGGCGACCGAACTGCTGGGCGTCGAGGCGGAGCGCGTCGAGGAGGCGCTGCGGCTGATGGTCGGGCGCGGCGAGGTCATGCTGGAGACGGTGCCCGTCCCCGACGGCCTGGAACAGGTGGAGGCGGTCTACCTGCCCGCCCTGTATCACAGCGAACGCGGAGCTGCCCTGCGTCTGCGGCAGATGGTGCAGTCGCCGCACAGCCGCCTGGCCGACCTGGCCCGCGCGGATTGGTCGGCCCTGCTCGACGGTGCGGC
>AMZC01005969.1_pt1 | contig 11210 bp, 11 predicted proteins | sample 948551 | NCBI WGS metagenome assembly AMZC01 (sample SAMN01120625, study PRJNA171369) | bioreactor sludge metagenome | biome: sludge; isolation source: anaerobic thermophilic cellulolytic sludge from lab reactor | place: China: Hong Kong, Shek Wu Hui wastewater treatment plant | collected... | reverse complement strand
TGTGGGCGGGCCAGAGGGCTTCGCCCCCATCCGCGAGCTGGCCGAAGTCTTGGGCGCGGCGGTCGGGGCCAGCCGCGCCGCGGTAGACGCCGGCTGGATTCCCTACGAGCACCAGGTGGGGCAGACGGGCAAGGTGGTCTCGCCCGACCTGTACATCGCGGCGGGCATTTCCGGCGCGATCCAGCATCAGGCCGGGATGCGCACGGCCAAGGTGATCGTCGCCATCAACAAAGACCCCGAAGCGCCTATCTTCAAGCTGGCCCGCTATGGCATCGTCGGCGACCTGTTCGAAGTGTTGCCCGCCCTCACCGAAGCCTTCCGCAAGCGGCTGAAGTAATGCGCCGACCAGAAGTTGAATGTGACCCAGGTCTCCTGGCCATTGGGAGACCTGGGCTTTTTACCGTAGTCTGCACAAATGACTCTCGGTGATTCGCAGCATTGGGCTATAATGGGGGACACAGCAGCGAGAAACGAGGGAGCCAATGAGCACAGCTTCTGATACCGTCGAGGTCAAGGTCGAAGTGAGCCATGATGAAGACTATGGCACTGTCTACGTGGCGACGAATGATCGGCTGGGATTGGTGACCGACGGGACCACATTCGAAACACTGCTCGACAACCTGCGCGAAGCTCTGGCGCTTTGCCTGGCTGATGCGGCAGAACTGGGTATTGTGCCCAACCCGCGCATCGTGATCACCATGGAGATGCCAGCAGATGCCCAGACTGCGTAGGCTTTCGGGCGCTCAAGTAATCACCATCCTGGAAGAATTGGGTTTCAAAGTGACAAGGGTTAAAGGAAGCCAGTATCGTCTGAAGATGGTTTTGTCTGATAGATCGTGCTACACCACAGTCCCTATGCACGGAAACCAACCGCTAAGTACGGGGACCTTGCACGCCATTCTGCGCCAAATTTCCCCATGCATCTCTGAAGATGAATTACGTTCTCATTTCTATACTGACTGAGTGAAGTGAACAAGAGTCTTCAGCTCTGAAAGTCATACAGATATGCCTGCAAGGCTGAGCACTCATAAGGCTCATTCTCATGTCCTCCGAACCGATCACCGTGCTGCATCACCGACGCATCGTCCTGGGCGTGACGGGCAGCATCGCCGTCTACAAGGCGGTTGACCTGGCCAGCAAGCTGACGCAGGCCGGCGCGCTGGTAGACGTGATCATGACCGAGGCGGCCCGCCGCTTCGTCGCCCCCATCACCTTCGAGTCGGTCACCGGTCGTCCGGTCTACACCACCATGTGGGCCACGGCAGAAGGTGCCCTGCCCACGCACATCGCGCACGTCGGCCTGGGCGAAGGGGCCGATCTGTTGGTCATCGCGCCCATCACCGCGCACACCATCGCCCGCCTGGCCCATGGCCTGGCCGACGACCTGCTCGCGGTGACGGCACTGGCAGCGCGGTGCCCCGTGCTGATCGCGCCCGCCATGGACGGCGGCATGTACGCACACCCGGCCACGCAGGCCAATCTGACCACGCTGCGCGCGCGCGGCGTGACCATCATCGAGCCGGAAGAAGGGCGCTTCGCCTCCGGGCTGATCGGCAAAGGCCGCTTGCCAGAGACGCCAACGCTCATCGGGCACATCCGGCGGGCGCTGGGGCGCAGCGGGCCGCTGGCCGGACGGCGCGTGGTGGTCACGGCGGGGGGCACGCGCGAACCGCTCGATCCGGTGCGGGTGCTCACCAACCGCTCCAGCGGCAAGCAGGGGTATGCCCTGGCTCAGGCCGCGCTGGACGCGGGCGCGGACGTGACGCTGATCAGCACGGTGAGCGAACTGCCCGTGCCAGTGGGAGCAACACTCGTCCCCGTAGAGACCGCCGCACAGATGCGCGACGCCGTGCTGCAACACATCTCCGGCGCGGATGCATTGCTGATGGCCGCCGCGGTCGCCGACTACCGCCCCGCCGAAGTTGCCGCGCACAAATTGAAGAAATCCGGCGCAGACGCCGAGACGCGGACGCTGACCCTCGTCCGCACGCCGGACATCCTCAGCGAAGTGAATGAGCAGCGCCCGCGCAGTGGCTGGCCGCGTGTGGTGGTGGGCTTCGCCGCCGAGAGCGGAGACCTGTTGCACAACGCGCAGGAGAAACTGCAGCGCAAAGGGCTTGACCTGATCGTCGCCAACGACATCACCGCGCCGGACGCTGGTTTTGCGGTAGACACAAACCGCGTGACCTTGCTGGATATGCAGGGGAACATCGAGCCGCTGGAACTGACCAGCAAGGCCCGCGTCGCCGAGCACGTGATCGCGCGGGTCGCCCGTCTGCTGGAAACACGCGGATAGCGCCTGAACAGAACACACCGCCAGGACGCCAGGAAAGCGGTTGCTCACGGGCGCGGGTTGCGCTCGGCGATCAGGCGCAGGCCGTCCAGCGTCAGCCAGGGGTCAACGGCATCGAAGCACGTCGCCAGAGGGGCCAGCACCGTCGCGTAGCCGCCAGTGGCGATGGTGTGCGCTTCGCCAAGCTCGGCGCGGATGCGTGCCACCAGCCCTTCCACCATCGCCACATGCCCCACGACCAGGCCAGCCTGCATGGCGTGAACCGTATTGCGGGCGATGATCGAAGGCGGCGGAGCCAGCTCGATCTGCGGCAACTGCGCCGTGCGACGGACGAGGGCGTCGGCGGTCGTGCCCAGACCGGCGGCGATCACCGCGCCGATCATCTCGCCCGGCTCGCGCACGATGGTGAAGCTGGTCGCCGTGCCGAAGTCTACCACGATACAATTGCTCCGGAAGCGTTCATAGGCGGCCACCGCGTCGGCGATGCGGTCGCTGCCCACGCTTTCCGGATGATCGGTGTTGATGCGGATGCCCGTGTTGATCCGCGCGCTGACCACCACCGGCGGGAAACCGGTGCGCCGGGCGACCATCTCGCACAGCCCCGCCGTCAGCGGCGGCACCACGCTGCTGAGCACCGTCTGCTGGAACTGTTCCAGCTCCAGCCCGGCTTCGTTGAGGAAGGTGCGGAACATCACGGCGTACTCGTCTGGCAGACGCTCGCGCACCGTCTGCACCCGCCAGTGATGCGTCCAGCGTTCGCCGTCGTGCACGCCGAAGACAATGGTGGTGTTGCCTACGTCAATGGCCAGCAACATCTCTGCAATCCCTGTTTCTGAGCGATTTTCCCATTTCCGCGCCGATTATAGGGTCTGCGGGGGAAAATGTGCGAAATCTGTGCGATACTCTGGGTTTTCGTGGCCCGCGTGGGAAAGTGAGGGAAATTCCGATGGACAACATGACCCTGACCGCCATCGAAGGGCTGCGCGTCGGGCACGCGCACGACCTGCACGGCCTGACCGGCTGCACGGTGATCCTCTGCCCGCCCGGCACCGTCGGTGGCGTGGATCAGCGCGGCGGAGCGCCCGGCACGCGCGAAACCGATCTGCTGCGCCCCCTGCACCTGGTGGAGCATGTACACGCAGTGCTGCTGGCCGGTGGTAGCGCCTACGGGCTGGACGCGGCCAGTGGCGTGATGCGCTGGCTGGAAGAACAGGGCATCGGCTTCAATGTGGGTGTGGGCGTCGTGCCCATCGTGCCCGCCGCGATCCTCTTCGATCTCGATCTGGGCGATCCCACCGCCCGCCCCGACGCTGCCATGGGCTACGCGGCGTGCCAGGGGGCCTCGGCGGACCCCGTCGCCGAAGGATGCGTCGGCGCGGGGACGGGCGCGCAGGTAGGACGGTTGCTGGGGCCAGCCTTCGCCTGCAAAGCCGGGCTGGGGAGCGCCGCCCTGGACATCGGCGACGGGCTGCGCGTGGCCGCCCTGTTCGCCGTCAATGCGCTGGGCGATGTGGTGGACGAAGACGGGACTATCCTGGCCGGGACGCGGCAGCCGCCGGACGGTGTACGCTTCGCCGGGGCGCTGAACGTGTTGCCCGCGCTGGCGCGGATGACCGCCGCGAGTGCCTCGAACACAGTCATCGGCGTGGTGGCGACCAACGCCGCCCTCAGCAAGGAAGAAGTCAACAAGGTCGCACAGATGGCGCACGACGGCCTGGCCCGCGCCATCCGTCCCGCCCATACCATGCTGGATGGCGATACCATCTTCGCCCTGGCGACTGGCAGCTCCGGACGCGCCAACGTCAGCGTGATCGGCGCGTTCGCCGCCGAAGTGACGGCGCAGGCCATCCGCCGGGCAGTCCGCGCGGCAACGCCTCTGGGCGGGCTGCCGGTTGGTGCGTCGGTCGGCGCGGGCTGAGCGGGCGCGAGCACACTCATGGCACGTGACGGGTGTACGTCGCCAGAATTTGCGCCGAACAACGGCGATCATCTAAGCTACACCTGGTACGACTCAACCGACGGGGGTCTGAACCATGCCCACCCTGTTGCCGACACTGCTTGACTACGATCCGGACTTGCTGGCGATCATCGCCCGGCGCTGGGACGTTGACCTGGAAGCGCTCGACAAGCGCGAGGCGGCTCAGGTGCTGGCGGACGCCATGCTCGATCCGGCTCGCGCCGCCGCCGAATGGGGTCGCCTGAGCGACGCCGAGCGCGGCGTGCTGCAAACGTTGCTTGGCGCGCGCGAACACAAAATGCCGGAAGCGCAGTTCGCCCGGCTCTTCGGCTCCATCCGCGAGCTGCGCGAATTCGGCCCGGCGGGGCGCGAGCGCGAGAAGCCGCATTTGCAACCGGCCAACATCGCCGAAGCCCTGTTTTACCGCGGGCTGATCGCCGTCGCCTTCGATCAGGGGCGCAGCGGCGTACAGTACTTCGTCTACGTGCCGTCCGATCTGGCCGAGGTGCTGCCCGCGCACGAGACCGGCTTCGACCTGAGCGCTGAGCCTGAAGCCGCCTGGCCTGCCGACGACGACCTGACGCCTCAGCAGATCACCCCGGCCACCACCACCCTGGTAGATGACCTCACTACGCTGCTAGCTTACTTGCAGGTGCAGCGCGTCCCCGCCAGCGACGAAGCCCTGGTCGCGCTGGGCGATGCGCTCGCCTCCCATTGGCTGGGTGCCCACACCCCGTCGTCGCTGGCGCTGATGGTCGGCCTGGCGCTGAGCGCGGGCCTGGTCGCGGAGGAGGGCGGCCTGCTCAAGCCCGTTCCGGCGACGGCCCGGCGCTGGCTGGAAGACACCCGTCCGCGGCAGGTGCGCGCCCTGGCCGAAGCCTGGCGTAGCACATCCCTCTTCAACGAACTATGGTACACCCCTGGCCTGGTTCCAGAACCGACCGGCTGGCAGAACGATCCCCTGCTGGCCCGGCAGGTCGTGCTCACCTTCCTGGAAATGGTGCCGGCGGGCTGGTGGCCGGTAGACGAGTTGATCGCGCTGGTCAAAGAGGAAGAACCGGATTTTCAGCGTCCGGCGGGCGACTACGATAGCTGGTACATCCGCGACGCGAGCAGCGGCGACTATCTGCGCGGCTTCGAGAGCTGGGATCGAGTAGATGGGGCGGTGCTGCGCTTCATCCTGACCGGCCCCATGCACTGGCTGGGGTTGACCGACCTGGGCGATGGCGGCGTGCTGTGCCGCCTGACACCCTACGGACGCGCCCTCTGTGGCAGCGCCGACTGGCCCGATCCGCCCGAAGAACGTCCGCCCCTCACCCTGCAGCCGGATGGCACGGCGCTGGCTCCGCGCACGCTCAGCCGCTACGAGCGCTTCCAACTGGCGCGCATCACCGAGTGGGAAGCGGCGGGTGATCCCTACCGCTATCGCCTGACGGCAGCGGGAATGCGTCGCGCTGCCGAGCAGGACGTGCCCGTCAGCGCCATCCGCGCCTTTCTGCGGCGGACGACCAACGATCATGTGCCCCCGTCCGTCCTGAAGCTGCTTGAGCAGTGGGAGCACAGCAAAGACGCCGAAGTCTGGCTGGAGCGGGCGGTCATCCTGCGCACCAGCAAACCCGACCTGCTGCGCACCATCTACGACACCCCTGAATTGCGCCGTTTTCTGGGCGCGCAGCTCGGCCCTACCGCCGTGATCGTACGTAGCGGACAGGAGCAGGCCCTGCTGACAGCGCTTCAGGAACGCGGTATTCCCGCCGAGTTCGATGAGTAGCAGGCTCGCCCCGCCTCACTCCCCGTTGCTGCCGGGCCTGCAGGCGACGTTTGCCCGCCTGTGGCCCGACCATGCCCCTGCGCTGGCGGTGCGCGCGCCCGGACGGGCCAACCTGCTGGGCGGGCACGTGGATATGCACGGCGGCCTGGTGATCAACGTTGCGCTGGATCGCGGGGTGTGGCTGGTGGCCGCGCCCGCCGCGAGCGATGTCAGCACGCTCTACGCCGCCGACCTCGACGCCAGCGTCACCCTCTCCCACGATTCCCAATCCCTGGCCGCCCGGACAGACGCAACGGGGCAACCGTTGCCAGACTGGGCGCGCTACCCTGCCGCCGTGCTCTGGGCGCTGCGTCAACGCGGGCTGAACGTCCCCCCTATGTGGGGAGTCTTCGCCGGAGACCTGCCCAGCGGTGCCGGGCTGAGTTCTTCGGCAGCCCTGGAAGTTGCCCTGGCGATGGCGTGGTCGGCGCTGGGGAGTTGCGCGCTCGCGTCAGCGGAGCTGGCGGCGCTGACTCAACAGGCAGAGCGCGAGTACCTGGGACTGGGCATTGGCATCCAGGATCAGTTCACCGCCCTGCACGCGCGGCAGGGGCATGCCCTGTGGCTGGATTGCCGCAGTCTGGAGTACGAGCATATTCCCCTGCCCCCCGCCGCGACCGTGATCATCTGCGACACCAACACACGCCGCACACTGAGCGGATCAGGCTATGGCAGCCGCGCCCGCGACGCGCACGAAGCCGCCCGTCTGATCCAGGGGCGCGATCCTGCCGTGCGCTCCCTGCGCGACGTGACGCCCGAACAGTTGGAGCAGCACCGGCATGTGCTCAGCCAGGCTCAGTATCGCCGCGCCCGGCATGTGGTGAGCGAAATCGCACGGGTACAGCGCGCCGCCGCAGCGCTGCGACGGGGCGATGTGGAGACCTTCGGGGCGCTGATGAACGAATCCTACCGCAGCGCCCGCGACGATTACGGCAGCAGTTCGCCCGCGCTGGACGCCATGTGGACAGCGACGACGGCGCAGCCTGGTTGCTACGGGGCGCGTTACAGCGGCGGCGGCGAAGCGGGCGCGGTCGTCGCCCTGGTGATGACTGCGCAGGTGCCGGACTTCCTGGCGGGCGCAGCGGCGACCTATGAGCGCCTGACGGGTCGGCTGGGGACGTTCTTCGCCGTGCATCCTGCCACGAGCGCGGAGGTGTGGGAATGCCCGTGAAGGCCCGTTTTGCGCGTTCCGGCAACGCCGCGACCTACGCCGCCCTCTGGCAACGCTTCTGTCGCCTGCGCTGGACACAGGACAGCCTGGCCGAAGAACGGCGGGGCTGGCGACGCTGGTTGCTCAGCCCCCTGGTGGCGTTCATCATCCCCATTCACGACGAAGCAGTGCTGACACAGCTTCAGAGCTGGCAAAGCGCCCTGTCTCCCTGGCTGGCTTACGCGCCGCAACCCGCGGACCGTCTGCACATCACCCTGCATATGGTGGGCCGTCTCAGCCCGCTGCCCTGGTTGCCTCTGCCGCACCTCTGGCGGCGGCGCGATCTCGACAGACTGGTCGCGGCAGTGGAGTCGCTGGTACAGGGAATGAACGCCTTCGCCGTGAGTATTGGGCCGCTGAACGCCTTCCCCAACGCCCTGTTCGCCGAGGTGCAGGACGAGACCGGTTGTCTGCGTGCTCTGCGTACCGGTCTGCGACGCGCCCTGCCCCGCCGCGCCCGTCCGCCGTTGCGCTGGCCCTTCGTGCCCCATGTGACCCTGGGCTACTGGGGACGTCAGCCCGCCGGCCCACTGATCGCCGCGCTGAGGCCCTTCCGGACAGCCCCGTCGGTACCGTTGCGTGTGGAAAGCGTGCGGCTTACCATCTACGCCATGAATGACGGGCCGTCGCGCGTTGACCTGTTGCGCACCGCCCGCGAAGAAATCATCGCCGAATTTGCCCTGAAACCGTGACTGTGAGCATCACCCTGGCGACAGACCATGACCGAAACGCTCTCCCCTGCTCCCGCACGACACGTCAGCCCTGCCCGTACCTGGGCGGGGCGGCTGGCCGGTATGGCCTTCGGATTGCTGCTGGCCTGGTTGCTGGTCGAAGTACTGATCCGGCTGCTGTTCTTCTCGTTGCCGCCGCGCCTGCAACTGGTGCTGCAGCACGTACACAAGACCCCTTTCACCGACTCCCGCCTGCTGCCCGACCCGATCTGGCAGCCGGACATTGACTACCTGACCATCACCCGCCCGGTGCAAAACCGCGTACAGTTCGGCAGCGCTGAGGTGCGCTTCACCGTCAGCACGGAGGCGCTGTGGGGGTCGCGGCTGGCCTTTCGCACCCGCCAGGAACTGGTAGATCGGCATGTGGACGGTGTGGCGGTAGGGGACTCCTTCACCTTCTGCTTCACCGACGACGACGACTGCTGGGTGCAGCGCCTGGCGCAGATCACCGGTCTGAACCTCATCAACCTGGGCATCACCAGCACCGGCTCGCTGAGCCATGCCCGCGTGCTGGCCGACTTCGGGATGCCGCTCAAGCCATCGCTGGTGCTCTGGCAGTGGTTCGGCAACGACGCCAACGAGGACTACGGTCTGGCCGCCCTGCGCGGCGAGACCGATGTGCAGTCCACCACCCCCACTCCGCCCGCGCCCAGGCGCACCTGGTGGGACGACAACTCGGCCCTGTATGTGCTGCTCAAGCTCTACCTGGGACGGCGGGAAGAGTTCGACGCCACGCTGCAGTTCCACGCTCCCTTCTATGCCGAACAGGGCGACGTACGGCTGGCTTTTGGCGAACCCTACCTGTTGAATGCCCTCGACATGACGCAGCCGCACAACCTGGACGGCTGGGCGCGCGGTCAGGCGGCCATACGTCAGGCGCGGGAGATGGTGACGAGTTACGGCGGGTGGCTGGTGATCGTGCTGATGCCGACCAAGGAGCAAGTCTACCGGCACCTCAGCGAACCGTTGCTGGGCGCGGACAAACTGGCTGTGCTGGATACGCCCTATCAGATGATGCGCGATTTCTGCGCGGCGGAGGGGTTGACCTGCCTCGACCCGTTGCCGGAGTTGCAGGCGCACGCCCTGGCTGGCGAACAGCTCTACTACACGACCGATATGCACCTCAACGCGCGCGGCAACGAAGTATTGGCGCAGTGGCTGGCGGGGTGGGTGGGGGAATAGGAAAGAAAACTGGCATTTCAACAGAACCCAGTAACGAGCAAAGTAGCGTCTGTGCCCGCTGATACAGGTCACTGGGATGAATCGTATCCAACAACACAACAAGGCAGACAGGCATGTCACCGATAGTACTGCGCCAGGGCAAGTACGAGGTGGTAATTTTCACCAGAGACCACTATCCCGCCCATGTGCATGTTTTCAGCGCTGACAAAGCTGCTAAAATCAAGATACATCCCGTTGAGGTGATGGATAGTTGGGGATTCAACGCGCGAGAGATCAGGCAGATTCTGGCTCTGGTCGAGGCTCATCAATCTCTGCTGTTGGCCGAATGGCGCAAATATCATCCCTCCTAACAGGTAATGGGGGAAATCATGAAAGAAAACGACCAGGCTGTGGCCGTTGAGATTCGCGATGATATGGTGTGGGTCACTCTCAAAGATCGCCGGGTGATTGGTATGCCTCTCGATTTCTTCCCGTGGCTGGAGCAAGCGTCGCCAGAACAGCGCGCTAACTACCGGTTGTACCCCTTCACAATTTACTGGCCAGACCTGGAAGACGGGATAGACGTGGAAGCTCTGATCACTGGCAACTGGACCATTACCCGCGCCGATCGGGGCGCGACGACACAAACCTGACTAAGAGACTGTAGTGAAAGGTATATGCTAAGAGATAGGAGATCCGGCAACTTGCCTGTCTAACTCGATCACGGCAGTGGCTAACGCAAAGCCGGTTCCTGCGAAAGATAATTAGTGAATATGCTTCCGCATGGTCTCTTATCCTACAGTATCTCCCGCCTCCTGCGCGATCGTCGTCAGCGGCCACAACGGGCGCACATCCATATCGAGATCGTCACGGAAACCCTGCGCATAGCGGAAATAGCCCGCTGAGGCGATCATCGCCGCATTGTCCACGCACAGCTTGAGCGGTGGATAATACACCGGCAACGGACTGCGCGCGCTCATGGTCGCCCGCAACGCCGCATTGGCGCTCACCCCGCCCGCCATCCAGATTTCGGTCGCGCCGTGCGCCGTCGCCGCCTGAATGGTCTTTTCGACCAGGATATCTACCACCGCCGCCTGGAAACTGGCGGCCACATCGGCCACGTTCACCCCTGGGCGCAACTGGTCGGGCGTCAGGCTCTCGGCCTTGGGCGGGCGCTTGCCGCTGTGTGGCTCCTGCACAGCGCGCAGCACCGCCGTCTTGAGACCGGAGAAGCTGAAGTCGTAACCCTCGCCGCGCAACGCACGGGGGAAGTCGTAGGCGGTCGGATCGCCGCTCTCGGCGACGCGCTGAATGGCCGGCCCGCCGGGATAGGGCAGACCCAGGAGCCGCGCGACTTTGTCGAAAGCCTCGCCTGCGGCGTCGTCAATGGTCGTGCCCAGTTGCCGGTACTGCCCGTGATCGGTGATCAGCACGATCTCGCTGTGCCCACCAGAGACGATCAGGCACACGACAGGGAACCGCACTGGCGACTCGCGCTCGATCAGCCACAACGAATAGACGTGTCCTTCCAGATGATTCACGCCCACCAGCGGTAGCCCGCTGGCCAGCGCCAGCCCTTTGGCGAAGTTCACGCCGACCAACAGCGATCCGGCCAGGCCAGGGCCGCGCGTCACGGCGATGGCCTCGATGTCGGCGAGCGTCACCTCTGCGTCGCGCAGGGCCTGTTCCACAATGGGCGCGATGGCCTCGATATGCGCTCGCGACGCCACTTCCGGAAACACGCCGCCATATCGTGCGTGCAGATCGATCTGCGAGGCGACGACGTTGGAGTGAATGCGCACGCCGTCTTCGACCACTGCCGCGCCGGTTTCGTCACAGGAAGTTTCGATGCCCAGGATCAGTGTCATGGTTCCTCACGAGTCAGAAATCTTGAGTTTTGAGTCGGGAGTCAAGAGTGAATGGGTAAGGCAGAGACGACACGCTCAGTGCAACACACGCGGAGACACGCTCCACCTTTCCTCAAAGACCCTTTGGAAACCTCACCCCTAGCCTCGCTCCGCTCGGCTTGCCCCCTCTCCAGCCTAGAC
>AMZC01000441.1_pt1 | contig 11222 bp, 10 predicted proteins | sample 948551 | NCBI WGS metagenome assembly AMZC01 (sample SAMN01120625, study PRJNA171369) | bioreactor sludge metagenome | biome: sludge; isolation source: anaerobic thermophilic cellulolytic sludge from lab reactor | place: China: Hong Kong, Shek Wu Hui wastewater treatment plant | collected... | reverse complement strand
CGAAAAAACGCACACTAGGACAGGATCTTTTTACCTTATTAGGTGTATTTTCATTTTCTCCATTTTGCGCCGCTTTCACTGTCTCTATATTTTCACAATTATTGTGATTATTTTCTGTTACAAAACCAACACAGGGATTTGGATCTTGTCCAAAGTTGATTTTTGTAAGATTTTCCGTTATCGGTTGACTTGATTTTTTCGGACAAGATCTATTATTTTGATCTTGTCCTTGATCCTGTCCGAAATCGTCTTTTTTGTTTTCTTTTTCATTGTCTTTATTAATTTCTTCAGGTGTTTTGAGCCTGAGATTATCCCATAAAGTGACCTTCTTACTACCATCTTTATTCACGTTTTCCCTGTGGTTTGTATATCCCAACTTTTTTAGTCTTCTTGAAAATTCGATATTGGAAACATGCGTTATGTTATTTTTTTTACTCCAGTCGACATAAGATAAGTATAGAATTATACTTTCTATATCCTGGTCCGATACTACAGTACACTCCTCCATGAAAAACGCCACCGGGTTACTGTTTAAAATGTATTCTCGTTCGGTTTCCTCAAAGGTCTTGTTATAGCTGAATCTGTCATTTTCGTACAGCCTTTTAAGCCCTTTAAGCGCCACATTCAGAAATCCAGATAATTCAGCATCGGTTGTAAGTTTTTGAATTAATTTTTTGTCGTCTCGGGCCGTTCCTCTGAACTTGTGTCCGAACTCGATTAAACAGAATCTTTCATAGAAAGCCGGATCTTTTGGACCTTCAGGTATTTTGTTTGCAGAAAAAGTTAATTTTGCTTTGTTCTTGAATTTGAAAGGGTCCTGGTATTTGTTTTCAGCGTCTATAGTGTCTAATCCGCTTACTAATTTTTTGAAAACTTCGGTCTTATGCATTTTGGTACTTGGTATATCACTGCATATGTTTACCCGCTTCCCGTAAAGTTTTGCAGCTCTGTACTTGTCCTCTTCAATCTTCTGTAGGCTCTCAGATGAAGCATTTTCACTGCCTATGAAAGTTTCAAGCAAGGTTGTAAAAACACTTTTTCCGGTCCCGGGTATCCCGTAAAGCATGAGCGCCTTTTGATAGCTTACATCTGTTGTCAGGCAGTAACCAGCCCATTCTTCTAAAAATGCAATGTCTTCTTCTGAGCTCGTAACTTCCCGTAAAAACTTCTCAATCTGTGGACATTCTGCTTTAGGGTCATAATTTACGGGAATTTGGCATATTGTTTTTATTTCCGGACTATGTGCCTCAAACTCCCATTTATCCAGGTTGAAAAGGCAGTTTTTGAAGTTGATGTATTTATCCTGAAATGTGTCTATAAGCTCTCTGGGAATATGCGTATAAGCCCTTATATATGCTAAAACCTCGTTCACATAACGAACTGTCGCTTTTGGTATATGCTCGGGCAAGTCGAAATCATTGTTTATACTCTTCCATTTCTCTTTATACATCTGACAATAAGCATCTCTTATCAAAGTGCCTAATATTGCCTCTGCACCTTCGCTTCGGTAGACACCGCCTTGATAAAGGTAAAGCTGTCCGTTATCCCTCATTGAAAAAATATGATTTTCTTTCATGACCCTTTCTGCCACTTCGTCAAAATGTACTATTATCTTTTCTGGTCTGCCTTTACCGGATTTTCCTTTTTTATCCGGGTTGTATGTTTCCGTTACCCCTTGCAGAGCTTTGTTAATGGTCCTGTCCCGGTAGTTTGCAACTTCCCATTTGTCAGCCCTGTATAGTCCAGATCCCCGGAAAATCCTGTCAATTTGCCCAGGGTCCTGAGTATAAAAAGCAATTAGAGAACATAGTGCTTGATCTGCTTCACTATGTGACTTGTACCCGGATATATTCCCATTATAAAGGCTTTTAAACTTGTCTGAATTTTTCGCCCTGCTTGCTATATCAATTATTTCAGAATCGGATAAGTTTATTTTCTTTTCAGGTTTCTTACTTCCAGTATTCGGCTTTTCATCCTTAAACCATCTGTAGTAAAGAGCGTTCACGGCTTCCTGTGCTTGATTAATCTCTGTTGGTGCTCCACTCATCACATTTCCTGTGATTGTGAAAAACCTCCCTGAATGATACATCTCCCTGCCTAATTCCTGGTTATTCTTTCCGGTTCCTATTTTTCCGTCTTTATCTGGTTCGAGTGGAACCATTCCCTTAACTATGACGTGAACGCCTTCGCCACTTGGGGAGATTTCAGTATAAGAATTCAGGCTTTTTATTTCTTTAAGTGCCTCTGGGTCCCATTCCCCGGTTTCATGGTCTTTCACATGGTCGAAGTCTAAGCCCATTATCCCGGAGTCCTGAGAGAAAACAAATCCCACGCCATCGAATTTATCAGGGAATCTGTCAAGAGTTTTGATAACATTCTCGAAGCTATCCCATGTATCCGGGTTTGTGCTTTTTGCTTTTTTACCGTTTACCTGGTAAGGTACTTTTGTTTTCTTAATCTCCCCTTTGCTGTTTTTCCGGTTTTCGTATTTCCAAATGACCCAATTTTTCAAGGTCTTCATTTCTTCCGGGATTGAATCCACATTCACAGGAAGAGGCAAATTATAGCCTCCTGTAAGCTCTTACCTTTTGCGCCCTAGCTGGCCTTCCGCGCCTGCAATTTTTACAGATCTCCCCGAGAACGTCAGCATCAATATATTTGGTTAAGTCTGGTTCTTCGGGTCCGTTGTCCTGCAGATCTGCCAGGTAATGAATTGTATTTCCTTGTTTTTCCCCGTAAAATGAATCTAAAAATGAGAGCGAGGGAGACATTTTAAAAGACCTCCCTAGCCTGCAAGCTTTCCTAATATCTGCCCTGCTGCAATCGTCCGGCTCTTCCGGTCTTTTCCACGTGTATGGATCGAATAAAGGAGAATAACCCTTTTTGCAGCTGCAAGAATAAGCAGGATTGCAATAAAAATTAGTTCCCTGTGTTGATGTGTTTAAAGTTCTAGGGAATGAAAGGAAGTTAGAAGAGCTGTCAAAGTCATTTAAGTGCACCTGTTTAAAACTAAAATTTTGTGCATTGCTAGTCATTGTTTGGCCTCATTTATATATCGATTTATCCGAGACAAACAACAACGGGAAAATTATTTATTTAAGAAAAGCAATTACTCCTTTGCCGTAGGGGTAAAAAACTTTTCTTAAGTTTCTTTAACGCCGCCTTTGCGCCAACATTGGCGGTGTTTCCCGTTCTTGTTTTTCAACAATTTTATACAACTTTTAATAAAATAATAATTTTAATTAACTCAATTTTACTTGTCATAGCTGTTTCTGCTGCTTAATTAATTCAAAATGTTATTTTGATTTTTGTTTCTTTGCTCTTCGTGGTACATCCCAATAAGGACTTCCACAATTTGCGCATGTTCTCGGAAGTTTACCCTCATATCGAGGGAGCCATTCATAATCACAGCGCAGACAGTGAAGTTTTTTTATTTCCACTGTTCTAATGGGTTCAACTGCTTCAGTCATATAGATTAGTCTATATGTTTCAATCTATAAATACTCTTCCACAGTGTGAATAACCCATCAATGCAAAGAGTTTAATTTTTAGACTTTCGTTTTTCAGAAAAGCATTTGTAAATGCCGTTTTTCTGTTAATAATTCAACTCTGCTTTTCTGGTATTTATAATTAATTTTATAATAATGTTAACTTTTATAAATTAGAGTTGTTATTAAGTAAAAATTATGAAATGCTAAATCAGAGTAATGAAATTAATATTGTTAACAGTGTTAACTCTGTTATCTATTTCATTATATATAAATCTTTACTGCTTCCCGCTAGTGTTTTTATTCGTTCTAATACGAACGATTTGGTTCTATTAAATGCGAACTAATTTTACACAGAAAAAGAGAATTAGGGCATTTAAGCCCATGAAAAATTTAGAGCCTCTGCAACCTTCCCGGGTTCACAAGTTAACATGCCTTGCATGGTTCCCTCTTGTCCGAAGTCCTCAAAATAGCTTTTTACCTGGTTCCACATGCCCGCCGGGATATCCACAGAAAGCCGGTAATATTCCTTTCCATCCAGCATGCTTATGCCTGCAGGCTTTAAGATATCGCCCGGACTGCTCCACTGGATGATAATACCCACGCAGTCCTTGAGAGGAAGGAAAAGCATTTCAGAGACATGAAAAAGAGACTTGCATGTATGGAAGAAAGCCTTAGAGCCCTTCAGGAAGGCATTCCTGAGCCTGTGAAGGTTAAGCCCTTATCATTGTCATCACTATAAATGTCAGTCTCAAGGTTTTTATTTTTAATTTCTTAAACTAATAAGGACCCCTGAGCAGTTGAATGACTCACACCCAGTCACTTGAAGGAAACATGTGTCAATTAAAGTGTATTAAAGTGGAGGTGATAACCAGAGCACAATTTTCAAAGCCCCTATTTACTTTTAGGTTAAATATATAACTCTAAAAATTTTAAATCAAAGTATGATAAGATGAGTCAGAAAGAAAAGGCATGTAAAAAAACTGGAACTCGTTTCTTTATTGAGAACCCAAAAAAAACATTTTCTACTAAATTCAGAACTTCTTACTCAAGAAGGAAGACGGTAGGCTTAATATGAAGCTATTCTTGAAGATCATTGATAACAAAAAGGTGGAACTTTTAGATAGATATAAAAGAAGAAGAAAAATAAAAGAAAACGGAATGAACACTGAAAAATATAAAATACTCAATTTAAGTATGTGTTGTTAAACAATATTTTAAATTTGTTTATTTCCGCCTCTTTAAGCAATAATGTTAACATTCTTTTTGAAGAAATAGGTAATGAATTCATATCTGATCCATTTCCATTTGTCAGCTTTAAGACTGAAACTGGATCATAACACTTACCATCAACTTCAACATACTCCAAATTAGTGAATAATATCATCTTGAGTAAACCGTCTTTGATGTCTGCTAGTGCTGGAAGTTTATTTGATTTAGAGGTGTGTTTTGCCTCCGTTAAATAAACTTCACTTTCGTGTAATTCAATTTCATCAGCAGTAAAAAAATAATTTCCTCCTAAGTAATTAGTTATTGTTAATGTTCCTTTACTACCGTTAACAGATTCTTTCGGTTGAGTAATAAGACCTTCTCTACATTGAGCGGATTTGGCAAGCTTTCTAGAATCTTCCATAAAGTCTTTCTTTCCGTTCTTTAATTTTAGCATCCGCTTTTCAGCCTCTTCTAAAGGGTGCAACTCCACGCCAGTCGTTTCAGAAATCCGACAATAAGCTTCTAGGGCTTTATTAGCTACGTCAGCAATATTATCAATTTGTTTCATATTCCAATGCAAGGCATCAGACTGATAAGATAACAGTTCTCGGATTTGATTTTCAATATAAGTAATATTAAATTTTTGATTTGTTATTTTAGTTGAATATTTCTCACTTTTAGATGCTTTGTCATAATAGCCAATAATTACATTTACATTTAATAAACTCATTAATGAGATCGTATCCCATTGTAAATAGTCTCGCTCTCCAGTTTTTCCTTCATCTTTGTATATTGGAATTATAGCAACTTTTTTTCCTGAAAAATCTAAGGTATCATATACTCTAGCATAAGGATAGGATCTGGATCTTTTAGCTGAAACCCATCGGCTTACAGCCATCTTATTATTTTCACCAAAATCCAAAATAAAAGTAGCGTTTTTCGTGTTCTGAGATAGAACATTACTCAGTTTATCGAAGTTATATTCTTCTAATTTCTGGCACATTAAAGGTTTATATTTAACCCCAGTAATTTTTGCAGTTATTTCCATTATGTAAATTCCTTTTCAGTTGTCAAGAATAATATTAAACTATTACACAACGCAAATTATATTCAATCTCAAGAGTAAACTGTTTTTGATATATAATAAATCGACTTTTTAACGATACTTTGATAATGCATAAGACTTAAGAATAAAATGACCATGTTATATTCGATGAATATAAAAAGTCCGTTGCGTTATCCTGGTGGAAAATCAAGGGCAATAAAACAAATACTGCCTATTGTACCATCTTTCGATGAGTATAGAGAGCCTATGGTAGGCGGAGGTTCTGTTTTTTTTGCTTTGTTTCAAAAATACCCAAATAAAAAGTATTGGATAAATGACATTAATCGAGACCTGTATTTATTCTGGAAATACTGTAAAGAGGATATGGAAGGGCTTGTTTCTGAAGTGACAAGAATTAAAAATACATACGCTAACGGAAGAGCACTTTTTACTGAATTAACTGATGGGAAAAAAGACTTTACAGACTTTGAAAGGGCAGTAAGATTCTTTGTTTTGAATAGAATTACCTTTTCAGGAACTATAGAATCAGGTGGTTATTCGGAACAGTCCTTTAATGGAAGATTTACAGATTCTTCTATTAAAAGGCTTGAAGACATAAAAGAATTATTATCGAATGTGGAAATAACAAACTTAGACTATCAAAAAATTATCAATGAAGACGGAAAGAACGTATTCATATTTTTAGATCCACCTTATTTATCTACAAAAAAATCAAAACTATATGGAAAAAATGGAGACTTACATGAGTTATTTGACCATGAACAATTTGCTGAAAATATGAAGCAATGTAAGCACAAATGGTTAATTACCTATGATAATTCTCCTGAAGTAAAAAAATTGTTTTCTTTTGCAAATATCTATGAATGGGAACTTCAGTATGGAATGAATAACTATAAACAAACTTCTGCTTCAAAAGGGCAAGAACTTTTTATCTCTAACTATGAGATCCCTATTCTAAAGTGTAAAAAAATTGCCTTCGAAATAGATTCTTCGATCAAATCCCTCAATATTAACAAAATTGAAATTTAATTAAATAAGCAGACAATGTTCTTATTACATACTTGATGGAAAATCAATAATAATACCCCTGATAGTTAATTTACTTATTTTTACGGTCATCAAGTATTTTTTTTGTCAAAGTCTTTACTATCTCTGTGTACTGTTCAAAAGAGTTAACTTCTCCATAATACCCATCTGCATAAATAGTGTTATGGTCTCCGTTTGTATCTACTTCCAAAACTTCTACGGCAATTGGCACGTCATCAAACGCTGGAGTTGCAATAACTTTGTATTTTTCGGAGTACCACACCGCAAGTTCTCCTGCCATATATTCATCCTCTGTTAATCTAAAAATTATCCCATCTACTTCCATTGTTGCCTTATCAAAGAATTGTCTTAAATCTTCCATTGTGAACATCGTGTCTACTCCATATTCTTATACCATAACATACTGAAATAAATCATATAGGTCATTTTACAAGTACTTACTTATTTTTTTGTATCTTTATAAGGTATGCTTTTCTGAACTCAATCATTCTACATACTTTAAGAATACAGGGTTTTCTGTCGATCACCAAAAATTTCAACACAAAAAAAGGGTAAGAAACGCATAGGCATTGTTGAGAGAGAATTATTAACCTCTTCCTGCGATATCCCGGAAGCTTCCTAAAAACTTCCTGGCATTTCCTAAATTAGGAAGTTTTAGGAAGCATTTAGGAAGCTAGGGAATTTTAGGAAGTAATTAGGAAGTAATCAGGAAGCTACCAGGAAGTTTTTGGGAAGAGTTTAGGAAGATAGGAAGCTTTAGGAAGTTTCTTATTAAATTGCTTCCTAAGTGCTTCCTATGCCCCCAGAAGAGAAACAGAAAATCAATGTATGGATACCTGGAAGCCTTTGGAAGCAAATAGAAAGCCTCGGGTATGACAGCCCCACTAAGGCCACAATAGCAGCCTTTGAAGCGTTAGTATTGCAGGAAGAGAAAGGAAGCAATCAGGAAGCTCTAGGAAGCTCACAGGAAGAGTTTAGGAAGCTTCAGGAAGCAATTAGGAAGCATGAGGAAATAACAATTCCTAATCTGGAAAAGCAGGTTAAAGACCTTGAAGCCCGCCCGGATCCTGTGACCTTTGCCAAGCTGCAAGCCAGGTATGAAGGCCTGCAAATGATAATTGAAGAGAAGGACAGAAGGATAGAAGCCCTAAATAATGATCTTATGAAAGCAGGCCAGCGGGAAGAGGACCTTAAGCAAATGCATAATAACTATATGTTGCAGGTTCAAAGCCTGATTAACCAGAGAGCTATAAGCGCGCCCTCCGGATCCAGGACCACAAAGGAAGCAACTAGGAAGAAACAGGAAGAAAATAGGAAGTTCCAGGAAGCAAGCAGGTATATAGAGAAGGAAGAAAGGCTTTTTGATGTGGACCTTGAAGAGAGCCCAGCCATAAAGGAAAAACCTGATATTAAGCCCGAGAATAAACCCGTAGTCAATCAGGAAAAGAACACAAAAGAAGTTACATGTTTGAATTGTGGGAAAGTCTTTACAGCTGCCAGGTCAACCCGGTTGTATTGCTCCGGAGCATGCAAGGAAGCATACCGCCGAAAGAAAAGTAAAGAAGAGATTATCTAACTTCTTTTTTCAAGATGACCTTAAGCAAATGCATAATAGTTATTTCCTGCGGGTCCAGACATTGATTAATCAGAAGGTAATTGAAGCACCTGGAGAAAAAAAGTCGTACAGATAAAGTAATGAAATCGTACGAATAAAGTAATGAAGTTGTGTGAATACCGTCATAGTAATAAAGTAGTAAAGTAATAGAGTAATAGAGTAATAGAGTAATAGAGTACGATAATGTGGCTCCTGATAGTCTAAATCCAATTTTTAGAAGAATAAGGGAGAAAGTTCCCTACAGAAGATCTGTGTCTTTAACTGATGAAGATATTGAGAGGCTTTCTTATCTTGAAAAGGCCTTTACAACAATATATACAGATGAGGTCCCTTTCTCTTTCTCTAAGACGGTATCTAAAGCTATAGATCTTGCAAATTTGATGGTCTTAGATCCAAAATTACTGCTTGAAGAGGAACAATATTATGAAAAAGTTAGGCGGTTATTTCCCCCAACTTTTAGAAGAATAAGGGAGAAAGCTCCCCATGTAAGATCTTTATCTTTAACTGATGAAGATATTCAAAGGCTTTCTTATTTTGAAAAGATCTTTACAGAAATATATTCAGTGGAGGTCCCTTTCTCCTTCTCTAAGACAGTATCTAAAGCTGTAGAGCTCGCAACTCTGATGGTTGGAAATCCAAGATTGTTTAACCAGGATCAAGAATGTATCCAGGAATTCTCTGAAGAACTTAAGGAACAATTAAAATATGAGATAGAGAGTGGAACATTATATAAGCTGAATGTGTTATTTAGGCTGAATGTACTATCGTATGAGTTATATAGTCGATTAGCAACTCAAGAAACACTAACAGATGAAGATTGGAGGCATCTTCGAGATTTTCAGGAGAAAGATGGCTTATCAGGTTTTAAAGACGTTATAGATTATTCCTTGAAAATAAGGTTACTTAAAAACTTATCATAAGAAGCTTCATTTTTGAAGAGAATTCTTCTTTTTAGATCTTACTCTTTTTCTGAGAATTAACTTGCTTAAACATTGTCTAATGTTGGCTTCCACTTCATGAATGCACAGGTTCAAACTCATCTATTAGAAGACTATAGAAGTGCCTGGAGAAAAGAAAAGGCCATGGTATAAATTCTGGTAATTTCCTTTCTGTGCTTCCGTTAAAACCCAATCCGATATTTACAATTTTTTTCTATCCTGCCAGCCTTCCCCTATAACTCAACAAAAATATTATACAAACATTAATAATATATAAAATAAGTATATAAAAAGTATGTTTAGTTATTTTAGTATATAAAAAGATAATCGGGAGTTTTGGGAGTATCTAAAAAGGGTATTTTTTTGAATTTTTAGGCAATCAAAAAAGAGAAAATCAAATACGCCCGCGTCTGTTTAACTCACATGCCAGCCGGGTCTCCATCCTTAACCTGTTCTCCCTGGCTAATATCCTCCCGACTTCCCGGTTAAACTCTGCAGCCTGCCTATAGTTCCATAAGGTCTGCTCTGTAATGTTTAATTCTGCTGCAATGTCCTTATACTTTTTAGGCTCACATGCCAGGAGATAAGCAGCCCGCCTCTTTCTAGGAGTCCATTTAAACTTACTCATAGACCAATAATAAGCAGGGTGTTATTTTTATTTACCGGCACGTTTTTTTAAGTTTTTTGAAGAAATTTGAAGAAATGTCATAAAATAAGCATATTTTCAGAAACTAAAACGATATGAAAAGACTGTATATTAAAAAATATGTTTGCATACTATGCTAAATTAGCGTGGGGGTCAAAAAATGTCAATTTTTACATATATTTTTAACTTTAAGGCGGGAAGTCCCCTTCCTCGGAGGGCGTAGCCCGACAGGTGGGAGATGAAAGCCGTCAACGAACCTAGAAAAGAGAAAAAGACTGATTGATTATGAGCCCCTACAAGCGACAAATAGAACCACCCTGGACTAATTACATTAAAAACGGTCAGAACGTCCAACAGAGAGCCTCAGGTTAAGCCGTGTATCTGTAATATCGCTGGGAGGATATTTCAAGAGAATACGCAAGGGTTTTATCTCCGCGTCCCTCTGGAGTTTATCGAGTTCTGTTTTTAAACCTGAGACTTGCATTTTATCAGCTCCTTCATTTCGTCAATCTCTTTTTTGAGCTCATCTATTTCAGTATCTTTCAAAATATCGTTCTGGACCTTCAGAGCCTGGATAAGTAGCCTGATATATCCCTGCTTCTGGTAATCTCCTTCTCTGACGATAAACCTCTTTGCCTTTAACCGTTTTTCTAAGCTTTTAATTAAAACTTTGTTAGACTGTATGAGCTCGTACCTTTCTGTTTTTCCGTTTTTTGGGTTTCCTTCCATGGTCGTAAAATCACCTTTTTTTTGATTATCGTTATATAAAGAATGTACGTTCTCTGTTATATTTACTTTTATAGAGCTGTGGTTATATAAAGTATGCTGTTTGCGTTTTTGCTATATTTTGTATATTATTGGAAACCTTAAAAAATTAGGGGTTATCTCCACCCCTTCGCTTTAAGTCTTTCAGCGTTTTGTAGAACTGCCTGCTGCCCGTATTTTTGTTTGTAGCCCGGGAATTCTTTATTAAATTCGCCAACAAACACAGGGATATTATCAACTATGAAATTATACCTAGATCTTGCAAAATTTTTTAAGTCCATTCTCATTAACTCACATGATGAAAGATTTTTCATAATGTCTGTCTCTTCGTTCTGCTCAAAATTTAGCGTTTTTTGCTCTCGGACAGGATCTAAGACAGGATGGTTTAAAACATCTTGTCCGTGCTTCCCGCTATCGAAAAAACGCACACTAGGACAGGATCTTT
>AMZC01000277.1_pt1 | contig 11273 bp, 12 predicted proteins | sample 948551 | NCBI WGS metagenome assembly AMZC01 (sample SAMN01120625, study PRJNA171369) | bioreactor sludge metagenome | biome: sludge; isolation source: anaerobic thermophilic cellulolytic sludge from lab reactor | place: China: Hong Kong, Shek Wu Hui wastewater treatment plant | collected... | reverse complement strand
TGAGCCAGGTAGTCTTTCAACACGTGCAGGGCGGGCGGTGCTACGGATACCAGAATGATGATGATGACGATAGGCATCAGGTAGCCGTCGGCGGCCTCGCCCAGGAAGTAGCCCGCGCTCACCACGCCCGTTGCCCAGAACAGTCCACCGAAGATGTTGAAGCTGAGGAAGCGCCCGTAGTGCATCGTGCCGATACCCGCCACAATAGGTGCGAAGGTGCGCACGATGGGCATGAAGCGGGCCAGCACAATGATCTTGCCGCCGTGCTTTTCGTAGAGCGCTTCGGCCTGATAGAGGTATTTCTTCTTGAAGAGGAGGGAGTCCTCGCGCTGGAAGAGTCGCCGTCCCACGCGGCTGCCGAACCAGTAGCCGACGCTATCGCCCGCTACCGCAGCGATGAAACAGCCAATCGCCAGGATCGGATAGCTCAACTCGACGCCCAGGGTATTCTGCAGGCTCTTGCTACCGGCGATGACGCCCGCTGTGAAGAGCAGGCTGTCGCCGGGCAGGAAGAAACCCACCAACAGGCCAGACTCGGCGAAGACAATGGCGAAAATGCCAAGGTAACCAATGGTGGCGATGAAGTGCTTGAGGTCGAAGCCGATCAGTTCTTCCATGGACTATGTATGCCAGTGGCCTGACTATGGCGACCGGCGAGTTTCCTTTCTGCTCTGTTCCCTACTCGACGATGACAGGCTCATGGGAGTCTCCGCCCGCATGGCGCGTTAGTCTATCACAAGTCGGCTGGACGGGCCAGGGCTGTTCGCATCAGTATCTCTGCACACTGGCCTATGCTATAATGCAGCCAGCGTGGGGCACAGCAGGGCACGGTAGATCATGACTCGGATCATTGTCATTGCCAACCAGAAGGGGGGCGTCGGCAAGACCACGTCGGCGATGAATCTGGGGTTGGCATTCACCGAATCCGGCCAGCGGGTGTTGCTCATTGACCTTGATCCGCAGGGCGGCCTGACGGCTGCCTTCGGCATTGACTCCTACGACATCCGGCGCAGCGCGTTTTCGCTGATCATGTACAGCCATGTGTCGCTGGCGCGGGTGATGCGTCCCGTACGCGAGCGGCTGGCGCTGGTGCCAGCCAGCATTGACCTGGCGGCCTCGGAAGTGCAGTTGGCGGGTGCGCCAGACCGGGCACAGCGGCTGCGCGCCTCGTTGCGCCGGGGACAGCTCCCCTTCGACTTTGTGCTGATTGATACCCCGCCCGGCCTGGGCATTCTGGCGGCCAACGGCCTGGTAGCGGCGGACGAAGTGCTCATTCCCGTGCAATGCCAGTACCTGGCCATGCGCGGTGTGCGCGCGCTGATGGATACCATCGTGCGCGTCAAGAAGAACCTCAACCCGACTCTGCGGCTGACCGGCCTGTTCGGCACGATGTATCGCGCTGACTCGGTACACGCGCAGGAAGTAGTGGACGAACTGCGCGCCGTGTTCGGCAAGCGCATGTTCCAGACGTTGATTCAGTATGACGACGCAGTGGCCGAAGCGCCGATCGTGGGACTCTCGGTGCTGGAGTACATGCCGCGTCATCCGATTGCCGAGGGCTATCGGGCGCTGGCACAGGAGGTCATGCGTGGAAGCGTCGAATCATGAGCCGCGCCGTCGCGCTTCATTGCGGGGCAAAGGCCGGGCAATTCTGCTGGGCGAGCGCACGCTACCCACAGATATGGCGGGCGACACCTCGGCTGCGCTACCAGCCGAGCGCTCCGCCGAACCACTCGATCCGGCGGCTTTGCGCCTGACGCCGGAAGAAATGCGCGCCCTATTCGACATCTCGGCCCCGTTGCCGGGCCTGGACGAGGCGTTGCCTGTCCTCCCCGCGGATCGCCGCGCTGCGCCGTCTGCGGAACCGGAACCTGGCATCCCGCCGCGCCGTACGCCTGAACAGCGCGCCCGATCCGCCGCCGACGAATTCCTGACCGACCTGCCGGACTGGTCGGCTCCGCCCGGACTGGCCGACGATGTGCCGGTCATCATGGGGCGGCCCAAGCCTGGTCACAGTTCGGCTGCGCAAGGGGACGCGCCGCCCCTGGCCGAGCGCGAGTCGCGCCCATTGTCCACCGTGCAGGAGGCAACGTATCAACCGCGCGCGGAGGTCGAAGCACTGACGCCGCCTTCTCCCGAAACCTGGTCGAGCGCACCAGCCCCCCGCGCGGCTGAGCCACCACCTGTTTCGCCTGTGTCGGTAGCCGAGCCGTTGCCTGCCCGCGACATTCCTGCAGAACCTCCAGTCGCTGCCGGTGTATTACCGGCACCTGAGCCTGTATCCGGCGCACCCGAAGCGGCAGCGAGTGCGGTAGATGACGAGCGCTTCCGTCGTCTGGCCCGGCAGATCGAAGCGCTGCAGGAGGACCTGGCCCGCCACCCCACGCGCGATCCACAGGTCAACGATGGCTATCAGCAGGAACTGGCTCAGGCGGACCGCCTGCTGAGCAGTTCGCGGGCCAACTACGACACGGTGCGGGCCACTGTGTACCGCATCCGCACCGAGATCACCCGTCAGCGCAAGATCGAAGCGGATATTGCCCGCTACCGCCCGTTGCTGCTGAATTACCTGGTTGGCTGGGTGATCGCCCTGGTGGTGCTGTTCCTGCTGAAGGCGCTGTTCGCCGGAGTGGGCGAGGCGGTAGGCGTGCCCGTAGTGGCCGCGCTCTACTACCCGCTGCTGTTCGGGATCGCCGGGGCGCTGCTCACGGGTTACCTGACGCTGGAACGGCACACGACCCGCCTGCGCGATTTCGATCCCATTCATATAAGCTGGTACCTGGTCAATCCACTGCTGGGCGGGGTGATGGGTCTGCTGATGTTCCTGATCGCCACCCTCGCCAACCAGGACTTGCTGCACGAGCGGGCGAGCGACGCCGAGGTCGGCATCACCTATCTGCTCTGCGTGATCGCGGGCATGAATCAGACCCCAGTCCTGCGGGCATTGCACGAGGTCATGCGCCGCGTGGGGCGAAGTGGCTGAGTGCTCTCCGCCAGCCGATGCAGCGCGGGATGACCGCGCCGTTTCTGTTCGACGCGCTCAGTCCAGGTAGACGCTGTTGTCCGGTGTCCAGGCGGGGACGCAAACGGCCAGGAAGATCAGATCGGTCTCGCCCCCGTTGTGAATCTGATGCACTACCCCCGACGGGATGGCGACCGCATCGCCAGCACCCAGGTAGGCGCTCTCTCCATCGAGTTCCAGGCGTGCCTGCCCGGTGAGGATGAAGTAACTCTCTTCGGCGACTGGGTGATAGTGCCTGCGCGATGCTTTCCCCGGCGGCAGCAACACCTGAGCCACGCTGTGACTCCCCAGGCCGCCCGCTGCTGCGCCGATCAATTCGAAGACAGTCTCCCCGTGCGGGCTGATGAGGGGGACGACTTCGTGCGCACGTCGGATATGCATGATCACCTCCTGAGGCTCAAGAGCCGGTCAGCCAGCGGGCCAGAATGGCGTCGAGTGTACCGTCGGCCTTGATGGCTTTCAACGCGCGTTCGACTTCTGCCGTCAGGCGGAAATTCGCTTTGCGCATGGCGATGGTGTAGGGCGCGGCTACTGCAGTCCGGTCGGCCATGCGCAGTTCCGGATGTTGGGCCAGGTATTGATGAGCGCTGATCGTGTCTACCAGCGCCGCCGCTGCCTGGCCCTCGGCGACGGCCTGCAGGGCTTCCTGGGGCAGCAGAAAGCGCTGCACGGTGAGCGAGCGTAATCGCCGCGTCCAGCGCTGCGCCGCCTGGTCGCCCGCCGAAGCCATCTCCACCGCCAGCGTCTTGCCGTCCAGGTCGCGCATGTCGTCTATGGGAGCGCTGACCGGCGAAACGAGCACCTGCCCGGCGTCGAAATAGGGCTGCGAGTAGTAGACCCATTCGGTCAGGGCCTGATTGGGTTGCAGACCGGCGATCACCATGTCTACCATGCCAGTGTAGAGCGCGTCGTACAGGCTATCGAAGCCCATGATCAGGATGTGTGTTTCCACTCCCAACCTTCGCCCAATTTCCCGCGCCAGATCGGCTTCGATGCCGACGATTTGTTCTGGCGTCCATGCGGCGAAGGGCGGATAGCTGGGATCCATGCCCACGTACAGGTCGCGGTTGATCTGCACCCGCCGCCAGGTGCCGTCCTGCGGGCCGAAGGGTGCGCCGGGGCGGGTGAGTTCCCAGGCCAGGATCGCGCCCAGGAGCACGATCAATCCCGTCAGCACCAGGCGTGGGTGCTGACGGACCCAACACCTGAGGGATGTCAGGTGCGCGGCAGGGGCCAGGGGGCGCATGTTCATTGGACGTAAGGGATTGGCCAGCCGCGAGCGTAAGCCTGTACCGCTTCGTAGATAGGCTTGATCACGAAGTCGGACGAGACCAGCGCGTAATAGGCATCGCGGCGGTTGAAGGTGTCGGCGGGCTGCCGGAACTGCCACAGGCACAGCCGTTCTACCCACGGCCAGGCGGTTGCCATGTCCAGTGCTTCCAGCGTGTAGGCGATGCGTTGACCGGGACGCACGGCCCGCGTCCAACGCGGGTCATCGCTCCAGCCGCTCTCGGTGATGTAAACGGGCTTGTCTCCGTCGCCATAGCGTTCCATGACAGCGCGCAACAGTTCGACGCGGCGGAAGTTGATCGTCGCCGGATCGGGCGGATCGGAGGGCGCAGCCGTGAAGCCGTAGGTATGCGCGGCCAGGGCGTCGAAGTAGGGGGCGGCGCCCGCCTGATACATGCGCTCCAGATAGCGCATCTCGTTCATGCCGCTGCCGCTTCCCTCTGGCTCGGTGGTAGGGGCGAGCGCCCCGCCGAGCACCAGCACCTGCGGATTGGCGGCGTGCGCGGCCTGATAGGAGAGGCGCAACAATTCGGTGTAGGCTTCGGGATCGGGGCCACGATCGCCCCATTCATAGCTCAGGTTGGGTTCATTCCAGATGATCACACCGCCCAGGCGTTCGCCGTAGCGCGCCACGAAGGCGCCCACGAACCGCGCGAAATCTTCAAAGCGCTCGTAAGGCAGATAGGTGAGGGTGGTCACCTTCTCCTGAACGGGCGGACGCGCCCAGTCTGGCACCAGCCCCAGGCGGGCCAGCACCGTCAGACCCTGGTTTTCCGCATGGCGCATAATGCGGTCGGCGTGTTCCCAGTCGTAGGAACCGCGCTCGCGTTCGATGTAGGGCCAGGGGAAGAACTCGACGATGGTCGCCGCGCCCATTTCGCGCACCAGTTGCAGGGTGCGCTGAATCTTCCATTCTTCGACTTCGTCGGTGAGGCGGGTGTGCACGCAGACGGTGAGGTTGACCGTCTGCACTGTCTGCGGCGGGCCGAGCACCACGCGAGCGGGGGCGGGGCGGGCGGTGAGCAGGCCGTAGATCAGCCCCAGCAGGACCAGCAACCGCAGTGCGCGCGGGGCCTGTTGACGCACCAGGGGGAGCAGCCAGGCCTTCATGGTCGCCGTGAAGCCGTCGGAAACACACCGGCGGGGGATGACCCTGCCCCCGCCGGATGAATGCACAGCGATCTTCTGTCAACTGCCACGTTTTGCGCCGAGATCGGTGATCTGCCGGATGACCGACAGCAGCGACACGGCCAGTTTAAGCGCGTCCATGGTCGGGATGCGGTTGGGTCGCTCGAAGCCGTTCTCCTCGGAGACGCGAGCGTAGAAGTAGGCCGAGATCAGGCCCACGGCCAGGCCGATCAGCGCGCCAAGCAGATAGACGCGCAGTTTCCACGACGCATTGCGCGTCTCCTGGGAGTCCGGACGAAGGTCAGAGGTCATCGCGGCAACCCTCCGCGCAGCGATTCCTTGATACGCTCCAGGCGACTCTTGCGCCGCTCGCGCATCGTCTGAGTGTAGATATAGGCGGCGATCAGGCCCGCGATCAGCGCGATGACCCCGCCGATCAGATAGGCCCATACCTGAGTGTCCTGTTCCTCCAGGCTCTTGAGCAGTTCGTTGATCTGCTCTTCGGCCAGTTTCAGCGCGTTTGCCCCCTGTTCTTCCAGAACTTTGATTCGCTCAGCCATGGGTCGTCTCCTCGTCACCAGGCAGCGCCTGCGGCGGCTGCCCCCGTAACATGTATTCCCAGCGCGTTACCCGCACATTCAGCGCGACGAACGGCGCAGCCAGCCGAGGGGCGATCCTTGCGGTGCTGGCGGCCAGTCGCTCCGTCTGCCGGCGGAGTGACCGCAGCGGCCCGCGCACTCCTGTGTACGCATGACCGCTCAGCGCGGCCAGGGCAGCCAGGAGCGCGTAGGGCACCAGGCACAGGATCGTCAGCGGCAGGGCAATGAACGCCGTCGCCACGATGCCCATCAAGGTAGTGACCTGCCTGTCGGCCAGCGCACCCGCAGCTACGGCGACGATCAGCGCCCCACACAGCGCCAGCAATCCCAGCGCGGCCCCTGCCACCGGCGCGACGATCTGTCTGCGCACGGCCCGACGGTGCCGCGCGACCGGGTCTGATGGGCTGGCTCGTTGACTCATCACGCCTCTCTCATTCTATCACGGAACATCCCGCCGTTCCAACGGGACGACGGCCCACGGCCCCTCTTTGTGCTACCCTGTCACCGTCACCCGGAAGAAGTACGTGGCGTCGTAGCCGGTCCAGGTGACACGCACGGCCAGGATGTACGAACCTGCTTCGGGCGTCACCGTGAACAGCACGGTGTTATCGCCGGGACGTTCTTCCGGCTGACCGGTGAGCAGACCCGTGTCAGTGAGATACTCCAGACGCACCGCGTCAGGGCGCGCCCCTTCGATCTGCAGTTGGGCTGCCGCGCCGCGAAGGAGCGTCAGCCGCTGTGTGGAACCATCTGGCGCGGGCAACTCGCGGCAACTGCGCGTACCATCGGGCAGTTGCTGGCAGAATTGATAACCGACCGGCACGTGTGACAGGCCGCCCACCGTCAGGGTGATGCGCGGGACGGTCGTTATCGCCTGGCTGCGACTGGCCGGGGTAGGCGTTGCCGCGCGCGGCACACTGGTCGGCTGCGCGACCGGTTCCAGCACGAAGGCGATCTTGCCCGCCATGTTCCACAGATCGAGGCCGGTCAGTTGCAGGGTCTGGGTAACATAGCCGGGTGCTGAAGCAGTCACGGTGATCGTGTCGGTGTCGTGCAGTGGCAGCGGGCCAATGGTGAACTGCCCCTGGGCACCCGTCACGGCGGTACCCGCGCTGGCATTTTCGGGCCGCGCCAGGGAGGTGTGCTCGTAGCGCACCGTCGCGCCCACGACCGGCAACGTGACTCCTTTGTCCACCACGCTGACGCTGCCCGTGACCGGAATCAGGCCGAGATCGCCAGCGATTGGCGTTGTCGCAGGGGTACTGGTTGCCGGTACGGCCTCTACCTGCGTGCCAGTGGGAGAAGGCGCGGGCGTCTCAGTGGCAGCGGGGACAACCGTCTCGGTGACCGGTGTGAGGGTGGGAGCCAGCGTCAGAGTCGGTGTGGGCGGCGGTGTCGGTGTGTCGGTGGGGAGCGGCGTGTCCGTGGGTACAGGGGTCTCGGTGGGCGCTGGCGTGGGGGTGGGCTGAATGACGCCGCTCACCGCCAGCCCGAAGACATAGGAGACGTAAGCCGGATGCCCGGCCACGTTGTCGTATTCGGCGTCTACGCGCACGCGGTAGAGATTGTCTTCGAGCTGCACGTCGTAGGGGGCGGCTGGCCCGCTACCGAGATCGCGCACTTCGTCGAAGCCGAGCAGCGTAGCCGTGAAGCGCGATGGCGTCCCGGCGGCGCTATCCAGCACGAACTGCACCGAGTCGCCCTGGGTCACCGGCACGTTTTGCAGGGGCTGCACCAGCGCCACCGCGTCTACGTCGCAGACCACATTGTCGGCAGATTCCGGCCAGCAATAGCTGTAGACGTTTTCCTCATAGGTGCGGTCGTTGACCTGCAGACGTATGACCGGACGCGCTACTACGCTGGACTGTTCCTCACCGCACGCCGCAAGCGTGAGCGCGAACGCCATCAAGATCACCGCCAGGAAGAAGGTTCGTGTTCTCATGCGCGATCCCCCACTGTTGCAGCCCGTCCTACGGCTTCACGCGGGCGTCAGGATACCATTCAGGGTGAATGAAGGGAGCCAGCGCCAGGCGAATGAGTGTCTGATAGGCACTCTGGCGTGTTTCCAGATCATCGGTCAGGATGCCGATGGCTCCATTCTGATGCTTGGTATTGGTGCGGTTGACCAGCCGATCCATCGCCTCGCCAAGTTCGAGTCCGGCGCGCACGTCGGCGGCGACACCGGGGGGCAACAGTACACACGAATTGCCCCCGACGCCCACGCGCCCGCTGCTGTCCACGATCACACACCAGGCCGCGGTGAGCAGGCCGAATTCGGATTCCTGCACACCGCCTTCCAGGCCGATGCCCAGGTCGGCGCCCGCCTGAGTCAGGGCAGCGCGAGCGCGGTTGTAGGCACCTGTGCGCGTCTCTACGTCACCCCAGGGCTGAGCGGAGACGCCAGACGGCACGTCCAGGGTGACGAACATCGCGTCGGGAAAGAGCGGCTGGAGCACGGCCTGTACGGCCTGGCACTTGACCGGATTGGTAGACCCGATGGCGATGCGCATAGGCTGCCCCTTTCCAAGAACCTGAGCGCATTGTAGCATTGGCCCCGTAAAATGACTACTGAGCAGGCGTTGGGGCGGGTCAGTACCTGCCTGTAAGGATAGCACACGATGTATTTTGACGCTGTGACGGCGATGGCGGTGGTTGACGAACTGAGCGCGATGCTGGTCGGGGGGCGCGTGCAGGACACGGTCGAGATTGATCCGGAGACTATCGGGCTGGAAGTCTACGCCAGCTATCAGCGGTACTATGTGGTGCTGAGCGCCCATCAACAGTTCGCCCGCGTGCACCTCAGCCCAGACAAGCTGCGGCGCGGGGTGAGCACGCCTTCCCCCCTGGGCTTGCTCCTGCGCCGCTACGCTGAGGGAGCGTGGATCAGTGCCATTCGGCAACCCCCCTGGGAACGGGTGATCGTCTTCGAGCTTGACAGTCCCGAAGGCGTGTTTTCTCTGATCGCCGAACCGATGGAACGTCGGGCAAATGTGTTGCTGGTGCGCGACGATGGGGTGATCATGGATTGCCTGCGCCGCGTCGGGCCGCAGGAGAATCGGGTGCGCGTCAGTCTGCCTGGCAAGCCCTACGACCCGCCCCCGCCGCAGCGACTGAAGCGCGACCCGCTGGCCCTGACGCCGGCCTTGCTGGGCGAGATGCTCGACGCCAACCCCGGCGAACGCGCGCGCGAGGTGCTCACGCGCGGCGTGCTGGGCGTCAGCCCCTTGCTGGCCAGGGAAATCGTCTTCCGCGCGACCGGCGAAGCCAACGCCAGAGCGGGCGATACGGCACCCCGCGCGCTGCTGACGGTGCTGCAGGAGATGTTCGGCGCATTTCGCGAAGGGCATTTTCAGCCGGGGGTGACGCGCAATGAGGGGGCGGTGACCGCCTACGCTGCCTACCCGCTGACGCACCGGGAAGGGTGGGAACCGACATCCGGCATCAGTGCAGCGCTGGTGCAGTACTACGGCCCGCTGGTGGGAGCCGACGCTTACGACGCAGCGCGTCAGCCGGTGCGGCAGGCTATTGCCGAGGCCCGCGCTCGCCTGCAGAAGAAGCTGGAGTCGCTCCGTAGCGGGCTGCAGGATGATGCCACCCTGGAGCGCTTGCGTCGGAGCGGGGAATTGCTGCTGGCCTATCAGTACACATTGCCGCCCGGAGCACGCGAATTGCGGGCTGCCTATGAAGTGGACGGGCCGGAACTGGTGATCCCGCTCGACCCAACCCTGACTCCGCTGGAAAACGCGCGGCGCTACTTCGAGCAGTACGAAAAGGCCAAACGCGCCCGTGCGGGCGTGCCAGAGCTGATCGCCACCACTGAGCAAGAGCTGGCTTACCTGGATCAACTGGCTACTGATCTCGAACTGGCGACCAACTGGCCGGAGATTGGGGAGGTTCAGGAGGCCTTGCAGCGACAGGGTTACTGGCGTGGGCCGCATACCGCCGGGCCGCGCGGCGGTATGGCCGGGCCGCTCAAAGTGACGACCGACTCCGGTCATGTGATCTGGGTGGGGCGCAACGCTCGCCAGAACGATCAGGTGACTTTTGAGAAGGGCGGGCCTGCCGATCTATGGTTGCACGCGCGGGGTGTGCCCGGCGCGCACGTCATCATCAAGTCGAGCGGCGGTGAAGTGCCGCCGGAGGTGATCCGGCGGGCGGCAGAGCTGGCTGCCTACTACAGCGCCGCGCGGAACGAAGCGCGGGTGCTGGTAGATGTCACACAGCGCAAACACGTGCGCAAGATCAAGGGCGGCAAGCCTGGCATGGTGACCTATCGTAACGAGACGCCCATCGAAGTGGTACCCCGTGCTGATCCGGGGCGCTAATCGGGAATGGTGATGCGTTCGAGTCCCGGTTCAGCGGACGGGTAGCGCATGTCGAGCCGCTCCAGCGTCTCTACCAGCACGCTGGATATGACCAGGTTGCGATACCACTTCCTGTCGGCGGGCACGATGTACCAGGGTGCCCAGGGCGTATTGCAGCGAGTGAGGGCGTCTTCGTAGGCGGCCATGTAATCGTCCCATTTCTCGCGCACTTTCAGATCGCCCACCGCGAATTTCCACTGCTTTTCCGGTGCACGCAGGCGTTCTTCAAAGCGTTTTTTCTGCTCCGCCTTGGAAATGTGCAGGAAGAACTTCAGGATGGTCACGCCGCTGTCGGCCAGCAGGCGCTCGAAAGCGTTGATGTGCTCGTAACGGGCTTCCCACACAGAGCGCGGGACGAGTTCCTCGACGCGCACTACCAGCACGTCCTCGTAGTGCGAACGGTTGAAGATGGCGATCATACCGCGGGCAGGGGTATGGCGGTGAATGCGCCACAGGAAATCGTGGTCGAGTTCCTCGGCGGTAGGCACTTTGAAGCTGGTCACCTGCACACCCTGCGGGTTGATGCCGCGCATGACGTGCCGGATCGTGCCGTCTTTGCCGCTGGCGTCCATGCCTTGCAGGATGATCAGCACGGCGTGCTTGTGTTCGGCGTAGAGCACGTTCTGCAGTTCGCGCAGGCGAGTCAGGTTGGTTTCGAGCAACTCCTGCGCGGACTGCTTGTTGTAGGAGCCGGTGAAGTCCGGGGCATAATCGGCCAGCCGGACGCGCTCACCGTTGGCCGGATGCAGGGGTTGGTTGCGGGGCATGAGATTGTTCCTTTCCAGAAAGACGCGCACTTTGCCAGATCGACTCGTAGACGGCCAGCAGGCGCGGCGCAATCACCGACCAGTCGTAACAGCGGGCTACGTG
>AMZC01001346.1_pt1 | contig 11295 bp, 9 predicted proteins | sample 948551 | NCBI WGS metagenome assembly AMZC01 (sample SAMN01120625, study PRJNA171369) | bioreactor sludge metagenome | biome: sludge; isolation source: anaerobic thermophilic cellulolytic sludge from lab reactor | place: China: Hong Kong, Shek Wu Hui wastewater treatment plant | collected 2011-05-01... | reverse complement strand
GAAGTTAAGGACGGTCCCCTGCTCGAGATGCGCTCAATAGCTATCCGCCCCCCTCGCCCGCGCGGAGGAAAGTTTGCCGGGTCGAGATTCTCAAACGGTCTCTCGTCAATCTGGCCAGGGTACTTGTCTGGAAAGCCAATAGGCCCTAGACTTCTATATAGATTTGTAAAGGGTCTTGAGACACCCCAGGTTTTCTAGCCCTACAGGAGGATTCCCATGAAACGCCTTGTTATTCTTCTTTGCGTGCTCATCGCCCTGGCTCCGGTCTGGGTGTCCACCCAGGGTAGTACCGAAGCCCAAAGTTCCGAAGCCATCATCTGGTCTTTTGCTGGCGGCGACATTTCGATCATCAACCCCGTGCTTGCCACCGACCAGGCTTCTTTCTATGCTGTCGCTGCAGTCTATGCCCCTCTCTTCATCGCCGACCCCGACACGGGTTTGCCCACTCCTGGACTGGCTACCTGGGAAGTCTCCGAGGACGGCCTCACGTACACTTTCACCTTGAAGGAAGGGGTCGTATGGAGTGACGGCGTGCCGATTACCTCGAACGACGTCAAATTCACCTATGACGCGGTGATGTCCGACAAAGTCGAATCGGTGCGCAAGGCCGACTTTGCGGCGATCGCCAGCCTCGAGGTTGTTGACGACCGAACCTTTGTGGTCACCCTGAACGGACCGAACTGCACCATCTGGGGCAATGCCTTTGCCTCGCTCTACCCGCTGCCTGCGCACAAATACGCCGCGGACTTCAGCGACTTCATGACCAGCGACTTCAATTTCACGCCGGATATCGGCAGTGGCCCCTACCTCTATGAAGAGCGCAGCCCCGGCGAGTACGTCCGCTTCAAGGCCAATCCGCTCTACTATCTGGGCGAGCCGCGCATCCCCACTTTCATCCTGCGCATCCTGGCCGATCCGGCTACTGTCAACCAGGCGCTGCAGACCAATACCATTGACTACGCCTTCATGTATCCCGACCAGCTTGAGCAGCTTCCGGAGCGTGAGCGCTTCAACACATTCCTGTACCCAAACAACAATGCTCCCATGCTGCTGATGAACTATCAGGACCCGACCAATCCGCAACCCGCCTACGACGAAAACGGTAACCCCAATCAGCTTGTACCGAATAAGTTCTTCGGCGACGTGCGGGTACGGCAGGCAGTGGCCATGGGCTACGACAAGGCGGCCCTGACGTTGACCCTGGGCGAGAATTCGGGCAGCGTACCGCTGTCTGGTCCCATTACACCGGCTTTCTACAACACCTACGACATGTCCTCGATCGAGCCGTGGCCCTATGACCCGGAGCGCGCCAAGCAGCTTCTCGAAGAAGCCGGTTGGGTGGACACTGATGGAGACGGCGTGCGTGAGAAAGATGGGGTCAAGTTCGAAGTCGATCTGTACTACAGCCCGCTGATTGACCTCTGGGCGAACATCGCTGCCGTGGCTCAGGATCAACTGGGACAAATTGGCATCAAGATCAATGTGAAGCAAATGGAGTGGAGCGCGTTCCTCTCCGAAGTGCTGCTACCAGCCAAGTACGACATGGCTATAGTGGGCTTCGGCGGTGGCACGGAAGTGGACGGGATCGCCTACAACCTGCTGCATAGCAAGAATGCCATCCCCAATGGCGGTTTCAACCTGGCCAGCTACGTCAATCCGGAGATGGACCGTCTGCTGGACGAAGCGCGCACGCTCCCCGGTTGCCCCGTAGAACAACGAGCGGAGCTTTACCGGCAGATTCAGCAGATCGCGCACGACGACGTGCCCTATGACTGGACGGTGAGCACCACCCAGGTGCATGTCCTCAACAAGCGCGTGACCGATGCCTACATCGGCCAGTGGGATGGCTCCTTGCCTGTCACCATCCATCAGTGGGGACTCGCCTACTAACGCATTGGCACGGGAAAAGGCTGGGGGCGTCGTCCAGACGCCCCCGTTTTTTGTTCGCTCACACACGCTGATTGGCGCGCGGATCGAGCGCGTCGCGCAAGCCATCGCCGGCGATGAAGAAGCATAGCACGGTCACCGCGATCATGATGCCAGGCCAGATGACCAGATGCGGCCCTGTGTTGAAGTACATGCGTGCCGAGGTGAGCATGTTCCCCCACGAGGGGGTTGGTGGACGCACCCCCAGCCCCAGATAGCTCAAACCAGCCTCGACGAGAATCAGCGACCCCGCGTCAATCGTCAGTGAGACGATGACTAGCGACGCCACGTTGGGGAGGAAGTGATGCGTCAAGAGGCGCGAGGTCGAAGCGCCCACCGCATGAGCCGCGACGACAAACTCGCGCTCTTTGAGCGAAAGCACTTCCCCACGTACCAAACGGCATGTGCCAATCCACCCCAGCAAGCCAAGCAACAAGATCAGGACAACCGGCGAGGGCGTGAAGGCCACAGAGACCAGAATCAAGAGGAAAATGCTGGGAATGGAAGACAGGGTGCTGATCAGCCAGTTGACGATGCTGTCAACGACTCCGCCATAATAGCCGGCGAGCATACCAATGATGATGCCAATGGTGATGGACATGATGCTCGCGCCATAGGCCACTCCCAGGGACACTCGCCCACCGTACAGCAACCGCACCAGTTGATCGCGCCCCAAATGGTCTGTGCCCAGGATGTTGTTCTTATAGCCCGGCGGCTTGTATCGGTTGACAATATCCGTTCGCTCGGCGCTGACACCCAGTTCGCGCTCAATAATGGGCGGGGCAAAGACACAGGCCAGGGTCATCAGCATCAGAATGCTCAGCGCGATCAAGGTCAATCTGTCGCGCACAAGTCGGCGCAGCGCCTCGTGCCACAAAGAACGCGAAGGGGGGCCTTGTTCTCCAAGGCGCACAACCCTGGAGCCTGGCGAAGACGCCTGCTCACTGGTCCTGTCTGCGGCTGTCATATTCACTCCAGACGAATGCGCGGATCTACCAGGCCGTACAGAATATCCGAGATCAACAACCCCAGGATGTACATCACCCCGCCAATGATGACCGTGCCCATCACGACCGGATAATCGCGCTGCGATACGGCATCAATGGTGGTGCGGCCCAACCCCGGCCAACTGAACACCTGCTCGATGATGACCGCGCCGCTCAGTAAGAAGCCAATCGCGCTGCCCAACAGGGTCACGACGGGGATCAAGGCATTGCGGGCGATGTGGAATACGTAGATGCTGCGGATACGCAGGCCCTTGGCATAGGCGGTGCGCACATACTCTTGCCCCATCACCTCCAGCACCTGCGTCCGCGTGAAGCGCGAGACGACGGAGATGATCCCCAGCGCGAAGACTGTGACCGGCATGACCATGTAGGGGATGGAATCGAAGACCTGATATTCGCTCGACGGCTGAGTGATGTCGCGCATACCACTCATGGGCAGCCAGCCAAGCCGTACGCTGAAGACGATGATCATGATCAGCCCCAGCCAGAAGGCGGGGATCGCGCTCCCCACGACCGACAGGACTCGTGCAAATTGGTCGAACCAGCTACGGTGATAGATAGCTGCCAGCAAACCGACTACGATGCCGACTGCATAACCGATGATCAGCGAAGGCACGGTGAGCAGAAGCGTGGCCGGAATGCGCTCGCCGATGACGGTCAAGACAGGGCGCTTCTGAGCAATCGAGTACCCCAGGTCACCGCGCAGAAGCCCCTTGCGCGTCCCTTGCACGTCGCCTTTTCCATCGCCATCTACATCAATCTTGACCCAGTCGTTGCCGATCAGCCAGTACACATACTGCACCAGGGCGGGCTTGTCGAGACCAAGCTGCCGACGCAGGATCTCGGTGGCTTCGGCGGTGGCATTGGGCCGAAAGGTGATCAGCGTGATGGGATCGCCGGGCGTCTTCAGCATCAGCAGGAACGAGAGCACGGTGATGCCGAAGAGAGTGGGAATGGCCTGCAACAAACGGCGAATGATGAAACGGTTCATGCCGGTATCAGTCTCCGCGAGAGTGTGTTCAGAGGGCGCTCCCGGCAGGACGAGAGCGCCTCTGGCCAACCAGGTCAGGCTTCGGCGACACGGACGGCCTCAAACACCTGTCCCACCTGCTTGAGCAAGACCTGACGAAAGACTCCTGTATCGTCCCTCTGGAACTGTAAGTAAACCTCAGTGGCACCCTTCACCTGGAACTCGATTCCGGCAGGCAGAAGCCGACGGGGCAGCAATTCGCGCTCACTCTGCCCGGTCGGAGCCATGAAGAGCCGGTTCCCTTTCAGAGTCACGGCCAATTCCATGCCCTCGATGGGCAGGGCATAGCGCCCTGCCAGACTGCTGAGAGTCTGCACGTCTATGGTCAGAGGCTTGCGCTTGAACAGCACGGGCGGCACTTCTGGTTCCAGAGGCAACGATACCTCGTCAATCTCGCCCTGCACATTCATCAGGAAGCGCACGGGCAGGCGCAGCTCGAAGCGCTCCAGGTCCAGGTTGAAGACATCGTAATGATAGTGCTGTAGAGGGAACCAGTCTCCTGCAATCCAGGCCCACAGCGCGTCACCTTCTAGCCTGACTTTGAAATCGGCGTAGCCCTCAGCCGCGTACTCGCCGGTGTACGCTTCCAGCGGGTGGGACGGCGCAGCCCCTGCCACCTGTTCCTGGGCCGCCACAGCACGATCGCGGTCAATGGCGGCCAGTGACTCGGCAAAGAGCGCGTGCCAGCGCGGATTCCAGCGGTTGTCGGGCAACCCCAGCATACGGTCCACCACTTCGTAGGCCAGAACGTCGCGTAACGGCCTGGAGTCGATGTTGGTCAGCACCACCACGCCGATCTTTTCCTGGGGCACGAAAGCAACCATGGTGCTGAAACCGTCAATGTTGCCGCCATGATGGATCAGGGTGTAGCCGCGGTACGGTACGACAAACCATCCCAGGCCATAGGTAGAAATGGTGGTGTTGAGCAGCGCCGCCATGAAACCGTCAACCGGCATCACCATTTGCGGTTGGTGCATCTGCGCCAGGTTACCGGGCGACACAAAAGGCTGCCCCGCAAACCGCCCCTCGTTGAGATGCACGATGAGCCAGTTGGCCAGGTCGGCGGCGCAGGAGTGAATCGAGCCAGCGGGTCCCATCACCTGGTCGGAATAGAAGTCCATCACTTCCAGCGTGTCCGCTTCGTCCGGCGTTCTGCCGCGTTTGATGCGGTAGGGTCTGGCATAGTCACCCCGCTGCTGCATGACCTCCGGCGAAAAGCAACTGCGATGCATCTGCAACGGCTCGAAGATACGCTGTTGGGTGAAGTCTTCCCAGGTCGTGCCCGCAAGCTTGCCCACCAGATAGCCGGCGGTCACGTACATCAGATTCTGGTACTGCCACACTTCGCGGAACCCCCGGCTAAAGGCCAGGTGCGCCATGTTCTTGATCAACTGCTCGCGGTCGAAGTCAGTGCCGTACCAGGCCAGATCGTGACGCGGCAGACCGGAACGATGACAGAGCAGATCGCGCACGGTGATCTTTTCGGAAACGTATCCATCGCTGAGCTTGAAGCCCGGCAGATAGTCGCGCACAGGCTTGTCCCACTCCAGCACGCCTTCATCCACCAGTAACGCAGCGCCCATGGCCGTGAACGCTTTCGTAGACGAGGCGATGGCGAACAGCGTGTCCGGCGTGACCGGAGCCTGGGTCTCCGTGTCCCGCACCCCATAGCCCTGTATATGGACGATCTCGTCGCCCTTGATGACTGCCAGCGCCAGGCCGGGCACCTGCCACGACGCCATGGCTTCTTCGACGTAATCTCCGATCGTAGCGAGTTGGTCGGTCATTGGAGCGTTTCTCCCCTGCAAACGTTTGTAGCCATAGCACTATTGTTTAGCGATGTTCGTCTCTAAGGTATTGAGCGGTTGCCAATCCGGCGCATACCTGCACCCCAACCAGGCTGCGAATGGGCAGCACCCGATATTTCAGGTCGCGTTCCAGGGCTGCGCCATGCTCCTCCAAACGAGCGCGCGCCTCGTCGCGGGCGGCGCAGATGGCTGGATGAGAGTTCCCGCCGGTGATTTCATCGTCCATCATACGGGCGAACATCCCCAAGACGAGCATGGAATAGAAGCGCGACTCCAGCAGGTTACTGAACAACTCCGCCTGCGTTGCTGGACGGTTGGTTTCTGCCGACTGTTGCGCCCACTGGCGATCCGCTTCGCGCCACTGTTTGCCCATGCTCAGGAATGCCTCAACCGCTGTGCGGATGGGCGTCTTCAGGCGCAGATGGTCGCGCACTGCGTCGAGCCGACCGACGATCCAGGCATCGAACTCGTCGGATGCCTGAAGTTTCTGCAAAATCGCATCGCGGCGAAGGACATCGGTCACCGTCTGATCGTTGACGCGCGGATCGTCGAAATAGGGCATCTCCACCACCAGGGTGAAGGTGCCGTAGCGCTGCGCATAATCAGCGCTCGACGCCCCAGACTGGATCACCGCTGCCGGGTCGGGAATGCCGTTCTTTTCCAGGTGATCATAGCCCTCCTGGGCGGTCAACATACGATAGATGGCCGGAGCAAAAGTCACCGCGTTACTCATTTCTGGTTCGCCCAGGTGCAGCGGTAGATCGAACCAGGCCGGAAACTGGTGGAAAGGTTCGTAGAGGGGAGGACACTCGCGCGTGACATAATAGTAGACACCGCCAAACCCCGCATTGTGCAGAGAGTACATGAACTGCGGCTTCACCTCATCAATGACGCGCATCAACGCCTGCGTCTCTGGCAAAGGGCGGTCGAAGTTGAGCGTCTTGTACTGGATGGGGAACGTCCACTCGACCTGATCGAAGGGGGCTGGCCGGAAAAAGTGACGGGCGTAGTTGGTGACCGTGAACGGTCCCTTGAACCAGCCCTCGTTGAGGCGCATTCCGTCAGCGTCAATGGCCTTGATGAAGTGCCAGGTGTACCCCAGCTCCTGCCGCAAGGCGTCGTCTTCGCACAGCCGGCGGCTGAGGTATTCGATGGTCATCGTGCCTATCGGCTCGTTGGGGTGGGGCGCGCCGAACACGAAAGCCTGCGCCGGGCCGCCCGCGATGGTCAGCATCTCAATGGGGTCGCCCCGGCGCGTCTGCCCAACCGTCTTGAGAGTCACCAGAGCGGGAAACTCATCTGCGAGTTGATGACTGGAAGCGCTGAGTTCGTCAACAGTCAGGAAAACCTGATAGTCCGGAATATCAGAAGCTATTTGCTGGAGATTCACTTGCCTTCCTCCCATCTGGGGAAATATATAGACAATCTCGATGATACTGCAAAAATGGCACGTTCGCCTGGGGGGTCTTCAGCCGGGGTGCGTGCAAAATTGCCAGGCAGTTTGCCGCGCTCTGCTCCCCCTTCCCCCTCACTCCCCTTGCGACTGTGACCTTCCCCCCTTATATCGGCCATCTGGCCAGGGGTAAATCGGGCGAGTGGACAATACCGCCCGGCTCGTTGTTCCCCTATGATTACACTGGTCAGGCTTCGGGGGATCGCTGTGACTCCCGAAGCCTCTGTACGTAACGTGAACCTGGCATACGGGAGGAAAAGACAAACGCGCCATGGAAATCAAACCTCTGGACCATGCCCAAACCGCTGAGCTTGAGGAGCCTCCTGGCCCGGATACGGAGCGCGTTGCTGAAGAACCCCCCGCAAACGCGCCGGTCCTGGCCGTCACTCCGCGACCGGCGCTGTGGGCCGATGTCCCCGACGAACTGTGGAACGACTGGCGCTGGCAACTGGCGCACCGGCTGAACAGCGTCGAAGACCTGGCCCAACTCATTCATCTCACCCCCGAAGAAATCGAAGGTCTGACCGCCGAAAATCGCTTTCGGGTGGACATCACGCCCTATTTCGCCAGCCTGATCGATCCCGACGATCCGCATTGCCCGATCCGTCGCCAGGTGATCCCGCTGGGGCGCGAACTGGCCGCTTTCGAAGGGATGATGGAAGATAGCCTGGCCGAAGACCGGCATAGCCCAGTGCCCGGCCTGGTCCATCGCTACCCTGACCGCGTGCTGATGCTGGTCACCACACAGTGCGCCAGCTACTGCCGTTACTGCACGCGCAGCCGTATCGTCGGCAACCCCGGCGCGAACTTCAGCCGCGCCGAGTTCGAACTGCAACTGGACTATCTGCGCCGCACCCCGCAGGTGCGCGACGTGCTGATCAGCGGCGGCGATCCGCTCACGCTGTCGCCCAAGGTGCTGGAATACATCCTCTCCAGCCTGCGGGCCATCGAGCATATCGAGGTGATCCGCATCGGCAGCCGCGTGCCGGTCTTCCTGCCGCAGCGCATCACCGACGACTTCGCCGAGATGCTGGGGCGCTATCACCCCTTGTGGATGAACATTCACGTCAACCATCCCAAGGAGATCACGCCCGAACTCAGCCGGGCGCTGGACAAACTGTCCCGCGCGGGCATCCCGCTGGGCAACCAGAGCGTCCTGCTGGCGGGCATCAACGACAGCGTCAACATTCAGCGCGAGCTGGTGCACAAGCTGGTGCGCAACCGCGTGCGCCCCTACTACCTCTATCAGTGCGATCTGGTCAAGGGGGCGGGGCACTTCCGCACCACGGTCGCCAAGGGGATCGAGATCATCGAAGGGTTGCGCGGGCACACCAGCGGCTACGCCGTGCCCACCTACGTCATTGACGCGCCCGGCGGCGGTGGCAAAATCCCTGTCATGCCCAACTACCTGATCAGCCAGGCTCCGGGCAAGGTCGTGCTGCGCAACTACGAAGGTTACATCACCGTCTACGACGAGCCGCTCGACTACGACCCGCATGCCATTGATCACCTGGACCGTCAGGCGGTACATCGCCCGGAGGCGGGACAGGCGGGCGTGTCCGGCCTGCTCGACGGGCGTATCAGCGCCATCAAGCCGGAAGGCTTCGACGAGATTCACCGGCGCAACGGCATTCAGCACCGTCTGAACGCGGACGAGCAGAAATGGCGGCGCTTCCATATGGGCGACGCCCTGGGCACGCAGTCGCAGAGCAACGGCAACGGCGCGGCCAAAGCCAACGGTAATGGCAACGGCAAGCGCCACACCATCCGCCGTCGCAACGGTCACACACACCCTCAGGGAGAAGCCTAGTCCGATGCGGATTGCAGTCCTGGCCAATCTGAAGAAAAACGCGCCCCGCTGGGAAGGGATGCCCGCCGACCAGTGGGACGATCTCGATAGCCCGCGCACCGTCGAAGCCATCGTCGCGGCCCTGCGCAGCGGCGGGCACGAGGCGGAATTCATCGAAGCGAGCATTCACCCGCCCTATCACCTGATCGAGGCGCTGCAACGCTTTCGGCCCGACCTGTGCTTCAACATCGCCGAAAGTCACTTCGGCGACAGCCGCGAGTCGCAGGTGCCGGCGCTGCTGGAGATGCTGCGCATTCCCTACACGGGCAGCAAGTTGCTGACGCTGGCGCTGGCGCTGGATAAGCCCATGACCAAGCGCCTGCTCAAGTATTATGGTCTGCCTACGCCCGAATTCCAGGTGATGGAACGGGCCGATGCCCCCCTGGCCCCCGATCTGCTGGACGAACGCGGTGAGCTGCGCTTCCCCATGTTCGTCAAGCCCAGCCGCGAGGGTACCAGCATGGGCATCAGCGCCGACTCGATCGTGCGCACGGTGGACGAACTGCGGACACAGGTCGCCCGGCAGATCGCGGCCTATCATCAGCCGATCCTGGTCGAACGCTACATCCAGGGTCGCGAAATCACCGTGGGCATGGTGGGCAACCTCGACCCGCAGCGCGATTATCAGGTGGGCGAAGGCATGGCCTCCGACGAACTGCCCAGCGGCCTGACCTTTCTGCCGCCAATGGAGATCGATCTCGATCACTTCGCCCATTCGGAAGATCGGCTGTATACCAACCGCATCAAGACCGAGTGGGCCGAAGTTATGGACATCTATCTGTGCCCGGCCCCCATCACGCCGGAACTGGAGCACCGCCTGAAGGTGCTGGCGGGCAACGTCTTCCGCGCCCTGGACTGTAAGGACGTGTCGCGCGTAGACTTTCGCGTGGACGTAGAGGGCGGCCATCAGCCCTATATCCTGGAGATCAATCCCCTGCCCGGTCTCAACCCCGACCTGAGCGACCTGTGGTTGCAGGCGCGCGCGGCGGGGTGGAGCTACGAGCGCCTGATCAACACCATCGCCGAACTGGCCGCTGTACGTCATGGCCTCCTCGAGGGCGTGACGGCGCGTTCGGCCCGCTGACGTAAGAGCGCACGCCCTCTCGCCGCTGCATGACAGGTCGGGGAGAGGGCGTGCCATGCGGCGCACGGGACGCTCGGCTGTCCTGCTCGCCGCCGAGGTCACATCCATGTCTCGCATTCTGGTCGTCGAACCTCATCCGGACGTGCGTCAGGCCCTGCGCATCCTGTTGCAACGGCAACATCAGGCACCGCTCGAAGTGGTGGGGCTGCTGGACTCGCTCGATAGCCTGCCCGACGCGATTGCCCGTTTACAACCCGATCTGGTGCTGCTAGACTGGGACCTGGCCGCCGTGCATCAGACGACCATCGCCGCCATGCGCGCCCTGCTGCCGCACGTCACCATCGTGGCGCTGAGCGTACAACCAGAAATGCGTCAGCAGGCGCTCAGCACGGGTGCCGACGCTTTCGTCAGTAAGAGCGAACCCGCGGACGGCTTGTTGCGGGCGCTGGTGGCCCTCACCTGAAAGTCCGGTATTGATTTGCGTCATTCGTGCCGGCGTCCGCTCGTGGGACGCCGGTTTCTTGTCTGTGGAGGACACCATGACTCTCGAAACTCTCGCCCTGGCGCTGGGCATTTTCGTCTTGCGCCTGATCAACAACGCGGTCAGCACGGTGCGCCTGGTGGTGCTCAACCGCGATCAGCGCGTCCTGGCGACCGTGCTGGCCGTGCTGGAATCGCTGATCTTCGCCGTGTCGCTCGGCCCGGTGTTGGCCGACCTGGGCAACCTGCTCAACCTGTCCGCCTACTGCGGCGGTTATGCCATCGGCGGCTACCTGGGCCAGGTGATCGAAGCCCGCTTCGTGACCGCTTTCATGACCGTCAACGTAATCGTGCCGGGCCGCGCCCACGAGATCGCCGGGCACCTGCGCGAACTCGGCTTCGGCGTCACCGAGACGATCGGCGAAGGGGCCAGCGGCGTGGTCACCATGCTGCGCAGCGTGGTCAAACGGCAGGATGTGAGCGATCTGCTGCACTTCGTCCGCCAGGAGAATCCCAACGCCTTCGTCACCGTAGAAGAAGCGCGCGCCGTGCAACGCGGCTGGCTGCGGGCCGCCCGCCCCGCGCGCTGAGAACGTGGGGGGCGTCATGAGCTTTCGCGCAGCATCTCCCCCTCACCCCTGAATCCCCTCTCCCTCGC
>AMZC01004464.1_pt1 | contig 11331 bp, 9 predicted proteins | sample 948551 | NCBI WGS metagenome assembly AMZC01 (sample SAMN01120625, study PRJNA171369) | bioreactor sludge metagenome | biome: sludge; isolation source: anaerobic thermophilic cellulolytic sludge from lab reactor | place: China: Hong Kong, Shek Wu Hui wastewater treatment plant | collected 2011-05-01... | reverse complement strand
CGCCTGGGCACGATCAGCTTCACCTTCTTGCCGCCGCGCCTGTCGCGCAGCCACTGCTCGATGATGCGGGCTTCGCTCACGTCGGCGGGCAGCACCACCTCGCGCGGGATGTCGGTGGCCTCCTGGTAGAACTGTGTCAGGAAGCTGGCGACGATGTCCTCCGCGTCGGTGTCTTCGGAGCCGGTCAGGGCGAAGTACTCACTGCCGATCAGGCGTCCATTGCGGATGAGGAACATCTGCACGACGGCATCGCTGCCCTCCTGAGCGAAGGCGATCACATCCTGGTCGGCGTCTACGTCCGCCACCAGCCGTTGACGCTGCGCGATCTGCGCCACGACCTTCACGCGGTCGCGCAGGATGGCCGCCCGCTCGAAGTCGAGCGCTTCTGCCGCCGCTTCCATTTGCGCGCGCAGGTCGGCCAGCACTTCTTCGGCGTGACCAGAAAGCACGCGCATCAGCCCGTTGATGTTCTCCCAGTACTCCTCGCGGGTCTGCGCGCCGATACACGGCGCACCGCACAGCTTGATGTCGTAGTAAAGGCAGGCGCGTTTGTCCTGGCCGGTGATCTCGCGGTCGCAGGTCAGATAGGGGAAGGCACGGCGCAGCACGTCGAGCGTCTCGCGCACGCCGCCCGCTGACGTGAAGGGGCCGAAGTAGCGATGCCCATCGCTGCGGTCTATGCGGCGCGTCATCTCGACTGTGGGGAAAGCGTCGCCGGTCGTCACGCGGATGTAGGGATAGCGCTTGTCGTCCTTGAGCAGGACGTTATAGCGCGGCTTGTGCACGCGGATCAGCTCCGCCTCGGTGATGAGCGCCTTCAACTCGTCACCGGTGAGGATGAACTGAATGTCGGCGGTGTCGTGCCGAATGCGCAGCACCTTGGGGTCATGGTTACTGGGCTGAAAGTAGCTACGCACGCGGTTGCGCAGACTCTTGGCCTTGCCCACATAGATGATCGCGCCATTCGGATCGATCATCTGGTAGACGCCTGGCTCGGCAGGCAGGTTGTCGAGGATGCTCTGGATATGTTCGGAGGGTGCGTATTCGGCCATGGCGGGTTGGGAGTCGGGAGTCTAGAGTCGGGAGTTCAGAGTCGAGAGTGTGTTATGCACTTCCTTCGCCTTCAACTCCCAGCTTCCTGTTGAGCCCTGGGTTGGTAGGGGCGGGTTTCCAAACTCACCCCTACGTTCGCGCGGGCAGAGGATGCTGAGATGAGGGAAAGACGCTTCGCGAACGTTCATAATAGCCTGTAGAGTCTGGCATTCGACCGGCAACGCCACAAGACAGCAGCGAACTTGATTGTAGCGCGTTTGGGGGTGGAGAAGGAAGCCTTCGTTCTCCCATTCTTCCATCCCCCCTTATGACGCGAGTCCCCGCCGATTGACCGGCCCTGCCTGTCTGCGGTATGCTCAGGGCATCCGTACCTGGCCGTGGAGTGGAATGTTGAGTCTGCACGATGGATCCCAACACCCTGATCACCTGGTTGATGGGGCTGATCTTCCTGCTCCTGTTGCTGGCCGGTCTGTAGCACCCCTTCCTGGGGGATTATGAGCGACGACGAACGCCTGCACGTGTTGAAGATGGTAGCCCAGGGCCGCCTGACGGTCGAAGAGGCTGAGCGGCTGCTGGACATTCTGGCGCGCCCCGGCCCTGTTCACGACGCAGCACCGCCAGTGATACGTTTGCGCCGCGCCTGGGAAATCCCTTTCCTGGCAGGGGTGATACTGCTGGCGCTGGCTGCTCTGTGCATCTCAGTCGTCAGCAGCCCCTGGCTGATGGTCCTGGCCTGGGTTGCCCTGGTCATGGCTGCGTTGCTGATCGTGGTGGGGTGGCTGAGCCAGTGGTCACCCTGGCTGCACCTGCACGTTGTGCCCCGGCGCGGTCCGAGGATCGCATTCAGCCTGCCTCTGCCCACGCACCTGGCCGCGTGGGGCATAGCGCTCGCCCATCCCCTGATAGATCGTTTGGCCGGGCGCGAGGCTGCCGGTTACCTGGCCCTGACCAGAAGTCTGCTCGAAGCGCTGCACGATCACCCTTCTTCGGAACCCATTGCGATTGACATAGACGACGAAGACGGCGATGCCATTCACATCTATCTCGGTTGACGGCACCCTGCGCGAGCACCCCCGCACGGTAGCCCTGGTGGCAGGACTGGCGCTGGCTTTGGCGGGCTACGCCTGGCAGGTCGAGACGCGCTGGCTGCGCATCACTCGCCTGACGGTGCGCATCCCCGCTCTGCCTGCTGCGTTCGCGGGATACCGCATCGTGCACCTGTCCGACCTTCACCTGGGCGTGCGCACGAACGAGTCCCGCCTGCCGTGGGTCATTGCCGCAGCCAACCGCGAGCGCCCCGATCTGATCGTCGTCACCGGCGATTTCGTCACCGGCGGACGCAATAGCCTGGATACCGGCAGCGCGTTGCTGGCGGGCCTGCGTGCGCCGGATGGCACGTGGGGTGTGCTGGGCAATCACGACTACATGGTTGGGGCGGGGCGCGTGGCGGCCATGCTGGACAGAGCGGGCATCGGTCTGCTGGTCAACGCGGCGCACACGTTGCAACGGGGTTCGGCGGCGCTGGCTCTGGCGGGGATAGACGATATGATTCACGGCGCACCCAGCCTGCAGGCGGCTTTGCGCGATGTGCCCCCTGACCGCCCGGCGATTCTGCTCTCTCATGCGCCCGACTTCGCGCCGCGCGCCGCCGCTGATCCGCGCGTGGTGCTGCAACTCTCCGGGCATTCGCACGGCGGACAGGTGCGCTTGCCGGGGCTGCGACCGCCGGTGTTGCCGCGCGGTGGCAAAGCGTATCCGGAAGGGCTGTACACCATCGGCGGGCTGCAACTCTATGTCACGGTGGGCACGGGAACGGGCTGGCTGGCGCTGCGCTTCGGCTGTCGTCCGGAAATAGCCGTCCTCACGTTGCAGCCTGCGCCCTGAGGGGCGGGCGGGTCTGATGACCCTGGCACCTACCCGTGACCCATCATCCGTCACTTTTCTGGTATAATGCGCGCCATGCGCCGTCATATCTGTCTGAACGCGCACCTGCTCTCTGGCCAGGCCGGTTACCGCAGCGCGGGCATTAACGGCTACATTGCCAACCTGTTGCGCGCTCTGCCCGACGCCGCGCCGGATTTCACCTATACCGTGTTCGTCGGAGCACAGGTGCATCCGCCTGCGCACGAGCGGCTGGTGATCCGGCGCGCGGCCTGGAACACCGAACACCCGTTGCGCCGCATTCTGTGGGAACAACTGGCGCAGCCCTTCGCGCTGCGGTCGGTCCGTCCCGATCTGGCGCATGGGCTGGCCTTCGTGACGCCGCTGTTCAGCCGCGTGCCGTCGGTGGTGACGGTCTATGACCTGAGCTTCGTGCACTATCCCGACCGGCTGCCGGCGGCGCGGCGCTGGTACCTGCGGCTGTTCGCGCGATGGTCGTGCCGACGGGCGCGGCGGGTGATCGCCATTTCGCAGAGCACCGCCCGTGACCTGATGCAGACTTTCGGGTTGCCGCCTGAGCGGATCGATGTAGCCGTGCCGGGCGTCGGCGAGCAGTTCCGGCCTCTGCCGCAGACCGAGGTGCAGGCATTTCGCGCGCGCAAAGGTCTGCCCGACCGCTTTTTGCTATTTGTCGGCACGCTCGAACCGCGCAAAAATCTGCCTGTGCTGTTGCGCGCCTATGCTCAACTGTCCGCCTCGCAACGGCAGTCAGTGCCGCTGATACTGGCCGGAAGCAGGGGGTGGATGGACGGCGCGATTGAGGCGACGATCGCGGCGCACGACCTGGCGGGTACGGTGTTGCGGCCCGGTTACCTGCCCGCGGACGAGTTACCGTGGTGGTACAACGCCGCCGAGTGGCTGGTCTACCCCTCGGTCTACGAGGGGTTCGGGCTGCCGGTGCTGGAGGCGCTGGCCTGCGGAACGCCCGCGCTGGTCTCGGACGTTTCGTCGCTGCCGGAAGCTGTCGGCGAGGGCGGGCTGCGCCTGCCGCCGGACGATGTCTCCGCCTGGGCCGAAGCGCTGCGCCGGGCGTTGAGTGACACGGCCTGGCGGGCCGAGGCGAGCGCGCGCGGGCTGGCACATGCGGCTCGCTTCACCTGGGCGCAGACGGCGGCGCAGACGGTCGCGAGCTATCGTCGCGCCCTGGGCATGAATGGTGACAGTGGATGGTTTTCAGTAGACAGTGATCAGTTGTCAGTGGTCAGTGATCAGTAGACAGTGGTCAGTAGCCAGAAGCTGTTATGAACTTTCGCGCAATAGCTGCCCCTCACCCCTCAATCCTCTCTCCCTCGCGACTGTGTCGCGGGGCGAGGGGAAGGCCGCCCCTTCGCCCGCCGCGGGGAGAAGGGGGCGGGGGATGGGGGCGAAAAGTGCCTGACACGCTCTGGTCAGGGGTCAGGGGCGCTGGGGAGCCGCATCGGGCACGGGAATCAGCCAGAGAGACTCCCTCGCCCGCCAGGCAGCACCTGGGAAAAGGCGATCAAGCCCGATCACTGCCAACTGTGAACTCTGAACTGCAAACTGCCAACTGTGAACTGTAAACTGTAAACTCCAAACTCAAGACTCAAGACTCAAGACTGACGACCCGGTATGGATGACACGCCTTTCAAATGGCCTCGTTGGTTGCTCCCCGTCGGCGATGCGCTGCTGGTGACGGCGGCGTTCCTGTTCTCGTACTATCTGCGCTACGAGGTGCAGTTCCTGCAGCCGGTGGACGAGGCCAACAGCGCGCCTTTCACGCCCTACTGGCCTTATACCCTGGTCTTCGTCGTCCTGATCCTGGCTTTCAACCATAGCGCCAGGCTCTATCGCGAGCGGCGCACGCGCACCTGGTGGGACGAGGTCTTCGCCATCACCAACGGCGCGACGAACGCCGCAGTGATCGTGATGGCGCTCAGCTTCCTGCTGCGCCCGCTGGTCTTTTCGCGCCTGTTGATCATTCAGGCGGCGGCGCTGGTCGTGTTGCTGCTGGGGGCGTGGCGGCTGGCTCTGCGCATCCTGCGCGATCATCTGCGCAAGCGCGGCATCGGCGTGGAGCGCGTGCTCATCGTCGGCGCGGGCAGCGTGGGGCTATCGGTGCTGCAGACGCTGGTCGCCCGCCCGGACCTGGGCTACAAGGTCGTCGGTTTTGTGGACGACGATCCGGAGCGCGGCGCGAACGATCTGGGGCGCGTGCCCGCCCTGGGCGGCCTGGACAACCTGCCGCGCCTGATAGACACGCACAAGGTAGACCTGGTGATCATCACCCTGCCGTGGCATGTGCAGCGTAAAATCCTCAACATCGTGCGCGAGTGCGAACGCAAGCACGTCAAGGTGCGCACCGTGCCCGACCTGTTCGAGCTGAGTCTGAGTCAGGTACAGGTGGAGATGCTGGGCGGTATCCCCCTGCTGGGCTTGAATGGCGAAGCCCGCTTCAGCCCCAGCAACCGCATTGCCAAGCGCGCGCTCGACATCCTCCTGGTGCTGATCGCCCTGCCGCCAGCCTTGCTCATCACCGCCATCACCGCGCTGGCAATCCGCCTGGATTCGCCGGGGCCGATCTTCTTCACGCAGGAGCGTATCGGCCTGAATGGCAAGCCCTTCAAGGTATATAAATTCCGCTCGATGGTGGTGGATGCCGAGAAAATGCACGCCGACCTGATCCGGCAGACGGGCGAAGACCCGCGCCATCCCAAGCTGGTCAACGACCCGCGCGTGACGCGCGTCGGGCGCTGGATTCGCCGCTTCAGCATAGACGAAGTGCCGCAAATCTGGAACATCCTGCGCGGCGAGATGAGCTGGGTGGGGCCGCGTCCGGCGGTGCCCCAGGAAGTGGCGCTCTACGAACCCTGGCATCGTCAGCGCCTGCGCGTCTTGCCCGGCCTGACCGGCCTGTGGCAGGTCAGCGGGCGCAGCGAAGTGCCGTTCGAAGAAATGTGCCTGCTGGATATTTACTACATCGAGAACTGGTCGTTGGGGCTGGACTTGCAGATCATCCTGCGCACCATCCCCAAAGTTCTGTTCGCTCAGGGAGCGGCTTAGCCTTGAACAACTTCGGTGAACGCCTGCGCGATCTGGCCCTGGAATGGGCGACCGCGCAAGACCTCTACGCTTTTGCTCAGCGGCTGGTGCAGACGCCCAGTCTCTCTACGCAGGAAGGCGACCTGGCGGCGCTGCTGGTGGAACACCTGCGCGCGCTGGGGTTCGCCGATGTGCGCGTCAACGCGATGGGCAGCGTGATCGTCACGCTGGGCGCGGGCGATGGCCCTACCCTGCTCTATAACGCGCACATGGACACGGTGGCCCCTGGTGCGCCCCCTGGCTGGCCCTACCCGCCCTTTGCGGGCACCATCGCCGACGGCGCGCTGTATGGCCTGGGCGCGGTGGACATGAAAGGCGCGCTGGCCAGCATGGTCTACGGCGCGCGGCAACTGCTGCCCTTCGCCGACCGCTTGCAGGGGCGGCTGGTGCTGGCCTTCGTGGTGCAGGAAGAGCCGTGCGAAGGGCTGGCCATGCGCTACATTGTCGAAGAAGACGGCCTGCGGCCTGACTATGTGCTGCTGGGCGAGCCAACCAATCTGCACATCAGCCGCGGGCAGCGCGGACGGGTGATGTTCAAGGTGTCGGTGAGCGGGCGTGCGTCGCATGGCAGTCAGCCGCACCTGGGCCAGAATGCCATCTACGCCGCCGCCCGCCTGATCTTCGCCGTGCAATTGCTGGCCGACAGCCTGCCCAAAGACCCGTTCCTGGGGCCGGGGACGGTTGCCGTCACGGCCATTCACGGGGAAGGGCCAAGCCTGAACGCCATCCCCGACCTGTGCAAGGTTTATCTGGATCGTCGTCTGACACTGGGCGAGACGGTGTTGGGCGCGCGCGCCCAACTGGAAAGCCTGATCAGCCGCGAAGACATCCCCGCGACGGTGCAGATCACCACCTACGACGAGCCGTCCTATACCGGGCTGGTGCGCGTGGCGCAGGAAGCGCACCCTGCCTGGGTGCTGGATCGCGCTCATCCGCTGGTGGAGGCGCTCTATCAGACCATTCAGACCGTGCGGGGTAGCGCGCCGGAAGTGGGACACTGGCCATTTTCCACCGACGGTGTCTACACCATGGGGCAGGCGGGCATCCCGACGGTGGGCTTCGGGCCGGGCGATCCCAACCTGGCCCACACCCCGCGCGAGGCCGTGCGCCTGGACGATCTCAAGACCGCTGCGCACGTCTACGCCGGTCTGGCGGCGCGACTGTTGCTGCCAGAATGAGGGACACACAAACGGGCGGCCTGTGTCTGGCACAAGCCGCCCGTTGCCTTCACCCCGCTGTAGTCTGCCGCTCAGTTGCCGCGCGTCAGTTGTTCCAGGAACTCCTCGTTGGAGTCGGTGTGGCGTAGCTGATTGAGTAACGCTTCGGTCGCCGAGATGATGTCGTAGTTGGCGGGTGGCTGCGTCATCTGCACCAGCATCCGGCGCATCATCCACACGCGCTGCAAAATGTCCGGCCCCAACAACAGTTCTTCGCGCCGCGTCGAGGATTGCAGGATGTCGAAGGCCGGGAAGATGCGCCGCTCCTGTAGCTCGCGCGAGAGATGCAGTTCCATGTTGCCCGTGCCCTTGAATTCCTCGTAGATCACGTCGTCCATGCGGCTGCCGGTCTTCACCAGGCAGGTGGCGACGATGGTCAGGCTGCCGCCTTCTTCGACGTTACGCGCTGCGCCGAAGAAACGCTTGGGCGGATAGAGCGCCGACGGGTCGAGGCCACCGGTGAGCGTGCGTCCGCTGGGGGGCACCACCAGGTTGTAAGCGCGTGCCAGGCGCGTGATGCTGTCGAGCAGGATCACCACATGCTGGCGCGACTCTACCAGGCGCTTGGCCCGTTCCAGCGCCATCTCCGCCACGCGCACGTGATAGGTCACCGGCTCGTCGAAGGTGCTGCTGATCACCTCGGCATCTACCGAGCGATCCATGTCGGTGACTTCTTCCGGGCGCTCGCCGATCAGCACCACCATCAGGTGCACATCGGGATAGTTCTGGCTGATGGCATTGGCCACTTCCTTCAGCACGGTGGTCTTACCGGCCTTGGGCGGGCTGACGATCAGGCCGCGTTGCCCGCGCCCGATGGGGGCGATCAGGTTGAGCAGGCGTGTGGAGAGAATGCGCGGGTTGGTTTCCAGGTTGTAGCGCTCGTTGGGGAAGATGGCCGTCAGGTCGTCGAAGCGCGGGCGGCGCTTGGCCTGTTCGGGGTCCAGCCCGTTGACGGCTTCTACGCGCAGCAGCCCGTAGTACTTCTCCGAGTCCTTGGGCGGGCGCACCTGCCCGATGACCATATCGCCTGTGCGCAGCCCAAAGCGGCGAATCTGCGTCTGACTGACGTAGATGTCGTCGGGGCCGGGCAGGTAATGGTCCGAGCGCAGGAAACCGATGCCATCGTCAATGATTTCGAGAATACCGCCGCGCAGTTCGTGGCCCTGGCGTTCGGCTTTGTCGCGCAGCAAGCGCAGAATGAGGTCTTGCTTTTTCAGGCGGCTATAGCCCTGGATGTTGGCTTCGCGCGCCATTTCGCGCAGGGCCTGCAGCGTTTGAGATTCGAGTTCTGCGATATCCATGTTCGGGATCTCCGAGCGGGGTTGATGGGGCGGAATGCGACCGCCTTGATGTCATGCTGACAAGCTGTAACGGCTAAGCAGGTAACAATCCCTTCTGAGCGCACTGGCACCGATGTCGTCAGCCTTGCGCCCAGTATCACATCAGAGCATCTGAGGACAGGAAAGTGTCACGAGCTGTGGGCACGCAAATAGGAGTAGAGTGCGTTAGAACAGCGAGCACTGCAAATATAGCACAGTGCAGGCCCTCGGTCAACCGCCTGTGCTCTGCGAGCCGTCTTTCAGGTGGGGGGTACGTTGCGCGGCAACAGGCGGGACATGCCGATTGGAATGAGGGCACTCTCGCGCGCCCCTACACCTGAAACACACCCTGACTCTATTATATGCCCTAAAACACAAACCAAACAAGATAGTAGTAGCCAATGACTGCCGACACCAGCACCGAGTCGGTGCGATCCAGGATGCCGCCGTGACCGGGGATCAGGTTGCTGGAGTCCTTGGCCCCTACCTGCCGCTTGATGGCCGAGATGCCCAGGTCGCCGAGAGTGCCCAAGGCCCCGATGAGCAGGCCAATGATCGCGCCGTGCCCCCAGGTGAGCACCTGCGTATCGGGCAGGCCCCCTGCCAGCGCACCGAAGATCGCCCCGCCCACGATGCTGCCGATATACCCTTCCCACGTTTTCTTGGGGCTGACGTGCGGTGACAGACGGTGACGTCCCCAGGCCCGCCCGACGAAGTAGGCCGCGCTATCCGAAAAAGCCACGCAGCCATAGAGCATCAGTGTCAGGTACGCGCCTTCTTGCAGCTTGCGCACGGCGATCAGATAGCTGCCCAGCCAGCCCAGGTAAATGCCGCCGAAGACGGCCAGCGCCACGGCGATCAACGGGGTGGGGCGCTCGCGCTCGACGCCCCAGATGTCGTAGGCGGTGCCCAGCACCAGCAGCAACGCCAGCCCTGGCACGCGCCATTCGGCGTGATCGAACCACACGGCCAGCACGGGCAGCGCGATCAGCGCCAGCACCAGCCAGACCGGGGCGTGATAGTCGCGCTGACGCAGCAGGTGCACGTATTCCAGTCCGCCGATGAGCAGCGCGGCCAGCACGACCCCGGCGAACACCCAGCCGCCGATGACAATGGCCGCGATCAGAGGAGGCAGCGCTACCACTGCAGTGAGCACGCGCGTCTTGAGCATTTGGATTCCCTGGTGCAGAGAGTGAGGCAGGCGCTCTGGCTACGGTTGTGGCACCAGCCCAAACCGGCGTTCGCGCCGCGCAAAGTAAAACAGGGCCTTCAGCAACTCCTCGCGATCGAAGTCGGGCCAGTACGTCGGCGTGGCGTAGTACTCGGCATAGGACGCCTGCCACAGCAAGAAGTTGCTCAGCCGCATCTCGCCCGCCGTGCGGATGACCAGGTCGGGATCGGGTTGCCCCGCCGTGTACAGGTAGTAGTCTACCAGCATCTCGTCAATTTCTTCGACAGGCACGCCATCCTGCACGATGCGGCGGATTGCCTGAATGATGTCCTGCCGTCCGCCGTAGTTGAACGCCACGTTGAGGATGAGCTTGTCGTTGTTGCGCGTCAGTTCGATGGCGCGGCGCACTTTCTCTTGCAGCGGCTCCGATAGCCCGGCCAGGTCGCCGATGTGACGCAACTGCACCCCGTTGGCGTGCAGTTGTTTGAGTTCGCGGTCAATGACCGTCTCCAGGATGTTCATCAGCCCGCGCACTTCGGCTTCCGGGCGACCCCAGTTCTCGGTCGAAAAGGCGTAGATAGTGAGGATTTTGATGCCGAATTCGCTGCAGGCGCGCAGAATGCGCCGCAGGTTTTCCACCCCGGCCCGGTGACCGGCCAGGCGCGGCAGACCGCGCGCCTTGGCCCAGCGCCCGTTTCCATCCATGATGATGGCCAGATGATAGGGGATTTTCTCCGGCAGGGTTACGACCTCGTTGGCCATTCGTTCCCTGTGCTCCGCGCTCACCGCGCCGGGCGGATGTCGCGCTCTACAGTTCCATGATCTCGGCTTCTTTGCGTTTGCCGGCCTCTTCGATGAGCTGAATGTAACGGTCGGTCAGCTTCTGGACTTCTTCCTGCCCGCGTTTGCTCTCGTCTTCGGAGATCAGCTTTTCTTTCTCGAACTCGCGCAGGTCGTCAATGGCGCTGCGCCGCACATTGCGCACGGCCACTCGCGCCTCTTCCACCCGCCGCCCGACCAGTTTTTGCAACTCATGACGGCGTTCCTGCGTCAGCGGCGGGATGTTCAGGCGGATCACCGTGCCGTCGTTGTTGGGCGTCAGGCCCAGGTCGGAGGCCAGGATGGCGCGTTCGATGGTCTTGAGCGACGATTTATCGAACGGGCGGATCATGATCATCTGCGGCTCCGGCACGGATAGCGTCGCCAGTTGATAGAGCGGCGTCGGCGTGCCGTAGTATTCGACCTCCAGCTTTTCGACCAGCCCCGTCGAGGCGCGGCCAGTGCGCATCCCGCGCAGATCGTCTTCCAGCACAGCCAGAGCGCTTTTCATGCGCTCCTCAGCGTCCTTCAAAACCTCTTTTATCATCGCGTCACGCTCCACACAGGAGACCCAGCATATCGAGCGAGTGCGTCAGAATTGTCGCTGATTCAACCGTGCTTGTCAAACCCGTTTCCGCACGGGGTGCGTGCAAAATGTGTCAGGCCGTTTTGCCGCGCTCCGCTTTACCTCACCCCCACTTGGCGCTGCTGACGCGCCTCATTGCCCCCTCTCCAGTCTCGGCTGGAGAGG
>AMZC01001437.1_pt1 | contig 11380 bp, 12 predicted proteins | sample 948551 | NCBI WGS metagenome assembly AMZC01 (sample SAMN01120625, study PRJNA171369) | bioreactor sludge metagenome | biome: sludge; isolation source: anaerobic thermophilic cellulolytic sludge from lab reactor | place: China: Hong Kong, Shek Wu Hui wastewater treatment plant | collected... | reverse complement strand
GTGATCAGCACAACCAGCTTGGACATCACGCGCTCCTGCGTTCTCTACGTTCGGCAGTCAACGGGACAGGTGCGGGGGTGCGCCCGTGAAAGACCCAGCGCACCAACGGGGGGGTGAGGATGGTAGTCAGCAAAATGACCACGAAGACGGCCTCGAACAGTTCCTCGGTCAGCAACCCTTCGGCCAGGCCCAGGCTGGCGATGATCAGGCCCACTTCGCCACGCGAGATCATGCACACGCCCAGGCGGAAGGATTCGCCCCGGTCGAATCCCCCCAACCGTGCGCCTATGCCGCTGCCGACCACTTTCGAGATCACGGCTGCGATCAGTAGCAGCGCCGTCAAGGGCCACAGGTCCAGGCCCAGTTGGGTCAGGTCTACGTGCAGCCCCACGTTGACGAAGAAGATGGGCACCAGGAAAGAATACGAGAGACGACGCACCGTCTCTTCGATCTCCGCATGCACGCGCTCGCCGGTCTGACTGAGGCCCACGCCGGCGATGAACGCGCCAGTGATGGCCGCGATGCCGCCGAGTGTGTCTGCCGACCAGCCGAAGACTAGCGCGGCGATCAGGGCAAAGGAAGCCAGCCCCGACGACAGATAGCGCGTGCGTTGCAACCGGTTGAAAAGCGGCGGCAGGGCAAACCAGGCCACTGTCAGCGCTCCGGCCACGTACACCACCATGCGCACGAAAATCCAGGCCAGATTGCCCACTGAAGCCGTCGCCTCAGCGCCCAGGACGGCGATGACCACGGAGAGCAGCAGGATCGCCAGCACGTCGTCCACCACGGCGGTGGCCAGCAGGCCCATGCCCTCTTTGGTGCGCAGCAGGCCCAGTTCCAGCAATGTCTGTGCGGAGATGCTCACCGAGGTGGCCGCCACCACCACGCCGAAGAAGACCGCTTCTTTGCTGGGGTGACCAAAGGCCACGATGAGCGGCGCGCTCATGAACACCGGCAGCACTGCGCCCAGTGTACCACCCCACAGCGCCACGCGCCCTACCGCCAGCAGTTCGCTCAGATGCACTTCCAGCCCCACAGCGAACATGAGGAACAGCACGCCCAGTTCGGCCAGTTCGCTCAGGCTGAGTTCCAGCAGGGCCGCGTCGTCAAAGACGCCCCAATGCAGCATGTCCAGCAGAGTAGGGCCGAGGATCACGCCGACCAGCAGTTCGCCGAAGACGCGCGGCTGTCCCAAGGCGCGGGCGGCTGCCCCGCCAAACTGCGCCGCAGCAATGACCAGGCCAATGGCCAGAAACAATTGCACCACAGAACTATTTTCCACCGATACTCCTTTCTGTCGCGGGGCACCAGCCAGCCAGTTGTCGGAGGGTTGAGAGGGAAACTGGCCGGAGAGCGCAGCGCTAACTCTCGTCGGACTCTTGCCCGGCAGAGGACAGGAGCAGGAATTCCTGTTTATACCCGAAGCGCCGCTCGTTGTCGATCCAGCGCAGCCAGCGCGGGCGCAGCACATAGAACACGCTCTGGGCGATCAGGTCGGCGAATTTGTCGTTGGCGAAGGGGAACTTGGCGCAATAGAGGGCCAGCGCGCGCTGTCGCTCGTCGTCGTCGCTGACGGGCATGGCCGTGCCCTCGATCTGCACGCCCTTGATGCTCTGCCAGTCCCACGTCTGCGCGTAGATGGTGACGGCGGCGTCGCCCCAGTCGGCGATGTTGCGGCTGTGACGGCTGTCGGGGTCGGAAATCCAGTACAGGTTGAGCGCCTCGTCGCTGACAAAGAACAGGGGGGCCACCTGGGGGCGTCCGTCGCGCAGACCGGCGGTGCTCAACGCCAGCGTGGACTGCTGCGCCAGGAACTCGCTCAGCGCCGCGCGCACGTCGTCGGGCAGCTCCGGCAAACTGACCATCACGCCTTCCCTTTCAAGCCCAGCCAGGTGAAGTAGAGATCGTTGTCAATGCCCAGCCGTAACAGCACCCGCCCTACCGTGCCGTTGATGATATCGTCTACCGTCTGGGGGCGGCTGTAGAAGGCGGGCACCGGTGGCAGGATCACCGCCCCGATCTCCGCTGCCTGCACCATCAGCCGCAGATGGCCCAGGTGCAGCGGCGTCTCGCGCACCACCAGCACCAGCGGACGCCCTTCCTTCAACTGCACGTCGGCGGCGCGCGCCAGCAGATCGCCTGTGTTGCCCAGGGCGATACTGGAAAGACTCTTGATGCTGCACGGGATGACGACCATGCCCATGGTGACGAAAGACCCGCTGGCGATGCTCGCACCCACGTTGTTGGGCCGGTGCACCACATCGGCCAGCGCTTCGACCTCGCTGATCTTCCAGTCGGTCTCCTGGGCGATGGTGATGCGCGCTGCCTCGGTCAGCACCAGGTGTGTCTCGATGGCGCGATCCTGGCGCAGCACTTCCAGCAGGCGAATACCGTAGATGACGCCACTGGCCCCCGAAATGCCAACGATCAGGCGGCGCGGTGTGCTCATGGTCTCAGTGTTCCACGCCGACCATGACGTCCGACGCCTTGATCACCGCGTAGGCTTCCTGTCCCACGCGCAAACCGAGCGCGTCGGCGGAGGCCAGCGTGATCACGGCCACGACCTGCTGACCGTCGGGCAGGGTGATCACCACTTCGGCGTTGACGATGCTTGGCGTAATGCGCGTGATGATGCCTTTCAGGGCATTGCGGGCGCTGATCTTCATGACAAAACGCTCCTGTCGGGGGAAGGGCCAACCGGCCTGGACATTGTACCGCTGATCGCCGAGTCACGGGAGGCGGGGCGCGGCGACGGGGCGGGTTTGGTGCCCCAGTGCACGGCCATCGTGCCCAGCATGAAGCGCCGGTAGCCCACGTCAACCAGACCGGCGGCGCGCAGCAAATCGGCCAGCTCCTCCGCGGTCTTGAAGTTGAGCGTGCTCTCCGGCAGATAACGATAGGCGTCGGCCTGCCCCGTGATCCAGCGTCCCAGCAGGGGGATGATGACGCGCAGGTGAAACTGGATGAAGGGGCGCAGCAAGCCGCGCGGCGGGGGTGTGGTGTCCAGCGTCACCAGGCGACCGCCAGGCTTCAGCACGCGCACCTGTTCGGCCAGCGCCCCCGCAATGTCGGACACGTTGCGGAACAGGTAGCCGCTCGTCACCGCGTCGAAGACGTTGCTGGCATAGGGCAGGTGCAGCGTATCGGCGGCGTGCCAGGCCAGCGGGCGACGCCCGTTGCCCCCCAGCCGGCTTTCGCGCAGTTGGCCCACGCGCATCATGGGCAGGGTGAAGTCCGCCGCGACGATATGCAAGTCCGGCACCAGGCGGCGCGCTTCGAAGGCAATATCCCCTGTACCCGTGGCGATGTCGAGGAGCCAGGCTCCAGGCTGCAGGGCCGCCTGACGCACCACGAAGCGCCGCCAGCGCCGGTCTTGCCCAAAGGTCATCAGCCGGTTCATCAGGTCATAGCGGCGGGCGATGCGCCCGAACATATGCTGGACGAACGCTGCGTGTTCAGAAGGAGAGTGAACGTCCATACTTGCGCCTTGTGATCTCGCCTGCGAGGTGCGCCGGATTCGTGCCTGCGCGCACCCCTATCGTGCCCTGATTCTACCAAACCTGGCGCATTGTGCCCGCAGGAACGAAACAGCCTACCATCTCTCGGCTTGGGCGCGTGCAAAGGTTGTCAGCGACCGGCTTGACACCGGAGCGTTCACCTCACCCCCCAGCCTCGCTGCGCCCGGCTCGCCCTCTCTCCGACGGGACACGAGGTGCGTCAGCGTCGAGCGGGGGTGCGGTAAACCGGAGCGCGGCCAACTGCCCCACATTTTTGCGCTCGCCCGGCATCAGCTTCTTCTTGACCGCTTTCCAGCAGCCCTGTAGAATGGGCACGTCCCCGCAGGGGGCGTCCCTTGATGATACCATCCAGGCACTGGGAGGCGGCCCATGAACTTCTTCAGCGGCATCTTCAAAGTTCAGCAGCCTGCCCAGCGCACTTTTGGTTGGGCCGACGCGGTGGTGATCGCCATCGTCGTCGTGCTCCTCTATGTCGGCGTGCGCCTGGCCTTCGGCACACCAGAGGCGATCGAAGGGCCGTCCATCTCGCTCAACCCCGAAGTCCTGCCCTACTACGCCATCCGTTCGGTGGGGCGCATGGCGGCTGCCTATGCCCTCTCGCTGATTTTTGCGCTGGTCTACGGACGGGTAGCCGCCTATCATCGTCGGGCCGAGCAGATCATGATGCCGCTGCTGGACGTGCTGCAGAGCGTGCCGATCCTGTCCTTTTTGCCAGTGGTACTGCTGAGCCTGAGCGCAGTGCTGCCCCAGGCCATCGCCGCCGAACTGGCCTCGATCGTGCTGATCTTCACCAGCCAGGCCTGGAACCTGGTGTTTGTCTGGTATCAGGCGCTGACCACCATCCCCAATGAACTGAACGAAGCTTCGGCCATTTTCCGCTTCAACACCTGGATGCGCTTCCGCACGGTGGAACTACCCTTTGCGGCCATCGGTCTGATCTGGAACAGCATGATGAGCTGGGCGGGCGGCTGGTTCTTCCTGATGGCAGCGGAAATCTTCACCGTGGGCGAGCGCGACTTCCGCCTGCTGGGCCTGGGGGCTTACCTGCATCAGGCCGCTGACCAGGGCGATTATGGGGCCATTGCCTGGGGCATCGGGACGCTGGTGCTGGTCATCGTCCTGCTCGATCAACTGGTGTGGCGCCCCCTGCTGGCCTGGTCGGATCGCTTCTCGCTGGAGATGGTCGAGAACGACAATCCGCCTACCTCCTGGTTCTACGACCTGCTGCAGCGCGCGCATGTGGCCCGCTGGCTGGATCGTCGCGTGCGTCAGCCCCTGCTCGAAGCGATAGACGCGCTGCTGGTGCGTCCGGACGGAGCACAGAGCGTCGCTCAGGAACGGCGGGCGGGCAGACCCTGGCTGACCTATCTGCTGCTTTTGCTGGCAGGAGCGGGGGTCATCTATGGCCTGGAGCAGGCGGGCGAAATGCTGGTGCACGTGCCCGCTGCGCAATGGAGCGATATCGCGACGGGGGTTGGGGCCACCCTGTTGCGCGTGTTGACCGCCCTGCTGGTGGCGCTGGCCTGGACTATCCCCGTGGGGGTGCTGATCGGCACCAACCCCGGCATCGCCGCTGTGTTGCAGCCCCTGGTACAGATTGCCGCCTCGGTTCCGGCGACGGCGCTCTTCCCGGTGTTGTTGCTGGTGCTGCTGAAAGTGCCGGGCGGGCTGAACATCGCCGCGGTGGTCTTGATGTTGATGGGCACGCAGTGGTACCTGCTCTTCAACGTCATCGCGGGCGCGGCGGCCATCCCAGAAGACCTGCGCTTCACCAGCACACTGCTGCATCTGAGCCGCTGGGAGCGCTGGCGTACGCTCATCCTGCCCGCGCTATTCCCCTACATCATCACCGGCGCGATCACCGCCAGCGGTGGCGCGTGGAACGCCAGCATCGTGGCCGAGTACTTCCAACTGGGGGGCGAATCGCACCGGGTGACCGGCGTCGGCGCGCTCATCGCCTCGGCGACGGCAGAAGGCGATTTTCGCCTGTTGCTGGCCGCTACGCTGAGCATGATCCTGACGGTCGTGTTGATCAATCGCCTGTTCTGGCGGCGACTCTATCGCCGGGCCGAAGAACAGTTCCGCATGGAGTGATGGGCTATGACACACCTGCTCGAATTGAAAGGCGTCACCCAGAAGTATGGGCGCGGCGACCGGCGCTTCACCGCCGTGGACAACGTCAGCCTGACCATTGACGAAGGCGAGTTCGTCGCGTTGCTGGGACCTTCCGGCTGCGGCAAGAGTACCCTGCTGCGCATCATCACCGGCCTCAACCAACCCGCCGAAGGGCAGGTGCTCTACCGGGGGCAGCCCCTGCGCGGCGTTAACCCCTATGCCACGATCGTCTTCCAGACTTTTGCCCTCTTCCCCTGGCTGACGGTGCAGCAGAACGTCGAGGTGGCGCTGAAGGCGCGCGGCGTCCCGCCCAACCTGCGGACGGTGCGCGCCATTGACCTGCTGGACATGGTCGGTCTGGATGGTTTCGAGACAGCCTTCCCGCGCGAGCTTTCCGGCGGAATGCGCCAGAAGGTAGGCTTTGCGCGGGCGATGGCCGTCGAGCCGGAACTGCTGTGCCTGGACGAGGCATTTTCGGCGCTCGACGTGCTCAGCGCCGAGTCGCTGCGCGGTGAGTTGCTGGAACTGTGGCAGAGCGGCTCCATCCCCACCAAGGCGATCCTGATGGTCACGCACAACATCGAGGAGGCCGTCTTCATGGCCGACCGCGTGATCGTGATGGACAAGCAGCCGGGTCGCGTGATTGCCGACCAGAAGATTGACCTGCCTCACCCGCGTCAGCGTAAGTCGCCGCGCTTCCTGGAAGTGCTGGATCGCGTCTATGCCACGCTGGCCGGGCAGACCCAACCGGAGTACGTCGAGCTGGGCACTGCGCCGGGCGAGGCGGGCGTCACCCGCGCCCTGCCCGACGTGTCCATCGGCGAGCTATCCGGTCTGCTCGAATTCCTCAACGAAATGCCAGCCAATCGCACCGATGTCTACCGGCTGGAACAGGAACTGAACCTGAGCACCGACGCCGTGCTGGAACTGACCGAGGCAGCGGAATTGCTGGGTTTCGCCACCATCGCCAAAGGTGATATCGCGCTGACTCCGCTGGGCGAGACCTTCGCCGAAGCCAGCATCCTGGCGCGCAAGGAGATTTTCGCCACGCGCATCCGGCGGTTGCCGCTGTTCAAGTGGCTGCTGGCCATGCTCAAGGCGGCGGACAAGGGCCGGCTGGATCGCGACGTGATCCGGCTGGCGCTGGAACTGGAGTTCTCGCCCGAAGACGCCGCGCGGCAGGTGGAGATCGCCATTCAGTGGGGTCGCTACGCGGAACTGCTGGCCTACGACGACAACACCGAAACGCTGTATCAGGAGACCGGGGCTGCTGTGGCCGCCTAGGCGGCGTTCATTCTTCTTCGTCGGGGGATTCGTCCAGCAGGCGGCGCAGTTCCTGCTCCCATACGTCGTCCAGTGGCGGCTCGAAGGGCATTTCGGTGAATTCGTCGGCCAGGCGCTCGAAGTATTCGCGCACGTTCAGTTGCGGCGCGGCGCTGTCCAGCTCTCTGATCTTGGCCTCGACCGTCTGAATGAGCTGCGTGCTCTTGCGGCGCAGGTCGCTCAGGTCGAAGTGTGTCTTCAGCAGGTAGTTGATGCGCCGCATCACGTCGTACCAGGCCGTGAAGTCGTTCTCCAGGCGGATGGCGCTGGTGATCTGCGGGAACTGCGCGAAGTCATAGGTGGGCACGAAGGCGTAGAAGCCCACGAACTCCTGGCCGCGCTCGCCCGCGCGACGGCACAGGTAGGAGCCGATGCTCGCCCCGCCGTGATAGTCGGAGAACTGCACAGCCAGCCGCTCGAGCGTGCTCTTGAGGGTGGGCAGGCTGTAGATGCACGAGATCAGGCGCGAACGGTTGTAGGGTAATTCGCCATAGACGCCCCCCAGGCTGACGATACGGCGCACCTGCAGCGCCTGCGCCGCATCCAGAAACGCCGCCGTGTAGCGTTCGATGTCGAGCTGTGGCTCGTCGCCCAGGAAGATCACCACACCGCGCATCTCGTCGCCAGTGTAATATAGCTCGTTGCGGGGCGTTTCCAGCACCAGGGGATAGCCGTCCTCAAAACGCACCACAGGGCGCACCAGGTCGTGCGTGCCGGGTATCTGGAACAGGTAGAAGCCCTGCGGATTGATGCCCCCGATACGCCGGGCCTGACTGCGCTGGATCAGATAATGCGGCAGGCCCGACGACACCGATCCGGCGTCGGCCCATTGCCGCCAGCCTGCGATCATCACGATCTCCCCGGCCTGCGGGCGTTCCCACAGTTCTACAGCGTTTTCCACCGCCTTGATCTCCCCCTACCGCGATCGCGTGTCCCTGGGCGGCTGCCCGAACCAACCAGGGCGGGTGTCCTGCCCTTCAGTATACCGCAGACCGGCGCTGACGGGTGCGCCGGACAACGAAGAGGATTATGCTGTGCCTCGCCGCCGCCCTACCAGCCACAGCGCACCGCCGATCCCCGCGCTGACGCCCAGCAGCGCCAAGTCGAAGAGGCGGTCGGCGCGGTGTTGCAGCAGCGTCGGCGCGTAGTCCGCCCGCAGAAAGCTCAAGAGCGCCTGTCCCAGGCCAGTCAGGGCCAGCAGCAACCACAGGCGAACTCCTGGCAGCCAGCCGCGCCAGGTCAGGCCGACGGCGAGCAGTCCCAGCAACGCCGCCAGCGCCACGCCTCCCGCCTGCACATCCAGGCGCGGCGCGACAAAGCCGTAGGCGTCTGGCAGTTCCTCCACCAGCCAGGACGGCCAGTCCGCCAGCGTGCCGACCTCATAGCCGTAAGCGCAGCTCGCCGCGCGGCAGGCCGCCCAGGCGGTCGCCACTAGCAATGGCCAGGCCAGCGCCCCTGCGTCGGTCCAGGCGCGGAAGGGTACGTGTCGCCAGCGCGCTATCAGCAACGCCGCCAGCAAGCTCAGTGCGACTCCGCCGTGCCAGGCCATGCCCCCAAACGACAGCCGCGCGACCTGATCGGGGGCGGCGCGGAATTGCTCCCAGTGCAGGATCGCGTACAGCCCGCGCGCGCCGATCATCCCGGCCAGTCCTGCAGCCAGGCTCACGTCGAACCAGGCGCGGACGTGTCCCGCCGGGTGCCGCGCCGCCCGCCAGCCAATCACCAGCAGGGCGGTCAGCGCTCCGCCCAGCAGCCAGGCGTTGTAGGTGCGCAGCATCAGCGGGCCGCAGTGCCAGATCACCGTATCCAAGGGGGCTTGCTCCGACAGGTAAGCCGGTCCACAGCGCCAACGGTACGGCGAAACGGCACGCCTGTCAAACGCGCGATGTCGCGGGGATGTATTCCTGGTTTGGGACAGAATTCACCACAGAGAGCACAGGGACCACAGAGCAAGTCACAGAGTTTTGCTATCTTTCTCCTCTGCGCCTTCAGCATCTCGGCGGTTCAAAACCGTTGCCCCCAAACCCGAAAGGCTCCCCTGGCAGGAGAACAATTCGCAATCCGCATTTTACAGGGAGCGAGCGTCTGATATCCTGCCGAGACGAAAACGGCCCCTTCTTCCCCGCGTCAGTCGTGCTCCAGGGAACAAGGGGCCAGAGAAGAGGAACGCTCGTCAGTCTTCAGGCGAGCGGCAGGCTCAGTCGCCGACGGTGATCACCTCGGCCTTGGGCGCGGTGGGATCGCCGCGATAGAAACGCCGCCCCAGCCACAGCGCCACATACACCAGCCCGATCAGCACCGGTACCTCGATCAGCGGGCCGACGACGGTCGCCAGGGCCTGCCCGGACGCGATGCCGAACGCGCCCACCGCTACCGCGATGGCCAGCTCGAAGTTGTTGCTGGCCGCGGTGAACGAGAGCGTGGCCGACTCATCATAGTGGAAGCCGAGCCGGTGCGAGATGTAGAAGCTGATAGCAAACATGGCGGCAAAATAGGCCAGCAGCGGGACGGCAATGCGCAGCACGTCTACCGGATTGTCCACGATCTTCTCGCCCTGCATGGAGAACATCACCACTACGGTGAAGAGCAGGCCGATGATGGCCGTGCGGCCCAGGCGCGGCGCGAATTCACTATCGTACCACTCGCGCCCGCGCTGACGGATCAGCGCAAAGCGGGTGATGATGCCCGCCGCCAGCGGGATGCCCAGGAAGATCAGCACGCTCTTGGCAATGTCCCACATGGTCACGCCGACCTCTGCCGTGTCCGCGCCAAAGAGGCCGGGCAGCAGCTTGAGATAGAAGTAGGCCAGCGGGCTGTACATGACGATCTGGAACACGGAGTTCAGGGCCACCAGCACGGCGCAGTCTTCGTTGTTGCCGCCCGCCAGCATATTCCAGATCAGCACCATGGCGATGCAACGCGCCAGCCCCACGATGATCAGGCCGGTGCGGTATTCGGGGTAGTCGGCCAGGAACAGCCAGGCCAGGACGAACATCAGCAGCGGGCCGATGATCCAGTTTTGCAGGATGGAAACGGCAAACAGTCGCCCCTGGCCGCGCAGCTTGTTCAGTTCCTCATATTTCACCTTGGCCAGCACCGGATACATCATCCACAGCAGGCCTACGGCGATGGGAAACGACACCGTGTCAATGCGCAGCGAGTCGAAGGTCTCCTGAATGCCGGGAAAGATTTTCCCCAGGATCACCCCGCCCGCCATGGCCAGGAAAATCCACAGCGGCAGGAAGCGATCCAGCAACGAGAGGCGCTTGATGATGGTGCCCGTCTGCACAGCAGCGGACGATCGAGCTTGACTGGTCATGCGTTTGTCTCCTCACAACTCCTACGATGACTCTGATACGTACAGTTCACTCGGCAGCCTGCGCCGCCAACCACGCCTGAATTTCGGGATCGCGCCGGGCCTCGTCCAGCCATGCCCTGACCCGCGCCTGAATCTGGTCGCGCACGGCGCGGAAGGCTGCCAGCCGTTCTGCTTCCGTCCCCTGGTAGGCCGCGGGATCATCCAGCGGCCAGTGCAACTTGGTGCCATAGCCGATGAAGGCTGTCGGGCAATGATCTTCGGCGTGCTGACACACCGTCACCAGGTAGCGAAACGATTCGCGCCCCAGGTATTCGCGCACGCTCTTGGAGCGCTGCCCGCTGATGTCTATGCCCACTTCGGCCATCACCTGCACGGTGAGGGGATGCAGTCCGCGCGGTTCCAGGCCCGCGCTGTGTGCGTCCAGCCAGTCGCCCGCGTAATGGCGGACAAACGCTTCGGCCATCTGGCTGCGAGCCGAGTTGCCGGTGCAGAGGAACAAGACCTTGGGTTTGCGATGCGTGGCCATGCTCAGGGTCTCCTGTGTGCTAGATTGACGATCCTCAATGTCTTGCGCCACAAAACGGCGTGCACCAATGGCACGCCGCCTGTCCCCTAAGCGAAATCAGCCAGCAGCCCGGCCAGGGGAGCCAACGCGCCGGCAATCAGGCGGTAGTACACCCACACGCCGCGCGCTTCTCCCTCGATGATGCCTGCTTCGCGCAGCACCTTCAGGTGATGCGAGATGGTCGGCTGGCTGAGATCGAAATGGCGCTCGATGTCGCACACGCACACTTCGCCCCCGTAACGACTGAGCAGGTCTACGATCTGCACGCGCACCGGATGATTCAGAGCCTTGGCCAGCTCTGCGATGCGTGCCGCCTCGCCTGCGCTGAGCCGCAACGCTGTGACTCCCGGTGCACAGACCTTGCCCGGTATGCTACGAACTCCCTGTCTGTCGCTGATCGAGGACGTATTCATGGCCGTGCTTCCCAATCCCCTGCACACAGGGTCAGAATTCTAATGGCTATATTGAAGGTTGTCAATATATTGAAGGCTGAGAGACAGGGTAATCGCAGTCGCGGGGCGAGGTGAAGCCGCCCCTTCG
>AMZC01002744.1_pt1 | contig 11390 bp, 8 predicted proteins | sample 948551 | NCBI WGS metagenome assembly AMZC01 (sample SAMN01120625, study PRJNA171369) | bioreactor sludge metagenome | biome: sludge; isolation source: anaerobic thermophilic cellulolytic sludge from lab reactor | place: China: Hong Kong, Shek Wu Hui wastewater treatment plant | collected 2011-05-01... | reverse complement strand
GCTTGCTCTAGCCCTGTCCGCCCCTGAACCAGACCAAACGGGGGAAGCAGGTTGGATAGCCGGCTTCCCCCTCGTGCTCCTCAGATGATCCTATCGCTGTGCCCAGGTGCCGTTACTGGAGCTGACAGGCCCCTTCGCTGGGTGCATCCGGCGGCCAGCAAGGCGCGCCGGTCTCGTCCAGCAGTTTCTGCAGGTTGGCCCCTTCCTGTTCGAGCACCGTCGGGATGTCTTCGCCGTTGAGGACGATGCGGCTGAAGGCGTTGCGATAGATCTCGTTGATCTCACCGCCGCGCGATCCCAGGCCCACCGGCAGCAGCGCGGGCAGCGCATCGGGCGAGTTGGCCTGGGCGGACACCGCACCGGCCTCGATGGCCACGCCCGCCGACAGGCCCGACGTATCCACGCCGCCGACCACCGGGAAGAAAGCCAGGTCCTTCAGCACGCGCGCCTGTGTTTCGGGGCTGAGCATGTACTTGAGCAGGGCTTCCGCGCCGTCCGGATTGGGAGCGGTGAAGGGGATGCCCAGGCCCACGACCACCGGCATGAAACCACGCCCCGCCGGACCAGCCGGCGCAGGGAAGGCCACGAAGTCTTCGGGGCGCTCGTTGAAGGCGTTGATCAGGCGGGCGGTGTGGTCGAAGGCGACCAGCACTTCACCGGCCAGCAACGGCTCCTGCATGAACTCATAGGCGATGGACTGCGGGTGCACGTAGGGCCACAGGTCGGTCTTGAACCACTCCCACATCGCCACCGCTTCTTCCGACTTGAAGCCGGTCACCATGCCACCGGTGAACGACGGGTACAGGTAGCCTTCCAGGAAGCGATGGAACAGCCCGGCCACCGGCAACCCCAGCTTGGCCTCGCCCGTGGCATCGTAGATGTTCTTGGCCCAGGCCGCCAGTTGCTCCCAGGTCAGCGCGTTGATGTCGGCCCCTTCGGGCAGGTATTGCAGGGCGTCCTTGTGCGCAGCCATGATGTAGGTCGCCTGCATCCAGGGGATGTAGTACTGATAGTCCTCGGTGCCCAGCTTGCCCAGCTCGACGAAGGCTTCTGGCAGCTCGTATTCGGCCTGAATCTCGGCCAGCAGGTCGGACAGGTCGAAGAGCACGTCTTCCTGGGCCAGCACGGGGAAGGTGCCATGCAGCGCGCCCACCAGGTCTACCGTCCCAGAGCCAGCCTGCGCCTCGGCCTTCAGCAGGTCAATCATCGGCCCTTCCTCGCTGGGCACGAAGTCCACGTCGCCGAAGTCGGCCAGGATGGCGCGGGCCTTGTCACTTTCTTCCACGGTGTTGAACTGCGTGGACATGAAAGTGACCTTGCCGCCCTGCGCATAGACGCCCAGCGCGCCCGTCAGCGTGACGGCCACCAGCAAAACAACCAGAGCGCGAACCTTATGACGAAACATGGTGACTATCTCCTCTCACACTTTACTTGAGCAATAACCCGTGAGTGAATGTTCAGTCTCAATGATGGTTGGCTGGATGGAGCGAAATCTGTTCTGTTGCACCTCCTTGGGCCAGGGAACCGCCCGGCCTATGGCGAATGGCCACCTGTGGACGCGCGCACAATCAGTTGAGGGTTGATCAGCACGTGTGGCTCTTCCAGCGGTTCGTGACGAATGACCCGAATGAGCATATCGAGCGCCCGCCGTCCGATATCGTAGATCGGCTGCCGGACGGTGGTCAGCGGGGGATCGGTGTGGGCAGCCAGGGGGATGTCGTCGAAACCGGCGATGGCGAGGTCGCGCCCCACTCTCAGCCCGCGTTCCCGCGCCGCTTCCATAGCCCCGATGGCCATGGTGTCGTTGCAGGCGATGATCGCCGTCGGCGGATCGGGCAGCGTCAGCAGGCGGTGCGCCGCGGCGCAGCCGCCTTCCTGCGACAGATCGGCCTCTACCAGATAGTCTTGTCGGACGGGAATCCCTGCCTCGGCCAGGCCCTGGGTATAGCCCTCGTAGCGCACCGCGGTGAAGACCAGGTTGGCAGGGGAGAGGATGAGCGCAATGTGCCGGTGCCCGCGTTCCACCAGGTGCCGCACCAACTGACGCATCCCGCTCAGACCGTCTACATCAATGTAAGGATAGTCCCCGGCGTTGGAACGCCCGAAGGCGACGAAAGGATGCTGCGCTTCCTTCAGGAAGGCGATGCGCGGATCGTCTTTCCACACGCGCGCGACGATCACCCCGTCAATGCGGCTGCTGGCGACCATGCGCCGATAGGCGATCAGTTCTTCTTCACCAGGCTGCTGAGCCGAGAGCAGCAGATCGTAACCGTATTCGGCGGCCTGCCGTCCTACACCGGAGAGCAACTCCATGAAGAACGGGTCGGAGAAGTAGGAAGTCAGCGGAATAACCATGCCGACGGTGCGCGTCTGTTTGCTGCGCAGGTGACGGGCGGCCAGGTTGGGTTGATAGCCCAGACGCCTGGCGATGTCAATCACCCGTCGGCGTGTTTCTTCGTTGACATCGTCGTAGCCAGCCAGAGCGCGTGAGACGGTGGTGATGGAGAGGCCCGCTTCCTGGGCGATGGTCTTAAGCGTAACTTTCATCGGGTCATCCAAAACGTTTTGGAACGCTATCTATACCTTATTCCAAAACGTTTTGGATGTCAATAGCAGTGGAACGAAAAGATGTGTGCACCAGAGTCGCTGACGCCCTCTGTGCCCCCTCATCCGATCCACCCTCGACGCCCGGCACCGGCTACGCTATGATTGGCCCGGCAATTTCGCCAATCGTCATCAGCAAAAATCTGAGTGGAAAGCGATTCACGCGCATGTCCCGGCGCAAAGACACCTACTACCTGCTCAGCCTCGGTTGCTCCAAGAACACCGTGGACTCCCAATCCATGGAGGCCCTGCTGCAGGAGGCTGGCTTGCGGGCCACGACCCTGCCGCAGCGCGCCGAGGTGTTGATCGTCAACACCTGCGGCTTCATTGCCTCTGCGCGCGAAGAGTCGCTGCAAGCCCTGCGCGAACTGGCCGCGCACAAGCGCCCCGATCAGTACCTGATCGCTGCCGGCTGCCTGTCGCAGCGCTACGGGCGCGACCTGCCGCGGCAGGTACCAGGGCTGGACGGGGTGATCGGCACGCGGCGCTGGATGGATATCGTAGACCTGGTGCGCCGCCTGCGCGACCGCAAACACCCGCAGCCGCTCTATCACCTGCCCGACGAAGCGCTCACCGTGGGGACGGACGAACGCGGAGTGCGGCGCGTCGCCGTGCAGGGCGCGAGCGCCTACCTGAAGATCGCCGACGGCTGCCGCCGCCCCTGTGCCTTCTGCGCCATCCCCGCCATCAAAGGTACTGCCGTCAGCCGCCCCCTGGAACGCATCCTGGACGAGGCGCGCGCCCTGCGCGATCAGGGCGTGCAGGAGCTGATCTTGATCGCCCAGGACACTACCGATTACGGCTATGACCTGGGTCTCAAGGATGGGCTGGCGGTGCTGCTGGAGCGGTTGGTCGCTGCTGTGCCCGACGTGCCCTGGATTCGCATCATGTACGCTTATCCCGGCTACGTCACCGACCGGCTGATCGAGACCATGGCGGCGCATCCGCAGATTCTGCCTTACCTGGACATCCCCCTGCAGCACGCCGATCGGCGTACCCTGCTGCGCATGCGTCGCCCGGCCAACGTGGACTGGGTGCGCGAGACGGTCGCCAAAATGCGCGCGGCCATGCCCCGCCTGGCCATCCGCACCACCTTCATCGTCGGCTATCCGGGCGAGACAGACGAGGAGTTCGAGACGTTGCTGCGTTTCGTCGAGGAGATGCAGTTCGACCGGGTGGGCTGCTTCACCTACAGTTTCGAGCCGGGCACGCCGTCCGCCGGATTGCCCGATCAGGTGGACGAGGATGTGAAGATCGCCCGTCAGGACTTGCTGATGAGCGTGCAGCAGCCGATCAGCCTGGCCCGCAATCAGTCGTTTGTGGGACAGACGCTGGACGTGCTGGTCGAGGGGCAGGCCGAAGCCGTCACCGAGGACGGCACGCCGACCGGTCAGATCATCACCCTGGCCCGCTCCTACCGCGACGCGCCGGAGATTGACGGCTACGTACTGGTTGAGGGTGAGTTGCCGCAGGGACAGATCGTGCCGGTGCGCGTGACTGGCGCGCTGACCTACGACCTGGTCGCCACCCCCGACCTGGTATCGCAGCGGGTCATCAGGCCGGGGGCGGTGTTGGGGCCAGACGGCTGGGAGCGCTAGCGCGAGACGCGCCCGGAGGCGTCGCCCGCCATCAGCTTTTCGACTTCGTCCACCGTCACCAGGTTGAAGTCGCCATAGATCGAGTGCTTGAGGCACGACGCTGCAATGGCGAACTCCAGCGCGCGCTGACGGTCGTCGTAGGTCCGCAGACCGTAGATCAGGCCGCCTACGAAGGCGTCGCCGCCGCCCACGCGATCCACGATGTGCGTGATATCGTAGGTCGTGCCGATGTAGAACCGCCCGTTGTCCCACAGCACGCCCGACCAGGTGTTGTGACTGGCCGACAGCGATCCGCGCAGGGTGATGGCGATGGTCTTCAGCGAGGGGAAGCGCTCGTTGAGTTGCTCGCAGACGCTGCGATACTTGTCGGCCTCCACCTTGCCGGCGATCACGTCCGTATCCGGCGCGTGAATGCCGAAGACCTGCGCGGCGTCCTCCTCGTTGCCCACGGCCACGTCGCACAGGCTGACCAGTTCGGCCATCACTTCGCCCGCTTTCTTGCCCCAGCGCCATAGTTTCTTGCGGTAGTTCAGGTCGCACGACACGGTGAGGCCCATCTCGCGGGCAGTCTGCACGGCTTCCAGGCAGACGGCGGCAGTCCCCGCCGCGATGGCCGGGGTGATGCCCGTCCAATGGAACCAGTCGGCGTCGGCGAAGACGGCCCGCCAGTCAATCATGCCCGGCTCGATGGTGGCGATAGACGAATAGGCGCGGTCGTAGACCACCTTGCTGCCGCGCTGCGCCGCCCCCATCTCCAGGAAGTAAATGCCCAGCCGTTCGCCCCCGCGCACGATCTTGTCGGTGCCGATGCCATGCCCGCGCAGGAACTGCAGGCAGGCGTCGCCCAGGTCGTTGGCGGGCAGGCGCGTGACGAAATCTACCGGCACGCCGTAGTGAGCCAGCGAGGCGGCGACGTTGGCCTCGCCGCCGCCAAACGTGACGTCGAACGAGGTGGTCTGGGTCAGGCGCAACATTCCGGGCGGCGTCAGGCGCATCATGATCTCGCCAAACGTCACGACTTTCTTGGACATCTGCGGACTCTCCTCCTCAGACAGGTGTAGCGATCAGCGCTCAGCCGTTGGCAAAGGGCGCTGCCACGTCCCAATGCGCAGCAACGCCGCCTATTATAGCCGTAGATTATCGCCAGGGGGCTTCGCGCTGCCGTCGCCGGATCAGGTCGCGGTAGAAGGTGAGGAGTTCGGTATCCTGTCGCTCGCCCCAGAGCATCGGCTCGCGGCTGGATTCCAGGCCCAGCGCCTGCCCTTTGCCCTGGCGCTGACTCAGCCCGACCTCGGTGCCATAGAAGATGATCGGTGGGCCGGGCAGGCGCATCTGCACCTCGGCGGCCCGGCGCAGCGCTCCTTTGTCGCCGCCAGTGATGAACAGAAAGCGATCCATGTCGTGATTGTCCAGGAAGGTGGGACGGATCAGCTCGCCTTCGCCGGCGAAGTACGCCTCGTGCCGCGCAACGAAGCGCTCGAAGTCCGCCTCCGTCCAGGTGCGATAGGCGTAGGTCTTGCGCAGCGCCTCGCCGACGTGAAAGTCCAGGCAACCGTCCAGCCGCCCGATGTACGGCAGCCAGGCCGACGGCTGATCCACGATCTCGCCGAAACAGAAGCAATCCGGCTTGACGGCGCGACACGCCGCGCGGAAGTCTGCCCAGAAACCCGGCCCCGGCCCGTTGGCATAGTCCAGGCGGTAGCCGTCCACGTCGAACTCGCGCAGCCAGTAGCGGGCGATGTCCAGCATCCAGGCGCGCGCCTCCGGGTGCGTCAGGTTGATCTGCGGCATGGAGCGCACGCCGAAGAAGGTGCGATAGCCGATCGGCGAATCGTCGAAGGTGAACCAGGCGCGGTAGGGGCTGTGCGGGTTGTGCAGCGCTTCCTGGAAGATGGGGTGCTGATGCGACAGGTGATTGCACACCAGGTCGAGCAGCACGCGGATGCCCCGCCCGTGCGCGGCCTGTACCAGCGCGTGCAACGCCTCGTCGCCACCCAGACGCGGCTCGACGTGCAGGTAGTCCAGCACGTCGTAGCCGTGATGCGACGGGCTGACCCAGGTCGGGCTGAGCCAGATACACGTCGCGCCCAGGCTGGCGATGTAGTCCAGTTTGTCGCGCACGCCCCACAGCGTCCCGCCGAAGAAGCCGCGCAGCGAATCGGGCCGCAGCCACTCGCGCCCGTTGCCGGGATAGAAGCGATCCACAAAGACCTGATAGATGACCGCTTCACGCGCCCAGTCCGGCGGACGCAGGCGATCCACGTGATAGTTGAACACCAGCCCGTCTCCAGGCGCGGGTGGCGCGATGGCCGCCCCATCCTCGCCCCGGAAGAAGGCTGCCGCCGCGCGCTCGGCGATGTCCTGGACGGAGGGCCAGTCGGCGAAGACTTCCGGACCGTCGCCAGCCCACGCACCGATGCGATAGCGCACCACCGCGCCGTCCGGCTGCGGCGGCAACGTCCCCTGCCAGCGCGTCACGTAGCCCCAGGCGACGGCGTCCCACTCGGTCGCTGCCTGCGTCAGCCGCACGACCTGACCGTTGGTCGGCACGCCGCGCGAACCAGCGGGGACGCTGCCGTCGAGCGTGTAGTAGCAGGCGACGGCATCCGCCGCGAAGTCTGTGCCGATCTGCACCGTCAGCGTGACCGGCTGATCGGGAGAAGGATCGCGGGGGGACAGCACAAAGCCATGCTGTACCCCCCGCCGCGCCGTCCGGTGATGGACGACCTTCAGTTGGTCGGTGGCAAAGGTGCCGAAGATGAATTCCATAGGAAACCGCCAGAGTCCGGGCTGCTAACAAGATTGCGGATTGCGAATCGCGGATTGCGGGAGGTTAGATTCGCAATCCGCAATCCGCAATTCGAAATGTGGTCGGCCTAGCCCTTCACCGCGCCTTCGGTCAGCCCGCTGACGAAGAAGCGCTGAAAGCTGAGAATCAGCACCACGATGGGGATCGCGCCGATCAGCGCCCCCGCCGAGAAGACACCCCATTCGCGATTGAAGCTGTCGCTGATGAAGCGGTTGAGGCCGACGGCCAGCGTCTGCACGTCTTTGTCCTTCAGCAGTGTCAGCGAGATGATCACGTCGCCATAGGTGCCGATGAAGGACAGAATGCCCACCACGGCCAGCACGGGGCGTACCAGCGGGATGATGATGCGCCAGAAGATCAGCCAGTCGGACGCGCCGTCAATGCGCGCCGATTCGTCCAGGTCGCGCGGGATGGAGTCGAAGAAACCCTTCATCAGCCAGGTGTTGATGCCCAGCGCCCCGCCCAGGTAGACCAGGATCAACCCGCCGTGTGTGTTCAGCCCCAGCCAGCTTACATGCCGCCCGATGGTCTGAATGAGCAGGAAGGTGGCGACGATGGTCAGCGAGTTGGGAAACACCTGCACGATGAACACGGTCAACATCAGGCTGCGCCGCCCGCGGAAACGAAAGCGCGAGAAGGCATAGGCGCTGATGGCGCTGATCGTCACCGTGAGCAAGGCGGTGAGCGAAGACACCTTGATCGAGTTCCACATCCAGTGGCCAAAGGGGTGAATGTCGCTGCTGAGCAGCTTGTCGTAGTTGCCCAGGCCCGCGTTGCGTGGGATGAGGCGCTGCGTGTTGAGCGTGCCCGTCTGATCGAACGACGCCGAGACGATCCAGATGATCGGAAAGAAAGCGAACGCCAGCGCCAGGATCACCAGGAACAGCCGCAGCAGGTAGTTCAGCCAGCGGTCACGTGCCATCTTGTTGTGCATGACGTAGCTGAGGCTAGACATTTTCCGAAATCTCCTCCCACGACCGCGTGAAGCGGAAGTTGAAGACGGTGATCAGCGCCACGATGAGGAAGATCACCAGGGTGATGGTGGAGGCAAAGCCATAATCCGCGCCGCGCCCGCTGCCGAAGGCCAGCTCGTAGGTATAGGTGATCAGGATGTCGCTGTGCCCGGCAGGCTGATCGGGCGAGATGGGCGGGCCACCCTTGTTGAACAACTCGACGATGGTGAAGTTGTTGAAGTTGAAAGCAAAGGACGCGATCAGCAATGGCCCCACTGCCACCAGCAACATGGGCAGAGTCAGGTGACGGAACTGCTGGAAGGCATTGGCCCCATCTACCCGCGCCGCCTCGTAGATGTCGCCCGGCAGCGATTGCAGCGCGCCGGTGGTGATCAACATCATGTAGGGGAAGCCCAGCCACAGTTGAATCAGCAAAATGGCCACCTTCACCCACAGGGCGCTGGAAGTCCAGCGCGGGCCGGTGTCTATGAAGGGTAGCGAGGTGAGGAACTTGTTGATCACGCCCAGTTGCTCATTGAGCAGCCCCTTCCACACCAGCACGCTGATGAAGGCGGGCATGGCGTAGGGCACCAGCAACAGCGTGCGCAGCACCGCGCGCCCCGGCGTGAATTTGACGTTGAGCAACAGGGCCAGGAACAACCCAAACCAGAAGGTGATGAACACGGTGAAGAAGGCGTGCGCGAACGTCCACAGGAAGACGCGGATGAACGGTCCGCGTATTTTGTCGTTCTCGATCAGGCGCTTGAAGTTGTCCAGGCCAACCGGCACGTAATAACCGGGGCGGATCACCGGCAACGGTTGCCCTTCGGCATCGGTCACCTGGCCCTGCGCGTTCTTGTACGGCCCATCCACCGGTGTGTATGTGCCCTGGATGGCCTTGTAAGTCACGCCCGTTTCGTTATCGTAGAGCGTGCCGTCGTCGTTGAGGGTGTACTTGCGCTCGAAGCGACCGGCCTGTTTGGTGGGATTCTTGGGGTTGAGCATGAACTTCTGGTCTGCCGTCCCAAACTCGATCTTGGACAGCACGCTATCGAGGATGGCGATAGTCTTGGCGAAGGGCACGCGCTCCCAACCCGGCAGGCCGGTGGGGATGCCGTCTTCATCGAGCGCGTATTCGCCCAGATCGATCTCGCTCTGCGGGATGGCCTTGCCCGGCTCGGCGAAGAGCGCTTCGCCCTCACCATCGGTCGGGATCAGCCACAGCGCCCAGTGATTGGGGTCTTCCAGCGAGCGGAACGCCGTCCAGCTATAGGTCTTGGCGTCTTGCGGCAGATAGGTACGGCTGAGCAGCACGTCTTGCGCCTGCACGCGCGTCAGCAGGTTGCCGTCTTTATAATTGGTGAAGGCCACGTAGAGCGTGAAGATAGTAGGATAAATGATCATCAAAATAAGTAACGTCAGGCCGGGGGCGAACCAGCGATAGGGATACATGCCCTCGAAGAGAAAGGCGACGTTGATCGCCAGCGTGATCAGGGCGACGAAGATCGCCAGCAGGTATTCCCCATCGTGGATCAGCCGCGTGACGAACCAGATGGCAAAAGCATCAATCAGCGCCAGCGCCACCAGCCGCAACACCGTCACCAGCAGCGAGCGAGACGAGAACAGCGCGGCAGGCGGGCGAGATAAAGCACTCCTTGCCGTTTCCATTGCACTCTGCGCGCCAAACCGGCCTGCCGGTCAACGATAGCGCGCCTCCTCCTTTCGATCCATAGTCCTATTGGGACAGGGGGTCGGCAACGTGCTGCCGACCCCCCGCAAACTGACTGTGAACGGACTCGTGAGGCGCAGGCTACTGCGCTGCCGACTCCGCCGCTGCCGCGCGGATGGTCTCCGCCGCCTTGGCCGCCAGTTCGGCTGCATCCGCATCGGGATTCTGCATGGCCAGGGTGATGGCGTCCGTCCAGGCGCTCCACACTGCCGACATGGCGGGGATGCCCGGCATGGGCTGCCCGACTTCAGCCGCTACGGCCAGCGCCGCCAGATAGGGGTCTTCGACCTTGGCCTGCGCCGACAGTAAGGCGGGCGCACGGTTGCCCTTCTCATACAGGGCCAGTTGGGTTTCTTCGCTGGCCACCCACTCGGTGAGGAACGCCTGCGCCAGCAGCGGGTTCTGGCTGAAGGCGCTCACCATGAACGCCTGCGCGCCGATGAACGGACGGCCAGGGCCGCCGGGGCCGGCAGGGATGGGCGCGATGTCGAAAGGCACGCCTGCGTCCAGGAAGCGCTGAATGTTCCACGGGCCGGTGATGTACATGGCCGCCTCGCCATCCTGGAAGAGCGCTTCAGCCGCGCCGCCATCCAGGCCGCTGGGGATCAGACCCTCTTTGATCAAGCCCTGCAGCCACTTCAGCGCCGCGATCGAGCCTTCATTGTCCACACCTACGTCCTGGGCATTGTAGTCGCCCTCTTCGGTCAGGCCGAAGATATAGCCGCCGAACGCGGTCTGAATGGGATAGAAGTGATAGGGGTCGCCTTCCTGGCGGATGAAGCCGTACTTGGCCTTGCCCTCAGCCATCAGCGCCTTGGAGACCTCGACCACCTCGTCCCAGGTCGCGGGCGGGGTCGGCACCAGTTCGGTGTTGTAGAAGAAGCCGACGTTCTCCACTGCGTAGGGCACGCCGTACAGCTCGCCTTCCCAGGAGAAGGCGGTGATGGCCACTGGCGCGAATTCCTCGACGCGGTCGCCCAGGTCAACCGGTGCCAGCAGGCCGTTGGTCACCAGCTCGCCCACCCAGTCGTGCGCGCCGATGATGATGTCCGGGCCTTCGCCCGCCGGGCCAGCGATGCGTAGCTGGTCGCGGATGTCGCCGAAGCCAAGCTGCTGTACCACCAGGTCAACGCCGTATTCTTCCTCGAAGGCAGTGCCCAGTTCTTCGATGACGGCAGCGCGGGTCTCGTCGGCCCAGATCAACAGGGTCGGGGTCTCCTGCGCCGAGGTCATGGCGGGCAGCGCCCCCAGCACCAGCGCAATCACCAGCAACAATGCCAAATGCTTTTTCATAGGTTCCTCCGTTGCATGTAACCTCAAGTGAGACGATAGAGACAAGCCAACGATAGGGTGAATGACCAGGCATTCCTTACACGATCAGGCGATTGAGTGGCTTCTACAGAAAACGGCTCCTTTCTCTGTCCGCCACAAGGCGTTGCCCGTCTCCAGCGCCAGAAACGCAACAAGGCATCCCAATCCCCGCAACGGTACACCGGGCTGCCTTGCCTGCGCTCTTGTGCCTATGGAGACTGGCCAAAACACTTATCTCGATGCTCCAACAAATATCTTCTGAGTAGGACGGCCTACCGGACGATACGGCAATCCCCTGACGCTCATTATAGACCAAGTCTCATTATAAACAAGCGCCGCGAGCAAAGGCAAAAAAAAGGGGTGCATGCAAAGATTGTCAGCGACTT
>AMZC01001351.1_pt1 | contig 11467 bp, 7 predicted proteins | sample 948551 | NCBI WGS metagenome assembly AMZC01 (sample SAMN01120625, study PRJNA171369) | bioreactor sludge metagenome | biome: sludge; isolation source: anaerobic thermophilic cellulolytic sludge from lab reactor | place: China: Hong Kong, Shek Wu Hui wastewater treatment plant | collected 2011-05-01... | reverse complement strand
GGGCAAAAAGTGCATAACACGCTCTAGCGCGGCAAGGGCAGACTGATGGTGAAGGTGCTGCCACAGCCTTCTTCGCTCTCCACCCACACCTGGCCGTTGTGGGCGTGCACGATCTGCTGCACGTTGTAGAGGCCCAGCCCGCTGCCATCGAAGCGCCCGCGATGCGCCCGGTAGAAGCGCTCGAACAGGTAGGGCAGGTGATCGCGGGCGATGCCGATCCCCTGGTCGCTGACCGAGATCAGGGCGCAGTGTGCGTCGCGATCGGCGCGCAGCCGCACCGTGATCGTCCCGCCGTCCGGCGAGAACTTGACCGCGTTGCCGATCAGGTTGTCCAGGGCGCGCGTCAGGCGGTTGTAGTCGGCCTCCACGGTGAAATCACCCTCTTCTGCCTCCAAGTGAAAGGAGAGATTGGGCTTGTGGCGGTGCACCACTCTGGCCGAATTGACCGCCTGTGCGCACAGGTCCGTCAGGTTGACCGGCCCCAGTTGCAGGGCGTCGCGACTGATCGGCTCGGCGGCCATGATGTCGTGCGTCATCTGCTCGATGGCCTTGCTACGCCGGATGATATGGTCGAGCACGTCGCGCTGCGCCGCCGTGACCGGCCCCAGGTCGCCCTCGTAGAGCATGCCGGCGTAGCCATAGACGATCTGCAGTGGACTGCGCAGGTCGTGACTCACCTGGTAGATCAGTTCCTTGCGCAGCGTATCCTGTGCCTGCAGGCGACTGTTGGCCTCGGCCAGTTCGCTGGCGCGCTGACGGGTCTCCTCCAGCAGACGCAACATTTCGATCGCCGCGGCGATCTGCCCACCGGCGATGGTCAGCACACGCTCGTGATCGGGCGTGAAGGCGTTGGGGATGACGCTGTCGATGCCCAGCGAACCAATTGTCCGCCCACGCACAATCAGCGGAATCACCATGATGGAGCGGATGTTGGGTTCGATGATGCGGAAATTGGGGTCGGCATAGGTATCCGGCACATAGATCGCCCGCCCAGTTGCCACCACTTCTCCGCCCACGTATTCGCCATACTTGAAGCGCGCCGCCCGGATCATCTCCGGCGACAGATTGGCTCCGGCCCTGGTAATCACATCGCCGGTCGCCTCATCGAGCAGGGCGATGGAGGCGGAGTAGGAGTGATACACCTCGCGCACCGTATTGACCGCCACATCGAGCACTTCTTGCAGACTCTGCAACTCGCTGACGCGGCGGGCCAGTTCGTGCAAGGCGCTCACTTCTTCCAGGTTGCGCCGCAGCTTGAGCGTGTACCAGGCGTTCTCGAAAGCCGTCGCCGCCTGCAGACAGAACAGGTCGAGGATGCGGCACGTGTCCGAGCGGAAGAGATAGGGTTGGCGGTAGAACACGCCCAGGGCGGCGAAGGTGGTTTCACCGCGCGACATCGGTAGCAGAGCGCCAGCGCGCCCATCCCACAGTTCGGCGAATTCCCGGCGCAGCGCTTCTTCTTCTCGAGCAATGTCCACCACGAAGAGGGCTTCGCCGCTGTTCAACGCTCGCGCCACCAGAGGTGGCCTCTCGCCATCTAGCGCTACCGGCTCGCAGGGTGAGCCGCCACACTGCCAGATTTCGCCCGCCTCCCTAAACTCCGCGCCGATGTACAGGCGCACTTCGTCCGCTCCGAAGAGTTCTGCTGCCGCGCGGGTGAGCGCCTGGGCAATGGCGCGCGGGTCTTGCGAGCCAGCCAGTTCCAGGCTCATGCGGTGCAGGGTTTCCAGCGCGCGCAGCCGCTCGACGGTCTGATCGTGCAGGCGGGCGTTGCGCACGGCGATGGCCACCGCTCCCGCGATGGTCTCCAGCATGTCAATGTCGTCTTGCGAGTAGCTGTGCGGCTCGTAGCTCTGCACCGAGATCACGCCGACGATCTCATCCTGCGCGATCAGGGGCATCATCAGGATGCTGCGCGGCAATTCTCCCTGAATGATCATCTCCGGCGGCAGAGGGTCCGTGGCCGTGTCGTGGATGATCAGCGGGCGGCGTGTGCGCAACACCAGGCCGGTGATGCCCGCCTGCGCGGGCTGGAATTCGTCGGGGCGGGGCTGACCGAAGTCATACGATCCCACCAGATGTACCACATCGGCTTCGGCGTCGTACAGGCCGATGAAGAACGTCGTCGTGTCCATCAGCCGGCTGACGTTCTGATAGACCAGTTCGAGCACGCTGCGCAGGTCTAGCTGACTGATGGCCTGGCTGACCTCATTGAGCACACGGAAGCGCTCCGCCCGGCGTTGCTCGTCCTGGTACTGACGGGCGTTGTGCAATGCTGCCGCGACCTGCGTCGCCAGGGCATGTGCCAGTTCGGCATCTTCCTGGGTGAATTGATGCGGATCGGGACTGTCCAGGTTGAGTTCGCCCATGAACTGCCCGCCGTGAACCAGCGGCGCGCCCAGCCAACTGCGAATGAGGCGGCCATGGGGCAGCCGCACCCAGCGCGGATCGGTCTCGGTGTCGTCAATGAGCACAGGCCGACCGGTCTCGCGCATGATCTTGCTGGTGATGAATTCGGGCAGGTGATCTTCGATCCGTGCATGGAAGTGCTCGATCTGATCAGCTACCCAGCGTCGCACCATGATCGAGCCGTCGCGTTCCAGCACGTAGAAAGTGGCGACTGCGCAGGGGATCAGCCGGTGAATCTCGCGCAGCACCGTGTCTATGAGTTGCTCGACATCGAGCATGGCAGCGACCGCAGCCTGAATGGCGTAGAGGGTCGCCAGGCGGTCGCTCACCCGCTCGATAACGTGGTGCAGCACCAGGAATTCGTCGCGACCAGGCAGACGCCACGCCGACGCGCGAATGGGGATGCGGCGGCCCTGGGCGGTCTGCATGACCAGGGGGAAGGTGTCGGACAGGCGCGCCGGATCGCGCACCAGGGCCTGCCAGCGGGCCTGCACGGCTGGCCGATTCTCCGGCGCGGCGAAGCGCAGCGCGTTCTGCCCGATGACATCCTCGACTTTGTACCCGTAGTAGGCAGCCGTAGCGGGCGTGATGAAGCGGATCGTGCCGTCCGCCGCGACGATGGTGACCGCGGCAGAAAGCTCGCCAGTGGAATCAAACGCATCGAGCGAGAAGGAGTCAGTGGCCTGGGTCATGCGCGGCCATCCTCTGCCACCTTCTGGGCAGGACAAACTGTCCGTTCACGGGCCTCCGGTCGCTCAAATCGAGGGACTTATGCGATTATCAGATTACAATCATACAGCGGAATCAGCTAACGCGCGAAGGACAAACGGTAAGCATTTTACAGGATTGGCCCGCTTATGCTATAAAGCGAGAGGTAGGAGAGCAGCTCAGTCACCCGGAGAGTGAGGGGTCATGTCGGAGCACGCCTGGGAGAATTTCCTGATCGCCGCACAAGGGGGGCAGCCCGATCGGGTGCCGGTCGCGCTGGGAGTGGATGGGGGCTTCATCGCTGGCGCGTTTGGCATGAATACGCTGGACTTCTTCATGTATCCGGATCGCTGGCTCAACGCCTATCTGACCCTGAGCGCCCGCTTTCCGGAGGTGATTTTCCTGCCAGGTTTCTGGGTGGAATATGGCATGGCTACCGAACCGAGCGCCTTCGGGACGTCGGTGCTCTGGCGACAGGATCAGGCTCCGGCCATTCGTCACCTGACGCTGCCTGTCTACGCCTGGCGGCAATTGCCCCGCCCCGACCCCTATTCCGATGGGCTGATGGCGCTGGTGTTGCGCCGTTACTGGAACCTGGAACATGAAGGGGAGTTGCCCGAACCGTATCGCATCCGCTTTGTGGCGGCGCGCGGGCCGTTCACCATTGCCACGCACCTGTTCGGCGCGACCAATTTCCTGGGAGCGCTGGCCGGAGGCGATGAGGGCGGCGCGGCCTTCGACGCGCTGGAAATCCTGGCCGACACCACCATCCGCTTCTTGCAGGCACAACTGGGCTGTCTGCGCGAACCGTGGGGCGTGATGGTGTTCGACGATGCGGTGGGCATGCTCTCGCCCGCCCTGTTTCAGGCGGTGGGCAAACCGATTTTGCAGCGCATCTTCGCCGCCTTCGAGGGGCTGATCCGCATCTATCACAACGACTCCCCCTGTCAGCATCTTTTCCCCTATTTCGGCGACCTGGGGTTCGAGGTGCTGCACTTCAGTCATCGTATTCCCCTGGCCGAAGCGCGCGCCGCGCTCGGCCCGACCATCGCCTTAATGGGCAACGTGCCGCCCATCGAGGTGATGATGAATGGCTCGCCGGAACAGGTGGAGGCGGTGGCCCGCGACTGCATCGCACAGGTTGGCGGCACGGGTCTGATCCTGGCTCCTGGCGGGGGCACCAACGCTGGCACGCCCGCCGAAAACATTGACGCGCTGGTGCTGGCGACGCTGGACTGAGCCACTCCCCCGTTGCGATAATCTGGCACAGAGTCCGTATCTGTCGCTGACAACCTTTGCATGCACCCCGAAACGCTGCTGATCGTCTTCGATGGCGATTGTGGGCTATGCCAGGCGGCACGACGTTGGGCACAGCGCCGCGACCGACAGCATCGCCTGTCTTTCGTACCCTATCAGGCGGCGGACCTGGAACGCCTCGCCCCTGGGCTGACGGCAACGCAGGCGGCGCGGGCGCTCTATGCCATCGCGCCGGACGGGCGACGCTTGCGGGGGGCGCGCGCCGTCTTCGAGACGCTGCGCCATCTGCCCGGCTGGTGGGGATGGGTGGGCCGCGTGGGCGCATGGACACCCGTCAGCCTGCTGGCCGAACCGTGTTACCGGCTGGTGGCGCGTCATCGCGCCCGCCTGTCGCGGTGGCTGGGGTTGACGCAGTGTCGGCTTGAGCCGCCCGCCGAACGTCCGTGACACGGGTGTCGCGGCGTTGTTAGGAGCGCACAGATACCAAGAGCGCAGAGCACACCACAGAGGTTCGTCTGTGTCCTCTCTGCGGCTCAGTCTCTGCCGTCAGGGGCAGAGAGGCCGCCCTCCAGCAGAGCGCGGACGGCAGCGCCGGGGTCGAGTTCGCGGCGCAGGATGCGTTGAACGGTCAGTTCCAGAGTCTCTGGGGGGCGCTCCGCCAGCAACTGCGCCAGCAACGCCTCGCGCAGCCGGGCCAGCAGTTCGGCTTCTACGCGCTGCCGCTCGCGGTCGGCGATTTCGCCTGTTTCGCGCAGGTGTGCCTGATGGCGATCCAGCGCGGCGAGCAGGTCGTCAATGCCCTTGTGCTCGGTAGCGACCGTCTCGATCAGGGGCACCATCCAGCTATCGAAGACGGGTTCGGCGGCCTGGATGGCCCCTGCGCCATGATGCCCCACGGTCTGCAGACGATGACCGAGTTCCAGCATGGCCCGCAGGGCGCGGACGGTGTTCCGTGCGCCGGGGCGATCGGCCTTGTTCACCACCAGGATATCGGCGATCTCCAGGATGCCCGCTTTGATCGCCTGCACGTCGTCGCCCAGGCCGGGCGCTTCCACCACGACAGTGGTGTGCGCCATGCGCGCGATCTCTACTTCGCTCTGGCCTGCGCCGACCGTCTCGACCAGGATCACAGCGAAGCCTGCCGCGTCGAGCACGCGCACCACGTCACCGGTGCTCGCGGCCAGGCCGCCCAGGCTGCCGCGCGAAGCCATGCTGCGGATGAACACACCCGCGTCGCCCGCCAGATCGATCATGCGCACGCGGTCGCCCAGCACCGCTCCGCCGCTGAAGGGGCTGGTGGGGTCTACGGCGACGATGCCCACCGTCTGCCCGCGACGGCGCAACGCCAGCGCCAGCGCATTGACCAGCGACGACTTACCGGTGCCCGGCGCACCAGTGACGCCCACAATGGCCGCGCGACCGGTATGCGGGTGCAGGGCGGCCAGCGCTTCCAGAGCGTCCGGCGTGCGGTTCTCGACGCGCGTGATCAGCCGTGCCAGCGCCCGCCGGTCGCCCGCCAGCACACCCGTCACCAGCGCGTCTGCGGAAGACAGTGCACTCATAGGGACGAGGGCTGTATGGCGCTGCGAATGAAGTGCACGATATCGTCGGTGCTGGTGCCCGGCCCGAAGACGGCGCTCACGCCCATCGCTTGCAGCGCGGGGATGTCATCGTTGGGGATGATGCCGCCGACCAGCACCAGCACGTCGTCCAGGCCGGCGGCGCGCAGTTGCTCGATGACGCGCGGCACCAGGGCCATGTGCGCCCCGCTGAGAATGGACAGCCCCACCACGTGCACGTCTTCCTGCAAGGCGGCTTCGGCGATCATCTCCGGCGTCTGCCGCAGGCCGGTGTAGATCACCTCCATACCGGCGTCGCGCAGCGCCCGCGCGATCACTTTGGCTCCCCGGTCGTGCCCGTCCAGGCCGGGTTTGGCGATCAACACGCGAATCTTTTCATCGGTCATCGGGGTATTCTGACTCCGTCCTTATCCATCCAGGCGACGGTGACAGGGCCATGTCATGCCTCCCGTCGCACGGCCATTATACCAGACAGACTCGCCGGGACGTGCGCATGGCCCGAACTGTGCTAAAATGCAGACAACCTTGACCCATGATAGAGAGCGGGTGCGTGGAGAATACAACCATGCAGGCAAGTGCATCCCCCGGAGCCTGGCGGACGGCGCTTCTGTCAGCAGCCGCATTGATCCTGGCGGGCGTGTTGCTGGCTGCCTATGCCCTCAGCGCTGCCGTCTGGCTCGACCGCCCCTTCCTGGGCGCGTTCTTTCAGCGCGATCTGACCGTCAGCGCGGCTGACTCGCTGGTGCGCGATCGCTGGCCCGCCCGCGAGGCCGGTCTGCGCCGTGGAGACCGCGTGCTGGCGCTCGACGACGAAGACCTGAGCGCGTTGCCGCTCACCGAGCGGCTGACGACGCTCTACGATCGTCTGGACAACTACAACACCGGCGACGCGGTGACGGTGCGCTTCCTGCGCCGCGCAGGAGACACGCCCGCTGGCGCGGAGTGCCGGGTTACGCCGCAGGGCGAGCGCACCTGTTCGCTGGTGCTGCGCCTGGGCACGCTGTCCCTGGGCGATCTGGCCGCCTATTTCGCGCCCGGCTGGTTGACCGGATTGCTGGTGTGGCTGGCCGGCGCAATCCTGCTGGCCCGTCGCCCCGCCGACTCGGCGGTGCGGAGCGGTGCGCTGGTCGCGGCGGCGTGGGCGGTGAGCATGGCTGGGCAATTCGAGGCGCTGACCGCCGGTCCCCTGGCCTGGACGTGGCCATTGGGTCTGGCCCTGGCAGGCGCGTCGCTGGGGATGCTGGCGCTGGAATTTCCCGACCGGCCCGCGCTGCTGTTGCAAACGCCCGCCCTGCGGCTGGCTCCCTGGCTGGCCGGGGTGGCCGCAGGCGTCAGCGCGGTGGCGCTCTCCCGCGCCGACGACATGGCGCTCAGCCGCCTGGGGACGGGGATCGGCCTGGGCACGCTGCTGATCGCCGGTCTGTTACTGCTGCTCACGTTGTTGTGGCGGCGCAGGCGCATCACGTCGCCGCTGGCCCGCAATCAGAGCGGGCTGCTGGTGAGCGGTCTGTTGCCGGCGCTGCTGCCCTTCGCCGGTTGGCTGATCGCGCTCGTCGCCAGGGGCGAGGGCGTGCCCGCCCTGGCCGTGCCGGGCGGCATCCTGCCCGCCCTGTTGCCACTGAGCCTGTTCCTGGCCCTGACGCAGGCGCGGCTGCTGGATGCGGATCGTCTGGCGGCGCGGGCGATCCTGTACGGGGCGCTGATCGCGCTGCTCTCGCTGAGCTATTTCCTGCTGGTGGCGGGATTGGCACTGTTGCTGGGGCGCTCAGCGGAGGAGCTGGCCATCAGCCCGGCGCTGCTGGTGGCGGCAGTGTTCGCGGTGACGCTGGCCTTCAACCCGCTGCGCGATGCATTGCAACGGCGCATAGATGCCGTCTACTTCCGCAAGCGGCAGACCTATCAGCCAGTACTGGAACGCTTCGCGCGGGCCATGGTGGAAGCGCGTGACCTGGACGAGATCGCCCGGCAGGTGCTGGAAACTCTGGACGACACGCTGGCCCCGTCACACGCCGTGCTCTTCGCCCGCGACACGACGACCGGGCGCTTCTACCCGCAGCCCGACCCGCGCAGCGGTCGGCCCGTCACCGATCTGCACTTCGATCCGGAGAGCGGACTGGTGCACGCTCTGCAACAGCAGGCGGGCGTGCTCTACCTGGCCGAGGGTCGCCCTCTGCCGCTGGAAGTGATCAGCAGCCGGGCCAGTCTGGCGGTGCTGGGGACGCCGGTGTTGGTGGGGCTGGGCGGGCAGAGTGGTCTGAACGCCCTGCTGGCCATTGGTCCGCGGCGCAACGGCGCTCCCTACGATTACGACGATCTGCGCTTCGTCGAGAGTCTGCGCGATCAGGCGGCGCTGGCCATCGAGCGCGTGCAGGCGATCTCCGATCTCGAACGCAGGATGCGCGTGCAGGATGTACTGAGCCAGGTGAGCCGCGCGCTGAACTTCGCCGTAGACCTGGATACCTTGCTGGAACTGATCTACGCGCAGACTCGCCGCGTGATTGACGCCCCCGTGTTCGCCATCGCCCTGCGCGACGCGCTGAGCGACGAACTGACCTACGTGTTCTACAACGAAGGGGAAGATCGCCTGGCGGAGATGGAAGGGCGACGCTGGCCGCTGGGCAACGATCTGGTCAGCGAGGTGGCCCGCACGCAGGGGGCGCTGCGCACCGACGACTACGTCCGCGAAATGGCCCGCCGTGACCCGCAGGCTCTGCCCGACAACCCGCGTCTGAAAGCCTGGATGGGCGTGCCGCTGGTGGCCGACCCGGCGCAGGGTGTGCTCGGTGTGATGATCGCCGCCAGCACTGTGCCGGGGGCGCTCTTCACCGAGGAGCAGCAGAACCTCTTTTGGGACATCGCCAACCTGACCGCCAGCGCCATAGACAAGCTGCAACTGTTCACCAAGACCGAGCAGCGCGCCCGCCAACTGGCTGCCATCAACGAGATCGCCAATCAACTGGCGTCGGAGATGGGCAACGTGGATCGCCTGCTGCAACTGATCACCGAGAACGCGGTGCAGATTCTCGGCGCGGGGGCGGGCACGTTGTTGCTGCTCGACGAGGGTGGCGAGAGTTTCGAGGTGCGCGTGGTCGTGGGCGGCGAGCAGAGTCAGGTGGGGACGCGGCAGCCCGCCAGCGAAGGACTGGCCAGCGAGACAGTGCGCGCCGCGCAGCCGATCATCGTCAACACGCCGTCGAATGGGGCCGGGCAGATGGTCCCTGTGGGCACCGCCTGCCTGTCGGTGCCGCTGCTGGCCAGCGGGCGGGCCATTGGCGTGCTGCAGGTGTTCAAGGGGGGGCAGGGCGCGTTTGCGCCGGAGGACGCGGAAATCCTCTCGACCTTCGCCGGGCAGGCGGCGGTCGCCATCGAGAACGCGCGCCTGTTCGACATGACCGACCAGCAACTGGCCCTGCGCGTCCAGGAACTGGACACCATGCAGCGCATTGACTACGAACTCAACCGCACGCTCGACCTGCAGCGCGTGGTGGACATCATGATTGACTGGGCGCTGCGCAAGAGCGGCGCGTCGGCCTGCGCCTTCTTCATGCGCGACCGCGAGCGGGGCGTGCTGCAACGGCTGGCCTCCTACGGCTATCCGCCCGCTTCGCCCTTCTCGCCGACCGCCGAGCAGCGCGAATTCCCCGACGACCAGGGTGTGCTGGGGCGTGTGGTGCGCACGGCCAAGCCCTCGCTGGTGACCGACCTGGCGCTCGATCCCGATTACCAGGAGACGTTGCCCGGCTGCGTGGCTCAGTTGACCGTGCCGCTCTTCAGCGCGGGGCAGGTGATCGGCGTGATCCTGCTGGAAAGCGACCGCGAGGGCGAACTCGACCTGCTCGACCTGGACTTCATCGCCCGCTTGGTCGAACATGCTACGCCCGCGCTGGTCAACTCGCAGCTTTTCCAGGAGTTGCAGCGGGCTAACCAGGCCAAGAGCGAGTTCGTGTCCTTCATCGCGCACGAACTGAAGAACCCCATGACCAGCATGAAGGGCTACACCGATCTGTTGCTGAAGGGCGTGGTGGGGCCGGTCAACCCGCAGCAGTCGGACTTCCTGCACACCATCTACAACAACGTGGTGCGCATGGAAAAACTGGTGAGCGACCTCAACGATCTGACCAAGCAGCAGACCAACAACCTGCGCCTGGAAATCGCGCCGGTGTCCTTCGCGGAGGTGGTCGCCGAGACGCTGCGCTCGCAGCAGCGCATGATTGACGAGAAAGAGCAGACGGTGACGGTGGACGTGCCGGACGATCTGCCGCTGGTGTTGGGCGACCGGGTGCGCCTGGTGCAGATCATGACCAATTTCGTCTCCAACGCGAACAAGTACACCCCTTCTGGCGGGACGCTGACCATCCGCGCGCGGGCGACGCGCAATATCTGGGATCCGTCCGGCGCGCCGGAAGTGGTGCACTGTATGGTGCAGGATACGGGCATCGGTATGAGCGAGGAAGACCTGCGGCACCTGTTCACGCCGTACTTCCGCAGCGACAACCCCGACGTGCGCGATCAGCCGGGCACGGGCCTGGGCCTGACCATCACGCGCGGCCTGATCGAGCAGCACGGCGGCAAAATCTGGGTGGAGAGCACGCTCGGCGAAGGGACGACCTTTCACTTCACCATCCCCGTGGTGACGGAGAGCGTGAAGGAGGGGGTGTAGGGGTTCAGAGGGGCGAAGGTCAGGCGCAGAGCGCGCGGGGAGGAAGGGACACTTTTGCCAAGAACAAAGGACCGGTCACATTACATCCCAGCAAAAATCTTATTGGTCTGGCCAAACTAGCTGTTGCCCTCTTTGGGCCGTTAAAGGGGCGATCCTCAGCGTATATTCCAGAGGGCTCGCTCAGCTAGCCAGACCGTTATCTCTCTGTTTCGGTGTTTGCCGGGAGCTCTTGCTCCTGGGTTGAACCTGACTATACGTTGCAGTTCTACCACTGCACGCTTTTCGCGATATTCTCCAAGTTGGAAAATAACCATATCATCCCAGGGCATTTCCCCACCATACTCTGCAGGAATTTCCGTGATTTTTTTCAGCATCTCTAGAAGTCTTTGCCGGATTTCCTCAGTGTCAGGAGCAGCCTGCCACAAGACTCTGGCGTATGGATCGGGTGGCCACACACCTATGTGTGTGTCGATCGCGGCTTTGTAGACCCCTCCTACCGGGACTTCTATTTTATCTACCGGATTGAGGCTCTCGGACGTATTGAAGGGACTGTTGGCGCAGTAAGTGTGGACTGGGTTCCCTTCGATTCTCAACTGCCGGATCAGACAGAAATCTTCTCCCTCATATTCATGGTGGGCCACATTGGCCACGCCCTTGTTTTTCGCGTTGAACCAGCAAGTCAGGCAGTTATCAATCCCTCCGTTGGGCATGGAGCACCTCCTCAATACAACGCCATCTGGAAAACAGACAAACTGCCCAATATCGCATAAAATTCTTCGCCTGTAATGGTACTCCTGATTCCAAGCAAGATCAGACTCATCTCTCGGGTGCGTGCAAAATGTGTCAGGCAGTT
>AMZC01005559.1_pt1 | contig 11469 bp, 5 predicted proteins | sample 948551 | NCBI WGS metagenome assembly AMZC01 (sample SAMN01120625, study PRJNA171369) | bioreactor sludge metagenome | biome: sludge; isolation source: anaerobic thermophilic cellulolytic sludge from lab reactor | place: China: Hong Kong, Shek Wu Hui wastewater treatment plant | collected 2011-05-01... | reverse complement strand
GCCTCCGGGTCGAATTTGCTGCGCCCGAAATCGTCGAACAGTGCCGAAGTAGAGAGCGGCGTATCGCGCAGGCCGGTGATGTTGTAGCCGCCCAACCGCGCCCAGCCGCGCACCCGCTCCAGGACGACTTTGCGGGCGACGAACGCCTGCTGCCGCGAGATCGCCGCCAGCTCAGCTTCGCTGCGGTTCAGTCCCAGCGCGGCCATGCGTTCGCGCTGTTGTGTGTGCGCGACCTTGGTCAGCGGGTGAATGGGATTCTGCTCCCGCAACCACCACGGCAGGTCGCCGCCGTGTGCCCGCAACAACTCGCCCAGCGGGCGGTAGTCGTCCGCCGCGCAGAACTCGCCGAAGATGAGCGGGCGGACGGGCCGCCAGTCGCGCCGAAAGTGATCGGCCAGCGCCTGCAGGAAGTGCGGGTCGCTGTAGAAGTGATAGTCGTCGAAGTCGGCCAGGTCAGCGAGACAGCCGTATGCCTCGCCCGACCCGCTGTTGTCGCACACCAGCACGCCGGACGTGCCTGCGCGCACGATGCCATCGAGTTGCGCCACCCACTCTGGCGGCACGTGCCGTTCCAGTTCGCAGCCCACGCTGTAAATGACGATGGAAGGGTGATGATGCACCGCCGCCAGAATTTCAGCATACTGCCGCGGAGCCTCCGTCAACAGGTGCGGCGTGATCTCCGGCAACCACAGGGGCAGTTCCAGCCACAGTAACATGCCCTCTTCGTCGGCGATCTCGAAATAGCGCGACCAGGGCACGTACAGGCACAGCTTCATCATATTGAAGCCCAACGCCCGGATGCGCCGGAACTCGTCGCGGATGGTCGCTTCGTCCGGCGTAGGGCAGATCAGGTCAGGATACCAGCCCCAGTTGAGCGCCCCGCGCAGGCAGACTGGCGCGTCGTTCAGCAGCACCTGCTGCCCCTCGGCACGCAGCGCCCGGAAGCCGAACGTCCTGCCGACCCGTGTCAGCACCTCCCCCGCCCGTTGCAGTACGATCTCGGCGCGGTAGAGCGTTGGCTGCTCCGGTGACCACAACGCCGGATGGGGCACGACCAGCGCTGTGTCCAGGCGTTCGTCGCTCAGTATCCCCCGCCAGCAGGCCACTGGCTCGCCGTCCGCCGCGCGGACCGTCACCACCGCCTGGCAGCCCTGCGCACCGAGAGCATCTGCGGTGAGGTGCACAGTGCCCCGCTCTGCGTCGCTGTGCACCGTCAACGCGCTCAGGGCCGGGCGGTCATGCGCCACCAGGCGGGCCGACTGCCACAGCCCGCCGAACATCACCATCACGTCCGGCAGGAAACCGGCCAGCGACTCGCGCAGCCCGAAGCGCCCGCCCGGTTTCCACACGGTGCAGACGATCTCGTTCTCCGCGCCGAAGCGCAGCGCCCCGCTGACCTCCAGGGCGAACGGACTCCAGCAGCCGGTGTGTTCGCCCACTGGCACGCCGTTGACCCTCACCTCGACGTGATAGCTCACCGCGTCGAATTGCAGTTGCACGCGCCGCCCGGCCCACCTGGCGGGCACGGTCACCGCTCGACGGTACACCGCCGGGCCGTCGAGTCGCTGCGGGAAGCCTTGCGCTTCCCAACAACCGGGCACCTGCACGGTGCCCGTCCTGTCTCCCAATGTCAGCTCCCAGGTGCCATCCAGCGAGAGCACCTCGGCCAGATCGTTGTGCCATTGTTCCATCAACGCCGCTCCAGTTGCGCAGAAAAACGACCACCCGCGACAAAGATCAGCACAGCCACCGCCAGATACAGCCCGGCCCCGATCAGCAGCGCCAGTCGGAAGCCCTCCGTCATGGCGATCACCGTCGCCAGGGTGGTGCCAATGGTCGAGGCGACGGCGTTGGCCCCCCAGTGCACCGGTATGCCGTTGGGATCGAGCCGGTTGACCAGTCGCATTCCGCCGGGGAAGGCCATGCCCATGACGAAGCCCACCGGCACCAGCAAAGCCAGGCTGAAGGCCACGCGCAGCCCCAGCGCCCACGGCAAGGCCCAGCGGATGAGCGCCGGATAGACGAAGGCCGAAGCGCCCACGGCAATCCCGGCGAACAGCGTCGCCAGGGCGATGACGCGCGGCAACCGGCGTTCCTGGAACCGTCCGGAAAACAGGCTGCCGGCGCTGCCACCCAGCAACATCCCACCGATGACAGCGATCAATGCCAGGGCGGGCGCGCCCAGCAGCAGGTTGAAGCGCTGAATCATGGGGATTTCTACCAGCATGAAGGCGACGCCGATCAGCCCGAAGTAGCCGACCCACAGCGAACGCCGCGCGATGGAATCGCGGCGCGCATCCCAGGCCACGAAGACAAAGGCCAGGTAGAACAGGGCCAGGATCAGCACGGCCCGCAGCAGCGTCACCAACACCGACGGCAGGCCCGGTTGCAGGTGATAGAAGAAGGGCCGGTCGTCGGTCGTGGGCTGATAGTTGAACTCCGGATTGCCAGCGATGTACTGCGCCAGCGTCACCTGACCGGTCGCCAGCCCGCCGAGCAAGTCCTCGGCGACATGCGGCAGATACAGAATCGACAGGTTGCCGCGACTGGTGATCATCTGCTTCAGCGTCGCTGCCGCATCCGCCGACACCGGCTGACGGAAGACCGTCACCACTGTCACGCGCGTCTGCGGATCGTCGGTGCGCCGCGCAACCAGCGTCACCCGGTCGAGCGCCTCGCGCAGGCTGTAACCCTGGCGCTGCAACATATCCAGCACGCCGATGAACAGGCGGATACCCTCCGGCCCTGTGTGCGTGACGAAGCCCAACCGCCCGTTGTCGGTCAGGTGCTCCCAGTAGGCGGTGAGCGCCTCGCGGGTGAAGATGTAGTTCTCCACCAGGGCCGCCGCGCCCGGCGTCGCCGCCTGACTGTAGACCAGGTTGAGGTAGATCAGGTCATAGCGCCGCCCGGTGCGCTCCACGTAGTTGCGCCCGTCGGTGACGGTCACCTGCACGCCAGGCAGATGGAACACATCGCCAGTGTAGCCCGCGTAGTCGTTGGTCAGCGCCACCATAGCCGGGTTGATCTCCACCGCCTCGATCTGCGCGGCACCGGCCAGCCGCGCCTGCACCACGTCCTTGCCCGCCCCCGCGCCCAGGATCAGCACGCGCTCCGGCGTCTCGGCAGCCAGGAAAGGGAAGTAGTCCACGTTGTCGCGCAGCCAGGCCGCTTCGTCGGGCTGCTGCGGGTCGTAGCGCACCATGACGCTGCCCGCCCCCGCGTCGCTGAAGACGTAGCGCAGCGCCTCGTCGGCGATCTGCACCAGGTCTACGCGGGCGAACGGACTCCAGCGCGTCTCCATCAGCCGCGCTCCCGCGTTCGGATTGCGCAGCACGTGAATCATGGTCTTGTCCGGCGGGGCGTCGTCGAGATCGGCGGGATCGTAGGCGGCGACGCCCAGCCCGGCCAGCAGCGGGCCAGCCAGGATCAACACGACAGCCAGCGCCAGCAGGGACCGCGCACGCCGCCCGGCCAGTGTCAGCGCTGCCAGCGCCGCGACGCTGCCCAACATCAGCACCCCGTCGAACGCCCCGACCGCCTGCACCAACCCCAGCGCCGCCAGCAGACCGAGCACCGCGCCGAACAGATCGGCCCCATAGAGCACGGCGCTGTGACGGGCGTAGCGGGCGAACAAACCGGCGTTCACCCATCCCAGCGCCATGAACGGCAACAGCGCCACGCCCGCCGCCAGCCCGGTCAGGTTGGCCGAGGGCAGGCGCGCGAAGACGACCGCGGCGACGATCAACAGGGCCGCCGCCGCCAGCGCTCCACCGGCCAGCCGGGCGAGGGTGAGGTAGCGGCGGGTGGCGTGACCGATCCCCGCGCCGATGCCCAGTCCCAGCACCGCCAGCGACACGATCAGGAACACATAGTGATACTGAAAGATCAGCGAGAACAGGCGCGTCAGCAGGACTTCGTAGGCCAAACCAATGGCGGCAAGCGCCAGCAAAGCGCCTGCCACCCGGTACACTTCGCTCTTGGGAGTGCTCGGCTCCGCCACCGTCTTCTTATCCCTTCAGGCCGGTCAGTTGGATGCCCTCGATGAAGTAGCGCTGCAGGAAGAAGAAGATCAGGATGGTCGGCGTGATCACCACCACCGAGGCAGCCATGAGCACTTCATAGTTGGTAGTGAAATGCCCCTTGAACAGGTTCAGGCCCAGCGTGGCGGTGAACTTGCTGGGACTGTTGATGAACACATAGGGCGTGAAGAAATCATTCCACGACCACAGGAAAGTGAAGATGGCCATCGTCGCCAGGGCGGGCATACTCAACGGCAGGATGATCCGCACCAGAATCTGCAATCGGTTGGCCCCGTCAATGCGCGCCGCCTCCTCCAGCTCCACCGGAATGGTCATGAAGAACTGCCGCAGCAGGAAGATGAAGAAGGCATTCCCGAAGAACGAGCGCAGGAAAAGGGGATAGAGCGTATCTATCATGCCGAAGTTGCGGAAAATCTCGTAGACCGGAATGAGTGTCACCGGGAAGGGCAACATCATCGTCGAGAGCAGAATCGCAAAGAGCACGCTCTTGCCCGGCGCGCGCAGCCGTGCGAAGGCGTAGGCCACGATGGTGCACGACAGGAAGTTGCCGATCATGTTGAGGATGACGACCACCGTCGAGTTCTTGAAGAACGTCAGGAAGTTGGCCCCGCCGATGTGCGCGGTCAACGCCCGCCGGTAGTTCTCCGTGCGCAGGTGAAAGCGCGTGTTGCGCTCCAGCCGATCGGCATCCACTTCGTAAGCATTGGGGATGTCGGACAGCGGGATGACGATCAACATGGTCTGCTGCGGCCCGACGATGGCCACCGTCTTGTGCTTGCCGAACTCCTCGAAACGCTCCTTGAAGCGCACGATTCCGCCGCCGGTGATGCGCTTGGAATCCTGATCCTGGGCCAGCTTGCTGATCGGCCCCAGGCGGATATTGGCCGCATACTCTACTGGCAATACGATTGTCTCGTTGGTGCCCTTCTGGATGGCGATCACGTCGGCGGGGGTGCCGTCTTCCAGCGTGATCTGCCAGCGCTCATAGGTCAGGTTGGGCAGGGTGTAGGTCTCCGGCGTGCCGGTCAGCAGACTGTTGGGCACTGTGAAGGCGTGCTCCACCACTGTGTCCAGTTCCAGCACCGGAAACCAGCCGTCTTCGGAAAGGACAACGTAGGACTGCCCGGAGTCGTCGTTCTTCAACGTGTAGATGTCGAGTTCGGTCGCGCCAACGGGGGCGACAGACTTCTCGCCCAGGTCCTCCTTGTGCACCAGTCGCGCGTGTTGCGCCACGCTGGTCTCGGAGACCACCACCAGTTCGGACTCCGGGCCGGTCGGCAACACCGGCACTGTCTGCCCGTCAATTTCCAGTTCGCGCCCCTGAAAGGTGATGCCCTGATATTCGGGTCGGGCGCGCTTGGCACTGTTGACCACGGTCAGCGGCAGCACGCGGGCGGACTGAATGTTCTCGACATCAATGACCGCCATGGCCTCTTCGACCTTGGCCAGGGCCACCACTTCGCGCGTCCCTTCCGGGCTGTTCCACTGCCGCACATTCAGTGGCACGCCGTTGATCTCGCGCGTTTGCGCGTCGGAGAGCGCGCTGGCGGGTACCAGTTGCAGGTGCGCCTCAATCTCGCTGAAGGGGATCACCGTGGTGTAGCGCCGCCGCCCCAGGCGGATGACCTCGTCCGCGTCGCCGTTGCGCGTTACCCGATACGTGTTGATGCCCACGTTTTCCTGTCCGGCAGGCACCTGAATCCACTCCACCGGCAACCAGATCGGCGGGCGCGTGAAGATCTGCCATTCGGGCTTGAAGCTGGCCGAAAGCATCCACAAAAGGGGAAAGAGCATGAAACATGCGCCAATAAGCAAAACGATATAGCTGATCAGAATGCGCAGCCGCCGAAAACCTTTCTTGCCAAACAGTGACCGGCGCAGCCGGTATTCGCCCACAGAGACCATCGTCGAAGAGGAAACGGACTGCCCGGTCATCTCACTTCGCCTCCGCCTCGTAATAGACCCACAGCGCCGAGGAGCGGATCACCAGCAGGGTCATCGCCATGATCACGGCGAAGAGGAACCACGCCATCGCCGACGCATACCCAAAGTTGATGAAGCGGAACGCCTGATTGTAGAGGTTGAGCACGTAGGTCAGCGTCGCGTTGTTCGGCCCACCCTCGGTGAGCACCAGTGGCCCTTCGAAGACCTGGAATGCGCCGATCAGGCCCAACACCAGGTTGAAGAAGATCGTCGGGCTGAGCATGGGGACGGTCACATGGCGGAACTTGGCCCATTCCCCCGCCCCGTCAATCTCAGCGGCTTCGTACAGCTCTCTGGGAATGCCCTTCAAGCCGGCCAGGTAAATCACCATCTGCCCGCCGATGCTCCACCAGCTCATCATGATCAGCGAGGGCAAGGCCCAGGTCGTGCTGGCGATCCAGCCCGGCCCTTTGATCCCCACCAGGTCCAGCACCTGGTTGACCAGGCCGAATTCCGGGTTGAGCAGGTACGTCCACATGACAGCCACGGCCACGCCGCTGACCATGGTCGGCATGAAGTAGATGGTGCGCCAGAAGTTCACGCCGCGCAGTTGCTGAGCCAGGATCATGGCCACCAGCAGGGCAAAGAGCGTCCCCGCTGGTACACTGCCCAACACATAGAGCGTGGTCACCTTGAACGACTGCCAGAACAGGTCGTCGTTGGTGAACATCTTCACGAAATTATCCAGACCTACCCATTTCGGGGGAGTCTTGAGATTGTAGCGGGTGAAGGCCAGGTAGAAGGAGCGCACCATCGGGTAGGCGATGAAGGTGAAAAAGCCTATGACCCAGGGCGAGATCATCAAGTAGAAACTCACCGCTTCCCAGCGGGCCATCGGCGTTCGGCCCAGCCAGCGCAAGAACAGCGGCGGAGGCGCTTCTCTTTTTCCTGTTACAGTCACGATTCCCTCCTGCGAATGACATCGCGCAACCCGCTTGGCTCCAACCGCCGAGCCACACGGGTAGACAATGCGCTCCCTGGCGCGTTGATAACCGACACCAGGGAGCAGCATTGGCTCAGTTCAACGAACGACCGGCCAACCTCACTCTTGGGCCAGGCACTCGGTAGAGTCAGCCGCGATCTTATCCAGATACGGCTTGGGGTCCACATTCGCCCCGCCCTCGCCGAGCAGCAATTCGAGCAGGTCAATGACCGGTTCCTCGATGCACTGCACGTAGTTCGGGTTGAGGGCATCGTCGTGCCGCCCTACATGCTTGGCCTCGGCCAGGAACACCCCGAAGAACGGGTGATCGGCCATGCCGGAGGACTCCATCAGCGGGCGCAACGCGGAGAGCGCATAGCCGCCACCGTAAGCCTTCTGGCCCGGCTCGGTCGCCAGTTCACGCAGCAGCAACCAGGCTTCGTCCGGATGCGGCGTGGCTTTGTTGATGCCGAAACCAGCCCAGCAGATCGTGCTTTCGCGGAAACCATCCTCGCGCGAGGGCGGCGGGACCGCGGCGAACGACAGGTTGGGGTTCTCCGACCAGGACTGATAGAACCACGGGCCATACCACGGATACATCGCCACGAAGCCATCGGCCAGCAGGTTGCCCTCGAAAGCGTTCTGGACTTCCAGGGTCGGCGCTACGTGATACTTGTGCACCAGGTCACGATACCACTCGAAGGCGGCCACTGCTTCGGGGCTGTTGATATAGCCCTCAGCCGTCGTGCCGTCCGGGCTGATGGTATGCGAGCCGAAGGTGAAGATGGCCGTCTGGAAGGCGCGCGCCCAGGTGCCCATCGTGCGCGTGCCATACTGCACGATGTTGTTCGGGTCGAAGTCCGGGCTGAGCGCGTTGTTGCCGTTGGCATCCAGCGTCATCAACTGCGCATATTCGAGGAAGTCGTCATAGGTCCAGCCGTCCTGCGGCAGTTCCAGACCAGCGGCTTCCAGCATGCCCGTGTTGATGATGGTCACCGTGGTGGCATAGTCCTTGTTCAGCAGGTACTGCACGCCATCAATGGCACCGACCGCCAGCAATTCCGGATAGTAATCATCCAGGTTGATGCCCACTTCGGGGTCGTTGATGTAGTCGTTCAGCGGCAGCAGGAAGTCCTTCATCTTCCCCAGGAAGCCGGAGTCGACCATCACCACGTCCGCCGCCGTGCCCGCTGTGAGTTGCGTCAGCAGCTTGACATGGGCATCGTCGCCCAGCGGTTCGTTGACCACGCTGATGTTGGGGTACTTCTCCATGAAGCCATCGAGCACCACCTGCGTGACCTTGGCCGCGTTTTCGTCGTCCCAGGTCGCCAGGCGCAGGTTGATTTTCTCCTGAGCGCTGGCGTGCCCGGAGAAGGCCAGCAATACCGCGCTGAGCACCAACGCAGTCGCCAGCATAGCCGACAGTTTACGATACATGGAAACCTCCTGGAAATCTCAAAATCTTGACGAGAAAGTGCTCATTTCAGCCTGACCTGCTCGCTAGTTCTTCAGATCGTCTGCCTGCGGACCTCCCCTCATTTTCAAGCAACTCGCTGTCTAGATAACTGTGAGTGGCCAGCGTATGCCAGCCGGCGTGTTACGCGGTTCTATTGAACATGAGTATAGCATTGCCAGAACCGCAAGTCAATCAATTGTCTAGTCAAATTACGCAAAAGTCTAGACAGAATTGATCCCTCAACGTGCCTCCTCTGCCACTTTGCGGATGAGCGCCTCCACCACCCCCTGCGCCCGCTCCAGCGTGCCATCCACAAAGGCGATAGTCGGGATGTGCACGCCGTCCATGGGCAGCGGCTGATACGGGGCATAGCCGGACTCAAAGACGCCAGTGCTGCCGCGCGACGGATCGCCCTCGCAAATGTGCCCGAACAGACGCGCATAGCGCCCCACCCACAGTGGCACCTGTCGCCAGGGGCCGGAGCGCTGGAATAGCGGGAAGATGTTCAGCAGCCCGTCCCACCAGTCTTCGCCCGCGACCAGCAGATCGGGGCAGTCCGCGCGCAAGCGCCCCACCAGGGTCTGATATCCCTCGCGCACGTTGAAGTCTGGATCGTTCGTCCACACTTCGACCGTGTCCAGAAACACGGCATCGAAGCCGTACCGATCGATCAGGCGGGTGATCTGCCGGTGCAGTTCGGTCTGCCAGGCTGGCGCGCCAGGGTTGAGCCACGCCTGCCAGCCCGTGTCGTGAGCGCGGCTGGTGTCCCAATCCGGCTGATTGCCGTGAAACACGTTGCGCGTGGCCGATTTCATGTACGACGACGGGCCGAAGGTGTGGAAGTTGGGTGCCCAGGCGTTGGCGCAGTTGCCGCCGAACATGGGCATCACGTGCACGCCCAAAGCGCGCGCCTCCTGGCACAGCGCCGCGAAGCCTTCCTCGCCGCCCAGGCGCGGCTCCGGGCGGTAATCTCCATACTGCCAGTAGTAACGCCCTTCCCAGCCGGGCAGATAGGCCAGGATATGCCGCCCGTCGAGCCGCTCGGCAGCAAAGCGGATGATGCGTCGCATATCCTGGTAAGTATTGAAGACGTAGCCCGACCAGTGCATCCCGTGCAACGTCAGGCACAGCCGGATGTCGCGCGCCCAGGCGGGCACATCGGCGCGGTGTTCCCACGGGAGTAAGCCGAACGCGGACTCGGCGAACGCCAGTTGCTCGGCGCGAAACGGGCCGGGCTGTACCCCCGCGTCGAGCACCCACAGCGGCACGTCTATACGGCGGTCGAACCAGCGGGCGTCTTCTTCGTGAATGCATTCCAGCGTGTATGTGCCCGCCAGTTCGCCCATGCGTTCCTGGTAGATGGCGAAGCGCTTGGCCCGCGCGTGCCCATCCTCGCAGCGCGCCCCGATCAGCGCACCATCAGGCAGGCGAGCGCACAGCAAAGGCAGGCGTAGCCGATTGGGGTAGCGCTCCAGGAAACCTTCCCCGATGTCTGGGATCGGCTCGTCTAGCAGATCAAGCGGCGTCAGGGGCGGCAGCCCGCGCACCAGCACCTTCACCGCGCGAATCTTGTGCGGGGCGCTGGCCGTAATACTCAGGTGCAGCCGGCGGTCTGGCCCGCGCAGAACCCGTGCCTCCAGTGAACCGGGGGCACGCTGCTGTTGCCCGGCCCAGCTCAGTTGCCCACAACGCAGGTGCCACAGCGCCCCATCGTTGGTCACCGTGACCTGCGCCGGATCGAGACCGTACAGATTCTCCAGGGTGACGATCTGAAAGCTCAGTCGCCAGCCAGAGACTTCAAAGAGCGGATCGCGCGGATCGAAACTGGGATGATGCATGACTTGGCGTCCTTTGGCTGCTTTGCTCGCATGCGGGTCTGCCTACCACTAGTTGACAACGCAAACGTTCTATTAGACAATTGGTTGTATATACATCATGACCGGCTTTTTCGTCGAAGCCAGGACATCGAGGAGTCTATGTGCCCAGTGCTCGAACGTGACAGCAGCATCCCTCTGTATATGCAGGTCGCCGAAATTCTAACCCAGCGCATTCTGAACGGTGATTATCCCTCCGGCTCCAGCCTGCCCGCCGAAGCCGATCTGTGCGCCGAATTCGGCATCGCGCGGGGCACCGTCCGCCAGGCCCTGAGCAAGCTGGAAAACGAAGGGTTCGTGCGGCGCGAACAGGGCCGCGGCACCTTCGTCACCTGGGGCCAGGGTCACGGCGGTAACCGCCTCACCAGCAATCAGATTGGCCTTGTCGTGCCCTATGTGCGCGATTCGTTCGTCTCCACCATTTTGCTGGGCGCGGAGCGCGCCGCCACCGAACACGACCTTTCCATGACCTTCAAGCACGCCGCCAATGACCCGGATCGCCAGGACGAAGTGTTGCAGGAACTGGCCGAACAGCGTCTGGCGGGCATTGTGCTCTACCCCGTCAACTCCATGCGCTCCGAGCGCGTGCGGCAGTTGCTGGGCATGGGCTTCCCCGTCGTGCTCATAGACCGCTACCTGCCGGGCACCGGCGCTGACTACGTGATGTCCGATCATTTCTACGGCGCGCTGCGCGCCACCCAACATCTGCTGGAACTGGGTCACCGGCGCATCGGTCTGGTATCGTGGCGCGATCCGGCCATCAGCCTGGAACATCGCGCCGCCGGCTATCGTCAGGCGCTGACCGAAATGGGTCTGCCCTACGATCCCGACCTGGTGTGCGTCGTCGAAGGATACCCCAGCATTGATCTGGGGCCGCTGTGTCACTTCCTGGATCGCCGCACTGGCGTCAGCGCTGTTTTCGCCGTCAACGATCAGATCGCGCTGGCGGTCTACAAGGCCGCGCGGCAACTGGGCATCCGTATCCCCGAAGACCTGGCGCTGGTGGGCTTCGACAACCTGGACTTCACCATGCATCTCGATGTCCCGCTCACCACCGTCGAGCAACCAGCCTTCGAGCTGGGGCAACAGGCCGTGCGGGCGCTCATTCAGCGCATCGAAAATCCGGCGACAGAACCGCAGCGCATCATCCTGCCGACCCGTCTGATCGTGCGCCGGTCGTGCGGAGCTTACCTC
>AMZC01003613.1_pt1 | contig 11536 bp, 6 predicted proteins | sample 948551 | NCBI WGS metagenome assembly AMZC01 (sample SAMN01120625, study PRJNA171369) | bioreactor sludge metagenome | biome: sludge; isolation source: anaerobic thermophilic cellulolytic sludge from lab reactor | place: China: Hong Kong, Shek Wu Hui wastewater treatment plant | collected 2011-05-01... | reverse complement strand
CAGCGGCGATCATGGGCTGACCGGTCGGCCCGCCTCCCTGCCCCTCAGCGGCGGCAGCGGCAGGCGCAGCCTGTTCGTCACCGGCAGCGGTTGCGGCCTCAGCAGGCGCAGCCTGTTCGTCCTCCGCAGAGGCGGCGGCTTCGGCAGGCATGGCAGATTGTTCCTCAGCAGGGCTTTCGGCGCGCGGGGGCGCAGCCAGCACTGCCGCCGCCATCTCCGGGGCGGGCGCGGCAGCGAGTTCTTCGACATCGGCGTTGGGCAGGGCGGCCACGCCGACCCCCTCGTCTTCGCCTACCAGACCGGTCGCATAGTAGATGCCGGCGAAGGTCAGTGCGCCCATCACCAGTGTGATGCCCAGCCAGACCAGCACAAAGCCGCGTATCTGGCGCTGGCGCGTCAAGGCAGCCGAAGTGTGCGTCATGAGCCATTCCTCCTGTTTGGTCTTCGCCTCGATTGTAGCGCAAAAGCGCGCGCCGCAGGTAACGCTCGCCCTACGCTATGCCACGCGCCGCCGTGCCATGATCCGGCGCTTTGGACGCGGGCCGGTATAATCTAATAATCTATTGTGGCGCACAGCAAGCCCGCATCTGGCGAAACAGAAACTCCGCGGGCCATTGAACGTACTTGCCAGCAGAAGATAGCGCACGAAGCATTCGTATGGGGCGAAGGGAGAAACAGGCATGATCATTCTGCTCTTGAACGTGCTGTCCATTGCCGGGCTGGCCATCGCTGGCTTCGGCGTCTTCATGATCGCGCAGGCGTTGTCGCGGGGCGATAACGCGCGACTGGGGGCTATGTTGACGGCGATCGGCGTGGTGATCGCGGTCATCTTCTTCGTGCTGGGATCGGGCGTGATCGAGATTCAGCCGCAGGAAGTGGGCGTAGTCTTCAATGTGCTCAGCGGCGAGCTATCCGATACGCCGCTCGACCCCGGCCTGCACATCATCATCCCCGGCATCCAGGAGGTGACCATCTACTCGACCGCCCAACAGGAGTACACGGTCTCTGGCGTGCCGACTGAAGGAGCCGTGCGCGGTGACGATGCCGTGGTCGCGCTGACCAAAGACGGCCAGGAAGTGAGCCTGGACGTGACGATGATCTTCAGCATTGACCCGGCCAAGGCCAACATCGTGCATCGTCGCTGGCAGGATCGCTACATCAACGGCCTGATCCGTCCCACCCTGCGCAGCGAGACGCGCGCCGCGCTGACCAAATTCCGCGTGGAAGAGATTTACAGCGGCGACCGCACCCTGCTGGTGAGCGAGATCGAGAACAGCATCCGTTCGCTGATCGAGCCGGAAGGCTTTCAGTTGACCAATATCCTGGTGCGCAATATCCGCTTCTCGTCGGAATATGTGGCCTCCATCGAGCGCAAGCAGGTCGCGCAGCAGGAAGCGTTGGAGGCGGAATTCCGCGTCGAGCAGAAGCGCCAGGAAGCCGAGCAGGCTCGTGAACTGGCACGCGGTCAGGCCGACGCGGCCAAGATTCGCGCCGAGGGTGAAGCCGAAGCCCTGCGCCTGATCAACGAACAACTGGCGCAGAACCCGCTGCTGTTGCAATGGCGCTACATCGAGCAACTGGGCGACGACGTGCGCATCATCGTCATCCCGTCCAATAGTCCCTTCCTGTTCGACCTGGAAGCGCTCCTGGCGGCTGGCGGCGCGTCCGCCTCGCCGACTCCGACGCCCGCGCCCACTGAGTGATTGCCGGTTCGCCATTACCCCCTGCAAAACATCGGGCGCGAGGACTTTTCCCCGCGCCCGATCTGCTTTTTGCGCTACACGTCGTAAATGCGGTAAGTGCGGCTACCCACACTTATCCAGGTCGCGCCACTTGGCGACGATGTCGGTATCTACCGTCAGCGCGTCTGCCCCTTCGGGGACGGTGACGGTCAGCTTGCGATTGGCGATCTCCTCGCACTCCGGCCCTTTCTCCACGGCGTTCCACGTGCCGCGCACGTACTTGTACTCGATGGCGGCGCTTTCCGGCAGTTCCAGGGTGATCGTCCAGTGCTGATCGTCGAGTTGTGTCATCACCAGGCCCGCCGGGTCCCAGCGCGGCAGGTCGGGCGTGCCGAAGTCACCGGCGATGTAGACCGCGCCCTCGCCCTCTTTGGTGTAGTCGGGCACGGTGACGATGAACGTCACCGGAATGCCGCGTCGCTGTACCTTCGCTTCGCCCGCGCCGACTGGCTCCGATTCGTTGAGCGCAGTGTCAACAGCGCTCACGGCGTAAGTATAGGTGTTGCCCGCACTCACCGCCCGGTCGTAGTAGCGATGCCCGGCTGCCGCGGGCACATCGGCCAGGGTCACCGTCTCGCCCTCGAAAGTGCGGTAGACACGGTAAGCAGCCACATCGTCGGACGGCGACTCTTCCCAGGTGACGATCACCCCCGCCAGCGACGCCTGCAAAATCTCGGCGGAAGCGGGCGGCGCGGGCGCTTCCGTATCGGCGGGCGCGTGCACCGTCAGCGGCGGATACGTCCCGTCGGGCAGCCTGACCATCGTCCAGGTCTCACCCGCATCGCTGCTGAAGCGGGCCAGTTGCGCGAAGTCACCCGCCGCGCCGACGGGCAGCAGGGCTTCGTAGACATCCGCGCCGTCCTGCTCGCCGACATAGTGCATGGGCAACCAGAGGGGCACGGCGCTCTGCCCTGCCCGCACGGACAGCAGCGCGGCCTCGGCCAGCACGCCCGCCGCGGGACCGTCGGCTTCCGTCTCGCCTTCGATGCGCACCGTAGCGCGGACGGTGACCGTCGCGCCATAGGCCAGGGTGATTTCGTCGGTCATGGCCCCGGTGACGAACGCCGTCTCGGCGATGGGCGCGCTGGGCACTGCCGGGGCGCTGCCGCTTTGCTCGCCGATCAAGCCGTCCTGGCTGACAGCGGCCACAGCGTAGAAGTAGCGGTAACCGTTGACGACGGAAGTGTCGGTGAAACTCTCGCCCGCGATGACCTGGCTGATTGGCTCGAAGCCGCCCCTTGCCACCGGGCTGCGATAGACGATGTAGCCTGCCGCGCCAGGGACGGCGTCCCAGGTCAGGGTCACGCCCCCGTTTTCGCCCTGCGCCGTGACGGTCGCCGGCGGGCGGGGCGCTTTGAACGCCGCGTGACGCCGGCCCGTCCAGATGTTGCCCGCCGTGCCACTGACGGTCACCGTCACCTGACCGCCCTGCACGACCGCGGGCGCGACTTCCGTCTGAGCGCGCAGCCGCAGTTCGCCCTGGATGGCTCCGCCTACGCGGATGGGCACGCTCCGCCGCGCCTCGGAGACGGCGAAGGCGGGCGCGAGGGTGAACCCTTCTGGCAACAGGCCGCTCACGTCGAGGGTCACGGTCTGCGCGGACGCACTCTTGTTGGCGACGACCAGCGCCGCATTGCCCGCCGCCCGATCCAGGCGCAGAAAAGCGTAGACGCCCTGCGCGTCGTCCGTCAACAGGGTGATCAGTTCCCCTTCGCGCAGGGCCGGGTTGGCGTGCCGCAGCGCCGCCAGGGTCTGGTAGTAAGCGAGCATGTCTTCGTCAGGCGGGCCGTAGGCGTCACCCTCGGTATCTGGCCAGGGATAGGGCGCGCGGTTGTAGGGATCGTCCTGCAGGGTGCTGCCATCGCTGACACTGGGCGCGTCCAGCGCGATCTCATCGCCATAGTAGATGGTCGGCGCGCCGGGCAGGGCGAATTGCAGCAGAGCGGCCAGCTTCTGGCGCTGCGTGTCACCGACCACGAACAGCAGGCGCGACGTGTCGTGACTGCCCAGCAGGTTCATCATGGCATGGAGCGCCATCGGCGGGTAGTCGGAGGCGATGTCCTGGATGATCCCGTCCAGTTGGCCGGGCGACAGGGCGTGCATCAGGCGGTCGCCGTTGGCGTCGTTGTCGGTGAAGTCGGTGTCGCGGGCGAAGCCCAGAATGCCCCGCCGCAACTGATAGTTCATCACCGCGTCCCACTCTTTGCCCAACAGCCAGCGCGTGGCATTGCCCCACTCTTCGCCGATGATCACTGCCTCCGGGTTGACATTGCGCACGGCCTTGCGGAAGGCTTCCCAGTAATCGTTGGCCGGGCCGCCGCCGTCAATGTCGCCGCCCACGTCCAGCCGCCAGCCGCCGATACCCTCGCGCCCCCAGGTGTTGACCACGCTGTTGCGCCCCAGGTAGAAGTACAGACGCGGGCCGTTGGCGTCGTTGTTGATCTTGGGGATGGAGTCGAAACCGGCCCAGGAGATGTAGTACGTTGCGCCCTGCGGATTGTCCACGCACGGCGAGGGTTGCTGACCCTTGGGCGTCACAAAGAAGAACCAGGTGCGGTAGGGTGAGTCCAGGCTCTCGCACGCGCCGACCTCTTCATAGCGCCCGTAGCGATCGAAGAAGGGGCTGTCGGACGACATGTGATTGAACACGCCATCCAGAATGAGCACCATGCCGCGTTTCTTCGCCTCGGCGACCAACGTCCGGAAGGTTTCCAGGTCGCCCAGCAACGGATCAATGGCTTTGAAGTCGGCGGTGTCGTAGCGATGGTTGGAGCGTGCCGCGAAGATCGGGTTGAGATAGATCGCCGTCACGCCCAGGTCTTGCAGGTAGTCGAGCTTCTCGATGATACCGGCCAGGTCGCCGCCGAAGAAGTCCACGTTCCAGCGCCCGAAGTATTCGCCGGGCTGACGCGGATCCACAGGCGGCTCATTCCACGTCTCGTGGAAGATGGAGCGCAGCCCATCGTAGAATTCCAGTTCGTCGTCGGCGGGATCATTGCTCGGGTCGCCGTTGCGGAAGCGGTCGGGGAAAATCTGGTAAACGACCGCGTTGCGCATCCACTCCGGCGTGTAGAAGCTCGGATCGTAGACGGTAAGTTGATAGCTGAGATCGGGGCTTTCCTCGTAGACCGCGCCCGGTCCACCCTCGTTGGCCGGGAAGTAGACACCGTCGGGCCGGTTGTCGTCTTCATAATAGAGCGTCTCAGCGCCCTTGTGCACCAGGAAACGGTACCAGTAGATGGTCGGCGTATCGCCCACCTTGAGCGGCGCTTCCCACAGATCGTAGCCGTCGGGCGTGCTGGCGACCACGGTCATCGGCAGCAGGGTTTGCGTCTGGGCGAAGTCGTTCCACACGCGCACAGTCACCGCGTCCGCGTCGCGCGTCGCCGTGCGAAAGCGCAGGATCACCGTGCTGCCGACAGGTACCGGGCCGGTCGGGACGCGGTAGAGATCGTCACGGCTGTCGTGCAACAGGGCGGCGCGGTTGAGTCCGCCTGTTGCGCCTTGCTGGGCGTGCAGCGGACCGACCGGCAGCAGCGCGATCAGCAGCACGACCAATCCCACCCGGCGAAGCAGAGAAAGCCAATAGTTGCGCATGGCATGACTCCCCAAAACTCTTAGGACGTTCGGAAAAGCGGTAGCCGGTTTCTCTTTCGATAACCCGTAGTATACCAGCGGACGTGCAAGTTAGCTGTGTCCTCGCCCGGCCCCGGCAGGATAGGCTGACCGTACGGAAAGAGTGCATTCGCTCTTGGGGCAGAAGTCCTGAACCGCAGAGACGCAGAGGGCGCAGAGGAAAATAGAAGACTCTGTGCCTTTCTCTGTGACCTCTGCGCCTCTGCGGTGAACTCCGCCCCAAACTGGAAGTGCACTGGATGGAAATCGCCGCTTTGCGGAGGGCCGGGCTTGGAGTACACTGGTGCACACACTGCCTCGCCAAGCAACGCGGGCAGCGCATCGCAGAACCAGAGTAATCAAGAGTGTGGAGATGCCATGAGCGAGCAAGTGGCACAGGCCAAAGCGACCAGAGTCCTGGTGACCGGAGCCGGTGGCTTCATCGGCCATCACCTGGTGACTTTTCTCAAGCGGCGCGGCTACTGGGTGCGCGGCGTAGATATCAAGTATCCGGAGTTCGCCCCCACCGACGCCGACGAGTTCGAGTTGCTCGACCTGCGGCGCTGGGACAACTGCCTGCAGGCCACGCGCGGCATAGACGAGGTCTACGCGCTGGCGGCGGATATGGGCGGGATGGGCTTCATCTCGTCCAACCATGCGCAGATTCTGCGCAACAACGCCCTGATCAACCTGCACACCATCGAGGCGGCGCGCATCAACGGCGTGTCGCGCTACTTCTTCACCTCGTCGGCGTGTGTGTACCCCGAATACCGGCAGATGGACGCCAACGTCACGCCGCTGAAGGAAGAGGACGTATACCCGGCGCAGCCGCAGGATGCGTATGGCTGGGAAAAGCTGATCGGCGAGCACCTGTGCCGTCACTACCGCGAGGAGTTCGGCCTGGAGACGCGCGTGGTGCGCTTCCACAACATCTTCGGGCCGCTGGGCACGTGGGAAGGCGGACGCGAGAAAGCCCCCGCCGCCCTCTGCCGCAAGATCGCCTATGCCAAGCTGACCGGCAATCCGGAGATCGAAATCTGGGGCGATGGCGAGCAGACCCGCTCCTTCTGCTACATTGACGACTGCCTGACCGGCATCTACAAGCTGATGCGCTCGGACTATCACGAGCCGCTCAACCTGGGGCAGGATCGCATGGTGACGATCAATCAGCTTGCCGACATCATTGCCGAGATCGCGGGCATCGAGATCGTCAAGAAGCATGTGCCCGGCCCACAGGGGGTGCGCGGGCGCAACTCCGACAACACGCGCCTGCGCCAGGTGCTGGGCTGGGAGCCGGAAATCTCCCTGGAAGAAGGGCTGGCCCGCACCTACGCCTGGATCGAAGAGCAGGTACGGGCCAGGCTGGAGGGTACAGCTATTCCGCAGGCCACGCTCAACAAACCGTCACCGTGAGCTGAAAGGCCCTGGCGACTGCACGCCAGGGCTTTTTCGTGGTGCGCCGGAAGCATCCAGATAGTTGGCAGATGACGAAACGTGTTACGTTTCAGGAATCCATACCGACACGGCGTTTCCCGCCCATATGCGCTCAAAGCGGGTGTCTCCCACGGTCAATTCGTTCTCCGCTGGACGGTCAACTACCACTATTAAACAGGGCTGAAACCCAGAGGTCTGCTTGTCTTGGGACACATTCTGGACATTTACGTGCTCGATCCGGATAGACTTCATTCCAGCTTCGCGTAACAAAGGCCACAAAGGGTATTCCCAGGAATCTGCCGAAGCATAGAACCCGATCTGTGTGCAGAAAGTTGGCGGAATTAGCTGTACAAGAGGGTAGTAGTCGCCCCCCTTGGCTGGCTGACTCGCGAAGTACTGCAACCCCCGAGGCAACTGCCGGGCATTGTAGAAGTCGCGATGTCCGTTTGCCAACCAGATCAGCGCAACTATCACCAATAGTCCCTCGAGACCGTGAACTAACCATCGGAGTGATAACCGGCTGAACGCCCAGGCAACAGAGGGGGCCGCCAGGACAAAGAATGGCAAATGCAGGCGGCTGTGCCAGGGTTGCCACTTGAACACCGCACTGAAGAGAATAAAAGTGCCCAGAACCGCCAGCGTATACGGCACAGCAAAACGCCGGGACCGATGGGCTACAGCGCCTCCCAAAATGGAACTAAATGCCCACAGTATAAGCAGCAAGTGAGCAGGATTGCCTGCATGGTCTTCATCGAATGCGAGCTTCGGAACGGCAAACGTCTTGCCTGGCCACGTAGTACGCGGATCGCTGGGATCAATCCCTAGCCATCGGTGCAGTGTGCTAATACCGCGCTCCAGAACGTTTTCTACGAGCGGGTGCGACGTTCCCGTGTGCAACGCCGCATTTCGTAACAGGTTTGAGGCCAGCGGAGCTATTCCCCACACCTCATTGCGATAGGTCGTGATGGTGTGATCTGCACCATCGTCTTCTGTCGGCCCCAGTATGGAGCCAAACGTCGCGAAGTTGCGGCTCCAGTGCCCGGCGTTGACGACGCTGATCAAGGCAGCAATGACGATGCACGAGCGTATGAACGATTGGCGAGGCCACTTGCGCAATCCATTTAGACTCCACCACAGCCAGAAAGGGAGGAGATAGACGAATGAGGTGCCTTTGGTCAGGATAGCCAGAGCCATGCTACTGCCGATTCCGATGGCCTGCCACATTGTTGGCGAGGTTTGGCTTTTCCGAAGAATCAGATAGGCACAGCACACAACCCAAAATGCCTCAGCGTAGTCGTTCTGAGTGCTCGTAGACTGCAGAATACCGGCAGGCAGTGTCGCTGCCACGACAACCGCACTCAGTGCCGAAGACAGCTTGCCGGTCAATGATTCTGCGATTAGTGACACTCCGATCAGGCTACCGACCATGCTGAACCATTGCACCAGGTGCGCTACTCTGTCTTCCCCGCTGAGAAACAAGAGATTGGCAATCGAGAATTCTGCCCAGGGGTTTTGATAAAGTTGCCTGACATTGTGTGTGGAATAGTGATCCACGCTTTGATTCTGCGCCCAGTGCATGATTCGACTCAAATGATAAGTCATGGCGTCAAAGGTTGATGGAGGTTTCAGTACACCGACAAGGAGTGTGGCCAGAACGATCAACAATACAGCGCCTATCAGTGTCCTCTCTGCCAGCGAAAATGATTGCCAGTTTCTGCTCACAGGAGGAAGTCTCTGCTCAAAAAGGGCCATATGCCACCACGTCAAGCCCAGCACGGCACAGAGAATCATCGTCCAGGCTAGCGTCAAGCCGACGGGCGTCAGCGCATGAAATAAGCTAAGCCCCTCTGTCACTGCCACAACAATCATTCCCCACCATATGGCGGCCATCAGGAAACCTTCACGCCAGCTCTGACACCTCTTGCTCGCTACACCGAGCCAGAACGACAAGAAGCTCAAAATAGGCAGAATCAGGGCCATTTCTCTGCTCTCTGCTCAATGAGGGTACCCAGGTTATCAACGGCAGTCCTGGCTAGCCGGCGGCGCGCTGTGCGGAGATGAAATCGCGATAAAACAGGGCGCTGCGCTTGAGCGTACGCGCCTGCGTCTGATAGTTGACGTGCACCAGCCCGAAGCGTTTGCGATAGCCTTCTGCCCACTCGAAGTTGTCAATCAGGCTCCAGGCGAAGTACCCGCGCAGCGGCACACCTTCGGCCAACGCTGCGGCACAGGCGTCCAGGTGTAGCTGATAGTAGCGGACGCGCTGCGGGTCTTCGACGATGCCCTCGGCCACGTCGGGATCGTCGTAGGCCGCGCCGTTCTCTGTGATGTAGATCGCCCGCGGCCCGTATTCCCGCCACACGCGCACCAGCAGGGCGCGCAGCCCTTCTGGATAGACTTCCCAGCCCATCGCCGTATAGGGTAGCCCGGCTGGGCGCACCTCCTGGGCGAAGAAAGGCGCTGTCTCTGCCGCGGCGATCAAGATGCGGGTGTAGTAGTTGATGCCCAGGAAATCCAACGGCACGGCGGCGGCGCGGATGGCGGCGGGATCAATGCGCTGCAAGGCTGGCTCGACGAGGGTCACCATGTCCTGCGGGTAGCTCCCCTTGAAGACGGCGTCCAGGAACCAGCGGTTCACATAGCCATCGTGTCGTCGGGCAGCCTGCCGATCGGCCTCGGCGTCGCTGATCGGCTCGACGTGACACAGGTACAGCGTGATGCCCACCTGAGCATCCGGCGCGGCCTGACGGATGAGGGGCACCGCCGCCCCGTGCGAGAGCAGCACGTGATGCGCCACGGTGTAAGCGGCGGTCAGGTCGCGCTTGCCAGGGGCGTGAATGCCCAGGTAGTTGCCAATGAAGGACACCACCCACGGCTCGTTGTGCGTGATCCAGTGTTTGACGCGGTCGCCCAACCGCCCGGCCATCAGTGCGGCGTAGTCGGCAAACCAGGCCACGCTGTCGGGATTCTCCCAGCCGCCCCTGTCTTGCAGCGCCTGGGGCAAATCCCAGTGATAGAGCGTGACGAAAGGTTGAATACCATGCGCCAGCAGCTCGTCTACCAGCCGGTCGTAGAAGTCCAGCCCGGCGGGGTTGACAGAGCCAGTGCCCGCCGGGAGCACGCGCGGCCAGGAGATCGAAAAACGGTAGGCGTTCAGGCCCAGGTCGGCCATCAGCGCCACATCCTGACGATAGCGATGATAGTGATCGCAGGCCACGTCGCCCGTCGAACCATCGGCGATGGTGCCCGGCGTGTGCGAAAAGCGGTGCCAGATACACTCACCGCGCCCGTCTTCGAGCGCTGCTCCTTCGATCTGATAGCTGGCGGTGGCAACCCCCCAGGCAAAGTCGCGCGGAAATCGCATGGCAAAGGTCTCCTTATTCTCGGCCCTGTCTGCTGGCAACAACCGTCTCCCGAAATGTGATGGCGAGAGCGATCATAGACGCACCTCGTCTGCAGCGCCACAACGCACCCCTTTTGGGGTATACTTGGCCCAACAACGTCTGAAACCCTGAGGGACTGGCAGGAACGACATGGCACAAAACTTTGTGGATCGCTTGCGGGCGGCGCAGGAAGCGCGGGATACCTGGCTCTGTGTGGGGCTGGACCCTACCCCGTCGCTTATGCCAGCGGGCGTTGATCTGCTGGAGTTCGGGCGGATGATCATTGACGCCACGCGGGAGTACGTCTGCGCGTACAAGCCCAATCTGATGTTCTACCTGGCCTATGGGGCAGACGGAATACGGGCTTTGCAGGAGACCATCGCTCACGTGCCGGACGACACGCCGGTCATCCTGGACGCCAAGTTCGGGGATATCAGCTACACCGCCGAGCACTATGCCCGTTCGGCCTACGACGTGCTGGGTGCGGACGCGGTGACCGTCAGCCCCTATGCAGGCATGGATGCGGTCACGCCGCTGCTCAGCTACACCGACAAGATGGCCTTCGTGCTGGTGCGTTCGTCGAACCGTAGCGGGAACGATTTTCAGTTGTGGCCGAGCGAGCGCGCGCCGCTGTACCGCTTCGTGACCGCGCAGGTCAACACGCTGGCCCGCGACAATCCGGATCAACTGGGGATGATCGTCAGCGCGACGCAGCCGCGCGACCTGGTGTTGCTGCGAAGCTGGGCGCCTTCCATTCCCTTCCTGATCCCTGGGCTGGGAGTGCAGGAAGGCGATCTGGATACCGCCGTACAACACGGCACGACGCGCAGCGGGGTAGGGCCGATCATCAGCGTCACGCGGGCGATCATCTACGCCAGCCAGGGCGACGATTTCGCTGAAGCGGCCAGCCGCGCTGCACGCGAGTGGGTCGAGCGCATCCGTCAGCTACGGGCAGTGTATCAGCCGCTGCGGTGAAGCCGCGAGATTGCGAGACATTGACATCCGCCGCCCGCTTCCATATAGTTAGAAGCATGAACGAGAGTGCGATAGTCAGCGAAGCCCGGTGTTTCATGATGCGCATGCGCAGCCTGCCGTGGTCGGGGCCTTCCCGGCGACGGCGCGTGGCGCGTGCCTAGCGCTCTCGTCCACAGACCACGGCAGGCCAACCGTCGAAGTCCCTTCGGCGGTTTTTGTTTTTGAGAGTCGGGAGTTGGGAGTCGGGAGTAGACCCAAAGGACCGGAACGTTTGCGGAGTCGTCCGGACGCTGTCATCACGGCGATACAGCAGGACAGCACCCTTACTCCGGACTCAAGACTCCCGACTCGTCACCAGGTGCATGCAAAGATTGTCAGCGACTTACT
>AMZC01001248.1_pt1 | contig 11596 bp, 12 predicted proteins | sample 948551 | NCBI WGS metagenome assembly AMZC01 (sample SAMN01120625, study PRJNA171369) | bioreactor sludge metagenome | biome: sludge; isolation source: anaerobic thermophilic cellulolytic sludge from lab reactor | place: China: Hong Kong, Shek Wu Hui wastewater treatment plant | collected... | reverse complement strand
AGACATCCCGCACCTTGCATTATACACTACGCTGGTGACGGTTGCCCTGCTATTGGGCTACGCGCATCAACTTTGAGCCGCAGTGCCGACGAAGACAGCCAGCAGGTCGTTGACGTTGGTATTGGTGGGGCCGGTGATCAGCAGCGCTCCCGCCCGCTCCAGGAAGTGATAAGCGTCGTTGTCGCGCAGGGCGGCAAGGGCGTCTGCGCCGCGCTCCTGACCGCGGGCGATGGTGAGGCCGTCCACCAGACCTCCGGCGGCGTCGGTAGGGCCGTCGGTGCCGTCGGTGGCCAGACTGGCGATCAGCATGCCTGGCAGGCCTTGAATGGCCAGGGCGGCGGAGAGCGCCACTTCCTGGTTGCGCCCGCCCTTCCCATGGCCGCGCACGGTGACCGTCGTCTCGCCACCGGCGATCAGACAGGCAGGCGGCGGCAGGGGGTGCCCGCGCCAGGCGATTTCCCTGGCGAGCGCGGCCAGCACCCGCCCGATCTCGCGCGCTTCTCCTTCCAGATAGGTGGTCAGCAGCAGCGTGTTGAAACCCAGGGCAGTTGCTCTGTCAACGGCAGCGGCGGCGGCATGGGCGTTGTCGGTGACGATGACGTTGTGCACGCGCGTCAGCGCCGGGTCGCCGGGCTTGGGTGTGTCGGGAATTTCGCCAGAAAGGCCGCGTTGCAGGTGCTGGCGAATCGCCGCGGACGTGTATTCCAACACCCCATAGCGCTCCAGCACCTGCCATGCCTGTTCGAAGGTGGACTCATCGGCGACGGTGGGGCCGGAGGCGATCACGTCGAGGGGGCTACCGACCACGTCGGAGACAATCAGCGCTACGACGGTCGCCGGGTAGGCCAGCCGGGCCAGTTGTCCTCCAGCTACCTGCGAGAGGTGCTTGCGGACAGTATTCAGCGCCTGAATGGGAGCGCCGGAGCGCAGCAGGGCCTCGGTAAGCGCCTGCAGATCGCTCAGGGAGACGCCCGGCACGGGCAGGGGCATGAGCGCCGAGCCTCCGCCGGAGATGAGGCACAACACCAGGTCGTCAGCGGTGACGTCACGGAGGAGGTTCACGATGGCCTGTGTAGCGGCTACGCCCGCCTCATCGGGGATGGGGTGACCGGCTTCGCGTACAGCGATCACCCGTGTGGGTGTGGTGTAGCCGTATTTGACAGTGATCGTCCCCGCGGTGAGACGGTCGGCCAGCAGGTCTTCGACGGCGCGCGCCATGGGGGCGGTTGCCTTGCCCGCCCCGACGACCAGAATGCGGCGGAACTGTCGCAGAGTGTATGAACGGTCTCCGACGAACAGGGTGTCCCCGTCACGACGCAACGCGCGGCGGACAGCCTGAGCCGGGTCGGCAGCCTCCAGGGCCGCCTCCAGGACAGCCAGGGCTTGCCGGTGCAAAGGGCCGGTGGTGGAAGGTTCAGGTTGTACGAAACGCATCGTATGTTTTCCCTTGAGATTGGGCAAAGATCAATTGTCAGCCGTGCACGTTCTATGGTATCGTAAAGAGCAAACAGGAGCGCTATTGCCTATGAAACTGATCATCGCTGTGGTGCAGGATCAGGATGCCGACCGCACGATTCAGGCGCTGACGCAGGCGGGCTATCGTGTGACGCGCGTGGCCAGCACGGGCGGGTTCTTCAGTGTGGGGAACACAACGTTGCTGTGCGGCGTGGACGACACGGCAGTCGAGGCGGTCATTGGCATCCTCAAACAGACCTGCGAACGTCGCACGCGCCTGATCCCGGCAGGCCCCAATCTCGTCGAGTCGGCGGCGATGATGGGGGCGTTCGTCGAAGTGGAAGTGGGCGGGGCGACCGTCTTCGTGCTCGACGTGGAGCATTTCGAGCAGACATGAGCACCAAGCTGATCATCGTAGTCGTGCGCAGAGAGCACGATGCCTTGCTGCGCAATCTGCTCGATGCCGGGTTTCACGTCACCGAGTTCAGCAGCCTGGGCGGATTCCTGCGGCGTCGCAGCGATACGTTGCTGATAGGTGTGGATGCGCAGCGGCTTGACGAGGCGCTGCGCATTATCCGTCAAACCTGCGCCACGCCGCCAGGGGCCGACGAACACAGCGCCACCGTGTTTGTCCTCCACGCCGGGCAATGGGTGACCATCTGAGGCGTTCCCCCTCATTCGCCGGGTGCCCACAAAAGCACGCTGGTGTCTTCTTCCTCGATCAGCCAGCGATCGAACCACTGCCGGGCAGGCGGGCAATGATAGCGCGTGCCCGCCTCATGCTCGACGAAGCGTAGACGGTCCGGGCAGCGAAATGACTCATAGAGTGGCCGGGTGCGGTCGAACCACAGGCGGGCCATGCGCGTGGTAGCTCGTCCGCGCGGATAGGCATAGAGCACGGGGCGCGGCGCGATCAGGCGGGCGACATCGCTGAAGTCGGCATAGCGGCGCAGTCCCGGCACGAAGTCGCAGCCATGACCGCGCACGGCCAGCACATCAATGCCGCCGCCCACGTAATTCTGGACCACCGCCGCGCGGATTCGCTCGTCCAGGGCGGCCAGGTAGAGCGCCAACCCGGCTCCCAGGCCAAGGCCGGTCGCTCCCAGGCGGTCGGCGTGCACATCCGGGCGGCTTTGCAGGTAGTCCAGGGCGCGCAGCGCATCTTCCAGGATCATGGTCAGCCAGGTGCGGCCCAGCAATCGCGCGGCGCTGTCCAGTCCCTCGTGATCGACCTGACCGAGTTCGCCGAAACCGCGCTCCTCAAAGGTGAGCGTGACGTAGCCCACCTGAGCCAGAGCCAGCGCGTTGGCCTGGGGGAGGCCAGTCTCCAGGCCCGCCGTCTCGCGGATGGTGCCATGCCCGGCGAAGACCAGCAGGCCAGGCAGGGGGCCGTCGCGGTCGGCGGGAGCGAGCAGATAGGCCGGGATGGGGAGACCGTCGGCGGCGGGCAACAGCAGCTTGGTACGTTCGACACCGCTGACCGTGGTGTGCTCCACGATGTCAATCACCGCGCCATCTGCTGGCACGTAGTTCAGGTTCAACAGCTCGGTGACTTTGGTGCGCAGGGCGCTTCGCCAGGCACGCCAGGCCTCACCCCGTTCGCCACGATAAGTCATCTCCGGCTCTGTCGTCTGCAAGGAGGCGAGCAGCCGTCCCATTGGCTCATCGTCGCGGGGCGGGATGATGAACTCCTCGGCGGCGCTGGGCGGCGGGGCGAGAGTACTCACCAGCGCTTTGACCGAGCGCGTGGTGGTCTGTACGACGCGCTCCCAGAGGGCGGGGCGTCGGCGGCGCTCGGCGATGCGCGCCACTACGTCGCGCAGATGCAGCGTTTCGCCATACTGTTCGGCCAGCTCTTTGCGGTGTCGCGTCACCCAGACGTAGAGATCGGCTTCGGTGCGGCCTGGGAAAATTTCCAGCACGCCGGACTCACGGATGATGTCTACCGCCAGGGTATAGACCATCTCGTACCAGTCCGCTGCGGCCTGCTGATAGGTATGCGGCTCGCCGTCGATCCGCTCCAGATTCTGGCGGTAAAGTTCGATCTCCAGTTCCAGTTCCGGGTACATGCCCGGCTCGGTGAGGACAATGTTCTGTTCCGGGTGACTCAGGTCAAGACGGGTGCGATCCAGGAAAGCGCGGTATTCCGCTTTGACGATGAGATCGTCCAGGACGTCTCCGGCGGTTACGGACAGGCCGCCGACGGGCGTCTCATACTCCCAGACATACGCTTCGATGGTCTTGGCCCCGAATTCGCGGGCCACGGACACGCGATGGTTGCCGTCTTTGACGAAGTAGGCTTCGCCGACCTTGTACAGTTCGATGGGGGGGAGGCCCTGCTCATATTGCAGTTCGGCGATGCGCTGCCAGCGCACGCGGTCGCCCTCGATGAGGGGAAGGAATGTGCGCGTGAAGTCGTGGTAGCGACCGACGCTGCCGACGATTTTGTCCAGTTCGACCTGCTGCAGACCACGATAGGCGCTCTGTGTCAGGCGCAGTTTGTGCTGCACTTCTTCGAAAGACAGCAGGTTGACCGGCTGTTTGCTCAGTCCCAGCGAACTCGAAAGCTTCTGCCAGAACGCCTTGCGGCGGGCCTGGTTCCAGCGCTCGCGCGAAAGGGTCTGGGTGATGCCGCTGACTTCCTGGCTCATAGTCGCGTCCCCCAATTCACCGGTTCGGCGCAGGAATTAGCTTACACGTTTTCGCCCAAAAACCAAAGGTGTAGTTCGCCTTAAGGATGCTGGCAGGAGATGGGGCAAATTCTACAGCATGTGCCGAACCGTTTGGGACGACAGGCCAGGGTGGCTCTGGGCAGCGCCTGGGAACCGGTTATAATCGGCGCGAAACGTCGTAGATGATTATAATGCGCCCGGATTCCGATGACTATAACCCCGACCGCCCCTCATCAGTTGCCCTTGCCAGTGAGCCTGGAACACAGGCCGGATACCCTGATTGCCTGTGCACGTTACCTGATAGAGCACATGCCCGATCGTACAGCGGTCACGCTTATAGAGCCTGACGGGACACAGGCGCTCACCTATCGGGCTTTCTTTGAGCGGGCCGGACAGTATGCGCGGGCGCTGGAGAAGGCGGGCATCCGGCGGGGTGACTTGGTGGTGCTGGTGCTGCAGCACGGCGGCGAAGTGCTGTACGCCTTCTGGGGGGCCATGTTGCTGGGGGCGATCCCCTCGATCATGCCCTTTTTGACTCCCAAGCTCGATCCTGAACACTACTTTCAGAGTGTGCGGCAACTGGTGGCGCTGTCCGAAGTGCGGGCGGTCATCACTTACGGAGAAATGATGTCCGCCCTGAGCGCTCGCCTGGAGGGCATTGCTACCCTGGCGGCCATCCTGAACATTGATGAGTTGCAGCCGGAAGGCGACCTGAGCGCTTACCTGGGGCGCGCGCCGTCCTTGCCCACTGATACGGCGTTCCTGCAGCATTCTTCGGGCAGTACAGGGTTGCAGAAGGGGGTCATGCTGGCGCACGGCGCGGTGCTGAATCAGATCGCGGCGTATAGCGCGGCGATCGGCTTGCGCCCCGACGACGTGGTGGTGAGCTGGTTGCCGCTCTATCACGACATGGGGTTGATCGCTGGCTTCATCATGCCCATCGTGCAGGGCGTACATCTGGTGCTGATGTCGCCGTTTCACTGGGTGCGCGATCCGCTGGTATTGCTGCGCGCCATTCACGAATACCGGGGAACGCTGTGTTGGCTGCCCAACTTCGCCTACAATTTCATGGCGACACGGGTCCGCAAAGCGGCGCTGGACGGGTTCGACCTGTCGAGCGTGCGGGCGTTGATCAACTGCTCCGAACCCGTGCGACACGAAAGTCACATGCTCTTTGGCGACTTCTATGCGCCGTACGGCCTGGAGCGGCGGGCCTTGCAGACCTGCTACGCCATGGCCGAGAATACATTCGCCGTCACGCAGAGTCAGGTAGGTATTCCGCCGCGGCTGGACGTGATCGATCGCAGGACGTTGATGGAGCAGGGTATCGCGCGTCCCTCGGACGGGAGCGATGGCCCGACGGTGGTGATGGTGTCGTGCGGGCGGCCCATCGCGCACACGCAGATTCGCATCGTGGACGCGGAGCGCCGCGACCTGCCGGAGCGTCATGTGGGCGAAGTGGCGCTGCGCAGCAACTGTATGCTCAGCGGCTACTATCGTCGGCCCGACGCGACGGCGCAGGCCCTGCAGGACGGATGGTACTTCACTGGCGACCTGGGCTACCTGGCCGATGGCGAACTGTACATCACCGGTCGCAAGAAAGACCTGATCATCGTCGGTGGCAAGAATATCTATCCCCAAGATATTGAGAATGCCATCAACGACATCAAAGGGGTGCATCCGGGGCGGACAGTGGCCTTCGGTGTGCCCAACGAAGACCTGGGCACTGAAGACATCGCCATCGTCTGCGAAGTGGACACGCAAGACCCGCAGGAACACGGGCGTATCGTCCGCGAGATTCGCGCGCGCGTGGTGCAAACGACGGACACGACGGCGCGCTACGTGCACCTGGTGGGGCCGAAGTGGCTGCTGAAGACTTCTAGCGGGAAGATCGCGCGGGCGGCCAACCGCAAAAAGTTCATGGAGCAGGTGCTCGGACTTTCGGAGGGCGACTGATGGTGAGCCTGGTACGGCGCTGGCTGAAACGACTGTTCAGCCGCGAAAACCTCTTCGCGCTGCTGCTGTGCGCGATCCTGGTGCTGGTCATCATTGTCACGGCGGATAGCGCGCCGCAGTGGATTTACCAGGGATTCTGAAAGGTAGCGCTCTGCGCAAAAGCACCCCTGGCGTCTCACTTTTGTCACCTGGAAGCCCGCTCAGTCCATGCTATGATTTACTTGATGCCGGTTAGAAAAAAAGGCGCGCTGCATTGCACGAACTCTCGGTAACGCAGAACATCCTGGAAATCGCCCTGCGCCATGCGCAGGAAGCGGGCGCGGTGCGCATCCGCGAAATCAACCTGGTGATTGGCGAACTGTCCAGCATTGTAGACGACTCGGTGCAGTTCTACTGGGACATCATCAGCGAAGGCACGATGGCGCAAGGCGCGATACTGCGCTTCGAGCGCATCCCGGCGACGTTGCGCTGTCGCGAGTGTGGTCACGAGTTCGCGCTAAGCCGTGACGACTATGCCTGCCCGGCCTGTGGCAGTTTCGCGGTGGGGGTCGTGGGGGGGGACGAATTCTATCTGGAGAGTATCGAGGTAGACCTGGCCCAACCGCAGCCTGGCCAGGTGGCACCTGGTTGAGGGAGACGATGAGCGACAAGATTCCGGTGGTGGAGAACATTCTGAGCGCTAACGATCAACTGGCCGAGGAAGTGCGACGGCGGTTGAACCAGGCGGGCGTGCTGGCGGTCAACTTCATGGCATCGCCTGGGGGTGGCAAGACCAGCGTGATCGTGCGGACTGTGCGCGCGCTGATGGACGAAGTGCGCATCGGCGTGATGGACGGCGATATCGTAGACATTGACCTGCGCGAGCTGGCAGGGATGGGCATCCCTGTCTCGCTGATCAATACCGGCGGCGAGTGTCACCTGGACGCCAACATGGTCTTCCGCGCCCTGCCGTCCATGAACCTGGACGCGCTGGACCTGCTGATCATCGAGAACGTGGGCAACCTGATCTGCCCGGCGGCCTTCAAGCTGGGAGTGCACCTGAACGTGGTCATCGCCAGCGTGCCGGAAGGTGCAGACAAGCCGTACAAGTACCCGCAGATGTTCCGCGGGGCGGACGTGCTGCTGCTGAACAAGATGGACTTGCAGGAGTACATGGGCTTCGACGTGGCTTACTTCCGGCGGGGCGTGGAAGTGCTCAACCCTGGCGTGGCTTTCTTCCCCATCTCGTGCCGGACAGGCGAAGGCTTCGACGCCTGGCTGGACTGGTTGCGCGCGCGGATCAACAGGCGGGGTGCGGTGAAATAGCGTGAGCGGCGAAGGAATAGCAGCCCGACATGTTCACGTCAGCGGCGTGGTGCAGGGGGTGGGCTTCCGCCCCTTCATCTATACGCTGGCGGTGCGTTACGGGCTATGCGGCTGGGTGCGCAATACCTCGGCGGGGGTGGAGATCGAAGTCGAGGGGGCGAGTGAGGCGCTGGATGCCTTCGTGAGGGCAATCCGCGCCGAAGCGCCGCCGCTCTCGCGCATTGAAGCCGTGACGGTGCAGGAAATACCCGCCAACGGGCACACACGCTTCGAGATTCAGCACAGTCAGGCGGTCGAAGGGGCCTATCAGCCGATCTCGCCGGACGTGGCGACCTGCGACGACTGCCTGGCGGAAGTGTTCGACCCGGCCAACCGTCGCTATCGCTACGCCTTTACCAACTGCACCAACTGCGGGCCGCGCTTCACCATCATTCAGGACATTCCCTACGACCGCCCCAAGACGACCATGGCGGCGTTCACCATGTGCTCGCAGTGCCAGCGCGAGTATGACGATCCGCTGGATCGTCGTTTTCATGCGCAGCCCAACGCCTGCCCGGAATGCGGGCCGCACCTGGAATTGCTGCCCAGCCCGGCGCTGGGCACGCCGGTTGGCTGGGACGATCTGCCTTCTGACCCGATTGCTGCGGCGCGGGCGTTGCTGCGGACGGGTCATATCGTGGCGATCAAAGGGCTGGGGGGCTTTCACCTGGCCTGTGATGCCACCAACGCGCGGGCGGTGCAGACGTTGCGCGCGCGCAAAGGTCGCGCGGCCAAGCCTTTCGCGGTGATGATGCCCGATCTGCAGGCCGTGCGGTCGGTGTGCCAGGTGAGCACGGAAGCTGCCGCAGCGTTGCAGGGAGCGGAGTGCCCGATCGTGCTGTTGCCGCTGCGCCCTGGCGGGCCGATTGCCGCCGAAGTCGCGCCAGGGCTGCGCGAGCTGGGCGTGATGCTGCCGTACACACCGCTGCATCACCTGCTGCTGGAGCGCGCGCCGGACTTCCCGATCGCACTGGTGATGACCAGCGGCAACTACAGCGAGGAGCCGATCGCCACCGACAACGACGACGCCTTGCAACGCCTGGGGCCGCTGGCCGATGCGTTCCTGCTGCACAATCGCGCCATTCACATCCGCTGCGATGATTCGGTGGTGCGGGCGGACGCGAACGGGGTGATGCCACTGCGTCGCTCGCGAGGCTACGCGCCCTATCCGATCCCGCTGCCGTTCGACGCGCCGCCCCTGCTGGCGACGGGGGCCGAACTGAAGAACACTTTCTGTCTGGCGCGCGACCAGTATGCGTTCATGAGCCAGCACATTGGCGACCTGAGCAATTACGAGGCGCTGCGTTCCTACGAACACAGCATCGCTCATCTGGAGCGGCTGTTCCGCGTGCAGCCGGAGGTCGTCGCGCACGACATGCACCCAGATTACCTGGCGACGCGCTATGCGCTGCGCCGCTCGGAGCGTCGTCTGGCGGTGCAACACCATCACGCGCATCTGGCCAGTTGTCTGGCGGAGCACAAGATACCGCCGGGTCAGCCTGCCATCGGGGTGATCTTCGACGGGACGGGGCTGGGGCCAGACGGCGCGATCTGGGGCGGGGAGATTCTCGTCGGCGATTACGGTCAGTACCGCCGCTTTGCGCACCTGCGCTATGTACCGTTGCTGGGGGGCGATGCGGCGACGCTGCGCCCCTATCGTATGGCGCTGGCGCACCTGTGGAGCGCCGGTCTGCCCTGGGACGACGATCTGCCGCCGGTACAGGCGGCTGCGGCGCAGGAAAGGACTATCCTCCGCCAGCAACTGGAGCGCCGCCTGAATGCGCCGCCTACGTCGAGCATGGGGCGACTGTTCGACGCGGTGGCAGCGCTGGTGGGGGTGTTGCAGGAAGTGACCTACGAGGCGCAGGCGGCGATCTGGCTGGAGGCGCGCGCCGACACCGACGAGCGCGGAGCCTATCCCTTTGCCATCGAGCGCGGCGAGAAGGGGGTGTATCGGATCGATCCAGCGCCGCTCTTCGCGGCTCTGGTGCGCGACCTGCGCGCGGGGGTGCCTGTTCCGGTGCTGGCAGCACGTTTCCATCGTGGGGTGGCGCAGGTCATTCGGGAAGTGTGTGCGCTCGCCCGCGCGGAGACGGGTCTGACGACGGTCGCGCTCAGCGGGGGTGTTTTTCAGAACAGCACCCTGTCGCGCATCACCAGGCAGGGCCTGGAGCACGACGGGTTCACTGTGCTGACGCATCGGCTGGTGCCGCCCAACGACGGAGGGCTGGCGCTGGGGCAGGCGGCTGTGGCTGCATACGCGATTCGCTATGGCTGAGAACGGAGACGACGACCATGTGTCTGGGCATTCCTGGGAAGATCATCGAAATCTACGAGCAGAACGGCCTGAAGATGGGCAAAGTGGACTTCGGCGGGGTGGTGCGCGAGACGTGCTTGGCCTATGTGCCCGAAGCGCAGGTGGGCGACTACACCATCGTTCACGTGGGCTTCGCCCTCAACGTGATTGACGAAGCCGAGGCGCAGAAGACCCTCGAACTGTTCAATCAGATTGGTTTGCTGGACGAGGAACTCGGTAACGCAACCGACGGTGGCATGGCCTGAATGGTGGCCAGGGGAGACGGGCGACCATGAAGTACATCACTGAATACCGCGACGCCCGACGTGTGCGCGAGGTGCTCGACGAGATTCACCGCGTGACCACGCGGCCCTGGCGACTGATGGAAGTGTGCGGAGGGCAGACGCATTCGATCATCCGGCATGGAATTGATCAGTTGCTGCCGGAGGAAATCACCATGATTCACGGGCCGGGTTGCCCGGTATGCGTTACCCCGCTGGAGCTGATCGATCAGGCGATCGCCATCGCCAGCCTGCCGGATACGATCATGGTTTCCTTCGGGGATATGCTGCGCGTGCCCGGTTCCGGGCGCGATCTGTTCCAGGTGAAGGCCAATGGCGGCGACGTGCGCGTGGTCTATTCGCCGCTGGAGTGCCTGAACATCGCCCGCCAGAATCCGGACAAAGAAGTTGTCTTCTTCGGCGTCGGTTTCGAGACGACCGCCCCGGCCAACGCCATGGCCATCTATCAGGCGCGGCAACAGGGAATCGTCAATTTCTCGATGCTGGTGTCGCATGTGCGCGTGCCGCCCGTGCTGGAAGCGTTGCTGAGCGCGCCCGACGTTGATGTACAGGGCTTCCTGCTGGCCGGGCACGTATGCGCCGTGATGGGCTACTGGGAATATCACCCGCTGGTCGAAAAGTATCGCGTGCCGATGGTGGTCACGGGTTTCGAACCGCTGGACATCGTCCAGGGTATCTTGATGGCGGTGCGACAGTTGGAGCAGGGGCGCGCGGTGGTCGAGAATGCCTACGCGCGCGCGGTGGTGGAGGACGGCAACCGCCCGGCGATGGAGCTGATCAACGCGGTCTTCGAGCCGTGCGACCGCAACTGGCGCGGGATCGGGTTGATCCCGAATAGCGGCTGGCGTCTGCGCGAGGAGTACGCGGCCTTCGACGCGGCGCGGCGCTTCTCCGTGACGCACATTCAGGCAGCGGAGTCGCCGCTGTGTCACGCGGGCGACGTGCTCAAGGGCGTGTTGAAGCCCAACGAATGCCCGGCTTTTGGGCGCGAGTGCACGCCGCGGCATCCGCTGGGCGCACCGATGGTCTCGGCTGAAGGGGCGTGCGCGGCGTACTACAACTTTGGCCGGTTCGAGCGGGCGGGTTGAGCCGCCTGGGAGGAAGCACAATGCGCACGTTCGTGTTGCGGCTGGTGATCAATGCGGCAGCCCTGGCGGCTACGGCAGCCATCCTGCCAGGGATTCATATCCGCGATGACCGCGTGACGACGCTGCTGGTCATTGCTCTCATCTTCGGGCTGGTCAATGCCGTGCTCAAGCCGGTGGTCTGGGTGCTCAGTTGTCCGCTCATCCTGCTGACCCTGGGACTTTTCGCGCTGGCGATCAACGGCATTCTGCTGCTGATCACCGATGCGCTGGCTGGCACTCGCTTCGAGGTGGACGGCTTCGGGTGGGCGGTGTTGGGCGGTTTGCTGGTCGGGCTGATCGGCATGGTGCTGGAGAACGCGCTCGACCTGGACGAGGAAGAGCAGCGCAAGCACAGCGGAACGGTGGTGATCTTCTCGAAGAAGGATCGCTAGAGGCTGTTATGAACTTTCGCGTCGTATCTGGCCCTCACCCCTGCATCCCCTC
>AMZC01004558.1_pt1 | contig 11605 bp, 10 predicted proteins | sample 948551 | NCBI WGS metagenome assembly AMZC01 (sample SAMN01120625, study PRJNA171369) | bioreactor sludge metagenome | biome: sludge; isolation source: anaerobic thermophilic cellulolytic sludge from lab reactor | place: China: Hong Kong, Shek Wu Hui wastewater treatment plant | collected... | reverse complement strand
CTGGCGGAGCAGGAGTGTCCGTCGCCGCCCGGCGTCTACCGTTCTGGCTGTGCGATCATGCCCGATCCGCTGCCAGAGTACGCGCATAGCGACCTTTCCCGGTCTATTTCTTAAGCAGTTTCTTGATCTCCGCGATCAGTTTCTGCGGGTCTACGGGCTTTTCGATGAACCCGTCTACGGGCAGATAGTCTTCGTCCGGCCCGAAACGCAGCGGCGTGGTCTGATGAATGGCCGTCAGCATCAGGATGGGGATGGCCTTGTGCTCTTCCTTGGCGGCGGGGCCGTGCAGCTTGTGTGCCAGTTGGAAGCCCGCCGTGTGCGTATCCATCATCACATCCAGGATGATCAGATCGGGTTTCAGTTGATCCACTGCTTTCAGGCCGCTTTCCTGGGAGTGCGCGTCGTGCACTTCGTAACCGGCGCTTTCCAGCGGCATCCGCAGCGCCAGCACGACATCGGGATCATCGTCAATGATCAGAATCTTGTGAGCCATTGCTGTTGATACTCCTGACCTCGGTCATGAGGGCATCTACCAGGCCCGGCAAAGCACGCCGAACCGCGTCGCTCAGCGGCTGATCCCAGTCGGTGTGCTGGGGTTGCACGCCGTAGACGATCAACACGGGCGGCAGACAGCACAGCGCTTCGGCCAGCGCCAGCGCTTCGTTGAGATCGCTCTGGTGCAGCGACAAGGCGCGCTCGCGCTCGCGCAGGCGCACGTCGTTCCAGGCGAACCGGCGCACGGTGCCGGGTTGTTCGCCCATCTGCACAGCGTCAACCAGAATCACCCGCCGGTACCGTTCCAGCACAGGGATCAGCCCCAAACCGGCTGTGCCGCCGTCGAGCACGTCTACCCCTGCGGGCAGATCGGGACGGGCGGCGATCTGTTGCACAGCCACGATCCCAATGCCGTCGTCGCCCTGCAAAGGGTTCCCGACGCCCAGGATCAGGGTGTCACCGGCCAGAGTTCCGGTCATGAGCGGCTGAGCTACTCCATCTGCGGCGCTGGCAGCGGGGTCGGGGGCGTCTGATAGCTCGTCCCTCAACCCCGCGTCCAGCCGTTCCCTGTCTCACTTGCCGACGAACTCGACGTTCAAGAAATGCGTTGAGCACGAGATGCACGGGTCGTAGGCCCGCACCAGCATCTCCATCTTCAGGCGAATCTGGTCTTCCGGTTCGGTCAGAATACGGGGCACCAGGGCGCGCATGTCGCGGTCAATGTTGCCCAGGTTTTGCCCCGTCGGGATGATGCAGTTCGCCTCTTCGATCAGGCCGTCTTCGCCGATCTGATACTCGTGGAAGAGGGTGCCGCGTGGCACGTCGCATGCCCCGACGCCCCGCGCCCCCGGCGAGAGCGTCACCGGCGCGGGCGCTTCCCAGGTGATCCCGCGGGCCAGCGTCTCGTCGAGCAGGCGGATGGTGTCGTCTACGCAGTGCACGATTTCCACCACCTGAGCTGCGCTGTTGAGGAAAGGATTGTAGCAGGGCGCGCGCAGTCCCAGGTGTTCGGCGGCAGCTTTGGCACGCGGGTGCAGTTGCTCGTGCTTCAGGTTGAAGCGGGCCAGCGCCCCCACCATATAGCTATCGCGGTTGAAGGCGGTGTGCTTGGCCGTCGAGTGTGGCACCAGGCGTTCGTTGGTCACGCTGCGATATTGCTCGACGGGCAGCGTGTACCCATCGCTGCTGGCGATCATGCCGTCAATGAAGCCATATTCGTCCGGCTGCACCAGTGCCACGTACTCGGTTTCGCGCTCGAAGTTGGGCCAGGGCAGGGTGCCGAACAGCTCGACAGTGGCGTCCACATCGGCAATCATGGCTTCGGCCCGCTCGCGCAGTTCCTCGACCTTGGTCATGCTGGGATACTGGGTGAAGCCGCCGACGGTCATGGCGATGGGATGGGTATGCCGTCCGGCGAAGGCGGCGCACAGGTCGCCAGCGAACTGTTTCATGCGCAGCGCCCGCTTCACGATCTCCGGGTGCGTCTTGGCCAGCGGGAGCACGCTGCCCACGCCCAGGAAGTCCGGCGCAACCAGCATGTAGACATGCAGGATGTGGCTGTCGAGCATTTCGCCGTGAAAGACCAGCTTGCGCAGGCGCACCGTCTGCTCGCTGAGTTTGACCTTCAGGGCGCGTTCGGTGGCACGCAGGCTGGCCGTGGCGTGCCCGCAAGCGCAGATGCCACAGATGCGGCTGGTGATGTGCGACGCCTGGTAGTACGGTCTGCCGCGCAGCATGGCCTCGAAGAAACGCGGCGTCTCGACGATCTGCAGTTCGCACTTTTCGATGGTGCCGCCGCGCACGTCAACCACAATGTTGCCGTGCCCCTCGACGCGGGTGACGTGATGGACGTTGACTTTGATGTTCTCGGTCATGGTCGTCAGGCCTCCTTCGGCGCAGCAAAGGTCGAGGTGGGCAGAGGCTCGTCCTTAAGAGGTGACAGCGGCGTGGTGATCGGCGCTTCGTCGCCCATGTGCTGGAACTGGTAGTGATTGAACATGGTGAAGCGGGCGTCAATCTCAGCGTCCGACAGGCCATGCCCGCGCAGAATCTCGCGCATGTAGGTGAAATTGGCCTCCGGGTGCCAGCCCCGGCAACCTTCGCAACCGTCGCCATAGGTCGGGCAGATGGCGTTGCAGCCCGCGCGGGTGATCGGCCCCAGGCAGGGCTTGCCCAGCGTGTTGAGGCAGGCGTTCTCTTTGAACTTGCACTCCACGCAGAGCGGGTAGTCGGGCAGGCGGGGTTTGCGCCCCTGCAAGATGAGCTGCACGATGCGCAGGAATTCGTAGCGATCAATCGGGCAGCCGGGGATCACCGCGTCCACCTTGATCACGGCGGAGATGGGGCGCGCCGGATAGCTCTCGTAGGCGTCCTTGCCATTCTTGCCGTAGACATACGTCTGGACGTTTTCGATCGTCCAGCGGTTCTTCAGGGCATTGATGCCGCCCAGGTGCGCGCAGGCGCCGAGCGCCACCACCATGCTGGCCTGCTCGCGAATCTGCAACAGGCGGGCCTCGTCACTCTTGCGCGTGCACGAGCCTTCGATGAAGGCGATCTGGTAGTCTTCGCCTTTTTCCGACATGGCTTCGCGAAACTGCACGATTTCCACCAGGTCGAGCAGGCCCAGGTGCGTCTGCAGCAGGTCAATGACGGTGAGCTGGCAGCCTTCGCAACTGGTGAAATCGAAGAAGGCGATTTTCGGTTTCGTGGCCATCAGAGCGCCTCCTCAAAGGCCAGGGCCTCGGCGTAAGTCCACGAGGGGCCTTCCTGGCAACTGTAGCGATGGTTGACCTGGCAATGGCCGCATTTGCCAATGCCGCACTTCATGCGCCGTTCGAAGCTGAGCCAGATTTGCTCCGGCGTCAGCCCTTTACCCAGCAACTCCATGGTGACGAAGCGATACATCACCGGCGGCCCGACGGTCACCGCGATGGTCTTGTACGGGTTGACCTCGACGTGCGGGAACAAGGTGGTGATCACCCCGACATGGCCGAACCAGGTGGGGTCGGGGCGGTCAACAGTCATCAGGAACTCGACATCGTCGCGCTCTTCCCATTCGGCGATGGCATCGCGGAACAGGATTTCCGCCGGGGTCTTGGCCCCATAGAGGATGATCAGGCGGCCAAACTGCGAGCGGTGATCGAGGATTTCGTCAATCAGCGAGCGAGCGGGGGCCAGGCCCAGACCGCCCGCGGCGATGAGAATATCTTTACCGCGGAAGGTGTCTATCGGGAAACCCCGCCCGAAGGGGCCACGGATGCCGATCTGATCGCCCGGCTGCAGTTGGTGAATGACGCCGGTCAGGTCGCCCGCCTTGCGGATGCACAGCTTGAAGGTCTCGCCGGTGCGGTTGGGCGACGACATGACGCTGATGGGTGCCTCGCCGACGCCGGGCACCGAGACCATGACAAACTGCCCCGGCACATGGCCCAGGTTCTGGCCGCCCGGCAGACGCACCGTATAGATTTTCTCCAGCGCCGTTTCGGTCTTCACGTCCTCAATGGTGGCCACTGCGGGCAGGAAGACCGAGGTATGACCGTCGTAGCGCAGCGGCGTTGTGGTCGTCTTGAGGTTCTCGTGCATGTGCAACATCGCGCGCCTCTCCTATACACCCGGCTCAAGCTGCATTTCTTCGTGCAGCGCGTTGAGCGTGCCGGGGATGGTGATATGCACCAGGCAGGCCCGTTCGCAGCGCCCGCAACCCGTGCAACCGATCAGCCCGTGCACCTGCTTGATGTACTTGCCCTTGCGCATCAGGCGATGACGCACGCGCGAGGCTTTGCTCTCGCGGAAGTTGTGTCCGCCCGCCACCAGCGCGAACTCATAGAGCTGGCAGGAGTCCCACACGCGCACGCGCTCGCCGTTCTGCAGGGTGATGTCGTTCTCGTCAATCACATCGAAGCAGAAGCAGGTAGGGCACACATTCGTGCACGATCCGCAGGCCAGGCAGCGTTCGCCCAGTTCCTGCCACAGTTTGGCCTGGTAGCCCAGGGTGAGCAGGGCGGGCGTCTGGTCGCGGCTCATCTTCAGGCGCATCCGGAAACGCGGCCATTTGGACGACAGAATCTGGCCGAGCTTCTGGATATCCTCTTTTTCGGCCATCTTGACGTAGACATGATCCAGCAGCAACCGTTCGCCCTTTTCGGTGCCGGTGTCCACGAAATAGAAATCACCGGCGTCGGTCATGTGCAGGTCGTAGACGGGCGGGGCGGTCAGCGTGCCCATGTCCTTGCAGAACGATGCCTCATCGCACGGGTGCAGGCACTCGATGCCGATGACGTAAATCTGCTCGCGCCGCTCCATGTAGTGCTCATCGCGAAAGCCTTCGGAGAAGACTTTGTCGTAGAGCATGATGCCGTTCATGTCGCAGGTGTGCACGCCGAAGATCACGGTCGGCTCGACGCCCTGATAGACCGGGCGCATTTCGATGCGCCGCCGACCGCCATCTTCCTGCTCGGTGTGATAGGAGAACAGCACCTCGCGCTGAGGCAAAAAGTACTTTTTGGGGGGGAGGATGGTTGTCGTGTAGTCAAGCTGCAACTGCTGGGGATCGGCGATGTCATCGAAGGCGAAGCCGTGCTCCGTCTTCACAGGTCCGACGACACGGAAATTCCCCTGCAGCGCCTTGACAAACTCCGGCAGCCGTTCCTTTGGAAGTATGTACAGGCTCATGTGCCACTCCGCCAAGGCTCCGATGCGATCAAGGATTTCGCTGTAAGTGCCAATACGCGATCCTCTGCGGGGGTCGCGCATACGGCTGATTGGCTGTGCGCCGTCTCACCTAGTAGCGTAGCAGGGCCTGGCGGCGCTCCCCAGTGGAGCTTGGCAATCTTTGGTGTGACGGATATCACTTCATGTGAAGCGAGACACAATCAGCCCGATCGCGTCGTGTTTGTCACCCAATCGTTCAGATAGCTATGATCTCCCTGAATCCCAACGTTGTATAGGAGAGAGGTCACAAGACGTGAACGGTACACGCAGGAAAAGCGCCTACTGGTTGGCGGCGCTGTTGACGCTCGCCGCACTGACTTTCTGGCAATTGGGCGAGAGCCGACCGCCTCAGGCTGCTGCCCAACAGTCCGTCTCCTTGCGCCTGGTGACGATCGCCGATGGCTTTCGACGTCCGCTACTGGTCACGCACGCGGGCGATGGCTCCGGTCGCCTGTTTGTGCTGGAGCAGGGCGGGCTGATCCGCCTGATCAAGGACGGCGCTGTGCAGCCCGAACCATTCCTGGACGTGTCGGCGCTGGTCAGTCCGGCAGCGCGAGGTAACGACTATACGGAGCGCGGCCTGCTGGGGCTGGCGTTCCACCCCAACTACGCAGAGAATGGCCTGTTCTACATCAACTACACCGACACCAGCGGGAACACTGTAGTCGCCCGGTATGTGGTCTCCGCCGATAACCCCGATCGCGCCGACCCGGATAGCGCTCTGCCGTTGCTGTACGTCCCGCAGCCCTATAGCAATCACAACGGCGGGCACATGGAATTCGGCCCGGACGGGTATCTCTATATCTCACTGGGAGATGGCGGGTCGGGCGGTGACCCGCAGGGCAACGGACAGAACCTGGGCGCGTTGTTGGGCAAGATTCTGCGCATTGATGTCAACGTAGACGAGGGTTACGCCATCCCGCCGGACAACCCCTTTGTGGGACGGGCCGATGCCCGCCCGGAAATCTGGGCGTGGGGCCTGCGCAACGTGTGGCGCTTCAGCTTCGACCGTGACACAGGTGACCTCTACCTGGCCGACGTGGGGCAGAACCGCTGGGAGGAAATCAACTTTCAGCCTGCCAGCAGCCCCGGCGGGGAGAATTACGGCTGGAATGCCTACGAGGGGATGCACGTCTACTCCGGGCAGCCGCCCGCTTCGGAGGTGGTGATGCCGGTGCTCGAATACGAACATCGCAACGGCTGGTGCTCGGTGACGGGCGGATACGTGTATCGGGGCGAGCGCATACCGGCTTTGCAGGGGTATTACCTCTATGGCGATTGGTGCACGGGCACCATCTGGGCGGCGCGACCCGACGCCAGCGGTGCCTGGCAAACGTCCATTGTGCTGGAGTCCGGACGGCAGATCAGTTCGTTCGGCCAGGACGAAGCGGGCGAACTGTACGTCGTAGATTACGGCGGCGCGGTCCTGCGTCTGGAGCCGGAAACCGCCGGTTAGTGCCGGGCGTGACGGGGGCGTCGGCTGAGACACCCCCGTTTCCTTTTCTACCTGAGAGCAGCGCGCACCCGCTCGGCGCACTCGGCGCTGGCCAGCGTCACCAGGTGATCGCCTTTGCGAATCTCGGTGGTGCCGTGTGGGATGATCACCCGTCGGTCGCGGCGGATGGAAACCAGGATACAGTCGTCCGGCAGTTCTCTGGCGATGTCTTTGATCTGCTTGCCGACGAAGCGGTGCTTATCGCCAATGTCCACTTCCACCACGCGCACGTTGCCTTCGTGCGCCTCGCGCAGTTCGCGCAGACGGGCGCTGATGTCTTTGCGGTTGGCGATGGCGCGTTCGTAGGCGGCGATGACGTTCTGACGGCGCAGCACACCGAGCAGGCGGCGCGGGTTGGTGCGATCTACGATGGGCAGGCGTCCGATGCCGCGCACGCCCATGCGCCAGAGCGCCTCGCTGATTGGCTCGTCCGGATAGCCAACGGCAATGCCGTCACTGGTGGCGATATCGGCCACGGTCTTCTGCTCGAAGTCCGGCGTGAGCATGGCCTGTTCGACGTCGCTCAGGGTGACAATGCCCAGCAGGTTGCCTTGCTCGTCGGTGACGGGGAAGCCATGATGATGTGTCTTCTCGAAGCGGTGCAACAACTGCGGCAAGGGCATGGTGGGCGGTACCGCGTCGATCGTCGTCTCCATCGCTTCGGCAACGGGGATGCCCTCCAGCAAGTCCACTTCGCGGCGGGGACGGGTGGGCAACTGCGCCATGTACAGGCTTCTATATTTGAGGCGCTGTGCCAGGGTGACCTGCACCAGGTAGCTGAGCGTCACCACCAGAGCCGCCGCCGGTAACAGGTGATAGCCGCTGGTCAGCTCGGAGACCATGAACAGAGCTGCGATAGGGACGTGCCCGGCCCCGCTGAACACCGCGGCCATGCCCACCACTACGAAGGCGGCTGGCATGTCGTGCCCGAAGATATCGGCCAGCGCGCCGCCCAACATGGCCCCCACGAACAGGCTGGGAGCGAATACGCCGCCCGATCCGCCAGAGCCGACGGTGAGCGCCAGGGTGATCATCTTGGCCAGGGGCAGTATCAGCAGCAAACGCAGCCCCAGTTGACCATTGATCGCCATCTGCATCCAGCCATAACCTCCGCCGATGGCTTCGGGGAGCGCCAGGCCGATCAGGCCGACCAGCAGGCCGCCCAGCGCGGGTTTGAGGTAGCCAGGGATGCGCAACGTGCGGAATGCGTCGCGGGTGCGGTAGAAGACGACTGGCATCAGCGCGGCCAGCACTCCCCCGCTGATGCCCAACACGGCGTATTGCAGATATTCGTCAGCGCGATTGACGGTCAGGTTGGGGGGAACGGCAAATAGCGGCTTCCAGCCGACAAAAACGCCGTTAACCGTATAGGCCACTACCGACGCCAGGATCGTAAAGAGCAACGCCCCTGTCTCGAATTCCATCTCATAGTAGAGCACTTCGATGGCGAAGATCGCCGCTCCGATGGGCGTGCGGAAGATAGCCGAAAGACCTGCGGCCATGCCGATCAGCATCAGCATCCGGCGCTCGTCGTCGCTGCGCTGCCGCAGCGAGCCATAGACAGAGCCTATGCCTGCTGCGATGAGCGCCGTAGGGCCTTCGCGCCCAGCCGACCCTCCGGAGCCAAGCGTGATGGCGGAGGCGATCATCTTCAGGGGCGGGATGTGAGCGCGCAGCCGTCCGCCTGCATGATGAAAAGCCTTCACCGCCGAATCGGTGCCCTCTCCTTCCGCTTCGGGGGCCAGCGTATGAATGAGCAGCCCGACCAGCAGGCCGCCCAGCGTAGTTGCTACCGGGAGCAGCCACAGCCCACGAGTGCCGATGCTCTCGACCAGCTTGCCTCCCTCGTTGGGCAGGCCGGGAGGAGTGTAGCCGGCCAGCCCTTCCAGGAAGACGCGCTGACTGAGTTCGAGCAGGAACAGAAAAACCTGAGCGGCCAGGGCACCAACTAGTCCCAACCAGAGGGAGTCCAGTACCAGGCGGCGTTGTCGTTCGTCGGCGAGGGTGAGCACGATCTACTCCATTGGAGCCTTAGTCATTCGACGCCAACGCCCAGTCGGGCGCGGCACAGGTATAACTCTTGCGAAGGGGCAGGGGGTAATTCTGCCGCTTCATTCGGCCCAGGCCGGTCCGTTGCGGACGGGATTACGCAACACGCCCACGCCCTCGATCTCTACTTCGACGGTATCGCCGTCGGTCAGTGGGCCGACGCCGGAGGGCGTGCCCGTCAGGATCACGTCGCCGGGCAGCAAGGTCATCACGCGGCTGATGAAGGCGATCAGGGCGGGCACGTCGAAGACCATCTCCGATGTGCGGGCGCGCTGACGCTGCTCGCCGTTCACCCGGCAGCCGACTTCCAGATTGCGCGGGTCGAGGTCGGTGACGATCCAGGGGCCAAGGGGGCAGAAGGTGTCGAAACCCTTGGCGCGGCCCCACTGATTGTCTTTTCTCTGCAGGTCGCGGGCGCTCACGTCGTTGGCGCAGGTATAGCCGAGCACGTAGTCCAGGGCGGCTGACTGATTCACGCGCGATGCCTGTCGCCCGATGATCACGGCCAGCTCGGCTTCGTATTCCACCTGACCGATGCCCTGCGGGATGAGGATGGGGTCGCCAGGGCCGATCAGGGCGCTGGGCGGCTTGAGGAAGAGCATGGGTTCTTCGGGCACGGGGGCGCTGTGCTCGGCAGCGTGCGCGGCGTAGTTGCGCCCCACACAGACGATCTTGCTCGGCTGCACGGGGGGCAGCAGTCTCAGCGAGTCCACGTGACCCAGGCGTTCACCGGGCTGAAGTGGGCCAGCGAATGGATCGCCGGGCAGCGCATAGACTACCTCATCCTGGATCAGGCCGAAGGCCGGGCCTGTGGGCGTTTGAATACGGGCAATGCGAGCCATCTATCACTCCTTCTGGGGGTGCAAAGCGTGCGCGGCGATCATGAAACGAAACGGTCCGAAACGCAAGCCCGCCCTTCCGCCCCACGAAAGCAAGCGGCTCCCCTGTCGCCAGGAGAGCCGCTGAAATGGTCGGTGAGGTGCTCAGAACCTAGTTCGCTGCGGCGGGGACCGCCAGCGGATATTCCTTCGTGGTCCAGGCCCCGACGCCACCCGCCAGCGAGCGCACGTCAGTGTAGCCCAGCAGTTGCATGGCTACCATGGCGATGACCGACCGGTGACCGCTGCCGCAGTAGACGACGATGGGTTGTGCTTTGTCGGCAGGCCATTCGCTCATCCGGCTCACGAAGGAGCGCAGCTCGATGTGCGCCGCGCCTTCGATGATACCCTTGGCGACTTCCTCGTCGGTGCGTACATCAATCAGGTACGGCGGGTTCTCGATCAGGGCGACGTTCAGGTCGTCGGCGCTGATGGCGTAGAAGCCGGCGGGGATGGCTTTCACGTAGGCGTCAATGGCGGCCAGCAGGTCGGGGTTGAATTCCGGCGCGACGCCTTCCTGAACCTCGACCACATCCGTCGTCACCGGCAGTTCGGCTGCCGTCCAGGCTTTCACGCCACCCAACAGGCTCTGTGCATTCTGATAGCCCAGCAGATTGAGCAGCATCATGGCGATCGCCGAACGGTGACCGCTGCCGCAGTAGATGACCATTTTCTGGTTCAGATCGGGCAGCAGGTTCAGGTGATCGGTCAGCTCGATCAGCGGGATATTGATCGCCCCGGCCAGGTGACCTTCGTCGAACTCGTCAGCGGTACGCACGTCCACCAGCAGAATATCCGGATTCTCGGCCAGCAGCGCGTTGAGGTCAGCGGCGCGGATGGCGTTGAAGCTCGCTGGCAGATTGCTGATGTAGGAGTCCAGCAGACCGGCCAGGTCGAAGGTCTCTGCGGTCGCCGGAGCGGCGCTCTCGATGGGCAGACCCGCTGTGCTCCACGCGCCGAAACCACCCGCCAGGTTGAGAATGTTGGTGTAGCCCAGGATGCGCAGCATGGTAGCGGCCATATTGCCGCGATGGCCTACCGCGCAGTAGATCACAATGTCGGCGTTCTTGTCTGCGGGCAGCTCGCCGACGAAGCTCATGAACTGCTCCAGCGGCCAGTTGACCGCCCCAGCGATGTAGCCCTGCTCGGCAACTTCTTCGGCCTTGCGCACGTCAATCAGCAGAACGGGCGGGTTCTCGATCAGTTTGATGTTCAGGTCTTCGGCCTTGATCGCGCCCCAACCCTGCGGAATGCCCGACAGAGCCGCGTCTACGGCGCTGAGCAGTTCCGGATCAATGTCGGGGGCTGTGCTGCGCTGCGCCTCGAAGACCTCCGTGGTGGTGGTGTACTCTTCGGCAGTCCAGGCGTTGAAGCCACCCTTCATGTTGCGCACATCGGTATAGCCGAGAACTTGCAGGGCGGTCATGGCGATGGCCGAGCGGAACGCCGTGCCACAATAGACCACGATCTTGGCGTTCAGGTCGGGCAGGGCGTCCAGGTTCTTAGCCAGGTCGCGCAGGGGGATGTTGATGGCGCCCGGCAGATGGCCTTCGGCATACTCTTCGGGTTGGCGCACATCCACAATCAGCAGGTCTGGGTTTTCGATCATCTCCACCGAGAGATCGTCAACCGAGACATTGCCGTAGGCCGGTGGCAGGCTGGCATTGTAGGCCTGCAGCCGGGCCTCGACGATGTTCTCCTGGGCGGCGACCGGGGCGAAGGGAAGCGCCAGCGGCAGCAGCAACGCCAGGATCAGGGCAAGCAGGGTGAATCTCCGCATGGTGATACATACCTCCTGGGAATCTTGGGGCGATATTTCAACAGAAGTTCCAACAATCACCGGTGAATTATAGAAACTTGTGATATTTGGAACTAGTGAGTATAAGCATGCCTTATTGATTACGACCTGCGCATTCCCTCTGCCCATCCGGTTCAAGGGGGGTAGAGCCAGGGCAAGCGTTAAGGTTGGCTCGCCTGG
>AMZC01000673.1_pt1 | contig 11612 bp, 11 predicted proteins | sample 948551 | NCBI WGS metagenome assembly AMZC01 (sample SAMN01120625, study PRJNA171369) | bioreactor sludge metagenome | biome: sludge; isolation source: anaerobic thermophilic cellulolytic sludge from lab reactor | place: China: Hong Kong, Shek Wu Hui wastewater treatment plant | collected... | reverse complement strand
GGGCGGCGAGGTCGGGCGGCGGATGGGCGGCAGGGCATCGTCGAGGGTGTCCAGCAGGTCGCTAGTGCCCCGGTCGAGGGGGGCTTCTGGGGCGGCGGGGCCGGTTTCGGCGGGCAGGGCGTCGTCGAGCGTGTCCAACAGACGCTCGGTGTCGGCGGTGATGTCCTGGACGGGCGGCGTGACGGGGGGGACGGCGCGGCGCGGCGGCTCGGCGATGGGGCGGCGATAGACTGGCAGGGCATCGTCGAGCGTATCGAGCAGGTCGCTGGTGGCCTGGCTGAGCGTAGTCTCCGGCGCACCTTCGGCGGGTAGCGCATCGTCGAGCGCATCCAGGTCTATGGGCGTGAACTCATCCGCGTCCGTATAGATGACGTCGTCGAAGGCTTCGTAGGAGATGTCTTCGGGTGGCTCGTCGTCCGGCAGATAGTAGTCGGTCATGGCCGCCTCTTCTTCCAGCATGGCCCGGCTTCAGCGCGTCAGATCGCCGAAGTTGATCAGTTGAATGCCCTCTGCGCGCACGCATTCGCGCGTCGCCGCATGGGTCAGATGCACGACCTCGTCTTCACGCTTGTCGCGGTACCCGCTCGCTCCCAGGACTTCGTCCACGTAGCCGGGGTGCGTCATCAACTCGGTGACGCTGTCTTCGGGAAGGTTGGTGAGGATGACCAACAGGTCGCCGAGTGTCGCCGTGCGGTCGTAGTAACCGGCTTCGAAACGGGCGGGCCAGAAAGGGGCTGGACCTTCGGCCAGCACCGCCTGCAGACGCTCGACCAGCGGCAGCGCGGTCTCCGGGCCGAAGCCCGGTAGAATGCCCGCCAGCGTTGCGGCGGCTTGTGCGGCTGGCAGATCGAGCAGGCCGTTGCGCATAGGGATGCCGTACCCCCTGGCGATCTCCAGCATGGCCCGCAGCGACGCCGGATGCAGGTACGCGGCGTGATGATGCGAATCCAGATGATCGGGCGGACGACCGGTCAGGCTGACGAAGCGGTCTACCTGCGCGGCGACTTCGCGCTGCAGGTGTTCGGGGTCGAAGCGCTCCATCTGCGCGGGCCAGGCGCTGATGTGCACAAAGCGCCCGTCATCATCCAGCAGCGAGCGCACATGCTCCGGCGCGGAGACGGGGCGGCCCGCTGTCAGGGTGAGGTGCAGGCCAATGCCCAGGCGCGGCGCTTCGGCCAGGGCGCGTTCCAGCCCAGGCGCGGCGTCGGGGAAGTTGACCATGACCGTGGTCGAGGTGACGATGCCGTGCAGGTGCGTTTCCAGGATGCCGCGGTTGATGCCCGGCGAGCGTCCGAAATCGTCGGCGTTGACAATCAGGCGTTTCATAAGGGTTTTCTCGCAGCGAATGCTGGAACAGAATCTCTATCTGTATCATAGCCTACTCCCCGTTGGGGCGAAAGCCAGGATGGTGGAAAAATGTTCGCCGATCACTGATCGTGCGCAGGTGATCTGCTGCGCGTTTTGTGTTACCCTAACGCCGTAAACTGGGTGATGCACGCACCAAAGGAAGCAGATGCATGACTGTCGATCTTCGCGCAGCGGTAGCACAGCATACCGCACAGATTCGCGCGCTGTACATTGACTACAACGCGAAGGAATGGGAAGCGGCGACGACTGGCACGCCGGCGGCGCTCGATGCGGCGGCGGAGGCGCGGCGGGCCTGGATGCGCTTCTGGGCCGATCCGCAGGCATACGCGCAGTACAAACAGTGGGACGAAGAGGGAGCAGGCGGTGACGACGCGCACCTGGCGCGTATCTTGCGCGTGCTGCACTACGGCTTTGGGGCGGGGCAGCGCGACCCGGCCACCATTGACGAGATGAGCGACCTGTCCAAGGCGCTGACCGACGCTTACACCAACTTTCGCGCCGAGATCAACGGGCAACGCCTGACAGCCAACGACATCAGCGACGTGCTGCGCCATGAGGACGATTCAGAGCGGCGGCGTCGGGCGTGGGAGGCCAGCAAACAGATCGGGCCGCGCGTGGCCGATCAGATTCGTCGCCTGGCCGAACTTCGTAACGAAGCAGCGCAGCGCATGGGCTTTGGCAACTTTCACCGCATGAGCCTGACCTTTGACGAACTCGATCCGGACTGGCTCTATGCGCTGCTGGACGACCTGGCGGTCAAGACCGAAGCGCCATTCCGCGCGGCCAAAGCCGAACTGGACGCTGAGTTGAGCGAACGCTTCGGCGTGCCGGTGGAAGGGCTGATGCCCTGGCACTACGCCGATCCGTTCTTCCAGGATGCGCCGATCCGCAACGACTACAACTTCGACGCGATCTTCACCGGGCGCGACGTGGTGGAGCTGAGCGTGCGCACTTATGACGGCCTGGGCATGGACGTGCGCGACATCCTGGCGCGCAGCGATCTGTATGAGCGCGAGGGGAAAGATCAGCACGCCTTCTGCACGCACATAGATCGCGAAGGCGACGTGCGCATCTTGTGCAACGTCAAGCCCAACCTGCGCTGGATGGAGACGTTGCTGCACGAGTTGGGGCACGCGGTGTACGACAAGTACATCCCGCGCGATCTGCCCTGGTTGCTGCGCACCGTCCCGCATATCCTGACCACCGAGGCGATGGCCATGCTGATGGGCGCGGAGACACTCGACGCCGAGTGGCACGAGCGCGTGCTGGGCGCTGACTCGGCAGAAGCCGCGCGCGCCGGTCGGGCGGGGTACCGGCGGCTGCGGTTGCAGGAACTGATCTTCGCTCGCTGGGTGCTGGTGGTGGTGAACTTCGAGCGGCTGCTGTACGAAGACCCCTCGCGCGACCTGAACGCGCTGTGGTGGGAGCTGGTGCAGCGCTATCAGTTCCTCAACACGCCCGACGGGCGCGAGAAGTTGCCCGACTGGGCCACCAAGTACCATATTGCACTGGCCCCGGCCTATTACCAGAATTATCTGCTGGGGCGCATGATGTCGGTGCAATGGGAAGACTGGCTGCGCGGTCATGTGGGCGGCATCGTGGACCGGGCGGCGGCGGGCGACTTCTTCCGCGAGCGCGTCTATGCGGTGGGCAACACCATGGCCTGGAATGACGCGCTGGAACACGCCACCGGCGAGCGCCTGAATCCGGATCACTTTGTCGCCAAGTTCGCCCGTTCTTAGGACAGGATGCAGTATCTGTACATCAGCTATCCGGAACACGACCGCGACTTTGCCCACCGCCTGGTTGATGATCTCCAGGCGGCGGGCTATGTCGTCTTTGTGGACGCTGTCACGCCGGTGGGCACCATGGCCTGGGCCGCGGAGACGCGCCATGCCATCCGTGGGGCGGGGGCGGTGCTGATGATCCTCGATCCGGCGCGCGGGCGGCGCGTGGGGATGCGTCACGAAGGGGTGTTGGCCGGGCGGCGGCACAAGCCCACCTATGTGCTGCTCCGTTCGGCGGGCGACCTGCCACGCTATCTGTCCCGCGCGACTGTTCTCGATTTCTCCGGCGACTACGAGTCTGCCTTGCAGCAGTTGCTGGAGGCCCTGCCCGCTCCGGCGCACCTGCTGAATGCTCCCGCGCCAATGCCGCGCCCGTTGCGCCGCCCGCCGCGTCGTCAGGGGGCGCGGCTGCGCAATCGGCTGTGGTGGGTGGCGGGAATCGGGCTGGCTCTGGGATTGTGTCTGCTGGCGGGTATCGCCCTGGGCCTGATTCCGGTGTAGGATTTGAAAGAGAGCGTCTCCAGTTCTCAGCCGATCCGATAGACAGCGAGGGACAAGCCGTATGGATCGCACTGTGCCCAAGACCGGCAGCGAAGAAATTGCCCTCTACATCCGCACGTATTACTCGCTCCTGCGCTCCAGTCGCCCGGTGCATCTGGACGCCCTGGTCGAGGCGCACCTGGCCATGAATTCGTCGCTGCACACGCGGGCGCGCGAGCCAGTGCCCGATTCTGCCGCGCTGTACTACGCAGCGATGCGCTTGCCACCCTGCATGGCCGACGTAGACCTGGTGGTGATGGGGCAGACGGATCGCGTCTTCCACGATTACGGATACCAGGATGTGGACAGGTGGGAGCGGGTGATCGCTCCGGCGCGGCGACGGCGCATGGCCTACGACGGGCAGCATACGCTGGCGGTGTACATCGCCAGCCGTTCGGATATTGACGACCTGATCCCCATGCTGGTGGCCTATCAGATCGAGTGGAACAAGCTGCACGACATGCTGCAATCGGTGACGGCGCAGGCGAGCCTGGCGGCGTACAGCGCCGATTCGTCGCTGGCGCGCACGTCCGAACTGGCGCGCGCCCTGAGCATGACTGCCGATGACCTCAGCCGCCTGCAGGATGCGTGGGGCAAGGACATGGTCGCCACGCTCAAGAAGATTGCGCGCGCGCCCAAGCGCATGGCGGTGCAGTTGCTGGCGGGCACCTACATCAACTATCAGCGGGCCACGTCCGACTGGTGGGCCAACGTGCGGCAGCATGTGTCGCACATCAGCATCCCGGATCGCCCGGTCTATTTCATCTCCAGCAATGTGCACGCCGTGCCCAACCTGCTGAGCGGCTTCGCCCTGCGCGAAGAGGCGCGCATCTTCGAGTTCGTGGAGCGGGCGGGCGATCCTGGCCTGACGGCGGAGTATGACTATGTGCGCGTGCGCGACGAGCTGAACAACAAGAACAATTTCCTGTACTATGCGCTGCGGCGCTACGCGGCACAGCCTGAAGTTGACCGGCGGCGTCGGCAGAGCGAAGCCGAGATCGGCATCACGCGCGTGCCCAGTGCGCACGGTTTCGACATCGAGGCGCAGGTGATCGAACTGAGCAAGCTCGATGCGGAGCGCATGGACCCTCGTCTGCTGTGCGTCAGCGCGGAGGAGATGGCACGCCTGCGGCACAGCGACGCGCTCATCGTCAACATTGACTATCCGCTGGGCATGGCGGCCTACCATGTGCTGGCGAAGATCAGCCAGTATGTGGTGCGGATGCAGGGCATCTACGTGATCGGCAAGGCGGCCACGCTCAACGCGCGGGTGGGCGATGTGATGATCGCCAATGTGGTCTACGATGAGCACAGCCAGAACTCGTATCTGTTCGGCAACTGCTTCAGCGCTTCGGATGTGATCCCCTATCTCACCCTGAGCAGCGTGCTGGACAACCAGAAAGTGGTAACCGTACACGGTACGTTCTTGCAGAACGCCCAGTATATGGATGTCTTTTATCGCGAAGGATACTCCGTCGTCGAGATGGAGGCAGGGCCGTACCTGTCGGCGATCTATGAGATGGTGCGCGCGCAGCGGCACCCGGTCAATGAGATTGTCAACCTATATATTGCCCCCTTCGACATTGGTTTTCTGCACTACGCCAGCGACACGCCGCGCACCAAAGGGCGCACCCTGGGCGAGGGGAGCCTGAGTTACGCGGGCGCGGAGCCGACCTATGCCACGGCCATTGCCACGCTGCGCCGTATCTTCAACAAGGAACTGGCCCGTCTGCGCGAAGCTCCCGTCGTGGCTGTGCCCGCAACATCGGAGGAGGTGGGAGATGCAGGTCAATGAGGCGATCAGGACCAACCGCGCTGTGCGGGAGTTCGCCGACCGCCCGGTGAGCCGCGAGGAGATCGTGCAGGTGCTCAACGCCGGGCGGCTGTCTGGCTCGGCCAAGAACCGGCAGCCGTGGACGTTTGTGGTGGTCACCGCCCGCGATACGCTGCGCGCCCTGACGGCGTGCGGCCCGTGGTGTGCGCACGTGGGGCAGGCGGCCTTCGCGGTGGTGCTGGTGGTGGACGATCTGCGCGATCCACCGACGCTGACGACGCCCTTCGACCTGGGGCGCGCCAGCCAGAACATGATTCTGGCCGCCTGGGAGCTGGGCATCGGCTCGTGCATGGGCACGATCTACGATCCGGAAGCGGCGCGGGCAGCATTGGGCATCCCCGCCGACAAAGACGTGCCCTGGCTGATCTCCTTCGGGTACCCGCATCCGGAATCCGACCCGCGGCAGCGTCCGCCGCGCGCGGGTGGGCGGCGCAGACTGGAGGAAGTGGTGCGCTGGGAACGCTGGTAGACGGCGGAGCGCTCAGCCCAGGAGGCTGCCAGGGAAGTCCGGCGCGCCGCGCAGAAAGGCGGCGGCGTCGAGCGGCTGACGCCCTTCCAGTTGCAGGCGCGTGGGCAGATAGACTCCTTCGCCGGTGCCGATGGCCAGCGGTGATAGTTCGGCCAGCGGGGTGCCGCGCGTCTCGGCGACCTGACCGGGAGCCAGGCCCGGATTGGCTGCTGCCGGGACGCCCGCCAGAATCTTGAGGCGGCGACCGTTCCAGGTGGTGAAGGTGCCCGGCCAGGGGTCGAAGGCGCGCACATGCCGGTCTATGGCGGCAGCGCTCGCCCGCCAGTCAATGAGGCCGTCTTCTTTCTTCAGCGGCGGCGCGTAGGAGATCAGGGCCGGGTTGTCCGGCTGCGGGTGGGGAGCAATGCTGCCGTTGAGCAGCCATTCCAGCGAATGCACCAGCAACAGGGCACCTAGCGGCGCAAGCTTGTCGTGCAGACTCTGGCCGGTCTCGCGCGGGTCAATGGGGATGGAATCCTGCAGCAAGATCGGGCCAGTGTCCAGCCCCTCGTCCATGATCATGGTGGTGATACCAGTGTACTGGTCACCGGCGCGGATGGCGGCCTGAATGGGCGCAGCACCGCGCCAGCGCGGTAACAGCGAGGCGTGCACATTGATGGGGGCGATGCGCGGAATGGCCAGCACCGCCGGACGCAGAATCTGCCCATAGGCGACCACGACCAGGAAGTCAGGTTCCCAGGCCCGCAGTTGTTCCAGGGCGGCGGGTTCGTGGGGCTTGAGCGGCTGAATGACCGGCACGCCCGCGTTCAGGGCCACCCGCTTGACTGGCGACATCTGCACCTGCTGTCCGCGCCCGGCGGGACGGTCGGGCTGAGTGACGACGCCCACCACGCGGAAGCGCGGCGCTTCGAGCAGCAGGCGCAACGTGGGCACGGCGAAGTCCGGCGTGCCCATGAAGACGACGCGGGCTGGAGAGGCTGATTGGCTGGACATAGTGGTTCCCCTCAGAGATTGACGCCCTGGTTGTGCTATACGCTGCTGTCAGTTGGGGCGGACGGCAAAACTCGCTCTGGCGTGCCGCTCTCAACTATGCTACAATCCTGCCATCACGGTGGCTGTGGTGCAGGGGTTAGCACGTCTGACTGTGGATCAGAAGGTCGTGGGTTCAAATCCCACCAGCCACCCCAGCAAACGGCGTTCGCGACGCCGTTTTTTTTGTTTGCACGACTACCAGCGCCAGGGGCGTACCCTGGCCCGCGCCAGAAACAGCCGCGCCCGCAGACCCTGGGCAAAACGACCAAGCCGCACGCGGGCCGGACGGCGGAAACCGCGCCGCAACCACTGCCGACGCTTCTCGCTGGCCTGGCGTGTTTCGACGAACTCGATCAGCCCGCGCAGTGCCGCCTGGTCTTGCTCGCTGGGGCGCGGGATGCCGAATATTTCCCAGATGCTCAACTCGCCCGTGTCGGTCTTGGGCACGGGGGGCGGCAGGGTCGGGCGTTCGTCCGCGGTCGTATCGCGGCTCGGCGGAACTGTCACCCCGCGCGGGGGAGTAGACCGGGCCGGCGGCGTGTCGTCGGCGGGCGTTGCCGGACGGGCGAGCGCTGCCTGTCCTTCTGAGCCGGATGACGGGCGCACGGCAGGGATACCCCGCGGCGGTGTAGGCCGCTGATGGTCAGCGGGCGGTGCCGATAGCGGTGCCGTCTTCGGCAGAGCAGAAGTCACCGGCGGTAAGGGCTGCGGCGGCGTGATCTGCGCGGGCGGCGGGGGTGGGGGCAACGGTTCCGCGCCTTGCACCGCCAGCGCCTCGCGCAGACCGGCGGGTGGTTTCGGCTCGGTGTCCGCCTCATGGTGAGCGGGAAGCGGCGCTTGGGGCGCGGGCACAGGCGGGACCGGTGATGGGGATGCGGCCTGCTCCGGGCTGCCAGCAGCGGGCGGCGCAACCGTCGCCACGCTCTCCGGCGCAGGATGGCGGCGCTGATACTGCGCGCGTTCCGCCGCGTTGAGTCGTCCCTGAATGCCCAGACGGGCGCGGTAGGCGTCGTCCATGCGCAGGCCCATGGCGTTGATCTGCTGACGCAGTTCCCGCAGACTGGCGACCATCAGCGCAGCCAGTTGTTTCTGCCCGCTCAGGCGGTCGCGCAGCCTGCCCAGCAGACCTTTGGGCGCATACTCGACCGTCCACTGCACGCTGGTGCCGTCGGGGCCGGGCTGCAGGCGAAAGCGCCCCCGGAAGGAGCGGTACGGCCCCCCTTCGACGATCGTGTATTCGTAGCCCAGGCCCTCGACCCAGGCGACGATTTGCTCGATCACGTCCTTGCCGCCTGTGACTGCACAGCGGCGACGTACCCCAACGCCCGTCCGCTGCGTGGTGAGCACAGAAATGCTGCTGTAACCGGCGTGCCACTCAACCAGTTTGTCGGGGTCGGCGATATAGTCCCAGATGACCTGAGGCGGTGCGTCAATCAAAATGCGCTGGTCAATCAGCGTCACAGGCTTCCGTCCGTGTTCAGGTTCTTGATACCGATAGATGGGGGCACCGGGTTGTGTGCGCCCCCTCATGTCATGATTGTAGCAATTGTAGCGTACAATCGGCGGGGCTGAAAGAGCGGGCGGCTCTCGTGAGTTGGCTCACTCTGTGCTACACTAAGGCACGTTGGCAGGGCAGGACCTGCCACAGGCTCTCGCGGGATCACACAAGGTGCCATGCCAAGCCCAACTTTCGTGTTCAGCGCCATCGTGGCCACGCTCTACGGGGCTGCGTTTCACCTGGTCAGCGGAGGGGACGCGCGGCGGTTGGCGCTGTTCTTGCTGGCATCGTGGCTGGGGTTTGCGTTGGGACACAGCGTCGGTGAGGTGCTGGGCGTGACGCTGCTGGACATTGGCCCTTTACACATGCTGTCGGCGACGGCGGGAGCCTGGCTGGCGCTGGTGGTAGCGCGCGTGCTCACGCGCTAGACTGTGCGCCAGAGAAGCGGTAGCAGTGCAGGCGAGGAGCGGGCGATCATGCCGGAACAAGCGAACAAGCCTCAGGACGCGGCACAACTCGCCGCGCCGCAGGGGGAAGCGCCAGAGCAGAAGAAGGGGCGTGCCTGGTATTTCTGGCCGCTGGTAGGCGGCGCGGCGATCGTGGCCGTCTTCATCGTCGGGCTGGTGGGGGCGCTGGCGATCGCCGTCATCGCCGATCCCGATGACGCGGCAAGCTGGGTGGGTATCATCCGCGACCTGTTCATCATCGTGCTGGCCATGGAGGGGATGTTGATGGGCATCGCCCTGATCGTGCTCATCCTGCAACTGGCCGCCCTGGTCAACCTGCTGCAAAACGAACTGCAACCGATCGTGGACAACGCCAACGAAACCGTCACGACGGTGCGCGGAACAGCGCAGTTCATGAGCCAGAACCTGGTCGAGCCGGTGATCAAAGCTGGCGCGCTGATGGCGGGCGTCGGCGGAGTGGTGCGCGAGCTGTTGCGGCTGCGCCGGTCGGTGCGGCAGGGGCGCGCTGGTGCTCGCCCGGCCAAGGAGGGCTAGCGCATGGCAGAGCAGGGGCGCTCAGAAGGAACCGTGGAATTCCTGGCCGGGCTGATCGTCGGCCTGGCGATCAGTCTGCCGGCGGTGGCGTGGCTGGCTCCGCGCGGTGCGGACACCCTGCGAGATGTGGTCGTGCAGCGCGGCCTGATCATCCGGCGACGGGTGGGCGAAGCCATCCGCCGTCCGCTGGCGCAGGTCGAGCAGCAGCTTGAGCGCGTGCGGGGCGAGTCGGTGGACGAAGCGCTGGCCGAAGGGCGGGCAATCGCTGCGCGGCGCTGGCGCGCAGCCTGGCAAAGTGCAGAACGCGACGAGTGGGGGCACTGATGACAGCGGCATTGTTCGTAGCCAATCTGGATGAGACGGTCACCGCCGACGACCTGCGGGCGCTCTTTGCGGCGCACGGCGAGGTGGCGGCGGTGGAGATTTCGACAGAGCCACATGTGAACGAGCCGGTCGCTGTGGTGGAGATGGCTACGGAGAAGCAAGCGACGCGCGCGCTGAACGCGCTGAACGGGATGGAACTGGCCGGAAAGCGGCTGTATGTGAGCTACCTGCTGCCCGATCTCGATAAAGATATGACGCCGCGTCAGCGCAAGACTGTGCAGGAGATTGTCACCCTGCTGGGGGAGAGCGAGGCGAAGCCCCTGCGGCAGATCGAAGCGATCGTGTACGTGTGTGGCGGTCGCTTCGCCGAGGTGCTGGCCGAAGAAGCGCTGGCGATCGACGCTCAGGGTGGCATGTTCACAGCGGACGGTACGCGCCGCACCAAAGGCGGGATATTCTTCTACCTGGCGCGCTTCCGCATGTCACCAGAGGCACGCCGCATCGTCTACAACCGCGGAGGCAAGCTCCCTGCCCGGCAGTAGTTGAGATGCAGCGCGACCAGGTACGCACAATCAGGCTCGTTCGACCAGCGCGACTGCCTCTGGCAGCAGTTCCAGCACGTCTCCCGCGGTGACGCTGGCTGTCGTGTCCCATAGCTCCGCGGCGAGTACCCCGGCCAGCCCATGCAGGTAGGCTCCGGCCAACGCGGCGTCGAACGGCTCCAACCCCTGCGCCAGCAACCCGACAATCGCTCCCGCCAGCACATCGCCCGTGCCGGCGCGCGCCAGGGCAGGCGTGGCGAACGGCTCGACTGCCGTCCGCCCATCGGGCGCGGCGATCACAGTGAACGCGCCTTTGAGCACCAGCACGCAGTTCCATTCGGCGGCTTTGGCCTGGGCCAGCGCCAGCCGGTTGGCCCGCACCTCGTCACGTTCCAGGCGAGCCAGCCGCGCAAACTCGCCGGGGTGCGGGGTGAGGATGGTGCCAGGCGGGATCAGGCGCGGCCAGTCGTCCATCTCCGCCAGCAGGTTCAGGCCGTCGGCGTCTATGACCAGGGGCGGGAGGGGATTGGGCGGAGGCGGCGCGTTCAGTTGCGGTTCGGTGGGGACGAAACCGATCGCCCGCGAATGGCGGATTTCTTCCTCCGGGCGCAGCAGTTCGCGCAGGAAGAGGCCGGTCACTTCCTCGCGACCGAAGCCAGGGCCGAGCAGCAGGGCGGTGTAGCCCTCCAGTTCGTCGCGCAGCACCTTGACGGCTGCTTCGTTGATCACGCCCAGGTCGTGTGGCAGCAGCAACCAGGTCGCTTCGGGCAGCATACCCGCCAGCGTCGGCACGATGATCTGCGGCGCGCCGACGGTCACCAGGCCCGCGCCGACCCGGTAGGCCGCCGCTGCCGCCAGGTAGGCCGCGCCCGTGTAGTTCAGGCTGCCCGCCACGACCATCGCCTTGCCGAAAGTGCCCTTGTGACTGTCCAGGGGACGACGAGGCAGGCGCGCCCGCACTTCGGCGGCATCTACCAGGGTCAACGCGATCTCGTCCAGTTCGGGCAGGCGCGGCGGCAGACCAATGTCGGCTACGTACAACGTGCCCACGGCCTCTGCGCCGGGGAAAGTCAGCAGGCCGGGCTTGGCCGCGGCGAAGGTGATCGTCTCGTGGGCGTGCAGAGCATGGGCGTCGAGTTCGCCGGTGTCGCAGTCCAGCCCGCTGGGGCAGTCTACCGCGACGATGACGGGGCCGGCGTCGCGCTGGTCGGCGGGAT
>AMZC01002096.1_pt1 | contig 11619 bp, 12 predicted proteins | sample 948551 | NCBI WGS metagenome assembly AMZC01 (sample SAMN01120625, study PRJNA171369) | bioreactor sludge metagenome | biome: sludge; isolation source: anaerobic thermophilic cellulolytic sludge from lab reactor | place: China: Hong Kong, Shek Wu Hui wastewater treatment plant | collected... | reverse complement strand
TATTAACAGCATTTTCTGCTTGTATTCTATTCTATCAAATGAAGGCTTAAGGCACAAGGAAAAAAATAATTGTGTAATATGTAGGATTTACTTTAACCCCTTAATCCTTTTTCAGTTATTACTATAATATCATTGCAGAACAAAAAATCAAAGGAAGAAAACAAGTATTTTGACGTTTGTCTATATCAATAATAACTAAAGCAAATTTTCTAAGCATAGGATGCTGCAGTATTCCACACATTAAATGTTCCCAATAGTTTCTATTGTACAGACTAGTCAATGGGTCTCTGTAAGCAAATTTATATAAATCTTCTTGTGGTTGAATAAGAATTAAATAGCATTCTGTTTTATCTAAGACAAACTTATCAACAGTGATACTACTATTCCTAACATTGAAATTGAAAGTATGTTCAACCGGCAGATAGTCTAAAATACTGAAATCCCTCAGCCACTTTTTAGTAATGTCCTTATCAATATTGCTATAGTAAATCATGCCTTGCCGGTTTATCAATATGCATATTGTTTTGCCGTCTTTTACATACCTTTTCATAATATATTCTCCTATAAGCCCATGCAATGTGCTTTATTAGAACATAAAAGTCTAAATGTTCGGTTAAACTTAGATTGTTCTAATAAAACACAAAGGTGATATACACGAAATTAGTACTCGATAATGATAACCGAAACATCATCGGGCCTCGGTTAAAAGTTGCAAGACTAAGAAGCAATCTAACCCAACAACAGTTATCAGCCAAGTTGGAGACTATAGCCGTGTATATAGACAGAGCCAGCATCTCCAAAATCGAGCAGCAGAAACGCATTGTGACAGACTACGAGTTGCTTGCCCTGTGTCAAATCCTCAAAGTCAGTCCTGGTTGGCTGTTAGGGTTAGAAAAATAATTTTTGTTCTAATAAAGAACATTATAATATATATCCTTATTTTTGTAAATTCAACAGCCCCTTTTTCCTTCTCTTACACCCTATACCTTATATGCGTTCAAATGCACACAACTTGTTTGTTATATATTTAACCATATTTTTCAGAGTGCAAACAAAAACACACCTCTCCTCTGCGTTATGCAGTATAAGAGAAGTGTGTCCCTTTCGGCTGTATGCCTTGATATTACCATATTTTAGTTGTTAATACAAGAACTAATATTATTTTTTCTCTGCAATCAGTGTCCATCGGATGGCCGTTTTAGGGATAGTATTATGTTCTTGCGTAAGCGTATCGACTTTTATATAATATGGTCTCAGTCTGAAACTGTAACCATGTTCTACAAGAAATTCAGTTGCCTTGATAAGGGCTTTTGTGGCAGCGTATGATGCTTTAATGCCTATAGAGTCTATATTTACAATAGAATCCTTTAAAACATATTCAATTATAGCCTGTGAAACAGCATTGATATTACTATCGCCAGATACCCTTAATACCTGCACATTCATAATAAAATCCCTCCTTAATGCTGGTTTTAAGCATTATAGGAAGGAATTTTATATTATTTCAAGTTTAAATAACAAATAAGTAAAATTGTTAACTTTTGCAAACAGTTAAACTTTGTTTGTTGCTTCTTATAAACAGTTGAATTTTGTTGTTTTTCCTTATAAACAGTGGTGCAAATGTGTTTGCCAAATCCAGTCATATTTGCACCACTGTTTGATAAGGAGTAACAATTAATTTTACCTTTTACTATAATATTTAAAAAATACTTTATTAATAAAAATATGTATCATAGTTTAACTGTTTGTAAGAGTCAACAATGAATGAAATATTTGTAATAAAAATATATACACAGTTCAACTGTTTATAAGGATTTAACAATCCCTTTATATTTCTATATATATTATACTGGCCTCAAATTTAAAAACGTGACACTTTTTTAGAAAATTTTTTAAAATTTTTTTGATTTTATTCTACAGCACTTTTCAGTCCTGTATCATAATCTTTCACAACGATTTTCTTCTTGTTATATCTTATAGTCTGGAGTTGTGCAGTTTTATATGCTTTGTCGACCTGCTCTTTTGTGGCTTCTCCTGCATCCTTTGCTCCTTCAAGAACCATTTTATAGATATTTTTAAATCCTAATTCCTGAAGATTCTTTACATTATTCTCAAAACCTTTTAATCCAGCCTCATCATTGTCAACAAGTAGATATATCTTAATTTTTTCTCTTACATTCTCATACAACTGGTAAAGTTGATATAGTTGTCCCTTACTGAGGGAATGGCCGAACATCCCAACCGTATTTTTATAGCCATGCTTGAGAACCATTTTCATTACATCAAAGGGTCCTTCAACAATAAAAACTTCTTCTTTACTGCTATTAACTAACCGATTGGCATTATATAAAACACATCCTGACCTAAATCCTTGAAAATTATAGTACTTTTTATATTTACAGTTTTGTTTTTCAATCTCTTTTATCTGTTCTTCTCTGCTAAGGCCTTGTAATCCCAGCCTTCTAGCCCAATAATCGTAATGTTCTTCTTCGCTGTATTTATTTCTTCCCACAACCCCGACAATCTTTTCGTCCAAATCTCTCACTAGAAAACATATTCTGTTTCTGAATTCATTAGTACAGTCCCTTCCTGCAAAATACACTTCCATCTCTTCCGCATCCTTTACTGTAAATCCCCTTTTAAAAAATGCAGGAGGATATACTCCTTTATTAAAGCCAAAGCCTTCAAGGCTAATCTCTGGAAGAATTCGCTTCTCAAGCACAATTTCTTCCTCAACACCTACAAATTCTTTTTTTATTTCTGCAACACTTTTATGCGGGACAGATGAAACCATAATTCCCAAAATACCTGATATCCATTCCAGCGCCTCAGTAAAATGACAGCCTCGCTTTTCACAAACGAATTTTATAAAGTTTTTGCTTTGTCCGCATTTAAAGCAGTAAATAAAGTAAGAACCGTCCATACCTTTCTTTAACAGAGCGTGCTGGTATTTTTTGCTGTGCATGTCACATCCCCACGGGCAGTGCTCAAACTTTCCATTTATTATGATATATCCTAGGGTTCTCACTACGTGTTCCATACTTGATTGGCTGCTGTCATTAATCTTCTGCTTCAACTCATTATAGTATGCATATGTCCGCTGTTGATATACATTATATTTCCCTTTTATCTTCTCTGGATGATATTTAAGGTATGTCTTAACAACTATCCTTATTTCTTCATCACCATTATGGGTAAGATAATTCTCTAAATAACTTCTATTAATTTCATCAATCTGTTTAAGTGTTAACCCCTTATATTTCCCGAATCTAATTATATATTCACCTGCATATGTTTTGAAACATTCCGCAATTTCTTCTTTCACTCTTTTGTCTGTGCTTCTCTTGTACTGCCCCCACAAATACTGCAATCCTGAAAAATTAGCATGAATAGTTTCCATATTCATAACTTCCACCATACCCATCCCCTTTACCTTACCAAACGAAAAAGTTTTGTTTTCCATATACATCGCCTCCGTCTTAATTTGGAGGCATTATATTAGGCGTCTCGTTAGGTTTCAAATTTTCATCTTATTTTTTTAAAATTTTTACCTGAAAATTTGATTTTCTTCCTGCCACGGCTAAAATGTCAAAAACAGTCGTGGAGGATGATTTATAATGAAAAAGCCATTTGTAAATGATGAAGAAGTAAAATTTTTGTTATACCAATATAAACTAGGGCAAAAAAAGAATGTCTTAAATAAGCATCAGCAAAATGATGTTTTTATCAATCTTTATAATATAATTGAACCTCTTTTAAAGTGGACAATAACAGGAGATATAACTAAAATATACTCTCCAAAAATTAGAAAGCAAAAATATTCTAAACTTATTAAATTACAAGAATCATTATTACACAATGAATATAGCAAAAGGTTTAAAATTAGATTTGATTTAACCTCTACTTTAGAAAAATACCTGAAAGATTATATTCAACTATATGGATATATAGATGACAGTCAGCCTTGGAACTATTCCTTAATTTATCCCTTTTGGGAACTGATAAATAAGATATCCTTAGAAAAAATTCAAAAATCAATAGGAAAATATAATAATCAATATTCATATTTCCTTGCTGTTAAATTTTGTGACAAATATTGGGATTATATATATAAATGTGTTAAACGGGATTTAACACTGAAAATATTAAGTATAGACAGTATTAAATCTGAATGTTCTCATGGCAAAACAACTAATTCTTTTGATAAATTTCAGTATAAACACAATATGTATACTCTTATCGACGCTGATGGCACAGATGATATTTTTTCCAGTATTAAAGGAATATTAACAGAAAAAGAACAACAAGTATTAAATTTGCTCATAGATGGATATACCCATATAGAAATTGCCCAAATACTAAATATTACACCTGAATATTCCCGTCAGATAAAAGCCAGGGCTGGTAAAAAGATTCGTAGCCATCTATGCAGAATGACATAGTACTCTGTATCCATAGAAGTCCATGTTACTGAATTAATATGCTATGCACTCATATGACTAGATATATTTTTATGCCGTCTTTTATTTTTAGCCTTTATACTTCTAATCCTGTTGTTAATATATATGTAATTAGTTGAAACTGTATAAATCTTTGAATTCAGAAGGTTTAAAGCATTTTTATGGCGACAAAATTAACTTTAACCATATAATTGACCCATTGCAAGAAAGAAAAATTTTTTGAATTTGAGAAAATATATTTGACTTTTATTTTTATCCTTTCCTATAATGCCATAAAACTTTGGAAAGGAGATGGTGTTTATGAAAAATAAGCATCTTAAATCAGAAGTCGCTAATTTATTAGAAATTGTTAATAAGACTTTTGGTAAAGATTCTGTTCCGTATCAAAATTTGGACTATTGCTTTGATATTCTAGTAACCGTCTATGAATACAACTGCGACAGTGAAAAAGATTTACTAGGCAAATTGAAGGATTTAATAAACAAACTCTCTGAAAAAATACCAGAACTAGAACCGCAGCAGTTTCAAAAAAAATATCCAAACATACACAAAATGATTGATTATCTTGATAAATGGCTATCAGAATAACTATTTTTAAAGGCTTTTCAGTTTATTACTGAGAAGCCTTTTTCTATGGATTTTTAATAAGATAATGGGTAAGAAAATTTAATACCTTTAATCGTTACAATCATATTATGTAGTTCCTCATTCCAAGCCACCTATCCCCTTTAACCTATAATCCCCCTACACCTGCCTTTTTCAATTTTAGAATCACTTTTTTACCCCTTTATCCCTTAGAACCGTTTCTAACCCCTTTTGCCTATTAAAAACCTACTTATTTGCTCCGTTTCTAATGTAAAAAGAACGAATTCTAAATAATTATCTTATCAGTTTTCTATATAAGGAAACCATTTCTAAAATCGAGTTTTACGCTTCTATTATGCTCCTGAGAGAAAATTACCTTATATAAAAACAAAATAGGGAAAGAAACTGCAGCAAAGCAATCACTTCCCCTATTTTGCGTATTTATCAACTACATTCCCCAGAATGCATTTTAAGAATATCATATAGCAATGTTATTTGTAAAGAGTCTGTCTTTATATTTCAACTATCCATCAAACTATAGTTCTTTGTAGTACCTAACTTTTTATTCCAGTTCTTTTTGGGACTGTGTATTATAGAATAAGGAATTAGGAGAAAGGGGCAAGGAGGAATAAGGCTTAACCTAAGGTAATTTATGCTTATTCAATGTCTCTCCACCTATACTTTTATACAAGAAAAAAGCAGGAAGTCTTAAACTTCACTGCTTATAAAGGTTAAAGGCTATAGATTATTAAACATATTAAATATATCGTCAGGCAATTCATGTTGTACGCAACTATCATTCTCTTTTCCCTTGTTTTCTATGGTAATTCCTCCACATTCCGCTATCGCTTCTTTCACAGCCTGTTTGACTATTTCCTTATCAAAACCCTTATCCCTTTCCCCTATATAACTTAACACTGCCTTAATTACATAATCTGTTTTATATTTCTGTTTTGATAGTATGTTAAATACTTCTAAATCATCTTTCCTATCTAAAGAAAAAGATAAATTAATTCTTTTTACAGCCATAAAATCACCTTCTTAGTTCTTGTTCCAGCAAAATCTTATATCCACGTGCATTAGCAAACTGGTCAAGGTTTTCTATATATTTTACTCTATCCGAAGACTCTATATATTTCCTCAACATCATACCTCCACCACCAACGATTATTGTTGGGTTCCTGAATTCAAAACCGTACTCCAAAATCTTTGTTAATAAGTTCTCTATATATTCCTCTGCTTTCATTTTTATCATTTTGCCGATATCTGCATCGAATAAAACTGGTTCTCTTCCTAAGATAATATCCTGTATCTGCTTTTCTGTTAGGTTTATATTCATCTTTAATAATTCCTGCTGTATACTTGCAAACAGTGTAATTACACCGTTAGGTAGCGAATAGCAGGTTGCAGTGTTAATTATCCCGTTTTCTACTATGAAAAAATCTGTAGTATAGCCACCGATATCAATTACGTTTGCTACTGATACATTTTTATAGTCTTTGTAGATATTAATAAAGGCTGCGTAACCTTGGGGGTATACCCTGCAATCAACAATATTAACCGCATAATCGCTTCCATTAAAACTAAACTTGATATTGTCCCTTATAAAGTATTCCCTGAATTTATGTTTCATTTTACCGTAGTGAATGATAGGAAGCCCCACACCTAAAAATACATCTGCTTTCTGTTCTATTCCTGCTTTGTTTATTGCATCTGCTATTGCAGCCAAAGATAATATAAATGCATCCTGAGTCTGAGTCTTATCTAATTGAACGCTTGCTCTGTTATTACCTATGCTGTAATAAACACCTTGATATATAAGCAGATTTTGTTTTGCAATAGGCTCTACATCAGATTTTGTAAAGCCTGATTGGCAACTAAAACCCTCACTGCTTTTGGTATAAGCATTTCCATTGTCTAATCCTAAGATAATTTTATTCTCCATAGAAATTCCTCCATTTCTTTAATAAATTTAAGTTCGTTATAGTTCTTTTAATAAAGGATTCTTTAAAAATTCAAGTCTGTTTTGCAAAAAAATTGCTTACCTGAATTGGTAAGCATAATAAAAATATAAACAATACGGAGGTTTTTAATGATGTTAGAGTAAAATGCCTTATTATTCGTAAACGTTTATTTTATATTAAATCATTTTATACAAAGTCAAGTATTTTTGTTTACCTTTATATCCTAAATTCTTTTCCCTCTCCCCTTTACCCTTTCTTATATAATTATGTATTTAGTAAATTCCCTTAACCTCCTGAAACTACTGCATTCATATAGATTTTAATGCGACAAAAACTAGTTTAGGGTATTAGGCACGAGGTACATGGACTAAGGATTAATAATGTATTATAAGCCCCTTAACCCTTTTACCCTTCAGTAATTACTTTATAAAAATTCTAACATCAGAATTTGACTTATCCCTAATGCTTTGTATAATGTAAAAAATCAAATTTGAAAGGATGAATTATATGTCTGAAAATCTACTTATAAAGGATTTTAAAACTCTCAAAGTTTGGCAAAAGGCAAATGCTTTTGAGCAGGAGATAGGGGAATTGGTTAAAGAATTTCCAAACTTTGAACAATATAGACTTGTAGACCAGTTAGTAAGGGCTGTAAGGAGTATAGGTGCGAATATTGCAGAAGGAAATACCCAATTATTCATAAGAAGAGAACTATTCCATGCAAATGCTGCGTTAGGTAGCGCAGGAGAAGTTAGAAACCATCTTCTTACCGCCCATCAGAGTGGCTATATAAATAAAGAACAATATGATGCTTTAGATAAAAAGTTGATTGAGATTATCAAAATGCTTTATGGTTACATAAAAAGGTTAAAACTGGAATTGGGTAATGATTCAGATTACAGTCATTCTAAAATTCTTGATTAATTTGTATATTATTCGTTATCAAAAGAAATACCAATAAACATCTGTTATACTAAAAGTAGAAAGGAGATGATTTTTTCATGAATAATGTAAAAGGCTTTGCGAGGGTTGGTAACTTAGGAAGTAAAGACGGCTATCTATTTGTCTTTACGAAAAACTACATTTATATAACCATAAGAAAAGATTATATGACAAAACATAAAAAAATAAGAAATGACATATGCAAAAACTTAACTGATTTTAGGAATCCAAGTTGGGATGAATTGTGTAAATTGGCAGATAATAGTTAAGCGATTTAACAACGGAGTTATTCTAACACTCCGTTGTTCTTAGTATTCTTACTAGTAATTTTCTTTATTAGTTTATTATTGTATGTCCGAAATTCTTGCTTTGCAAATCTGATAGATGTGATTATTAAACTATAAATAAAGTATATAATTTCATGCATATATAAATTCAAAAATTATGAAATTAATAATTGGTCTTTTTTATTATATTGCAATCTCGAACAATTGCATTGATAATCTTCATTATCATTACTCTTTTTTATAAAGGAGTTACAAATGCTACAATATACTATCTCATAAAACCGTATAACATTATTTGTGAATTGTTTTATTTCATCCTTGGATACTCCTTGAGCCCATTCATTATAATGACACCCACTTATATTTCTAATAAACTTAGAAACATTGATGGAATCTAATACCTTTGAATTTAACCTATAAAATTCCTTATTCTTCTTTAATTTAGAGTATAAGTTATCCCAAATATCCACAATGGTATATTTATCTTGATATTTTGCAGGGATTGATAATTCCAAAGAGTACCTTAATTTGCATAAAACTAGTTCCAGAAAAGTACCAGTAGCAGAAGCAAGAATATTTTTATCTGTATGAGGATTAGTTAAATGTTCCCTTAACTTCTCAATTTCTGACTTAGTATCATCTAATATAGGTCCCCTATCTTTTGTCCATTCACATATCTCAATATTTCTATACTTGTTATTTCCTCCATATAATTTTTCTAACTCAAGGATTTCCTTATATAATACAATATCATGAGTTGTAATAATTAATTGGTGTTCTTTAAATTCAGAAAAAATAAGGTTTATTATATTGATTCTATGTGCCGCATCAACAGATGTAAGCACATCATCTAATATTAATAATCTTAAATCTTTATTTTTTGAACATTCTCGCTTATATAATGCTAGAAAAATTGCCAATCCTAAAGTATCAAGATGTGATTCACTATAATATGCTCTCGGGTCCTCACCACTCTTTTCATAGAAACTTGCTTCTATTATGACACTTCCCTTGCTTGAAGAATCTTTTATTTTTAAATCAATATCACCTATATCCTCTTCAAAATGCATACTACTATAGTAACTATTAATATCATTTTTAATTTCATCATAAATTTCTTGTACGGAATTTTTACGTTGGCGAACCAATTCCTCATAAAATTGCTTAGCAATTTTATATTTTTTATTTAAAAGAGTATTTTCTTTAGTTTTCTTATTTATATGTACAATGTTGTCATATACAATTTTTAAATCATTTTTAAATTTAATTGCTTCGTTAAGTAATAACACGGCATCCTTTGGAAGTACTTTATTACTATACTCATTTTTTAGATGAATAGCATTTTTATAAATAGATTCATTCCAATTTGGCAAATTCTTTACAATAATGATTTCTTGTATGCTATTAGGAACTAATTTCTTGAAATTCTCGATATCATCTTCAATTGTTTTACATAAATTTTCAATATTTTCATCATTAATTTTTTTGTTTATATTTCTAATCTTGTCTAGATTGTCTTCCCACCATTTAAGTTCTGACTGCAATATACTATAATCTCTTTGAAACTCCTTTTTAAGTGTTGAATACTCCGAATTCTCATTTATTCTCTTCTTTACTCTTTCTATAACACTTGGTACATCTATCGGACTTTCACAAAATGGACATAGTGATTTGTTTTCTTCCTGTAACCATTGAATACCTGTAGTGAGAAATTCCTCGTAAAAAACAACTTTCTTTTTCTGAACCAAATCAAGTTTTGTGTTAATATTATCATAAATCGCTTTTGCAAACAGTTCAGGTGATTTTTTATCAATTAGTTCATTAAGCAAATTCAAAAAATTCCTAATAATTACATCTCGATTTATATTTCCCATACACTCAATATAATTATCAACTTTTTTTATGTATTCCGGTATTTCCTTAAAGTCTTTTATATCTTCTATGTTAAACTGTTTACCTCTATTTACAAGTATCGAGAAGATATTATCAGAAGTAACAGAACCTAAATCCTTTATGTCAAGAGCAGCCTGAATGTTCCTCATATGATTTTCAATTTCTGTTTTAAGATTATTTACTTCCCCTTGAAACTTATCAACTACTCCTTTTAAAGCATTCTCAAATTTTGTTATTTCAGCAAGTGGCAGAAATTGCTTTAACAAATCATATCTTTCTTTTGGTTGGGCAGAAATAGCATCTAACAGTTGAGAGCGTCTTAAAATATTTATGTTTCCTAATTTACTATTTCTTATTCTATATGCCAATGTGCCTTTCTCAGGCTCTTTATAATTAGATAATACGCTTCCATCACTAAATTCCACTTCAACTTTTATCTCTTGAAAATCTGCGTATATATGAGGGGCGTGTTTTTTTAATGATACTTCTCTACATGTTGAAGAAATATGCTTAATATCCCCAGTAATTGCATATTCAATTCCATCAACAATTGAACTTTTTCCTTTTCCATTCTCCCCAAAAATAATTAAAGATTTTTTATTTAAATCAATGTTCGTATTAAATCTAATTCCTCTTAGATTTTCAATATTAATACTTTTTAACATAGTTTTCTACCACCTGCCCAATAGCCCTGGATATTTCCTCTTGACTATCATACTTTTCTTGTTCAAATAAATCTTTGAAAGTTCTACTATACTCTTCAGTCCAATCTTCCAGTGAATTTAGTTTATCTATCGTTTTTTTTAGGATTTCGGAGGCAAAAGATTTTTCATCCATTTTAAAACCCTCACATTTACTAAATTAGTTATATGAACACATTTATATATAATATTCGATATATTTTTTTAATTTCCTTCATTTTCCACAAGCAAAATCTATTATTTTATTGAAAATTCATACAAAATTTTATCAAAATAAGTAATTTCAACCTATATCTTATTATCAAATCATATCCATTACTATCTCTTTTTTCTTGCCTTCTGTGTAAACATCAATTAAAGTCGTTCAGATTAAAATAAAGTCATTCCTTTGGAATAGGTTCAAGGGGCAAGGTATAGGGAATTAAATTATGCATCCTTTTTATAAATAAATCCTTTGTAATCTACTTATCATGCAGATTACAAAGGATTATATTTTTCTTTCCTTATCCCTTTTCCCTGTAAAAAGAACAACTTTATTTACTTTTTCTCCTCCATTTTTCCATTAAATTCAATTACCTATTTTACAGAACATCTTAATTTTATCCCATTCATCAAACATACAAGTTCACGGAATTAACCAAGAACATAAGAATCTATTCTTGGAATAACTTTATTTTATTTATGGAACAACTTTATTATCACAGAGTCGACTTTATTATTCATTTCATTTCTCTTGTTCCTTTTACCTAAAAATCCATACCCCTAACTATGTATATTTAAAATAAAC
>AMZC01002064.1_pt1 | contig 11770 bp, 10 predicted proteins | sample 948551 | NCBI WGS metagenome assembly AMZC01 (sample SAMN01120625, study PRJNA171369) | bioreactor sludge metagenome | biome: sludge; isolation source: anaerobic thermophilic cellulolytic sludge from lab reactor | place: China: Hong Kong, Shek Wu Hui wastewater treatment plant | collected... | reverse complement strand
CCGCTGCCCGATTTTGATGCGATTGCCCTGAGGATCACCCCGATCCGCCTGGACCTGATATAATGGGCTATAGGCTAACCGCACGTTGCGTAACAAGGTCCGCTGCGGGCTTTGACCTGTGGCAGGCGGCACACCGCTATTTCAAGGAGTGGACAATGGGTAACCTGGGCACGACCGAGCTGGTACTGATCCTGGCCGTGGTGATCTTGCTCTTTGGCGTGGGGCGCGTTTCCCGCATCGGCGGCGAGATGGGCGCGGCCATCCGCGAATTTCGCAAGGGGCTGCGCGGCGAAGACGGCAAAGACGACTCAGACAAGTCCTGACGACGCCGCGGCGGTCCTGAGAAAACGAAGAACCGCTTCCCCCAAGGGCGCGGTTTTTCTTTCGTCAACTGTTGCAGGCGAGATCACGTCCCCGGCTGCGGCGTCGCTTCCTGGAACAGCGGTGCGGTCTCGCCAATGCGGAAAGTGGCCTGTACCTGCCCCGTCGAATCGGCCAGCGTGACCGTGTCTCCTGCGCGCCAGGCCGGTGTCTCGCGCCCCCAGTAGAGCGCAGCAGGCGTGTTCTGTCCCTGGCGCGAATATACGCGCACCAGGCTACCCTGCTGCATGCGGAACTCTGGGAAGCGGAACACATCACCCCGACCATTCGAAAGTGTCCAGCCATTCAGGTTGAGCACGTTGCCCACGTTGCGAATCTCGACGGCCTCGCTGGTCACCGTTCCCCAGTCGGTCACATTGGCGATCACCACCTGCGCGTTGACAGCCGTCGGCGGCAGGGTGACGGTGGGCACGATCGGCGTCAGGGAGAACGGCGTATTGGTCGGCGGAGGCGGGGGCGTCAGGGTGCTGAGAGCGGCACACCCCGGCACGGGGATGATCAGTTCCTGGCCGATCTGCAGGTTGGTGACATCTTCCTCGGTCATGCCATTGGCGATCAGGATATCGCCGGCGAAGACACCATATTGCTGAGCGATGTTGACGATCACGTCACCAGGCTGCACCACGTGACGGATACAGCCATCGTCCGCCACAGCCACTTCAGGCGTGGCCGTGGCAACGCCTGGAGGGAGGTTGGTCGGCACGGGCGGGAGCAAGGCCGGATCGATCGTGGCCACCGCCGTCACATCGGCGATCGCCAGTCCAGCGGCGGGGTTGGGCGTGGCTGTGACCACCGCCACGATGTTGGCTTCGGCGGCCAGAGCAGTGGTGGTCAGTTGCAGGGCATCAATCGTCCCCTGATACTCGGCGGGTTGCATGACCATGCCCGGCACCGGCGTGGCCGTGAGGATGACGATCTGCGTGGGGCCTTGCTTCGGCTCGTCGGAGCGGTTGGCGCGATCCACCGTGATCACGATCCCGGCCACCAGCAGCGAGACGATCACATTCAACACAATGAACCCGGCCAACACCTGACGACTCATCGGCGGCCTCCTCACCTGCACCACTCCGGCGGCGGATGGCGTGCACTGAACGCGCAGTCATATTAGCACAGGGCCGGGCCGTGAGCAACGCGGGCGCGAGGACAGGTGCCTTCGGATTGAGGAGCGGAATTCACCGCAGAGACGCCAGGGACGCCGAGGAAGACAAAAGAGAAAGGCTCTGTGCTTTTCTGTGCTTTTCTCTGGGACCTCGGCGTCTCTGCGGTTCAGTCTTTGCCTGTCAGGTGTGCCCTTCTGCCGCCCTCACGACAGCGCCAGAATGGTGATCACCAGGACGGCGAAGGGGAACGACGAGGCGAACACCGCCGCGTACCAGCGGCTGTCGTAGCGCAGGTGCATGAAGTAGAGGGCTACCAGCAGCACCTTGCTGGTCGAAAGCGCCACCAGCGGCCCGGTGACAGGGAACGGCACGTCGAGTACGGTCAGCAACACCTCGACGGCGGTGATCACGGCCAGCGCGATCGCCACGTTCACATACGTCAGGCGGTGCGAGTGCCCGTGTGCGCGCGCCCGCGGCCAGAAGTTGGCCCGCAAAGCCATCAGCAGGCCCGGCGTGCCGCGTTCGGCGCGGGCGACGGCCTGTAGTTCGCCCAGGCTGACGGCATCGGCCCGCCAGCGGGGGTGCACCAGAGGCCGATCGGGCAGCAGGCGCAGCACCAGCCACAACGGGATCAGCGCCACCAGGCTACCGATGCCCCCCAGGATGAGGCCCGCCAGCGTCGCCAGCCACTCGTTGATGCGTTTGCGCTCGGCGAACAGGGGCGTCAGCACGCCGCCGACGAACGAGCCAGCAGCCGCCCACAGGGTCACCCATAACAACGTGTCGGAATTCATGGTCGCTTCGTCCCCCCGTTCACTCGATCAGGTAGATGACCGTGAACAGCACGATCCACACCACGTCCACGAAGTGCCAGTACAGCCCGAACAGTTCGACGCCTAGCGAGTTGCTGGCCGAGTAGAGTCCGCGCCGGGCGCGCAGCAGCAGGATGACCAGCCAGCCGACGCCGATCAACACGTGCAGTCCGTGAAAGCCGGTGGTGGCAAAGAAGGCCGTGCCGAAGATGTTGCTGGCCTTGATGCCCTCGTGCATCAGCTCGTACCACTCGAACGCCTGAATGCCCAGGAACATCGCCCCGAAGAAGATCGTCAGCCCCATCCAGTTGAAGAACACCCGCCGGTCGTCGGACTGAATGGCTTCCAGGCCCATCACCACGGCGAAGCTGCTGACGATGAGCACCGAGGTGCCCAGCGTCGCCAGCGGCAGGCTGAGCACTTCGTGAGCCGCGCGGAACACTTCCGGATGGTCTACCTTGAAGCGGATGAAGGTGCCGATCAGCGAGCCGAAGAACAGCACTTCCGAAGCCAGGAAGGCCCACATCGCCAGCTTGCGATGATCCAGCTCGGCGAAGAAGCGCCCGTGCAGATCGATTTCCGGAAAGCTGGCCATCCGCAACAGCCCGAACAGGGTGACGGGCACTCCCAGCGCCAGCAGCGGCGGCGCGATCAGCCCGATGACGGTCAGTGTGGCCCCAACGCCCACGATGAAGGGTGCCAGGCTGGGCGGCGGCAGGTGCACTTCTTCTTCGGGTTCGGCGGGGCCTGCCGGAGCGACTTCCGGGCAGGGCACCGCCTGGATCATTTCTTCGGCGTCGCGCGGAGCGAGCAATTGCGCGTCAGACATGCGTTATTCCCCCTCTGGAGTCAGGCCCAGGCGCAGGTCGCGGGCCGGACGACGACTGTGCACGACCGGTATCCGCGCGAAGTTGTACTCCGGCGGCGGCGAGGTCGTCGTCCATTCCAGCGTGTCGCCTTCCCAGGGATCGTTCCCCGCCGGTTCGTGATGGCGGGCGCTGCGGATCATATTGTAGACCAGGATCAACACCGAGATGCCCATGATGATCCCGCCCACGGTCGAAAGCTGATTGAGCGTCGTCCAGCCGCGATCTTCCGGATAGTCGTAGACGCGGCGCGGCATGCCCATCAGCCCCAGGATGTGCATGGGGAAGTAGGTCAGATGGAAGCCGAGGTAGAGCGTCCAGAACTGAATTTTGCCCAGCCGCTCATTCAGGCGGTAACCGAACATCTTCGGCCACCAGTAGTACAGACCGGCGAAAATGCCGAAGCCGCCCCCACCGAACACGGCGTAATGCAGGTGCGCCACCAGCCACATCGAGTCCGCCACCACTTCGTCAATGGGCAGCACCGACTGCATGACGCCAGTGATGCCCCCGATGAGGAAGGTGGTCAGGAAGCCGATGGCGTAGAGCATGGGCGTGTCGAAGCGCAGCGAGCCGCCGATCATGGTGAAGACCCAGTTGAACATCTTCACGCCCGTCGGCACGGCGATGATCATGGTGGTGAGCACGAAGAAGATTTCCAGCGCGGGCGGCAGGCCGATGGTATACATGTGATGCGCCCACGTCCAGAAGCCCTGGAAACCGATCAGGATCGTCGAGATGACCATCACCTTGTAGCCGAAGATCGGCTTGCGCGAGAAGACGGGGATCACCTCGGAGATGATGCCCATCGCGGGCAGGACGATGATATAGACCGCCGGATGCGAATAGAACCAGAACAGGTGCTGCCACAACACGGCGTCACCGCCCGCCGCCGGGTTGAAGAACTGCGTGCCCAGGTTGCGGTCGAGCAGCAACAGCAGACCGTTGACCGTCAGTACGGGTGTCGCGGCGACGATCATGAAGGCCATGACCAGTACCGTCCAGGGGAAGAGCGGCATCTTCATCAGCGTCATGCCCGGCGCGCGCAGCTTCAGGATGGTGACGATGAAGTTGAACGCGCCCAGCAACGACGACGTGCCGACCAGCGCCACAGCCATCAGCCACAGGTCGGTGCCGAAGCCCGGCGAATAGTCTTTGCCTGCCAGCGGCACATACGATGTCCAACCATTGGCCGCCGCGCCGCCCTGTACCAGGAAGCCGCCGTACATGGTCAGGCCACCGAAGAGCAGCAGCCAGTAGCTGAGGGCGTTCACGCGCGGGAAGGCCATGTCGCGCGCGCCGATCATCAGGGGCACGGCGTAGTTGGCCAGCCCGGCCAGCATGGGGATGACGAAGAGGAAGATCATCGTCGAGCCGTGAATGGAGAAAATCTGGTTGTACTCCTGTGCCGAGACGATCTGACCGCCCGGCAAGGCCAGCTCGGCGCGCAGAATCTGGGCCAGGAAGACCCCGATCACGAAGAAGGTGAAGGTCGTCAGCACGTACATGATGCCGATCTTCTTGTGATCGACCGTCGTCAGCCAGGCCAGCAGACCGCGCGGCTGCTGGTGTACGGGATAGGGGGCTGCAATCGTAGCCATTGCTGCTGTCTCTCCCACTTAATTCAAGGGCGCTCGCCGCTCAATGCGATAGCAGGTACGCGATGATGTCGGCCAGGCCCTGTGCGTCCAGTTTCTCGCCGTAGTCGGCGGGCATGATCTGACAGTTGTAGCCTTCGGCCTGCACAGCGCACGGCACCAGGATCGATTCGCGCAGGTAACTTTCGGGCGTGTAGCCCTCTGCTGCGCGGGCGTCGCGAGCCATGTTGCTCAGCGATGGCCCGACTCCTGGCTGCTCCCCGTGACAACTGTGGCAACCCAACTCACCGAAGAGTTGCTCGCCGCGCTCTTCGTCGCCCGCAGGCAGTGGCGAGGTCAGGTCGGTCCCAATCGGCACGAAGCGCCCCAGCGAGGCCATCTGCTGCGCCAGCCAGGCATCGAACGCCGCCGGTTCCAACACTTCCACGTCAATGAGCATGTCGTAGTGCAGCGTGCCGCAATATTCGGCGCAGTTGCCGGTGTAAAGGCCCGTCTTGGGCACGTTCAGCCACATGGTGTTGGTGTAGCCGGGGATGGCGTCCACTTTGCCCGCCAGGTCGGGCACCCAGAAGCTATGCTGCACATCGGTGGAGGTGATCTCCAGCAGCACGTTGCGGTTGGCGGGGATGGTCAGCTTGCGCGTGGTGATCACGCCGGTTTCTTCGCCTGCGCCCAGGAAGTATTCGTAGTCCCAGTTGAACATGTAGCCGGTCACGTGTACGGTCAGATCGGGAGTTACGTCACCGTTGTCCGCTTCGACCTGATAGCGGGTGGTCATGAAGCGGGCGGTCAGGATGAAGATGACGGCGATGATCAACAGCGACAACACCGTCCAGGTGATTTCCAGGGGACGATGCCCTTCGATCTGTTCGGGCATGTCGTCGTGCCGCCGGCGGCGGTAACGGATGATGGCGTAGAGGATCAGCCCTTCCACCAGCAAAAAGACCGGCACCGAAATCCAGAAAAGGACATTGAACAGGTCGTTGATGTCGGTGCGGGACGCGCCGCCAGAGACCGGGCCGTGTGCCCAGGCTCTGGCAGGGAGCGCCAGCAACACCAGCGCCAGGGCTGCCAGCCCCAGAACGTGAGTGAAGATGGATCGTTTCATGCGTGTACTTCCCGCTTTCGCCTGACCGCGTCTGCCTGCTATGCCTTGTGGGTGAGGGTGAACGCCCGCCGCAGGGCTGCTCTGCTGCTCGTCACCGGGGTGGCGTGTAGGGGGAAAGGGTGACGTTCTCACACGCTCTGGCCACAGAGGACCCTCGCCCACAGATTATAACCGATTAACGTCATAAAAAACAGCCTTTATTGAAAAATTTATCACGAAATCTGCAGAGCGCCAGTCCATCCGCTGCGGCCCCGGCAGGGAGCTTCAGCCCAGATGCCGGGAGCGCGGAGAAATCACGAGGGCGAGACAAAATTGAACTTCACCTTGAAAAAATGAAACTTCTTGCGTCTTTCTGCGTAAAATGTTAATGTGTGAATTGATTTTTCTAATCAAGGACGAAGAGTTATGGCTCATCGCCACTCTCTGCGCACCTTCTATCTGCTCATCGTTACCCAGACCTTTTCGCTGATCGGCAGCGAAATGTCCTCGCTGGCGGTCAGTATCTGGGTCTACAAAGAGTCCGGCGATGTCACCCCGCTGACACTCGCCGCGTTCTTCGCCGCCGTGCCCCGCCTGATCACGCCCAGCTTCGCCGGCGTGCTGGCCGACCGCTGGGATCGCCGCCATGTGATGATCCTGGCCGACGCCGGGCAGGCGGTGGGCACCTTCTTGCTCATGCTCAGTTTCCTATCTGGTGCGTTTCAGTTGTGGCATCTGTACCTGGTTTCGGCGCTGCAGGCCGCCTTCTCCATGTTCCAGGGACCGGCGTTCTCGGCCTCGGTGACCATGCTCGTGCCGGACGATCACCGCGACCGCGCCAATGCTGTGCAACAGATGCGCGGGGCGGCGGCGGGCCTGGTCGCCCCTACCCTGGCCGGAGCGCTCTTCGCCCTGGTAGATGCGCCGGGCGTCATGGCGATCGACCTGTTCACCTTTGCGGTGGCGATTGTCGTGGTGGGGCTGGTGCACATTCCCCGCCCGCCGCAGTCGGCAGAGGGGCGCGCCACACAGGGCAGCCTGTGGCGCGAAGCGTCGGTCGGTTTCCGCTATCTGTGGCAGCGTCGCCCGCTGTTCCTGCTGGTGCTCACGGCGACCGCGGTCAACTTCTTCTTCGCCGTAGTCGGCGTACTGATGACGCCCTATATTCTCAGCCGGACGGGCAGCGAGGCCACGCTGGGCGTATTGCTCAGCCTGTTCAGCGCGGGGGCGTTGGTCGGCGGCCTGATCATGAGCGCCTGGGGCGGCACGCGCCCGCGTACCCGCACCATTTTCCCCGGCGTTCTCTTCGCCGGATTGATGTTCGCCGGGCTGGGCATGGCCCGCTCGCCTGTGGCGCTGGGAGCGGTTGCCTTCGCCATGATGGTGCCCTTGCCCATCGTCAACGCCGCCTTCGACGCCATTCTGCAGATCAAGGTACCGCCCGACCTGCAGGGGCGCGTCTTCGCCGCGGTGATGCAACTGTCCATGCTGCTCATGCCCGTGGCCTATCTGCTGTCCGGTCTGCTGGCCGACGGTATCTTCGAGCCAGCCGTGCGCCGCGAAGGCTGGGCGCTGATTGCGCCTCTGGTGGGACGGCAGGCAGGATCGGGCATCGGGCTGATGACGGTGATGGCCGGGCTGCTGGTGGTGTTCATCACGAGCGCCGCGTACCTCAGACCGGATGTGCGCCGCATCGAAGCGATTCTGCCGGATTACGCCGCGCTGCCCGACGAATCGCCAGAGGCGGCGGGCATTGGCGAGCGCTCGCCTGTGCCGGAGGGATCGGCCTGAGCGGTATCCGCTGGCGCTCAGCCCTGCGTCGCTGCGGGGCGGCAGTAGCGCAGCAGCACCAGCAACGCACCTCCCAGGGCGATCAGGGCCACCAGAAAAGCGGCTTCGTAGCCGAAGCTCTGTACCAGGGTTCCGCCCAGCACGGGCGCGACTAGCAAACCAGCCGCCGACAGCGTGTTGAACAGCCCCGCGTAGACCGGGCGCTGTTCCGGCGAGGCGTAGGCGATGACCCAGTTGAGAAAGCTGATGCCCAGGCTACCGGCGGCCACACCGCCGCTCAGAAAGGCCAGGTAGAGCGGCCCCGGTCCCAGGGCGCTGGCGAACAGGGCCAGCAGAGGTTGCGCACTGGCGAAGGTCAGCGCAATGCGGGTGAAGCGCATGGTGCGGTCGTGCCCATAGCGTGAGAAGACCAACGCCCCGGCCACGCTGCCCAGCGTCTGCAGCAGCAGCAGGCGGCTCACCGCCACATCGCTCGACAGCCCCAGCTTTTCCGTGGCCAGACCGATGTAGAAGGGCGCGGCCATCGTCGCCAGCGTGGTGAGCAGGCGAGCGCCGACCACAGCGCGGAAGGGCAGGTCGCGGCGCAGCACCGTCACCAGGCCGGGTAGATACTCACGCAGGGGCGGGATCGTCTCCAGCGGTTTGGCAGAGGGCAGTTCGCGGATGGGCAGGATGGGCGGCAGGGTCAGCAGGAACAGCACGCCAGAGACCGCGAACAGCAGGGCGTAGTTGTTGGGAAACGCCGGGCCATTTTCGCCCAGAATATAGCCCGCCAGGGGGGCCAGCCCCAGGATGGTGATGCCCACCGTAGCGTTGCCCAGCCCGAACAGCCGCGCGCGCCGCCGATCATCCAGGCTGCTGCCGACCAGGTCCATCCAGGGCACGCCCACCAGCCCGTCGCCCAGCGCCGCCAGCCCGTAGAAGATCAGGAAGGCAGCCAGGATCGCGCCGGGGCGCTCCGGGCCGAGCAGCACGATCACGCCGCTGAAGATGAGAATCAGAGTGCGCACGGGGATATTAGGCCCCACGAACCACCACTTCTTGTGGGCGACGCGCACCAGTCGCCGGGCCACCAGCAACTGCGGCAGCAGCCAGCCGATCTCGAACATCTGACTGGAAATGGCGATGAGAATCTCCGAATCGGTGAGCTTGCGCACGAAGTCGGGGATGACCGTCGTCGGGCCGATCAGGTTGAGCGCGATGGAGAAGATGGTGTAATCGGCCAGGAAGAAGACGAAATTGCGGCGGTAGATACGCTCGCGTTCCTCCGCCGTCAGGGGTGGGGCAGCCGGGTTGACCATAGCTGGCTCGTCCTGGAAATGGGTGGCAATACCCCGCTATTCTATGCGAAGGGGGCGGCGCTGTCCAGCGCGCAAAGAAAAGCCCCCTCAGGGAGCTGAGGGGGCTTGCAGCTATGCGATTGTCAATGAAGGGCGTTACTCGGCGCTTTCGCCGTAGCCCGTCTTGATCGTGCCGTCGAGCAGACCCTTGGTGATCTCCTCCAGCTCGGCCTTGACCTCATCGGGCACGTACTCGGCCAGATCGTGGAAGTCAGCCAGCGCGGCCTCGCCGAAGAAGTTGCCCGGCTCCAGCGTGCCATCCACGTAGGCCATGATGATGTCCGCCACGCCCTTGTCCAGCAGCTTCATCGCGCTCGACACCAGGCAGGGGTGCGCTTCGGGGACGGTGTTCCACTGGTCCGTGTCCACACCGATGCAGAACGGCGGCGGGCCATCCGGGCCGACGGCGTTGGCGACCTCGATCAGGCCACCGTTACCCGTCTTGCCGCCCGCGGCGAAGATCACGTCGGCGTTCTGATCGAGCGCCTGACGGGCCGTGGTCGCGCCCCATTCGGGGTCGGTGAAGGCCTGATCAATCGCGCCAGGGTGATAGGTGGAGATGATCTTGATGTCCGGGTTGACGTAGCGCGCGCCCGCCTCGTACCCTTCCTTGAAGGCCACCACGGGCGGCACCTGATCAGTGCCCAGCACGGCGGCGATGGTGCCGGTCTTGGTCAGCCGTGCGGCCAGCACGCCCGCCAGGAAGCCGGACTGATCTTCATGGAACACCAGACCAACCACATTGTCCACCGGCTCGACCTGGAACTGATCCACGCCGATGAACAGCACGTCCGGATAGAGCTTGGCAGCTTCCAGGGTGGCCGGACCCAGCGCGAACCCGACGGTGACGATGATGTCGTAGTCGGCTTCAGCGAATTCGGCGATGTTGTCAGCATAGTCTGCGGCGTTCTGGGTCTCGATGTAGTTCACGGTCGCGCCGCACGCTTCCGCTGCCAGCACGCCTTCCCACGAGCTTTGGTTGAAGCTCTTGTCGTCGATTTCCCCTACGTCTGTCACCAGGCCGATGCGCAGGTCGCTGAGATCGTACTCGTCGCAGGGGATGAGTTCCTTCACCGTGAACTCCTCGCCCTCCTGCGCGACGGCCACCTGAGCCGCCATCAGCACGAGCACCACCACCAGCAGTGACGTCAGCAGTCGCTTCATAGCAGGTAATCTCCTTGTAACTCTCTAGGCGAAATACACGGTCCGCAGACCACCTTTAAGTATAGCGGATTTCGCGCACTTTGCGAAAAGCGTGCTATGTGCATATACGCCAAATCCTTATCTACACTCTGTACCATCTTCCCCCATTCGGCGCACGCCAGACGGGGCCTTCTAATGGCCAGAGAAGCCAGGGGGCCTGGCGACAGACCCCCTGGCAGCGGGTGCGGCGCTACTCGTCGGCGTGTGGGTTGTGGGGTACGGAGGGGCTGTCGCTGCCCTTCCAGCCCGCCGGAGGTTTGACCGTGCGGTTGTTCTCGCCACGGATGAACGCTTCCACACTGTCGCGGGCGATGTCGTCGGGCATCTGCACGGGCGGGGACTTCATGAAGTAGGCCGCGGGCGCTTCCAGTGTGCCGCTCAGGCCGCGATCCAGCCCGATCTTGGCGCAGCGCACCGCGTCAATGATCACGCCGGCGCTGTTGGGGCTGTCCCACACTTCCAGCTTGCATTCGATGGAGAGTGGCACGTCGCCGAAGGCCGAGCCTTCCAGGCGAATGTAGGCCCACTTGCGATCCCTGAGCCAGGGGACGTAGTCGCTGGGGCCGATGTAGACGTTCTCCGGATCGATCTCGTAGGGTAGCTGGCTGGTGACGGCGTTGGTCTTGGAGATCTTCTTGCTCTCCAGGCGCTCGCGCTCCAGCATGTTGTAGAAGTCCATGTTGCCGCCCACATTGAGCTGACTGGTGCGTTCCAGGCGCAGCCCGCGATCGTTGAACAGATTGGTCAGCACGCGGTGCAGGATGGTCGCGCCGACCTGCGACTTGATATCGTCGCCGATGAGCGGCAGACCGCGCTCGGCAAAGCGCTGCTGCCAGTAGGGTTCGCGGGCGATGAAGACCGGAATGGCGTTGACGAAGGCGCACCCCGCATTGAGCACCTGCTCCACATACCACTTGGTGGCCTGCTCGCTGCCCACCGGCAGGTAGTTGACCACCACATCGGTGCCGGTGTCTTTGAGGATTTGTACGATGTCGGCGGTGGGGCCAGGGGCCTTGGTGATCTTCTGCTTGAGGTACTTGCCCAGGCCGTCGTGCGTCATGCCGCGGTGCACGGGGACGCCCAGGCGGGGCACATCGGCGAACTTGATGGTATTGTTCTGCCCGCTCCAGATGGCCTCGCTGAGGTCTTTGCCCACCTTTTCCACGTCAATATCGAAGGCGGCGCTGAACTCGATGTCGCGCACGTGATAGCCGCCCAGCACCACGTGCATCAGACCGGGGACGTGCTGATCCGGATGGGCGTCGCGGTAGTAGTGCACGCCCTGGACCAGCGAGTTGGCGCAGTTGCCCACGCCGATAATGGCGACACGAACCTTATCGGACACAGAGACCTCCTATGTTCCTGAACGGATTGTTCGCGGCCCGCCCTGGGAGGGCAGGCGCAGGCTGGCACATATGGACGTTGCGCGGCCTCTCGCCGGCACGCGAGAGGACCTGACCGTCCACCTAAGCGCCAAAGTGTACCTGCAGCGGCGCTAAATGCCCAATTTCGGGGGACAACGGGGTGCGTGCATAGGTTGGTGCGCCGGATGGCTCATCCTCCCCGCGCGGCGGGCGAAGGGGAGTGTCCAG
>AMZC01002410.1_pt1 | contig 11825 bp, 11 predicted proteins | sample 948551 | NCBI WGS metagenome assembly AMZC01 (sample SAMN01120625, study PRJNA171369) | bioreactor sludge metagenome | biome: sludge; isolation source: anaerobic thermophilic cellulolytic sludge from lab reactor | place: China: Hong Kong, Shek Wu Hui wastewater treatment plant | collected... | reverse complement strand
GCTGAGATCGCCCGCCGCGGCCAGGCGCGCCTGTTCGGGCCAGCTTGCCGTGGAACCAACCAGCCGCACGCCGCGTTCGCGCACGATCTGTTCGAGTTGTTCGGGGGTCATGGCGGCGACCTGGGCAAAGGTGGTGATGCCCGCCTCGCGCAGCGCGGCAGCGGACTTGGGGCCGATGCCCTCGATCAGCGTCAGATCGTCAGGGGTAGCAGCAGGAGCCGGTGGTGCAACAGGCGCTTCGGCCTGCACTGCCTGGGGTGCAGCTTCGGCGACGGGCGCGGCTGCTGCGGCGTGCTCCTCGTGACCGGTGTAGTGAGGGGTCTTGAGATCGTCGAAGCGCTCCCAGGGGCGCACCAGGAACAGCCATCCCGCTACGCCCAGGACAATGATGACGATGCCCACGATCAGCAGGCTGGTGGTGATGTCGTCATTCTCGATAGTGCCCAGCCCGATCAGGAACAGCGCGACGATGGTGATCACGATGCCCAGGCCAGTCAGATAAGCCAGATATTGCTCGGTTGGGGATAGTTTCTCTTGTGCTGGCACGGCAAACCTTCCATTCTTGAACAAAGGCAATAGCGGTCGTAGGGGCGATCGGGCAAGATGATGTCCTTATTGTGCCACAGAGTGGGGACAAACGACAATCATCTGCCCCCACTGACGGTTGCCTGCCTGGTGACATCTGTGTGAATGCGTTGGGCTTTGGTAGAATTACCGGGCGTTATTGCCGACAAGTCGTGGCAGGGCCGCCACGCAACGAACGTCCGGGCCTGGAGGATGTTCCGGTGACAGACAAAATCCTGGTCTATGTGTTGGTCGGCTTCATCGCCCAGTTGATTGACGGAGCGCTGGGCATGGCCTATGGCGTGACTTCGACGACGTTCTTGCTGAGCACAGGGGTCGGGCCAGCGCTGGCCAGTGCCAGTGTGCATATGGCGGAGGTGTTCACCACGCTGGTATCGGGCATCTCGCATCTGCGCTTCGGCAATGTGGACCGGGCGCTCTTCCGACGCCTGGTCATCCCTGGCGTGCTGGGAGGGGTGACCGGGGCCTATGTGCTGAGCGAACTGCCCGGCGACAAGATCAAGCCTTACGTGGCAATCTACCTGATGTTGATGGGGCTGCGCATCCTGTGGAAAGCGGCGCGCCAGCAAGTGGAGTCTGCCAGACTGATCAGGCACATGTTCCCTCTGGGGCTGGTGGGGGGCTTCTTCGATGCCATTGGCGGCGGCGGCTGGGGGCCAATCGTCACCTCGACGCTGGTTGCCAACGGGCACAATCCGCGCACGTCTGTCGGCTCGGTGAATGCGGCAGAATTCTTCGTGACGTTCTCGCAGTCGGTAGTGTTCCTGATCACCATTCAGCTCACCAACTGGAAGATCATCGCCGGACTCATTGCGGGGGGCGTGATCGCAGCTCCGCTGGCAGCCTATGTCTGCCGCAGGCTACCCGCCCGCAAACTGATGGTCTTTGTCGGCGTGCTGATCATTGTTGTGAGCCTGCGCACGCTGGTGACCACCCTTTAGACGGCACACGGCACTTCTGAACCCTGCCATCTCGCCTGGCTTTATCTCGTCGCATCTTTTCCCCCTTTCTGATTCTTGCAGACAGGCGGACTGACTGAGCACGGCCTGATCAGTGGCGTGGCCTGAAAAACTCCACTAAGCTTTATATATGGAAAGGAGTTTACTATGGACTCGTTGACCCGCAGTAACCTGGCCGACCTGATTGATGTGGAAGGGGAATGGTGCGTCTCTCTGTACATGCCCGCGGTGAGGGCGGGAATGGAGGTGCAGCAGAACACGATCCGGTTCCGGAACTTGCTTCGCCGCGCTGAAGAGTCCTTGCAGGCGGTGCAGATGCGTGTCCCCGATGTCGAACGTCTGCTGGGGCCAGCGACAGCGCTGCTGGACGACGCCGGCTTCTGGCGGGAGCAGGGCGACGGCCTGGCGGTGTTCGTGGGGCAGGGGTACTTCGGCTCGTTCCGACTGCCGCTCCGTTTCGAAGAAATGGTGGTGGTCAACCGTCGTTTCTACATCAAACCGCTGTTGCCGCTGTTCAGCGGGGATGGGCAGTTCTTCGTGCTGGCGCTCAGCCAGGAGCGCGTGCGCCTGCTCGAAGGCACGCGCGACAGCGTGACTGAGGTCGAGTTGCCGGGCGTCCCGACCAGTATGGTGGAAGCCCTGCAGCCCGATCAGCCAGAGCGACAGATACGCGCGCGCGCCGTAGGTGACACCGGCGTGGCGATCTTTCACGGGCATGGGGGAGGTGAAGAAACGCCTAAGACTGATCTTTTGCGTTATTTCCAGATCGTGGATCGCGGGCTGCGCGACTACCTGGCCGAGAAGCGAGTCCCTTTGGTGCTGGCCGGCGTAGACTATCTGCTGCCGATCTACCGTGAGGCGAGCAGCTATGCCTATCTGCTGGAGCAGGGCATCATCGGCAACCCGGACATGCTCAGCGCCAAAGAGCTGCATCAGCGCGCCTGGGAGATCGTCAAGCCAGTGTTCGCTCAGGCACAGGCCGAACAGATTGCCCTTTATTACGAACTCGATGGGCGCGACGATCCGCGCGCCTCTCATTCGTTGATAGATATTGTGCAGGGGGCTTTTGCAGGGCGGATCGCCACGCTTTTCGTCCCGCGCAACGTGCAGAAGTGGGGGGTCTACCGGGCACACAGTCACAAAGTGCACGTGCACCCGTCCCAGCAACCGGGCGACTATGACCTGATCGACCTGGCGGCTGCACAAACGGTGGCGCACGGCGGGACTGTCTATGTACTGGAACCGGATTCCGTGCCCGGCGGAGAGCTTGTCGCGGCGATCTTCCGCTATTGAAGCACAAGGAACGGTACACGAGAGTCTGGGCCAGGATGATTTCCTGGCCCCTTTGCTATACCTGACAGGCGTCAGTCGGTCGAGACGTTGAACGCCGGATTGGCGGGCGAGAGCAGGTCCGATCGCAGCAAGGCGCCGGGCACATAGTGGCTGATCAGCGCTTGCAGATCGGCCAGGGCAGCGCGCACGTCCTCTTCGGCGCTGGCGTGATGCCCCTCGACGGTGATCAGCGCCTCGGTGGTGTCCGCGCGGGCGGCGCTCTGATCGCTCTGTCGCCAGCACCAGCGCCGCGCGCTGACCAGCCCTGTCTCGTCCGCGAAGATCACCTCACCGGGGTCGGGGTGCACGACTTCGTCAGTCCCCAGATCGGTGAAGCGCTCATCTCCCCTGGCGAAGCGCACGGACAGCGTGCCGGTGATGGCGCGCAGATCGAAGATGGCGACGGGCAGTGCGTAGCGAATGCTGACCAGGTTGCCCAGGTCTACCAGCAGATTGACGGAAGGAATGTCGCCGTGCTTGGTCAGGCGGCGCAGCAGCGCTTCGGCGGCGCTGCGGTACTGTGTGGGCTTGACGCCGAAGGCACTGAAGGCCCGTCGCCAGGCGGCCAGACTGGGCACTTCGCTGAGAGGAGTCTCGCCCAGGCGGGCGAGCGTCGCCCTCTGTTCGGCGAGGAAGGCGGCGGCAAGCGCGGGCGGCGTGGGGCCGTTGTGCAGGCGGCACGCCAGGATCACCCCGCCGTGGATGGTCGGGAAGCGGTCGAGCACGGCGGAATCGTAGCAGAAAAGGATGGGCATGGTTCGCTCCTGCGAGGAGTTGGGAGTCCAGAGTTCTGAGTCTGGAGGGAAGGCACAGGGGCAGCGTACGCCCCGGACTGTGCCCTCTCAGCCCCTGACCTATGACTCCAGTTCAGGACTCGATTCACTCCGTTGGCGGATGGTCGCAGCCTGTCGCCATCCGGGCTGATATGACCTGGCTCACGGCGGCGTAGAGCGCACGGTGAGCATCGGTCTCGACGGGTCTCGGTTATTCTTCTTCCAGGCCGATTTGAATCTCGTCCCCCTCGACGCGCACGGGGAACCAGGGCACCGGCAACACCGCGGGCATGCTCAAAGCGCGCCCATCGCGGAGGTCGAAGCGCGCGCCATGCCGCGGGCAGATGATCTCGTAGCCGTCCAGATCGCCTTCGGCCAGCGGGCCGTCGTCATGCGTGCAGCGGTCTTCGACCGCGTAGTACCTGCCACCCACATTGAACACGGCGATATACAACCCGTCCACCTCGAAGACTTCGCGCGCGCCGGGCGGAATCTCGGCGGTCCTGGCAACGGTCACGTAACGGCTCACAAGTCCCTCCTCTCCACTACGAAGGCGGCTCGCGCCAGAACATGAAGTTACGAAACCCTTCGCGCACCAGCTCGTCCGGAATCTGGAGCGCGTGTGTGATGTCGAAGATCATCTGCCAGAAGCCGTTGGCGATGGGGGGGACGAACCACAGTGCCAGAAAGACCAGGAACAGACCGTAGGAGCCGATCTGCAGCATCTGCCAGCGTGTGCGCTGATCCAGCAGCGGCTCGATCACCCCGAAGCCATCCAGCGGCGGGATGGGCAGCAGGTTGAAGCATACGGCGGTCACCTGGAGCATGATCAGAAAGGCGACTGCCGACCACAGCGGCGCATTCTGCCAGATGGACGTCCCTTCTGGGCTGCGCCCCAGCCAGATGGAGAATTCGATCACGTCGGTATCTACCAGGCCCAGGGCGAACGGCAGGGAAAGCAGGATCGCCAGCAACAGGTTGGCGCTGGGGCCTGCCGCCGAAACCGCCGCGCTCCACCACTTGTTGCGCAGACGGTGCCGCTCGATGTAAACGGCGCCACCGGGCAACCCGATCCCGCCCATGGCCAGGAAGAGCAATGGCAGGCCGATGCTCAGCATAGGGTGTGTGTACTTGAGCGGGTTGAAGGACAGGTAACCCTTGTCCTTGACGGTGTAGTCGCCGCCCCAGTAGGCTACCAGGGCATGCGCGAATTCGTGCAGCGTCACCGAGAAGACCCAGCCGATCAGCACGAAGACGAACGTGAACAGCGATCCGCCGGGCAGGAAGGCCAGCAGATAGATCAGCAAGGCCGCGCCCCCCAGCACCCACGGCCAGCGTCCCCAGCGCGTCGTGCCCTGGCCCGGTTGGCGAGCTTTGCGGCGGCTGGGGACGAGGACAATTTCCGGTTGTTGCCCTGTCGTGCCATTGGGCAGCGTCTTGGCGGCGGGCAACGCCGCTGCACTCACTGGCGGAGCAGGGGGCTGACGGCGCAGGTCGGCATGTACTGCTTCGGGGGTGAGCGAAACGGTGCCCAGTGCTTCGTGCACAGCTCCGTCGCGTTCGTCGAGCAGACTCAGCAGCAAATGGCGCGAATCCATGGCATTGTGCCCCAGTTGCCGGGCGATCTGCGGTGCCCGCGAGAGAACCTGGTTGGCGGGACGAGTATACCCTTTGACCATCACAGGAGGTTCGCGCTCGACACCTACGGCGGCGGCCACCTGCTGATAGAGCGCTGCCGGGTCGGCCTGCGCGGAGCGCAGCAGACCGCACGCGAGGCTGTCCGGCTGACTGAGCAGCCCCAGCAGCAGGTGCTCGACGTCCACGAAGACGCTTTGCCGGCGGGCGGCTTCCTGCTCGGCGCGTTCCAGGACCGCGCGCAGGTCTGCAGAAACGGACGGAAGTGAGGTGCTTTTCATGGCGCTGTTCAGGGCGTCATTCCTCGCTTTCCTCATCCGGCCAGTCGGTGAGGCCGTAGATGCCCGCCTTGAGCACCTTCAGCGACAGCAGCGCGCACTTCAGGCGGGTGGGGCTGAGGGGGATGCCCAGCATGTCCAGGATGGTCTGCCGGTTGAAGTCACGCAGTTCGTCCAGCGTCTTGCCGATGATGGCTTCGCCGAGCATCGAGGCCGACGCCTGACTGATGGTGCAGCCCTGTCCCTGCCAGGAGACAGCTTTGATGCGCCCCTCTTCGTCGAGCTGCGCCGTCAGGTGCAGATGATCGCCGCAGAAGGGGTTCTCGTCCTCGTAGTCAATATCGGCAGGGTTCAGCGGTTCCCCGAAATTGCGGGGATGCTGCCCATGATCAATGATGTTCTCCATGTAGAGGTCCATAGTTCGTCACTCGCAGGTTTCGAGGCGGCTGTACGGCAGGGGAAGGGACGGACTCAGCCGCCGAGACGGAATACTCTGCGCGCATTGTAGATCGCTTCCACCAGGGCGTCCACCTCGTCGCGCGTGTTATAGATGTAGAAGCTGGCGCGGGCGGTCGCCACCACGCCCAGGCGCTTGTGCAGCGGCATGGCACAGTGATGCCCGGCGCGGACGGCCACGCCTTCGGCATCCAGCAGCTGGGCGATATCGTGCGCGTGTACGTCTTGCAGGGTGAAAGCCGCCACACCGTTACGATGCTCCGGGCCGGGGCCATAGAGCGTCAGGCCGGGGATTTCGCTCAGCCGGTCGAGCGCGTAGTCCACGACAAGCTTTTCGTGGGCCAGGATGTTGTCCATGCCCAGGCCGCTGAGGTAATCCACCGCCGCGCCCAGCCCCACCGCCTGCGCAATGGCGGGCGTGCCCGCCTCGAACTTGTGCGGCAGGTCGTTCCAGGTGCTGCCTTCCAGCGTGACCCTTTTGATCATTTCGCCGCCGCCCAGGAAGGGAGGCATGGCCTCCAGCAGGGCGCGTTTGCCATAGAGCACGCCGATGCCGGTCGGCCCGGCCATTTTGTGGCCGGAGAAGGCCAGGAAGTCCACGTCGAGCGCCTGTACGTCTACGGCCAGGTGCGGCACGCTCTGCGCCCCATCTACCAGGAACAGCGCGCCTGCTGCGTGCGCCTGCGCGATCATCTCTTTGACCGGATTGACCGTGCCCAGCACGTTGCTGACGTGCATGACGCTGACCAGTTTCACCGGTTCGTCGCGCAGCAGGGCCGCGTAAGCATCCAGGTCGAGCAGACCCTCGTCGGTGATGGGGATATAGCGCAGGCGAAAACCGATCTGCTCCGCCAGAATCTGCCAGGGCACGATGTTGCTGTGATGCTCCATCTCGCTGAGCACCACCACGTCGCCGGGGCGCAGGTTGGCGCGCCCCCAGGTGTGCGCGACCAGGTTGATCCCCTCGGTGGTGTTGCGGGTGAAGATGATCTCGCGCGAGGAACGGGCATTGATGAAGGCGCGTACTTTCTCGCGCGCACCTTCGTAGGCGGCGGTGGCCCGCTCGCTGAGGACATGGATGCCGCGATGCACGTTAGCGTGATCGTGCTCATAGTAGCGGCGCATGGCCTCGATGACCTGGCGGGGCTTCTGGCTGCTCGCCGCTGAATCCAGGAACACCAGCCGTTTGCCAGGGTGCACTTCCTGGTCGAGGATGGGGAAGTCGGCGCGGATGGCGGCGATGTCGAGGGGGTAGGTGATCGGTTCGGTCATGGTCTGCTCGCTTCTGGGGTGACAGCATTTCCTTCGCCTGTCATTATACCGCCTGCTCGCCAGGCGGACAGTTACCTCTCGCCCGAAAATTGATGGCATAAATCATACGGAATTAAGAAAAAACCGGGCCACGTCCGACCCGGTTTGCCCCTATCTTGCTCCCGCAGCCCCGTTTAGACTTCACCGAGCAGCTTGCGTTCGACGTAGGCCATCATGCGCTCGCGCACGTTCTCGAAGGGGATGCGATCCAATACTGGCACGAAGAAGCCGTCTACCACCAGCTTTTCGGCTTCCGGGCGCGGCAGCCCGCGCGACATCAGGTAGAACAGCACTTCCTCCTCGACGTAGCCAGTGGCCGAAGCGTGCGTGCAACGCACGTCGTTGGCCTGAATCTCCAGGCCGGGGATGCTGTCGGAGCGGGCTTCTTTGCTCATCAACATGGTGCGATTGGCCTGGAAGCCGTCGGTCTTCTGCGCGCCGGGCAGCGCCTTGATCATGCCCTGCCACACCGCCCGCGACTGATCCTTGAGCACACCTTTGAAGAGCAAGTCGGAGGTGGTGTGCGGCGCGTTGTGATTCTGCTGCGTGTCCAGGTCCATGAATTGCGCGTCGTCCGGGAAATACAGCCCGCTCATACGACCCCACGCGCCTGGCCCGTCCAGATCGATCTCCATGAACGCCTTCACCAGCCTGCCGCCCATCTGACCGGTGATCCAGTCGAGTTGCCCATCGGCGGCAACGCGGGCGCGCTGCGTGCTGAATTCGAACATATGGCGGCCCCAGTCCTGCAGGTTGACGAAGCGCAACTTCGCGCCAGGGCCGACGATCAGTTCGGTGACGCCGATGTAGCTGGCGTCGCTGGTGAGGGTGGGCGAGAGCGTCTCGTGCAGGTAGTCAATGGACGCGCCTTCGTCCAGCACGACCAGGATATGGCCGAGCACCGCACCGGGGCGGTCGGCGTAGAAGACGCTGTGCACGGGCAGCGTGACAGACTGGCCGCGCGGCACGTACAGGAACACACCATGTGTCCACAAAGCCGCGTTGAGGGCGGCGAACTTGCCGTGCTGCGGCGTGACGGCGTGCGTCATCAGATGCTGGCGTACCAGGTCGCCGTGCTCGCGGGCGGCGGTGTGCAGATCGGTGAAGATCACGCCCTGGCGGGACAGTTCCGCGCTCAGTTCGGCGTGCACAGGCTTGTCATCCACGAAGGCGAGCATCCCGCCCTGCGTATCGCCGAGCAGGGGGCGACGGTTGTCGGCGGGGATGTCGTCGAAACGTCCGCCGTTCGGCGAGAGCAGGACGCCCGCGCTGTTCCAGTTGATGTGCCGGTAATCGGTGCGCCGCCAGGGTTCGTCCTGGGTGGTGGGCATGGGCAGCGCTTCGTACACTTCCCAGGCGGCCAGACGCGCCTGACGCAACCAGTCTGGCTCGTTGTAACGCGCGCTCAGTGCCTCGACTTCGGCGCGGGTGAGCGGCGGGGCGACGAATTCTCGTGCAACTCGACGACGAGATACCACAGGTGTCCCTCTCCTGAAGCGATCAGCGATCAGTTGTCAGTGATCAGTACAGTTGGGGCGGAATTGCAGGCCGCCCCAGGGCACGGTGACCCGTGCGCTTAGCCGATCGAACCTTCCATCTGCAACTGGATCAGGCGGTTCATTTCGATGCTGTATTCCATCGGCAGCTCCTTGGTCAGCGGCTCCAGGAAGCCGTTGACGATCATGGCGCTGGCCTCATCTTCCGTCAGGCCACGGCTCATCAGGTAGAAGAGCTGATCGTCGCCGATCTTGCTGACGGTGGCCTCGTGACCGACGGTGACGTAGGGATTCTCGATCTCGATGTACGGGTACGTGTCGGATTCGCTGTGATCGTCCAGCAGCAGCGCATCGCACACGACCGTGCTCTTGCTGCCCTCCGCCTCCGGGTAGACCCGCAGCAGGCCGCGGTAGCTGCTGCGCCCGCCATCCTTGCAGATGGACTTGCTGATGATCTGACTGGTAGTGCGCGGCGCGATGTGCACGGCCTTGCCGCCGGCGTCTTGCGTCTGCCCGCGCCCGGCGAAGGCAATCGAGAGAATCTCGCCATGCGCGCCCGGCTCCATCAGGAAGACGGAGGGGTACTTCATGGTGACCTTGCTGCCCAGGTTGGCGTCCACCCATTCGTGGCTGGCGTCGCCATAGACCAGGGCGCGCTGCGTCACCAGGTTGTAGACGTTGTCCGACCAGTTCTGGATGGTGGTGTAACGGGAACGCGCGCCGCGCTTGACGATGATCTCAATCACGCCGCTGTGCAGACTCTCGGTGGAGTAGGTGGGCGCGGTGCAGCCTTCGACGTAGTGCAGGAAGGCGCCCTCGTCCACAATGATCAGCGTCCGCTCGAATTGCCCGATGTTGGCCGTGTTGAGGCGGAAGTACGCCTGCAGCGGCATCTCCACCTTGACTCCCGGTGGAACGTAGATGAACGAGCCACCCGACCACACCGCCGCGTTGAGGGCGGCATACTTGTTGTCGTGCGGGGGCACGACGGTGCCGAAGTACTGCCGGAACAGGTCTTCGTGCTCTCGCAGGCCCATCTCGATGCTCTTGAAGATGACGCCCTGAGCTTCCAGCTCCTTGCGAATCTGGTGATAGACCATCTCCGAGTCGTACTGAGCGCCCGCGCCCGCCAGGAACTTCTGCTCGGCTTCGGGGATGCCCAGCCGGTCGAAGGTGCGCTTGATTGTCTCTGGCACTTCGTCCCACGAACGAGCCTCGCGCTCGGCGGGCTTGACGAAGAAGTAGATCTCCTCTTCGCGCAGGCCAGAGAGATCAGCGCCCCAGGTAGGCACCGGTTTGCTGCGGTAGATTTGCAGCGCCTTCAGACGGTAGTCGCGCATCCACTGTGGCTCACCCTTGGCCTCGCTGATCTGCGCGACGATTTCCTCGTCGAGGCCCTTGCGCGTCTTGAAGACGTATACTTCCGGGTCGCTGAACCCGTATTGTTCATCGTAGGCTTCGCGAATACCCTTGAGCTGCTCTGCATCACTCATGTTCGTTGCTCCGTTGGTCTAAGCTATCAGCGCATAGCCTTCAGCTTGCCGGGAAAGGCCGCCCCACTACCTGACTGATAGCTGAACGCCGATGGCTGACCGCTATCTGCCTTCGCCATTCTGCTTTTCGCGCAGCCAGTCGTAGCCGTGCTCTTCCAGGTGCAGCGCCAGGTCGGGGCCGCCGCTTTCGACGATCTGACCGTCCATCATGATGTGCACGAACTGCGGCTTGATGTAGTTGAGGATGCGCTGATAGTGCGTGATGACCAGCACGCCCAGGTTCGGGCCATAGAGCCTGTTCACCCCTTCGGAAACGATGCGCAGTGCGTCAATGTCCAGGCCGGAGTCGGTCTCGTCCATGATGGCGATCTTCGGCTCCAGGACGGCCATCTGCAGGATTTCGGCGCGTTTCTTCTCGCCACCGGAGAACCCGTCGTTGAGGTAACGCCCGGCGAACTCGTGATCCATCTTGAGCATGTCCATCTTTTCGATGAGCAGCTTGCGGAAGGCCGGGATGGGAATGCCCTTGTCTTGCGGATTCTCGGCGCGGCGACGGGCATTGATGGCGTTGCGCAAGAAGTTGGCGACGGTGACGCCCGGAATGGCGACCGGGTACTGGAAGGCCAGGAACAGCCCCAGGCGACTGCGCTCGTCCGGTTCCAGTTCCAGGATGTCCACGCCGTCGAAAATGATCTGCCCGGCAGTGACTTCGTAGGCCGGATGCCCCATGATGGTATACGACAGCGTGCTCTTGCCGGACCCGTTCGGCCCCATCAGAGCGTGAATTTCGCCCTGGCGCACGATCAGATTGACGCCTTTGAGAATCGGTTCTCCCTCGACGCTCACATGCAGATTGCGAATTTCCAACGCAGCGCTCATGACTGTGCTATCTCTCCTCATCGGTGAATCGGTGAACGATGCCGTATGCGATTGTGCCTGGTGGCACAAACTCCCTGGTGGAAGTGTGTCTCAATTGAGAACGCTTTGCAATAATCAAGTGCCATTATAGCACCGTTTCGGTCTGTGGGCCAATAAAAAAGATGAATATCTAATAAATTCATGCAATATGGCATTGCCGCAGGCTTTGCCCCTGCTTTATACTCTGCTCAGCAGACGTTGGCGGTGAAACGTCGTAGAGGAGAGCTATCCATGTCCGATCAGTCGCCACAACTCAGCGCCATGTCGCGCGAGGAAAAAGAGCACCTGGTGCGCGAGGCGCTGCGCGAAATCGTTGACCCGGAAATCGGCCTGAACGTGGTGGAGCTAGGCCTGGTCCGCGAACTGACCATCGAAGACGACCGTGCCCATATCGTGATGATTCTCACCACGCCGTTCTGTCCCTATGGCCCGCAGTTGCTGGAGGCTACACGGCGCAAGGCCCAGGAGGTGCTGGGGGTACCCACCACCATCGAAGTCGGCATGGAATACTGGGACCCCTCCATGGCCGAGGAAGGCGCGCTGCGCGACTGGGGGCTGTTCTAGAGCGTGTTATGCACTTTTCGCCTCT
>AMZC01001380.1_pt1 | contig 11836 bp, 8 predicted proteins | sample 948551 | NCBI WGS metagenome assembly AMZC01 (sample SAMN01120625, study PRJNA171369) | bioreactor sludge metagenome | biome: sludge; isolation source: anaerobic thermophilic cellulolytic sludge from lab reactor | place: China: Hong Kong, Shek Wu Hui wastewater treatment plant | collected 2011-05-01... | reverse complement strand
TGACCACTGACAACTGACCACTTAGCCCTGCCCGCCCCTGAACCGTGCATGGGGGTAAGGTTTTCAAACGGCCTCTACATCCCCGCGCCGCGCGGCGTTACACCCAATCTCCCACGTAGGGCGCGTGCGCGGTCAGATAGTCGTCCACCAGGGCGCGCGCCCGCGAATACGAGAGCACCAGCGGGTGCGCCATCAGCGCGTCCACGGCCAGCGCCCGCGAACGCTTGGCCACGGCGCGCACGGTCAGGCGCTCGTAGTGTTTGATCACCTGCATCAGCAGGGCCGGGCCTGCGGGCACATCGCCAATGGGCAGCGGGCGCACGCCGTCTCCATCCACCACGCAGCTCACTTCCACCACATCGTCGGGGCGCATGGCGGCGATCGCGCCCTGGTTGGGCACGTTGAGCGCGGTGTAGAGCGGCTTTCCGGTCGTCAGCGCGGTCATGATGTCCAGCGCCACGCCCGCGTAGCCCTCGCCTTCCTCCGGATTGACCTGCAGAAAAGTGGCCTGGAACTGCGCGTCGGCTTCTTCGGGCGTCGGCGCGCCCTGCTGCGCGTAGTGCATATAGGTGGCGGAGCGGCGTTGATTGTAGCGGTAGTAGAGAGCCAGGGCCGCGTCCAGGTCGCGCGAGGGGTCTACCTGGCGCAGTTGCTCCAGCAGATCGCGGTTCAGCGCCAGCACTTCTTCGCCGCGGGTGCGCTCTTCGCTCGCGATAGCCTGCACTGCCCGCTCGGCGTAGTAATAGTAGTAGAGGTATTCGTTGAGCCACATGCCCAGGTGATGCACCAGCGCTGGCTCGAAGACGTTGAGCAGCGTTTCGCGCAGGAAGGACGGGTCGGCCAGGAAGCGCGGCAACACGTCCTCGCCCTGGTACCATACGCGCCGCGTCCACGACAGGTGATTCAGCCCGAAGACCTCGGCCTGCAGGTCGTTGGGCGACACACCCAGCCGCGCGGCAACCGCGTGCTGCGCGCCGTTGGCCGAATCGCAGATACCTACCGCGCGCCCGAAGCCTGCGTCGTGCAGCGCCTGCGCCACCAGTCCCGCCGGATTGGTGAAGTTGAACATCCAGGCGTCGGGGCACAGTTCGTCGCGCAGGCGGGCGTATTCCAGAATGGCCGGGATGCTGCGCAGGGCCATGGCGAAACCGCCGGGGCCGGTCGTCTCCTGTCCCAGCACGCCGTAGCGCAGCGCGATCCGTTCGTCGCGCACGCGACCTTCGTCGCCGCCCACGCGAATCGTCGTCACCACGAACGACGCCCCGTCGAGCGCAGCGCGCGCGTCAGTGGTCGTGGTCACGCGCACAGGGCTACCCGCCTTGCGCGCCACGCCCTGCGCCAGCGCGCCAGTGAGCGCCAGCTTGGGGCCGTCAATATCCATCAGGCAAATCTCATCCAGGCCGATGATCTCGGCGCGGCGCAATGCCGAGGCCACGAACAGGGGCGCGCGCACGCCGCCCCCGCCAATCACTGCCAGTTTCACCGTTCGCTCCTTTGCCAGGGTGCGTTACACACTGGATACAGTACCACAGGATCGCACCAAACGGGAAGGGGAGGAGCGGTCAGTCTTCAGCAGTCAGCCGTCAGCAATGAGCAGGAAGCCAATCTGTTCCTGCTGAAAGCCGATAGCTCCGGGCACATTTCAGAGGCCGTTTGAGAAGTCCTGCTCTGCGGCTTTACCTCACCCCTGCTTGGCGCTGACGCGCCTCGTCGCCCCCTCTCCGGTCTATACATCTAGGCTGGAGAGGGAGCGAGCCGAGCGCAGCGAGGCGAGGGTGAGGTAACGGTCTCTTTCTCAGCGCCTATGCAGAACCCTGTTCCTGGCGCAGCATGGCCCGATGGAGGATCGCGCCCAGGTGATGAGGCTCCTCGCTGAGCACGGCTGCGAAATGCTCCTGAGCCTGCTCGTTGGCTCCCAGCCCCAGATACCCCAGCGCCATCATGTAGTGGCAGTGTATCCGGTTGCGGCGGTTCAGATCGGCATCGAAGACCAGGAAGTCCGGCAGCGAGACGGCGAAGTAATCCATGATCACGTCGTCGTTCAGGTGCGCCTGACCATACGTCACCAGTCGGTTGAAGACTTCCTCCGCCTCGGCGGGACGGTTGAGTTTCTGCAGCGCCAGCCCCTGGTAGAAGATCATGTCCGGCGGCTGATCGTTGTAGTACATGGGCGAGGCTGGCTCCAGCAGCCCCTCGCTCGCCCGCTGGAAGTGCTCGCGCGCGCGTTCGTATTGGCCTAGCGCTTCATAAGCACAGCCCAGGTAGTAGAAGATGTGGTTCTCCAGAGTACCCTGCAGCTTGCCCTCGCCCAGGTTGGGCGGGTAGACACGGGCACGCTCCAGCAGGGCGATCGCCTCGTCGAAGCGCTGCGCTGCCAGGCTGCGCCTGGCCAGTTCGACCAGGCTCAGCACATACTGCCCGGTCACTTTGCCTTCGCCCCCTTCCCAGGGATGAAAGCTCCGGCTCAGCAGTATGCTCAGCGCTTCGTCGGGGCGGCCCAGGGCATTCAGTAACATGACCTGTTCGATGGTGAGATCGTCCCGCTGAGCGACCAGATCGGCGTGCTGCTGCAACGCGGCCAGGCGTTCTGCTGGATCGTGCCCCATGCGCTTGCGCAGTTGATCTAGCTCGAAGAACACCCGCGCATCGGTCGGATCCAGGCGGAAGGCCAGCTCATAGCACTGCAAGGCGCGCGCAGGATCGTGGCGCTTGTTCATATAGGCCAGGCCCAGGTTGCGGTGCACGGTGGGGAAGGCCGGATCGAGCTGTTGGGCACGTTCCCAGGCGGCAATGGCTTCTTCGTAACGCCGGTGCGCGTACCAGAAGTTGCCCAGATAGTAGGGCGCACGCGGATCGTCCGGACAATGCACTATGGCCGCCTCCAGCGCAGGCACGGCCTCAAGCTGATTGGGGAAGCAATAGTCCGGCGACAGGTTCCGCGCCTGGACAAAGCATTCTCTGGCGGCTGACTCGTCGCCGGCCTGCAGGTGAACCCAGCCCTGGAAATATTTCACCATCGGGTCGGGCAAGGGCGCTTCTTCCAGCAAGGCGATGGCCTCGGCAAAGCAACCCGCATGCAGGTAGTCGAGCGCGATCTGAAGGTATGAATGCACGTTGTCGCGCATCAGGGAGCGATAAGCTGTATCGCCAGTCAGGAGATACCGCTCATACCAGGCTCCGAAGTCCAGACCGTCCAGAGTCAGGCTGTGCGTCACCACGTCCAGCGCTTCCTGGGCGCGCCCCAGCCGACGCAGCGCCGCCGCCTGCAGATGGCGGGCCTGATGATGGTGCAGGTTGGTGACCAGGGCCTGCTCGCACAGTTCGATGACCTCTGTCCAGCGCCCGAAGCGACCGGCCAGCCGCGCCAGTTCGAAATAGGCAGGGCTGCGCCAGGCGGCATTCCACACCGCCTTGTAGAAAGCATCATATGCTTCCTGGTAACGACCCTGCATCTTCAGCGCCAGGCCCAGGTTATAGAAGGGTTCGCCGTCATAGGGGTTGGGGTTGCGCAGCGTCAGCCGCTGAATCGCCCGCCGGAAGTATCCTTCGGCCTCGGTGAACTTGCCGCGCCGATAGAGCAACAGCCCCAGGGCATTGTTGCAACGCGCATCGCCGGGATCGCGCCGCAACGCTTCCAGGTAGTACGGTTCCGGCTCGTAGGTGGCGTGACGATACTGTTCCAGGTGCAGCCCGTTGAGGAACAGTTCCTCGTTCGACTCGATCTCGCGCGGCGGTCTGGCTGGCGTGGCCGGGGCGGGAATGGGCGGCTTCTCCTCCGGCAGAGGGGTGAAAGACACCAGTTCCTGTTCCCCATCCAGCACCCGCAGCGTCACCTGTTGCGGGAGCACACCGGCGGGCAGTGTCACCTGCTCCTGCAAGACGGTCTCCGGCGAGAGCGCCAGGGTGCGCTCGAAGACGGGTGTCCCTGCCGCCCACAATTCGACCCGGACGGTGCGCGGGCTGCTCACGTAGACGCCGATGCGGGCGATCTGCCCCTCTATCTCCAGGTTGATGACCGCGTCTTTCGAAGCATTCTTCGGCGGGCCGATGCGCTTGAAGGGCATGAAGACCTGCGTGAAGCGTTTTTCCTCGCCGGGCATCAGCCAGGAGAAATCGGGCTGATTGTCCGTATAGGCCCCGCACATCAGCTCCACATACGGCCCGTCCTCGTCGGTGAGCTGACGATCCCAGGCCCGCCCGAAGTCGCCATTGCCCCACGTCCATTGCTTCTTGCCCGGCACGATGTGATGATTGGCGACGTGCACCATGCCCGCCTGTACGCCGTGATCGTAGCAGCCCAGAAAGTCGAAGTCGGAATGATAGGCCATATACGAAGTGGGAACGGGGATGTTCTTGTAGCGCGAGATGTCTGTCCCTGGGGCGTAATTCACCTTGTAGTAGACGCCCGTGGCGATGGGAAAGTCCGACACGTCGCGCTTGCCGTGATCCATCACCGCGTGCACGTCGGGAGGGAAGACCGACTGATAGTCATCGTTGACATGAACGGCGGGGTTGGCCCACCACAGGAAGGTCTGCGGAACGCTGGTGCGGTTGTAAAGCTGCACTTTCACTTCCAGATAGGCGCGATCAGGGTACAGGGTGAAACCGGCCATGCCCTTGGTGTGAAACATGCGCTCGATCTCGCTGAACCAGACCGTCTTGCTGCCGTCTGCTCCTTCCTCGATGGCGTAGTCTACCGGCTGAAAAGTGCTGGGGCGATGATGTTGCGGCCAGTTGAACTCGATGCCGCCCGAAATCCACGGCCCGGCCAGGCCCACCAGGGCGGGTTTGATCACGCGGTTGTAGTACACGAAGTGATAGCCGTTGGTCTTGTCCAGGGCCATCTGCACGCGCCCGCCCAGTTCTGGCAGCAGCATGATCTTCAGGTAGCGGTTCTCCAGGAAGACGGCCGTATAGGGCTTGTCTTCCTTGTGGTCGAAGACCTGTTCGATGACGGGGTGCGGATACACTACCCCGCTGCTGCCCTGGTAAACCCGTTTTTCCAGGAACATCGGGTTTTTGTCCGGTTGTCCGACGCCATAGGTAGGGATGATGACGGTCTCAACCCAGGCCAGGACCTGGTCGCGGCGCTCGTTCACGGTACCCTCCCTGAATGCTTGGTAAACTCAGGCGATTTGGAGAGACGGGTCACTCTGCCCTGGGTTACCTCACCCCCAGCCTCGCCTGGCTCGGCTTACCCCCTCTCTCCATGCATGGAGGGAGCACGAGGCGCGGTAGCGCCGAGTGGGGGTGAGGTAAACCAGCGGAATTCGCAAAGTTTTCCTGAACGTCACCTCTGCCCGCAATCTAGCACAGGCAGTGGGCACACACAATAGGAAAAATAATGATATGATAGACTATGTTATGGTCTGTATCGAACTATCTGAGACACGATTATCGGCAAGAGGTGGACATAAATGAGCGGGAGCATCCGCATCCGCGAGGGGTTCCGCGACCAGATTCTCTACGTGGTGCCGCGCCCGATTCTGGAGCGACTGCGGCAGCACCCCTTGCTATACCAGCTTGTCCCCACGGATATTGGGTTTTTCCCCCAGGCTCGCTATCACTACTGCGCCCGACCGGAAGGCGCTCCGGAGCATATCCTGATCGTATGCGTGGATGGCGCGGGCTGGTGTCAGATCGGGGACAACCGGCACGTGCTGACGGCCAATCGCGCGGTGCTCATCCCCAAACACACACCTCACGTCTACGGGGCGGACGAGAATGCGCCCTGGACGATTCACTGGGTGCACCTGGTCGGCGTGGTGGCCGATTACTACGTCAGCCTGCTGCCAGAAGATGTCTACACCATGTCCGTAGACCCGCATGCCACGCAGATGGTGGTGAGTCTGTTCCGCGAGTGTTACGAGTCTTTCCTGGGCAGCTTCGTGCTACAGCGCATGATCTATATCTCGCAGACCTTGCATCATCTGCTGGGGACGCTGTTCTTCAACAACCGGGCTTTTTCGCCGACGCTGCGCACCAGCCGCTTTCACAACCTGGAAGAGACGCGCAACTTCCTGCGCCAGAATCTGCACAGCCGCCTGACGCTGGACGAGATGGCCGCTCATGCCCGCCTGTCCAAGTCTCACTTCGTCCGCCTGTTCAAAGAGCAAACGGGCTATTCTCCCGTTGACTATTTTATCCATCTTAAGATGCAACACGCCTGTATGTTACTATCCGTGACCCGCAAGACGGTTCGCGAGATCGCCTGGGAGATCGGCTACGACGATCCTTATTATTTTTCTCGTATATTTAAAAAAGTGATCGGCATGTCTCCCCGCCGCTACCGCGAAGAACAGGGCCGCACGCAACCGCACGCCATCCTGGAGATCGGCGACCTGAGCAATCATAAGATAGTCTAGGAGATGGTTATTTGTGCCATTGTATTGCCCTGCTCGAAGGGCGCACAATTGAAAATGGGGAGAGTTGGCCCCGTGCAACGTAGCTTTCCTTGTCCCCACGTTTGAACGCTTGTCACCGCCCGCGTTAACAGTACCTGCATCATACTCAGAGAAGGAGGAGTCTATACCAATATTGCCTAAAGACGTGTACGACAAGTTAGAGGCTATCCGAGATCGAAAGGAGTTTGTGGCTCATGTATCGCTTCAAATTTGTGGTTAGCAGCGTGATCATCGTGCTGCTCCTGGTTGCGATGGGCAGCCAGGCGCTGCCGGTCCGCGTGCAGGCGCAGGAACAGATCGTCTTGCGCTTCGCCAACTGGGTCTCCGCCGAGGAAGCCAGCCGCGCGCGCGTCCAGAAAGTGATTGACGCTTTCCAGGCCGAGAATCCCGGCGTCACCATCGAGAACATCCCTATCCCCTTCGACCAGGTTCGTCAGCAGCTCATCACCATGTCTGCGGGGGGCAACCCGCCCGACATCATGCTGCTGAACGGAGCCTGGCCCTATGAACTGGGCGGAATGGGAGCGCTGCTCGACCTGAACACCGTCGCCCCGCCCGAATATCTGGCCGACAACTGGGAGGGCGGTCTGCAGGCGGGCACCTACGAGGGTAAGCTCTATGCGGTGCCGCAGGGCATGACCCCGCACGGTCTGTGGTGGAACAAGAAGCTCTTCGAGCAGGCCGGTCTCGATCCCAACAAGCCGCCGCGCACCATGGAAGAGCTGAACCAGGTCATGGCCACGCTGAAGGCCAACCTGCCCGAAGATGTCTATGCCATCGGCATTGATACCACCAAGATTGACTATGCCCTGACCGGTTTCTGGCCCTGGATTCTCACCACGGGCGCGCGGCCTATGTACAATGGCGATTACGATTTCACCAAGCCAGAGGTCGTCGAAGCGTTCAAGTGGCTGCAGATGGTGGCCAAAGAGGGCTATACTCCCATCGGGCAGCAGATCAAAGAAGAGCGCGAACTGATGGCCAAGGATCGCATCGCCATGAAGCTCGACGGGCCGTACTTCGTGGGCATCCTGCGCAGCCTGAACCCGGCGCTGGAAGGCCAGGCGTTCTATGACACCTTCGCCGTGACCACCGTGCCCGTCGGCGGCAACGGCGAGCCGGTCACGCTGGCCGACCTGCATCAGATCGGCATCTCTTCGCAGACGGAGCATCCGGACATCGCCTGGAAGTTCATCGAGTTCTTCTGCAGCAGCGACATCGCTGTCCGCGAGTACATCGTGCCCATGGGCATGATCCCGCCGCTGAAGAGCGCCGCTGAGAAGTACGCCGATCTGCTGAGCGACCCGGTGAGCCAGGCTTATCTGAACGAGATTCTGCCCTCGATGATCGGCGGCCCCTACGATCCGCAGTATGGGGCGGCGGCACAGTTCATCATCCAGGCCATGCAGGAAGTCGCTGTCGCCGGCGCTCCGGTGGAAACGGCGCTGCAGAACCTGACGCAGAATCTGAAGATCCTCTATCGGCAGTAGTCTCAGTTCGGTGGGAGGGGTGCCAGCGTGCATCCCTCCCCGCTTTTCTCTATATATCCCGCTCAAGGAGCGCGCCATGCAACGTATGGCATTCTCAAACGCTCATTCGTCCGGCAGGCGGCTGCGCGGACTGCTTTTTTCCCGGCAGGGGCGGCTCAGCGACAATCTCTATGCGTTGTTCTTTCTGGCTCCCGTCCTGGTCATTTTGACGATCGTCATCTTCTACCCGCTGGTGCGCGTGCTCTCCTACAGTGTGACCAACGCCAGCCTGCTCTTCCCGAACCGCGAAGAATACATTGGTTTGGAGAACTTCGATTACCTGCTCAATCAGGACGCGATCTTCAGAACCGCTGTCAAGAACACGCTGGTCTTCACCTTCTTTTCGGTGATGGGCGGCTTTGTGCTGGGCTTCGCGCTGGCTCTGCTGCTCAACGAGAACATCCCTCTGCGCAACGTGCTACGCGGGGCGGCCCTCATCCCCTGGGTGATCCCCGGCGTGATCGTGGCCCTGATGACCCTGTACATGTTCAACGGGGAGGTGGGGATCATCAACTATACCCTCAAGTCGGTGGGTCTCATTGAGGAATTCATCCCCTGGTTCGGCAGTCTGGATCACGCGATGCTGGCGGTGATCATCGCCAACATCTGGAATCAGACGCCCTTCTACATGCTGATGTTGCTGGCCGGTCTGCAGACGCGCCCCGACGAATTGATGGAAGCGGCCAAGATAGATGGCGCTGGCTCCTGGGCGCGGTTCCGGCATATCACGCTGCCTCACCTGTCCAAAGTCATCATGATCATCACGGCGCTGATGGTCATCTGGAACTTCAACAACTTCGATCTGATCTGGACAACGACCCAGGGTGGCCCGGTCAATGCCACCATGGTGCTTTCGGTGTATACCTACCGCCAGGCTTTTGTGAGCTTCAACACGGGCTATGCCAGCGCGATCGCGGTGCTGTGGTTGCTGGGGCTGCTGGCGTTTTCCTACTTCTACATCCGCGCGATGGAGGGCTAGGCGATGGCATCCCTCGATCTCGATCTCGACCAGTATCCGCGCTTCAAGCGCAGCGCCACCATCGTCCTGCTGCTGATCCTGATGGTGTTCATTTTCTTCCCCACTTTCTGGATGCTATCTACGAGCCTGAAGCCCAATGAGGATGCATTCGCCGTACCGCCGCACTGGATTCCTCAGCAGGTGACCCTGAAGAACTACGAGACGCAGATCAACGACCGCAGCGGGTTCCGCAACTACTTCCGCAACGGCGTTGTGGTCTCGGTGGGCACGGCGCTGGTCTCGATCCTGGTGTCCATGCCGGCGGGGTACGCCTTTGCCCGCCTGCGTTTTCGGGGCAAGCGTACTCTGCTGTTGATCATCCTGGCGTCGCAGATGTTCCCCGCCGTGATCATCGTGATCACGCTCTATTCGCTCTACCGCGAGATCAAGATTCTCGACACCTATCAGGGCCTCATCCTGGCCTTTACCAGCTTCAGCATCCCCTTCTCGGTGTGGATGTTGCGGGGCTTCTGCGAAAGCGTGCCGGAAGAAATCGAAGAAGCTGCGTTTGTGGACGGTTGCAGCCGCCTGGGCATTCTGTGGCGGATCGTCATTCCGCTGATCAAGCCAGGGCTGGTGGCCGTAGGCCTGTTCTCATTCCTGAACGCCTGGAACAACCTGCTCTTTGCGCTGAGCCTGACCACGCGCCTGGAGATGCGCACCATCCCGCCCGGCTTCCTCCTCACCTATGTGGGCGAATTCCAGTACAAGTGGTCGGACATGTTCGCTGGCTCGGCTCTGGTGACATTGCCGACGGTCATCCTGTTCATTGGCCTGCAGCGCTTCCTGGTCAAGGGCCTGATGGCGGGCGCGGTGAAGGGGTAGGCCGCGCGCCTGAGGAGGGAAGTATGGTAGACACAAGCGGCTGGTGGCCGGTCGAACTGGAGGGCAAGCCCGACTTCGAGCAGGCCATGCAGCGCGTCTACGCCTGGTACGAAGGGGAGATCCTGGACCGCGTGCCGGTGCGCTTCATGGCGCACAACGCGGCCTTCAACCTGGGCGACGTGGAGGGCAAGCGCTCGCCCGAAGAGCAGAAGAAACGCTGGTTCGACGTCGAGCGCCGCGTCGAAGACTATGTGCGCTCGATCGAGGGCAAGCGCTTCCTGGGCGAGACGTTCCCCGTCTTCGACCCGAACCTGGGGCCGGATGTCTACGCGGCCTTCTACGGGGCAGAGCTGACCTTCGGCGAGGTGACTTCCTGGTCGCACCCCATCGTGCACGACTGGGACGACATGCAGCGCCTGAAGCTCGATATGCACAACGAGTACTTCAAGACCATCGAAGCGCTCATGTTGTGTGCCATCGAGCGCTGCGCGGGCAAGGCGCTGGTGGGATACACCGACCTGCACCCCAGCGTAGACTGCGCCATGTCCTGGCGCGGGACGGAGCAGTTCTGCCTCGATCTCTATGAAGCGCCGGACAGGGCCAAAGAACTGGTCGAGATTGCCTACCGCGACTTTCACACCATCTACGATCATTTCGATCGCATCCTCAAGAGTCATCATCTGCCTTCCGTGTGCTGGATCGGGTTGCCTTCCTTTGGCCGGTTTCATGTGCCCAGTTGCGACTTCTCGGCCATGATTTCGACCGAGCATTTCGTGGAGTTCAGCCTGCCGGCGCTGTTGCACGAGATACAGACCATGACTCACGTGGTCTACCATGTGGACGGGCGAGGCGTTGCCAGGCACCTGGATCACATCCTGGCCGTGCCGCAGATCAACGGCATTCAGTGGGTGCAGGAAATGGGCGAGTTCCGGCCTATCATGCAGTGGGTGCCGCTGATCAAGAAAATTCAGGCGGCGGGCAAGGGTGTCATCGTAGACCTGCAACCGGACGAACTCGAATCGTTCCTGGGGGCCGTGGAGCCGAAAGGGATTTTCCTGTGGGTGGGCACAGAAGACGAAGAAGAGCAACGGGCCATCCTCAAGCGCCTGGAGAAGTGGCACTGAACTGTCTGTCATCGCAGGAGGGCAAACTCCCATGAGCGCTGATCCCTGCGCACCGCCAGAGGTGGCGCACTATACCTGTTACCGGACTCGCGAACCTCTGCGTATTGACGGCCTGCTCGACGAACCCGCCTGGCAGAAAGCACCCCGGTCGCCTCGTTTTGTGGATATGGTCACAGGCGCTCCTGGTTTCTTCGATACGCGGGCGGCGGCGCTGTGGGACGATCAGTATCTTTACATCGGCTTCTGGATCGAAGAGCCGTTTGTGGAAGCGCATCTCACCGAGCGCGACTCGCTCATCTTCAACGAAAGCGATGTGGAAGTCTTCATTGACGGGGGCGATTGCTACTACGAGTTCGAGATCAACGCCCTGGGAACGATCTATGAGGTCTTCTTCATCTGGCAGGATGCCTACAGCAGGGGCAGTCGCTTCGACGTGCCAGAATTCGACCTGCTGAGCCGCAAGGCGCTCTCCTTCGGCGGCAACTACGATCGTGACCCGCATACCTTCTGGTGGGGCACTCATCCGCGCGGCTGCCGCTGGGCCTTTCTGGACTGGGATTTCCCCGGTTTGCAGGCCGCAGTGCATGTAGATGGCGTCCTCAACGACCCCGCCACCATTGATCGGGGCTGGACCGTCGAGCTGGCTTTCCCCTGGGAGGGCATGAAGTGGCTGGCCAACGGGCGGTCGCTGCCGCCTCGACCGGGCGATACCTGGCGCATCTTCTTCGGGCGTTTCGAGAAACTCTCGGCCAACGGAGCGGAGATACAGCCTCATCCGGCCTGGGTGTGGAGCAGGCATGGCGTGGCCGATACGCACCGGCCAGAATGTTTCCCCTACGTTCACTTCTCAGCAGCGTTTGTGGGCGAGTGAGGCCCCGTCAGGCGACGCTTCCTCGGCTCGCCTGGTTACCTCACCCCCGCCTCGCTTCGCTCGGC
>AMZC01000058.1_pt1 | contig 11852 bp, 12 predicted proteins | sample 948551 | NCBI WGS metagenome assembly AMZC01 (sample SAMN01120625, study PRJNA171369) | bioreactor sludge metagenome | biome: sludge; isolation source: anaerobic thermophilic cellulolytic sludge from lab reactor | place: China: Hong Kong, Shek Wu Hui wastewater treatment plant | collected... | reverse complement strand
ACCTTTTTACCAGCTTTGGAACGATCACGGGCGGGTGTTTCTCTTGACAAACGGGGGGTTTTGCGGATAATTGAGGCACATCGTGAACTTTCACAGGCGTTGACGGAGGAAAGTAAGCGGGCGGGCGCCGCCAGAGACGTGAGAGCGCAGGCTGAAACTCTCACCCGGAAGAACCCCGGCTGAAGTTCCCTCCTGAGCTGTGCAGGGGAACGCTTCTGAAAGGAGCCAGTAGTCTGCACCGCGTGGGCCCGGCGTTAATGGGCAGCCAATCGCCCCCAGGGGCTGTTGGGTCAAGTGGGCCAGGGGTTATCCCTGCCAATGTGGGTGGTACCGCGGGTATTCTCTCCCGTCCCAGTGTGGACGGGAGATTTTTTTGGAGGAGTCATGGACGAACTTCAAGAACTGGAGAAGATCCGCCAGGATGGACTGGCCGCTTTAAGCCATGTGGCAGACGAGGCTGCGCTGGAAGCATGGCGCGTGGCTCATTTGGGACGCAACGCGCCGGTGATGCAGGTTTTTTCTCGCCTGGGGCAGGCACCGAAAGAACTGCGCCCGAAGATCGGTCAGGTGGCGAACCAGGTAAAGCAGGAGTTGGAAGCCGCATTTCAGGAGCGCGCCACTGCCTTGAAGCAGGCCGCGCTTCAGCGTGCTCTCACAGCAGAACGCCTGGATGTGACTCTACCGGGCCGAAGGCCGGCGCGCGGGCGGTTGCACCCTGCGACACAGAACCTGCGGCGCATCCTTTCCATTCTGGGAGAGATGGGTTTTCAGGTATATACCTCACGTGAGGTGGAGCTGGATGAGTACAATTTCCAGCTGTTGAACATTCCACCTCATCACCCGGCGCGTGAGATGCAGGATACCTTCTATGTGGAATCGCCGCAAACCGATGGGAGCTACTCGGTTGTGTTGCGCACGCATACCTCCCCCGGGCAGATTCGCGCCATGCGCGAGTTTTCGGCCACTAACCCCGATAACCCCCCGCCCATTCGCGTTGCTTTGCCGGGAATGTGCTTCCGTTATGAGCAGATCACGGCCCGCTCTGAGGTGCAATTCAACCAGGTAGAAGGGCTGGTGGTGGGCAGGCATATCACTTTCAGCGATTTAAAGGGCACCCTTTCAGATTTTGTCCGGCGCATGTTCGGGCAGAACACGCGCACCCGCTTCCGCTCCGATTACTTCCCCTTTACCGAGCCCTCTGCCGAGATGGATGTGGAGTGCTTTGTCTGCGGTGGAAAAGGCTGTGCGGTGTGTAAAAAGTCGGGCTGGCTCGAGATTCTTGGCTGCGGCATGGTGCACCCAACGGTGTTGCAAAACGGCGGGTACGACCCCCGGAAGTACTCTGGTTTTGCTTTCGGTATGGGGCCCGAACGGCAGATCATGCTGCGTCATAAGATCAACGACATTCGCTATTTCTGGGGAAACGATCTTCGTTTCCTGGAACAGTTCTAGGAGGCTGGCATGAAAGTTCCCGTTTCATGGCTCAAGGATTTCGTGGATCTGAGCGGCCTTTCAGTGGTGGAATTAGCCCACAAACTTACCATGGCCGGGATGGAAGTGGAAGAAATTCGTTTCGTCGGGTTGCCATTGCCCGACAGCGATGATCATGGGTTCAAGGTAAGCGGTTTGAGCTGGGACGCGGACAAAATTGTGGTCGCACAGATTGATGAGGTCTTTCCGCACCCCAACGCCGACCGGCTGGTGTTGTGCCGCCTGAACGATGGCCTTCAGGAACATACTGTACTCACCGGCGCCCCCAATCTATTCGAGTATAAAGGGATCGGGCCGCTCCCGCGCCCCCTCAAGGTAGCCTATGCGCGTGAGGGTGCGCGGATTTACGACGGACATCAACCGGGGCAGGTGCTCACTACCCTCAAGCGGGCGAAAATCCGTGGTGTGGATTCTTATTCGATGGTCTGTTCGGAAAAGGAACTGGGGATTTCGGATGAGCATGAGGGGATCATCCTGCTCGATGAGGATGCGCCAACCGGGATGCCGCTGGTAGAGTACATGGGCGATGCCGTGCTGGAGTTGAAAATCAACCCCAATATGGCGCGCAACACCAGTGTGCTGGGGGTGGCCCGAGAGGTGGCCGCGCTTACCGGGCGCGCGTTGAAGAAGCCCGAGTTTACCCTGGAGACCACCGGAGAACCCATCGAAGGGCGGGTGAGTATTCAGATCACCAACCCTGAGCTCAATCCGCGTTTTACCCTGGCTCTCATCCGCGAAGTGCGTCTTGGCGAAAGTCCTTACTGGGTGCAGCGCCGTTTGCGCCTGGCGGGGATGCGTCCGATCAATAATGTGGTCGATGCCACCAATTACACGATGCTGGAAATAGGTGAGCCGCTCCATGCCTTTGATTATGATGTGCTGGTTAACCGCGCCGGTGGGGGAGAGGTGGTCATTCTGACGCGCACCGCCCGCCCCGGTGAAAAGTTAACCACGCTTGATGGGGTTGAACGCACGCTCACCGAAACCAATGTGCTCGTTTGCGATGCGACCGGCCCGCTTTCGCTGGCAGGGGTGATGGGCGGTCAGGAGAGTGAAGTCAGCGACCACACTGTGAATGTTTTGCTTGAGGCAGCAACGTGGAATTTTATCAACATCCGGCGCACGGTGATGCAGCATGGCCTGCCTTCTGAAGCCTCTTACCGGTTTTCTCGCGGCGTGCACCCTGCGCTGGCCATCGATGGCCTGCGGCGCTGTCTGTACTGGATGGCCCGCTGGAGTGGTGGAAAGGTTGCCCCCGGCATTGTGGATGCCTACCCCCTGCCACCAGTTGACCCCTGTGTGGAGATCACCGCTCAGGATGTAGAGCGATCTCTGGGCATTTCCATTTCTCTGGAAGAGATCCAGCAAATGCTTGAAAGGCTTGAGTTCCGGTGTGAGCGGCGCGGAGAAACACTGCAGGTTCAGACGCCCCCCATCCGTATGGATATCGGAGAGGGAGTGGTCGGGGTGGCTGACCTGATGGAGGAAATTGCCCGCCTCTACGGGTTCGAGCGCATCCCCGAAACGCGCCTGGCCGATTCTCTGCCCCCACAGCGTGGGAATCCTTCTCTGGAGGGAGAGGAACACGTGCGCGATGTCCTGGTTTCTCTCGGGCTACAGGAGGTCATCACCCACCGCATGACTGCGCCGGAGATCGAAGCGCGCCTGCTCCCGGCGGGCACGCCCGCTCCGTCGGTGGAATACGTCCGGCTGGTTAACCCCATCTCCCCGGAGAAGCGTGTGCTCCGTCGGAGTTTACTGGCCTCGGTGCTCAATGTGCTGGAGAGAAACGCTCGCATGGCTGAGTCGCTCAGCCTCTTCGAAGTGGGAGCCGTATTCGAGCCGTCTGGCGAGGCTCTGCCCCGCGAGCCGCGCCGCCTGGCGATAGCCATGACCGGTCGGCGGGAGGAAAGCAGCTGGGACGCTCCCGAAGGCCGGTTGATGGATTTCTACGATCTCAAAGGGGTCATCGAGGCACTCATGGAGGCGTTGCACATCCGGGTGGCTTTTGCTCCAGAGGAGCATCCATCGTTTCATCCCGGAAAGTGCGCCACGGTGCTTTGCGGAGAGCAAAAGCTGGGCGTGTTCGGTGAGCTTCATCCCCTGGTGAGGGAAAATTATGAAGTAGACACCCCCGTGCTCGCTGCAGAGATTGACCTGGAAGCCCTGTTGAGTCTGCTGCCGCTTCTGGGCCACGAAGTACGCCCGGTGAGTGAGTTCCCCCCTGTGCTTGAAGATATTGCGGTGGTGGTGGATGAAGCGGTTCCCGCGGCGCGAGTGGAGGAGCTCATCTGGCAGGGCGGCGGGAAACTGCTGGCGGGCGTGCGGCTCTTTGACGTCTTCCGCGGGGAGCAGCTTGGGGCAGGCAAGAAGAGCCTGGCCTATAGCCTGACCTACCAGGCGCCTGATCGCACCCTCACCGACCGGGATGCCGCGCAGATTCGCACGCGGATTATCCGGCGCCTGGAGCAGGAACTCGGCGCGAAGTTGAGAAGTTAATTTTTTATGCCATACTTTGACCACTTTGGCCTGCTCGCGCCTACGTATGAACGTCTGATCCGCTCCACGTACCCGGAGAGGCTGGCGGGATGGCTTGACCTGCCAGCCGGTGGCAACCTGCTGGATGTGGGAGGCGGAACCGGGCGGATCGCTCAGTTTTTCAGTGCGCGGGCGGGCCTCACGGTGGTGGCAGATATTTCTGCGGGAATGCTCCGTCTGGCGGCACGTAAACCCGGGGTTATCCCGTTGCGAGCGGCCTCAGAGCATTTGCCCCTGGCCGATGAAACCTTCGATCGGATTTTTATGGTGGATGCCCTCCATCATGTGGAGGATGCACGGCAGACTCTTGGCGAACTGTGGCGTGCTTTACGCCCCGGGGGACGGTTAATCATCGAAGAACCCGATATTCGCGCCTTCCCGGTGAAGGTTATTGCGTTATTTGAAAAGCTCGTCCTGATGCGCAGTCATTTTTACTCAGGAGAACAGATCGCGAACATGCTCTCCGACAGAGAAGGCAGTGCCGTGCAGATTGCGATTCAGGAATATACCGTGTGGGTTGTGTTTGATAAGAACCCCTGATCTTCGGAGGGAGCCCATGACTGAACCATCGAAAAAACCGTGGATGAATGAAGACTGGCTGGCGGTATGGATCGCCTTTCTTCTAATCGCTCTGGCGACCATCGGCGTTTTGGGAAAGAACGGGATTAACATCGTGTTTTAGAAGGAAGAAAGATCATGTCATCGGCGCAATCGGTTCGTTCCTCATTGCGTTTGTGGGGCGCGTCTCTGGGAGGGCTGGCAGTGACCTTCCTGCTCGCTGTGGCGGCCTGGTGGGTTTCCAGGCAGGTGGGTGCGGTCAAACTTCCCTTTGGAATTCCGGGAAAAGCGCTTGAATACCCGCTATGGGCGGCGTTGCTCGGGGTATTGGGTAATGTGCTTCTGCGGGCGCTGAAGATGCGAGAGTATCTTCAACCGGGGGTCCATACCGAGTTGTACTTAAAGATCGGGCTGGTACTTCTGGGGGCGGGGGTGGATCTCACCTTAATCGTTTCAGCGGCGCGGGGTGCCATTCTTCAATCCCTGGTGATGATCAGCGGGGTGTTTTTCTTCTGCTGGTGGCTGGCGGGCCGGTTTGGGCTGGATGAAAAGCTGCGGGCAGTCATGGCTTCGGCGGTTTCCATTTGCGGTGTTTCAGCGGCCATTGCTGCGGCAGGATCCGTGCTGGCCAGGAAGGAACAGGTGACCTATATCACGGCACTGGTCATTCTGGTGGCACTGCCTCTCATGGTTCTATCGCCGCTTCTGGCCAGTGCGCTGGGGCTTTCACAAACGGTAGCCGGGGCATGGTTTGGCGGCAACATCGATACTACGGCCGCGGTCGTTGGAGCAGGGACGCTTTACGGAGAACAGGCCCAGAAAATTGCCACCATTGTCAAATCGACCCAGAATACGCTGATCGGTCTGGTGGCATTCTTGCTGGCGCTTTATTTTGCCAGCCGCGAAGCAGGAGCCGGTACCCGCCCGGGGGTACGGGTGATCTGGGATCGGTTCCCCAAATTTGTGCTTGGCTTTCTTCTGGCTTCGGTTCTTTATTCAATGGGAGTGATCGATGGAGGGAAGGGAACCACCATTGAAGCGCTGAAGAACTGGGCCTTCACCCTGGCTTTTGTCTCCATGGGGCTGGAGCTTTCTTTTTCTGAATTTCGCTCCATGGGATGGCGCCCGGTGATGGTGTTTTTACTGGTGACCCTGTTTAATACTTTCCTTGCGCTGGGGGTTGCCTGGGTTGTTTTTACCTGGCTATTTCCGGTGGGTTGAGGGTGGGCACAGCTTACAGCCCCCAGAACAGTTTCATTCCAACGAGAAGCATGATGAAGGAGATGAGAGTCAGCGGCCAACCCACTTTGAAAAAATCGCTGAAGCGATAATTGGCCGGGCCGATCATCAAGATGTTGACCGGGTGCGCCAGGGGGGTGAGGAATGAAGCCGAACAGGCAATGGCGGCGGCAAGCGCCACGGCCTGCGGAGAAACCCCCAGCCGGATGGCTGCGCTGATGACTACCGGGCCGGAGACCAGTGCAGTAACCTGCCCCCCCATCACCTGAGTGAGCAGTGCGCTGAGCAGATAGGCCCCCGCGGCCAGCCCCAGCGGGCCGAAAGGTGTGACCAGGCGTACCATGAGTCTGCCACTGATATCGGCCAGGCCGGTTTGCACCATGGCCAGGCTCACGGCGTACATGCCTGCGATGAGGAAGATGGCTTTCCACTCTACAGCGCGGGTGGCTTCTTCCATGGAAATCACACCCGTGAGGATGACCAGCAGGGCCCCGATGAGCATGGCGAGGTAGACGGGCATGCCCAGGACCGATGCGGTGATGGCCGCCAGGGTCACCCCGGCAGTGATGAGAGCCCCCCGGCGTTGAATGGGCTGGTCACTCAGGTCAGGTTCCAGCACCACAAAATCTGGCATGCGGCGTAGCAGGGGCAGGTTGCTCAATTCGCCCGCCACCAGCAGAGAATCTCCGGCTTCCAGGGGAAAATCGGCCACACTGGTGCGGTAGCTGCGACCTTTGCGGTGAAGGGCAATGGCGGTGAACCCGAAACGGCGCCTGAAGTTCAACTCTTTGAGGGTGTGTCCCTCAGAAGGAGAACGCGGTGAGAGCAACAATTCAACGAAGGAAAGCCCAAGCTGGCTGATGGGCTCGTGCATTTCTTCGGGGCTGAGGCCTTCCTCATGCAGCGGGGCGATGCGTTCGGCCCGCCCGATGAGGTAGAGGATGTCACCAGGGAGAAGGGTCTGTTCGGCGGTCAGAGGGAAGATCAGAACTTTGTTGCGTTGAATAGCTGCGGCGGCGATGCCCAGCTTCTCGCCGAAGGCGGCCTCATGGAGGGTTTTCCCTGCAAGGGTAGAGGTTTCAGGAATGATAACCTTCCAGAGGCGTTCACCCACCTGGTAAGCCTGTTCTAACTCGGTGCTGGTGGGGCGCCAGTGGAGGAGAGAAACAGAGGGTTCGTAATCGGGCAGGAGGCGCCCACCCGCCAAGGCCAGAAAAGCGATCCCTGCGAGGGCAATGAGGCCACCGGTGGGGGTGAAATCGAGAATACCGAGGGGCTTTTGCGGGGGGGTGGCAATGGTGAGCAGGTCGCTGACGATGATGTTGGCGGTAGTGAAGTAAGTGGCGGCTCCCCCAAGTAAACTACCGTAGGCTACGGGGATCAACAGCTTGCTTGGCTTCACCCTGGTGCGGCGAGACACTTCGAGGGCTGCCGGCAGGAGCAACGCACCAGCGGCCAGATTGTTCATGACCAGGGAGAGAAGGGCGGTGGTCGCGGTGAAGAGGGCAATCAGTCGGCTCTGAGAGTTTCCGGCAAGGCGCAACATCTGCCGGGCGATCCAGCGGGTGAGGCCCGTTTGCTCCATACAGCGGGTGATAATGAACAGGCTCAACAGGGTGATGACGACCGGCTGGCTGAAGCCTGCAATGGCTCTGGCCACACTGGCCGGTTTCCCTGCCTCACCGAGTACGCCCAACCCTGCTAGCTGGGCCACTCCCAGGATGGCCGCCAGGCAAAGGGCCGCGAGCTCGGCGCGCAGTTTACCGGCGGCGGTAAGGATGAGAAATGGAAGTAAAATTCCCAGGACGAACCACGACGCCGGGTTCATCAAACCATGCCCTTTCTTCGGGTGAACGATTGAACCAAAAGCCCCCTCTTGTTGAACAGAGGGGGCAAGGATGGCTGTGTAAATCCAGCTTATTCAAGATCAGTTTCCGCTTCCTGGTATTTCTTCTGGCGGTAGACAATCCGCCCGCGTGTCAGGTCATAGGGAGACATTTCTACCCGCACGCGATCTCCGAGCAAAATGCGAATGTAATACTTGCGCATACGCCCGGACAGGTAGGCAAGCACTTCATGACCATTATCCAGCCTCACCCGAAACTGGGTTCCGGGCAATGCCTCTACGATGGTGCCGTCCACCTGGATTTTCTCTTCTTCTTTCGCCATACGACTCCTTCCAGAAAGCCTGACTTTTAGCCGGCTAATGCCTTACTCAATGCTTCGCCCGGTCTGGCGGCGTTTGATGCGGCGAATGGCCTTTTTCTTCTCAACCCGGCGCAACTCACTCTTGCTGATGAACCAGCGTTTGCGTCGTACCGTGCTGAGAATGCCGCTCTTCACAACCTTTTTGCGAAAGCGCTTGAGCAGTTGATCCTGCGATTCGTTGGGGCGTAGAACGACGATCGTCACCGTATATCACCTCCCTTCGTTTTAAGGGGTTAGAGCAAAAAAATCGGCTGGTCTTTGCAGATGCAGCCGAGTAAGAGGGAGGAGATCAGACAGGTCATTACTCGGATGCATTCAATCGCTCATACCTCACTCACGCAAAGGATTGTAAGGCACAATTTCCAGCTTTTTTATTATACCTTAAGAAAGGGGTTTCTGCCAGTGATTTTTGCGGCTTTTTGCTAGGAGATGATTTCGCGCAGGTCAATTCCCAGCTCGGCAGACAGGAGGGCGTGGGTTTCGGTGAAGAGATCTTTCAGCAGCTCCAGCGCGTGGGATTGGCTGAGGAGGAGGGGGTGGGTGCTGACCTGGTGTTCAAGGCGGTAGAAACTCTCTATTTCATGCAGGGGGATGATTTCGCCAGCGGCCTGCCGCTGAAGCAGGTGAGCGTACGTCGATTCGAGCTCGGTATGCCATTGACGGGCCTGAGGATCAGCGGCGACTTCCTGGCTGGCCTGCAGGTAGGCCTGCACTTCACGGCTGGAACGCAGGACTTCTCCCAGCCGTTGAGCCGATTGTTCGATCTCGGGGGTTAACCGCTTCACTTTTTACTCCCTGTCCTTTCGGCCAGACCTGGCCGTGACTTTTCACCCTCAACCATGCCGATCAGGGCGGACGTTGGCAATAAACTCCACACCGGCGGTGGTGCTCACCACGTGCTCCACCTCAAGGAGCAGTTCGCGGAGGGCTTCTCTGGCCCGGTGATAGTTGATCATCGCCGGAAGCGCTTCCAGCTCAGCCTGGTAACGGTTCACTTCGGCGCAACTGAAAGAAGCCCGGCAGGCCCGGATGGCGCGAGTAAGGCGCTGAGCCTCGGCATCCTCATTGAGGATCTGCCTGGCCTGGATGTATGCCTGAATTTCTGGCGCATGAATCAGATGCTCTGCCAGGTCACGCGTTGCTGTGAGGAGATCTTCTCCGGCCAGAGTTTCGGTGGGGTGCCATGAAAGGCTGCATATATTCCTGTCGGCCATGTTGCACCCATTATAACGGGCAGGCTCAGGCCGGGTAATGGCGGTCTATCCTGGTTGGGTGGGAGAAAGGTCATGTTTTTCAGGGTTCTGACGGTGGCGGATGCGCAGGATGGCTATTTTGGTGGGGTGGTTGAAGGGAGCGGGATCGGATGGCGGGGCGGTTACCAGCGTTTCCGGGAAGCCCGTCACATCGGATGGCACGGGGAGGATTTCTTCCAGGGTCACGTATCCCCCGGCGGATAAGGCTTCCAGAGTTTGAAGGTAAGCCGCCCCGGATACGAACAGCGCGTTATTGACCGCCACAAGCCGCCCCCCATCTTTTACCAGGGGGCGAAGTTTGTTGATCAACCTGGCGGAGTCCTGTACCAGGTCAACGCGCCCCCCCTCGGTCTGGGCGAAGAAGGGCGGGTCGAGAATGACCAGGTCGAAGCGTTCTCCGTGTCGACGCCACCCCCCTGCCTGGCGAAAAACATCAACGGTGAGGAAGTCGGAACGGTGGATGGGCCAGCCGTTGAGGCTCCAGGTATCTTTGGCGAGGTTGAGGAAGCGTCGGTCAAGGTCTACCTGAACCACGCGCTCCGCACCCCCGGCCTGGCAGGCGGCGCCCAGGCTTCCGGTGTAGGCAAAGGTATTGAGTACGGTCAGCCCGGTGGCGTGTTCTTTAAGCCAGCGGCGCAGGATGCGCGTATCGAGGTAAAAGCTGGCATCCTGATGCATGGTCAGGTTGATGGCATACCAGACGTTATTTTCCTGAATGCGTTTTGAGGGCGGGCCTCCCCAGAGAATCATCCCGTTCCGTTCTTCAGGGTTTTGAGCGTGGCGGTTTTTAAGCAGCACACAACGTATCCAGGGCAGGTGGCGGCGGTAGAGCGCCAGGAGCTCTGGCAGGAGGGGGGAGATTGCCTCTGGGGGAGCCCCGTAATGGAAAAGCACCAGGGTGCTCGCGTAGAGATCTACCACCAGATCGGGGTATCCCTCATAAAAGCCGTTGAAGAGACGCAGGGCCTGAAGATGAGGTTCAGACAGAGCGGGAAGGCGAGCCGCAAGGGCCCTTTCAAGGAAGAAGCTCAGGCTATGATGCGGCTCGCCCTGCATGTTAGCGAATGACCCGCACGAGGGTGTAATTCTTGCGCCCTTTGCGCAAAACGATGAACTGCCCTTCCAGGGCGTGCTCTACCGAAACCGACATGGCCCCGTCGCTGACGCGCACATTATTGAGGTAGATTCCGCCATCGGCAATGCTGCGCCGGGCCTCGCTTTTAGACGGCACCACCCCGGCGGTGACCAGCAGGTCGATGAGGGGCATTCCCGGCCCGCTTAACCGCTCGGCAGGAAGGTCACAGGAGGGCACATCGGCGAAGATATCTGCGATTTCTGCCGCCGAGAGGCCGCTGATCTCGCCGCCAAACAATGCCTGAGAGGCCTGCTCGGCACGGGCGAGGGCGGTCTCGCCGTGGATGCGCGCAGTCATATCTCGCGCCAGGGCGCGGTGCGGCGCGCGCTGTTCGGGGTGTTCGGCCAGGCTGGCCTCTAACCCGGCGATCTCATCGCGGGTGAAGAAGGTGAAGAACTTCAGGTAGCGGATCACATCGCGATCGTCGGTATTCAACCAGAACTGGTAGAAGCGATAGGGCGAGGTTTTTTCAGGATCGAGCCAGACGGAGCCAGACTCGGTCTTGCCGAATTTGGTGCCGTCGGCCTTGGTGATGAGCGGGTAGACCATGGCGTACGCCTGGCCTCCACGAACACGCCGGATGAGTTCAACCCCGGCGGTGATGTTGCCCCACTGATCGCTCCCGCCCGTTTGCAGTTTGCATCCCATTGTGTCGTAGAGATGCAGGTAGTCGTAAGCCTGGAGCAGCATGTAACTGAACTCAGTGAAGGAAAGCCCTTCTTCGCGGTCGATGCGGGTTTTAACTGAGTCTTTGGCGAGCATGTAGTTGACTGTGAAATGCTTGCCGATGTCGCGCAGAAAGTCGACCAGGTTGAGCTTGAGCAACCAGTCGGCGTTGTTGACCAGCCGGGCAGGGTTGCTTTTGACTTCAAAATCCAGCAGGTGGGCCAGCTGTACTTTGATCCGCGAGACGTTGTATTCGATCTGTTCGCGGGTGAGCAGGTTGCGCTCAGCAGATTTGCCGCTGGGGTCGCCAATCATGCCGGTGCCGCCCCCGGCCACGGCTACCGGGGTGTGGCCGAAGCGTTGCAGGCGGGCAAGGGCGATGAGCGGCACAGTGTGGCCGACGTGCAGGCTGTCACCGGTGGGGTCGAAGCCGTTGTAGACGGTGACCTTTTCTCTGGCCAGCAATTCGGGCACGCCTTCGATGTAATCGAAGATCAGGCCGCGCCATTGAAGTTCGTCGAAGGCATTGTCGGGCATCTTTTCCTCCCATAAAAATCAGGATTCGCCTATCCAAAAAAACAGCCACCCGCTGGTGGGTGGCTGTGCAGACCAACCGAAGGATGCTCCCAACCCCAAGCGGATTCTCGTCAGAGAACCTCAACGTACGAATAGCGGGGATAAGAGCACGCGTTCATCTTTTTTATTATACCTCAAAAAAGGTTTCAGGGCCTGCGTTGTGATCGTTCCAAAGCTGGTAAAAAGGT